>ENA-OUQK01000957-OUQK01000957.1-human-gut-metagenome-genome-assembly--contig:-NODE-957-length-15973-cov-9.711522_pt1 | contig 15973 bp, 7 predicted proteins | sample MGYA00237954_ERZ548842 | MGnify/ENA primary metagenome ERZ548842 (study PRJEB26490, sample SAMN05194704) | human gut metagenome | biome: terrestrial biome; feature: human-associated habitat; material... | reverse complement strand
CCGCAGCCGCCGAAGCGGTGCTTAAGCCGTAAGGCGGGAATTGTGCGGTGTTGCCATAAGGCTGCGGAACGGTCAATCCCGTTCCCTACAGCATTTTTTCAGCATGTGGCTAATGATACAGTGCCCTATCGTGCTTTTCATCCGCGGATGGATTTCAAAGTTTTATTTTACAACTTCACAAGTATCTCCCCCGCACCGGAATCCGATTGCCCTTCTCCCCTATCCCCCAACCGCGCGTACCGTTCATCTTCATCCGCTCCCCCACCCCAAAACAAAAGGCATGTGCCCCCTTATCTCTATCATAAGGTGGGCACATGCCGTTACATTATCATGATTTTATCACGCCAAAGTCATCAGGCAATGCAGCCATCGGCAAAGCTGTTGCGCTTGGCTTTCTCTTTCTGCTGGTTGCGCTTGGCGATGATTTCTTTGCTCAGGCCAATACGGTTGGTCTTGAAGTGGAAGAACGGGCGTTCCGGTACGGTGAAAATCTCCACCGGACGCATGTAACGTTCCGGCAGGCAGGCATTGATCTTATCGCGCACATCGTCCAAGGTGTAGCCATCTTTGAGCTGGACGTACAGGTACGGCAGGAAGCAGCCCTCGTGCTCATCATCCGGCACGATAACAAAGAACTCGTCCTTGATGCCCTTGATGTCGGCATCGGCCACGATGTTCTCCAGCGGCTGCACCATCAGGTCGCCGCCGCCAAAGCGCGGGGATGCGCCGCGGGTCATCGTGTAGAGCACACCGTCCTCGGACATATAGCCAATATCGCCGGTGTGCAGCCAGGTCTTGCCGTCTGCGTGGACCTGCAGTGCCTTGGCGGTTGCTTCGGGGCGGTCATAGCCCAGCATCACGCCGGGGCCCGTCATGCAGATCTCACCGGGGGTATTGTAGGTCAGCTCTTCCTGGGTGCCGGGCTTGAAGATGCTGATGACGCTGTGGATCATCGGCACACCAACGTTGCCGTCACGCACCGGGAACGGAGCCATGGGCAGAGTGGCGTTGGAGCCGGCCTCGCTGCTGCCGTAGCCGGCAGTAAAGCGCAGGTTGCAGTTATGCTGCTTGAGGAACTCCTCAACATTGCGCAGCTGCTTGTTGTTGAATGCCTCGCAGCCGGCGCCGATGGCCAGCATGTGGGACATATCATAGTCAGCCGGAAGACGCTTGCTGCGGCGGATAACCTCCACAAACATGGGGATCAGGGGCCAGTTGTTGGGGCGGTAGCGCATCATTTCCAGGTCAACATCGTACACATCCACAAACGGATCCAGAATGAGCAGCATACCGCCGGCCAGGGGCAGCAGCATCATGGAAACCACAACAGCGATCAGAGCCGGGGGCAGGATGGTCAGCAGCCAGGTGGGGCGGAATTTATCCGAAGCGCCATAAAAGTTCATCTGGGCCAGCACGCCGATGATGCTGTGTGCAGAATGGATGACCTGCTTGGAAGGGCCGGTGGAACCGCTGGTGTAGGCGCGCAGCAGCGGGCGGTCAATGTTGACAGGAGCGGGCACAAAGCCGCGAAAACGCTGGCCCATGTTACAGAAATCAGCCCACATCATGGTATCAGAGCCACGGGCGGGAACATCCGGATACAGGGCATCCAGGGAATGCTGCAGGTAAACCGGCATAGCGGCGCGGTCGCCGCTTTCCAGAGCGGGAACGATAACATAGGTATTCACGTTGGTCTGCTCACGGTAAGCTTCGATTTCGGCCTTGGAGAAGAAGTCGTGAACAAAAATCACCTTGGCATTGGCTTTCTGAACAGCTTCAATGTTTTCTTCCAGGGTGTTGTCACGGCACAGCAGCGAAGCGCCGATGCGCTCGGCTGCCAGCAGCAGATAAATGAATTCCGGCACAGAACGCAGGAACACGGGGATCTGGTCCCCCTGCTTGACGCCAAGCACCTGCAGAGCGCGGGCGGTGGCGTCCACCTTACGGAACACGGTACCCCAGGTGATATCCACGCCATAGTAGTGCATGGCAACCACGTTAGGGTCTGCAGCGCGCACGGAGAGGTACTGCTCCACGGTGCAGGCCGGAACCTGGATACCGCGCAGAACATCCGGATAGAACTTCATCCAGGGGCGGTCAATGCTGGGCTTGCCAGTCAACATCGCGTTTTCATTCATTGCAATTTCCTCCAAATGTCTTTCCCTTATAGTTGCAGGGAATTAAATTATCCAAATCAAATCACGCCAAACCTTTATGGCGCTTTCCCCTGCTGTGCACATCGTTGCACAGCGTCGCCGAACCATAATGCTATAATTATCTTCGGTGCTGAACATAGTATACCATTCCTGTTTACGGAAAGCACGAGAATCCCATGGCACAAATTTCCAGAAATTGATTCCGCGTGATTCACTTTTTTCACATGGATTTTCACGCTTTGGCATGGAGTTTTCTTGCAATTTCATTTTCCTCGGTGCAACAAAAGCCCCAGCTACCGCAGCAGCCAGGGCTTTATGTTTATGCGTATGTATGTTGTATTTTTAGATTTTGTTCATCCAGTTCTCTTGCAGTTCTTCCATTTCATCACTTTTGGCGCGGGTAATCAGATGGATTCCCTGCAGGACATGATGGATGTGCTCCGCAATGGCGTTGCGCTCTTTTGTCACGTTCTGGTCATCCAAATTCCAGACCTGATCAAAATATTCACTCAGGCGGTCTTCCATCACACTGTTGTTGACCATTGCAATCCGGTTGATGGGGCAGTTGTTATCCAGCCGAAGATACGATGCAGCGCCAGAAAGAAACACATTGGGGTCTGCCACATACTGGAAATCGTTCACAATGCGGCCGCTGATCAAGCGGAATTCAAGTTTTTCACGCTGCTTGCAAAGCTGCAGCACATAGCTGATGCACCGGCTGCGCTGATCCGGGGTAAGGCTGACCTTGTAACTGAAAAAGTCCAGCTCGCCGGAAACCGCCATGGAGGAAAATGCAGCTTCATAAATCAGGATGCGGATGTTTGTTTCCTCCACCACACCTTTGGCAAGGTTGTGTACGCTACGCAGCTCCGCAGGGGTAGCACCCAAAAAATCTTTCAGCTCGGCCTCGTGGGCGGTCAGGATCTCTTCAAACAAGTCATCCGGCAGCAGAAGCTCATTCAGGTGGCCGAACATCCACCGCAGATTGGAGGCCAGCAGCGTGTGCATATAGTCGTACTGGCTGATCAGCTGGCGCATGCTGGTATCGCGGAAAAGCTGGTCATCCCGCACGCAGAGCTTGGAGAAGTTATCATACAGGCTTTCGCAGTTCTGCGGGTCCTCGGTGGCGGTAACGGCGGCGCAGCGGCTGTGGCTGACCAGCAGGCCGGTAATGGCAAAATCGCCCTTGACCACAAACACCGCGCGCCCGGCAGCCGCGGTGCTGCCAAACAGCTTGAAATGAATATGGCTGAAGTTGGTCAGCACGTTGATAATGAGCGCGGCATCATAGATAGGGTCCCATTTTTCGCGGCTGATATCGATCATCAGCTTGAAATAGACGTTATCATAGCTGCGCTGGTCCACCAGCTGGCCGTTTTGCAGGTTGGCAACTTTCAGGCGGTATTCGCGCGCCATTTCCATCAGGTCCATCACAGCCACAATGTCCAGCTGGCTGACGCGGCGCAGCACGGGGTGCGCCATTTTGGTCAGGTATTGCAGCATGTTCAGCTCGGCCCAAAAGTCCGTATAGGGGCCAATGCGCGCCTCGCCGCTGTCCAGCTCCTCTTGCAAATAATCATATTCAGCAATCAGGTTATCATAAATGGCGGCTTTCAGGTCACTGGGGATGCTAACGCTGTATTCCCGCAGCAGCAGGTCACGGCCATCATCGGTGGCTTCATCCACCACGCAGGCACTGATGCCCTCCATCACGCGCTTTTCAGTCTTTTTGGCAGGCAGCATGCGGCCGCTGACCCATTTGCTGATATAGGAAACATCGTATTGCAGGCGCTTGGCCAGGGTATAGTTCTTGACTTCCGCAACTTCCAGCAAATGCTCCAGCAGAATGCTGAATCTATTTTTATCTTCCATTGCACCAAATCCTCTTCGCCCATTTAGTTTGCACTTTTCTTTTATTCTATTATACAAGTTCCATATTTCGATTGCAAATTCAAATGATAACAGGTAAGGAGAAAACGAAGAAAATATATTAAAATCTTTCACAATTCGCGGCCGCATTCTTTGGCATTCATGCCAGTTTGTTGTTTTTTTGTTCTGCTTGTGATATCCTCCAAAAATTATACTTCGCGCGCCATATTTGCCAAATTTAGCCGCAGCTTTTTGGTAAGTTTTGCCCTTGCACCGGCCTGATGTGTTCGCCATGTTTTTGTGTGTTGCCTTTATTATGCGGGTAAGGTAAATTGCGATTTTTTAATCGTGTACTATTTCTAGCTTTCGGCGGGGTGGGGTCGCCCGCCCTACTGGCCTGGCAAATATTTCACCGAACCTATGCCCACAAATACAAAAATGCCGCAGCAGACTGTTACATCTGCTGCGGCATTTTTATTTAGAGGTTAATGGGCTGGTTACAGCTCATTGTTCGGCTGTGGGATTACTGCAGAACGCCGGTGTTCTTATCAAAGTGATAAGTGCGGCCGTCGATGACTGCATCGCCCTTAGCCATGGTGCCATAGATCGGGTCGAAATAGTAACGCTTGTCAGCGCTCCAGCCCTTGATCATGTGGCCCTGTGCATCGTAACGGACCCACTTGCCGGTGCCATCGGGCCTATCAGCCCACTGGCCAGCTTCGGATTCCTGATAGACATCCTTGCTGGTGGCTTTCTTGCCCTGATCAACAGAGTCCAGCCAGTACCAAGCATCGGAAGCCGGGTCATAGATTTCCTTGCCGCGGCCTTCCAGACCCTGGCGAACGCCATTTTCGTACCAGTAATCGGCGCCATTGATGGTTACCCACTGTTTATCAAGGCCAATGCCGGTGTTCTGATCGAACGCGCACGGTACGCCGTCAATTTCGGTAACACCCTTGGCCATGGTGCCAAAGGTCGGGTCAAAGTAGTAAGTGCCCTTCTCGGTCGTCTGCCAGCCCTTGATCATGTGGCCGTTCTCATCGTAACGGACCCACTTGCCGGTGCCATCGGGTCTATCAGCCCACTGGCCGGCGGCGGATTCCTGGTAAACGTCCTTGTTGACGGTCATTGCGCCGCCCTGGACAGCATCCAGCCAGTACCAGGCGTCGGAATCGGGATCATAGATCTCTTTGCCGCGGCCGGTGGTACCCTGCTTCACACCCTTTTCGTACCAGTACTTCTTGCCGTTTTCTTCAACCCAGCCGTTCTTCTCGCCGTACTTGGCGGTGTAGTCCTTGCCGTTGAAGTTGACAGCAGCGGTGGTAACGCCGCTGGTCTGCTTTACCGTTGCATCCACGAACTGAGCGCTTGCGCAGTTCTTATCGGTGCAGGTAAAGACAGCCATTGCGGTAATGGTGGTCTTTTCAGCAGCGCCGTGAGCGGTGCGCGTTTCGGGTTCAGTAGACGGTACCTCAGTCGGCTCCGGCACAGCAGTCGGCTCCGGCACAGCAGTCGGCTCTGCCGGCTTTGCGGTCGGAGTTGCGGTCGGAGTTGCAGTCGGAGTTGCAGTCGGAGTTGCAGTCGGAGTTGCAGTCGGAGTTGCAGTCAGTGCTTCAAACACAGCGCTAACGGTAACATCAGCAGCAGGCATCTTGAAGGTAGCCTTGCCATCGGTCAGGGTCAGCTTTTCGGTCTTTTTATCTTCGCCGATCTGATAGCTGTAGGTCAGGCTGTCAGCGGTCAGCTTGTAGCCCTCGTTAGCCTTAACGGTAACGGTAACGTCGGTGCCCTCAACAGCTGCGGTCGGGTCTACGGTAACAGTGCCGTTCTCAGCAGGAGCTGCGGTAACCTTGTATTCCTTAACAAACTCTGCGCTGACGTTGACAGGGTAAGCAGGCATTGCAAAGGTGTAGGTGTTGGCTTTTTCGGTATCAGCCTTCACTTCAACGGTCTTATCGGTGTTGTCAGCGTCTTTGTAGGTAACCTTCACGCTGCCAGCCTTCAGGGCATAGCCGGTCGCGGGCTTAGCAGTCAGGGTTACGGTTTCCTTCTCAGCTGCTTCTTTAGCGGAAGCAGTGATCTCACCATTGGTCAGGGTAGCAACATTGACCGCATAGGTCTTGGCGTCTTTGGTAACGCTGATGGTCACATCGCCGTCCGGCATGGTGAAGGTGTAAACCGTCTTAGCCTTTTCGGTGGTAGCCTGGGCTGCGGCTTCGTCCTGCGCTGCTTCCTGAACTTCAGTCAGAGCAACATCGGTATCGCCGTTCTTTGCGGTAACGGTAACGATATCGGTGCCTTCCTTTTCTACGGTCAGGGTAACGGTATCGTCCTTGATGTAGGTGTTGCTGGTGGTGCCCAGGGTCAGGGTAACACCTTCACCTGCATTGGGCAGGGTAACGGTGTGGGGGGTGCTTTCGGTTGCGGTATGGCAATCAGAGCACAGGTACACATTGTTGCCAACGGACTTGGTTTCCAGCTCGTCCAGAGCCCAGGTATGGCCCTTGGGCAGTGCGCCGTCAGCGTACACCTTTTCACCCTTGGTCAGGCCGTACCTGGTGGTGCGGGCCTGAGTGTAAGCGGGGGTATCGCACCATGCTTCAACGGAAACATCGGTGGTTGCGCCGCTGTTCAGGTCGCTGACCATGTCGGACATCGGCATGGTTTCAACCAGGTTAGCGCACCACATGAACTCTTCGTTCTTGTTCTTCTCGTCAGAGCTGCCCATGTTCTGGTTGTAACTCGGGTTGTAGTTCCAGGACTCGGTCTTGTAGCTCTTACGGTTTGCATAAGAAGTGCCGGAGGCATCGGTCTTGACTTCTGCCTTGCCGTCCACCAGTTCCTTATAGGTGTTGGACAGGTTGGTGCCGACAGAAACGACCAGCTGATCTTTGGTGGTGTTGATGCCGGTGATCACAGTCTGGCCCTGCTGGGTGGTGGTAGCAAAGCTGTAGCTGTCACGCAGGGTCAAGCCCGCCAGAGGATGGTTCATGAAGGTGCCCAGATACTTCACACTGCTGGTATCCTGGGCGCTATCCATGATAACCATGCTCATGCCGGGAAAGTGGGTATCGGGAACCATGTTGCCGTCCTTATCCTTGGTCAGCTTAATGCCGCCATAGACGGTGTTGTATTCCTTCACTTCTTCCACTGCGCCGGTGGTCGGGTCCATACGGTAGATGGCGTTGTTGACGTTGAAGTACAGCTTGCCATCATACAGTGCGGTAGAGTGTACCAGTGCGGGGTAGATCCGCTTTGCAGCAGCGTCTGCCAGGCACTCGGTGTTCAGGTTGTTTTCAACCTTGGTATGCTTATCTTTTGCACTGGTATCGATCTTATAGATGGTGCCAGCTTCGGCCAGGACCTTGGCATTGCTGTCGTCATCATTGAAGTTGCTGCTGGTTTCCTTCAGATCGTTGTAGTACATCAGGATGATATCAAACGGGTCATCCGTCTTGGTAAAGCTGCTCATGCTGAAGCCGCCGGGTCTGCTGCTGGAATCCTCTTTGCGGATATAGTAGTTCGCATTACGCGGACGTGCTTCCAGAGTATCGGGGCCCTGGTTCTGCATCTTCTTCATGAACTGCTGCATCTGGGAGTTGTTACCAGAGCTGCCGGAACCAGAGTTGCCGTTGTTGCCGTTCTCGGACTGCTGGCGGCGCATGTTGTTATACAGGTTCTGGTTGGTCGTGGTATCAACGTAATAGAAGTAATTATTGTCGAAGTAGATGGGGCTGCAGATAGAGGTGAACCAAGTATCCTCGTAGCAGGTATCGGTGTAACGGGTCTCGTTCTTGTTCTCCGCCTTGGTGTAAGAGTAATGCGGCTTGCCGTTGTTCAACACAACATTGCCGTCATCATCCACATCGGGATTCTTGTTCTTGGTGTAGGTGTAGCCATCGTACAGCGAGTCAATGTAATCATAGTACTTGCTGTAACGGCCTTCCAGACCGGAGGGAGAAACCAGGAAGTTGACATGGCGCAGGTCGCCTGCGTTCTCAACGCGGGTCTGGGCCATGCACTCGGTGTTCACGTCATCATAGCAGACGTCAACATAGTACCAGTTCTTGTTGGCTTCGCCGGTGGTCATCGTAGCAGAGTTGCTGTCGCCCTGCAGCTTGTTGACCTTGACTGCGTTGAAGTAGTGGACGTTGTTGAACATGCCGCCGCCGAACGCATTACCGGCAACACTGGTATCAGAAGTATCGCAGTAATACAGGATCTGGGCAAAGTCAACAACAGCGTTATCGCCTACTTCATCGGGGGTCTTCCAGCTGCCGTCATCATTCTTATAGATGCTCTTGTTGTCAGGCAAATTCTGGACCATGTAGTTAAATGCAGCTGCATAGCCCAGGCAGATGCAGCCATACTCAACGCCCTTAGCGCCGATCTCGCCGCCCAGCAGGGCACCGAAAGCAGTCGTCTGGATGGGGTCGTTGTTGCCGCCGCCGGTGATATCGCCCATGGAGCCCATATCGAATTCTGCAACCTGGGAGATCCAGTCGTGCAGGACCAGCAGCTTGGTGACATAGTCAGCGTCACCCAGCTTGGCAACCTGTGCCAAGCCTGCATCACGGATGGCTTTCAGAGCTTCGCCATAGTTCATGACGTAAGACATGAACGCCTGCGGCAGCATGTTCAGCATGAATGCCATGGTGGTCGGCGGGACATTATCGTTCGGATCAATGCTGCACAATACCTTGATTGCGCCCATGGTGCCGGTGATGCTGCCATCCTCGCCCTGCTTCTGAACGCCCTTGGAGGTCCAGAACGGGGCAACCACGCCGAAGTACTCTGCTTCGTCCTGGTTGAACTGCGACAGCTGGAAGTAGTAGTAGTTCATCTGCGCAGTCGAGACATCGTAAGTATTGGTGACCTGGTTGCCCTGGTCGTCCACATACACGGCAGTCTTCTGGCTGTCGTACAGCAGCAGGCTGTTCTTGCCCTTGTTGTCGCCGCTCTGATAGGTGAAGTTCACCTTGCTTGCGTCAACCGGGTTGTTCTGCATATCGTACCAGTTGCCGTCCTTCATTGCGGACACCAGGGTAACGCCGGTGCCGCCGGAGGTGGTATCCAGGGTCGGGGTGCCGCCCACGTTGATGTAGACGGAATTGTCATTCTGGTCTACCACAACGCTGACCGGCATGGTCATTACCGGCTGGTTTTTGATTTCTTCGCCGCAGACAGCGCACTTGAAGGTGACGCTGGTGCATTCCCAGTCAATGGTAACGGGAGCGCCGGCAGAAATTTTGCCGGTTTCGCTGTCATAGAACAGCTGGGCGTTGCTGTAGTCAGCGGCCAGCTCGCCCTCGACCTTCTTCATTTCCCAGTTGAAGGTAGCAACAAAGTTGCCATCTGCATCCTTGGGCACGGCATGGTTCTGGCAGGGCAGGGCGGCAATGTCGTCGGTGCGGGTGGTGGGTTCCTTGTATTCCTTCTTAACCGGGCTCTTGTCAGCGGGCACGCTGGCAGAGTAAACGGTCTTGCCGGCAGCGCCGGGCTTTGCCTCGGTGGTATCCTTGGTTACGGTGCCTTCTACCTTCTGGTAGGCATCGTCCTTTTCACAGGTATACACAGCGGTGTAAGCCCAGCCGTCATCGGTCTTGGTCCAGTAACCATCGGGGGTTTCCTTCCAGGTATGGGTGTGGCCATCCTCCGGGTTGGTGTCATTCCAGTACCATTTCGGCTCGCCATAGGTATGGCCGTCCGCAGCGGCGCTGGCCGCAAAGGTATCGGAGTTTTCAGCAACGTAAGCCTGTGCGTAGCTGTCAGCCTGCTGCGCAATCACTTCATCATCGCTGTTGGTCATGGACTCCATCGCAGAGGTCATGCCGGAGCTGCCGGTAAAGGTAACGGCGGTCACAACGCCTGCGGCGTTCGTCTCATAGCCCAGGTCGGTAACGGCGCTGGACAGATGATACGTTTTGATGGTGGCAGCCATCACCGATGCCATCTCGTCCTTGTTCAGGCCATAGGCTTCGGTGTTGATCTTGCCGGCTGCGGCGTTGGCGTACATGGCATCGGCCAATGCATTTTCCAACGCTGCAAGGCTCATGCCCGCCTTGCTCTGTGCAGTCGCTTCCAGCTTGGCATCGTCCTGCTCCAGTTCATGCACTTCGCCCTGGGCAGCCAGCGTTTGGGCTGTCTGCTTGATCAGGTCTGCGGTGCTGGTGAACTTGGGCAGGGACTGCACAGCGCTGGCTGCGCTTGCCGCGCTAGCTGCAACAGACTGCGCTACCGAAGAGTCAATCTTGGTAGTTTCGGCTGCTGCAGGAAGCGCCACGCTTTGGGCAACCATGGCTGCTGCCAGCACGGATGCACCAAAACGCTGAAGGTTTTTCTTCATAGTTTTATCCTCCCTTAAGTGTTACTACTTTCCCCTTTTGTGTGAAAAGTGGTACGGCAGATGTGCGGCACTTTGCAGGTGTTGATTGCAAAACGCCTGGTTGTGCTCCCCTCGGTCTGGCGATCCCCTGCCGGGCTGCGGCCTGCTTTTGGGGCTTTTGGCCCCGGCACAGCGGCTGACAAAACGTTGTACCGGCTGCATGCCTTGATCCCGCAAATGATAACCTTTCCGACACATCTAGGTATATACATTATATCACAGTTGCCAGAATTTGCATAGTTCATTAGAGCGGTTTCTAGGTAAATTTTTGTCCTTGAATCAACTGAAACCTGTTTTTCGCACATTATTTGCGTTGCGGTGCGGTGACCCTTTGGCGGTATTTATTAACATTTTTGAATGGTTTATTCCTGATTTTATCAAATGATTAAACATTTACCCCGATAATGTTCTTTGCAATCTCTTAATACAATCATCCGGTATTGTGATCGCGCATTTTTTGCCATTTCGGTTTGGCTTGTTGTTGAGAGATTTGGCAGAGATTGGAGGAAACTTGAAGGGAAAATTGGAGGTTGAGAATTGCCCATTATAAATTGTACTGTAGAGAGCGTTCCTGACCGTTCCGAAAACTTAGGGATAGATCAACCCTTGCCCCTTAACCGCGACCTGAAATACACCTTCCCAAGGTAGGGCGGTGTGAGTGCCCCCTTCTGCTCCACTTTTTCAAAGTTCCGAATGGTGTCCTCTCCCCTATCTACAATTCCTGATGTTTTCATGATGCCTTCCTTGGTCTTCCACACCCGGCCTTTGCCCCCTCCCCGTCCCATAAGTCGTACACAACAAAAAGGCCCCTGCCTTAACAGCAGGAGCCTTGAAAGCTATATCACAAGCCGAAAATTACTTCTCGATCTTGGAAACAACGCCGGAACCAACAGTGTGGCCGCCTTCGCGGATAGCGAAACGCATGCCTTCTTCCATGGCAACCGGGGTGATCAGCTCAACGTGCATATCAACGTTGTCGCCGGGCATGCACATCTCAGTGCCTTCGGGCAGGGTGATGATGCCGGTAACGTCGGTGGTACGGAAGTAGAACTGAGGACGATAGTTGTTGAAGAACGGGGTATGACGGCCGCCTTCTTCCTTCTTCAGGACGTAAACATGGCCATCGAAAGTGGTGTGGGGATGAACAGAGCCGGGAACAGCCAGAACCTGGCCACGCTCGATCTGGTCACGGTCAATACCACGCAGCAGAGCGCCGATGTTGTCGCCAGCCTGAGCGAACTCAAGGCTCTTGCGGAACATTTCCAGACCAGTAATGGTGGTGGTCAGCTTCTCTTCCTTCAGACCAACGATTTCCATCTGATCGCCGACATGAGCAGTACCACGCTCAACACGACCGGTAGCAACGGTGCCACGGCCGGAGATGGTCATAACGTCCTCAACGGGCATCAGGAACGGCTTATCAGCAGCACGGTCCGGGGTCGGGATGTAGCTATCAACAGCGTCCATCAGCTCCCAAATGCACTTGTATTCCGGAGCATCGGGATCCTTGGAAGTGCTCTCCAGAGCCTTCAGAGCGGAACCACGAATAATCGGGGTGTTGTCGCCATCGAAATCCTGGCTGTCCAGCAGTTCGCGAACTTCCATTTCGACCAGGTCGAGCAGCTCTTCGTCGTCAACCATATCGCACTTGTTCAGGAACACAACGATCTTGGGCACGCCAACCTGACGAGCCAGCAGGATGTGCTCACGGGTCTGCGGCATCGGGCCATCGGTTGCAGCAACAACCAGGATAGCGCCGTCCATCTGAGCAGCACCGGTGATCATGTTCTTGATGTAGTCAGCATGGCCCGGGCAGTCAACGTGGGCATAGTGACGCTTCGCGGTGTGGTACTCAACGTGAGCGGTGTTGATCGTGATACCACGAGCCTTCTCTTCAGGAGCCTTATCGATGCTGGAGTAATCCATGAAATCGGCGTCGCCCTTCAGAGCCAGAACCTTGGTGATAGCGGCAGTCAGAGTGGTCTTGCCGTGGTCAACGTGACCGATGGTACCGATGTTGACATGCTCCAAAGAGCGGTCAAATTTTTCCTTTTCAGCCATTGGAAGTATCCTCCTTTAATTCAAACAGATAAAATAGCCTGTTGTAAGGCTATCATACTAGATTTTTCAAGAAAAATCAAGTATTTTGCGCGAATTTGTGCAGAATCAGCCCTTATTGCGCTCGGTCATGATCTTATCTGCAACACTCTTGGGAACCTGCTGGTAATCAGCCGGCTCCATGGAGTACTGGCCACGGCCCTGGGTCTTGGAACGCAGGTCAGTAGCGTAACCGAACATCTCGGACAGAGGAACCATAGCGGTGACACGGGCAGTGCCATCGGTGGATTCCTGGTTCTGGATCGCGCCGCGGCGGCTGTTCAAGTCGCCAATGACGTTGCCCATATACTCGTCAGGAACAACAACGTCAACCTTCATGATGGGCTCCATAATGACGGGATCAGCCTTCTTCATAGCATCCTTGAATGCCATGGAGCCGGCGATGGAGAACGCCATTTCAGAGGAGTCAACTTCATGATAGGAGCCGTCCCACAGAGTGACCTTGACATCCACGACGGGATAGCCAGCCAGAATACCGGACTTCATCGCGCCCTGGATACCGTTGTCAACAGCGGGGATGTATTCCTTCGGGATAGCGCCGCCAACAATACCGTTGACGAACTCATAACCCTTACCCGGGTTGGGCTCAATCTTGATCTTAACATGACCATACTGGCCCTTACCACCGGACTGACGTGCGTACTTGGTTTCCTGGTTAGCATCCTTGCGGATGGTTTCACGGTAGGCAACCTGAGGTGCGCCAACGTTAGCTTCGACCTTAAACTCGCGGAGCAGACGGTCCACGATGATTTCCAGGTGGAGCTCGCCCATGCCGGCGATGATGGTCTGACCGGTTTCTTCATCGGTCCAGGTACGGAAAGTCGGGTCCTCTTCAGCCAGCTTAGACAGGGCAATACCCATCTTCTCGCTGCCAGCCTTGGTCTTGGGCTCGATGGCAACGCGGATAACCGGCTCGGGGAAGTTCATGGACTCGAGGATGATGGGATGCTTCTCATCGCACAGGGTATCACCAGTGGTGGTGTTCTTCAGACCAACAGCAGCGGCGATATCGCCAGCGTAGCAGATGTCGATATCCTTACGGTTGTTTGCATGCATCTGCAGGATACGGCCGATACGCTCGTCCTGATCCTTAACAGAGTTGTAAACCGTGGTGCCAGCCTCAACGGTACCAGAGTACACGCGGAAGAAGCACAGCTTACCGACATACGGGTCAGTCATAATCTTGAATGCCAGTGCAGAGAACGGCTGATCATCGGAAGAAGTGCGATCTTCTTCCTCGCCAGTCTCCGGGTTGGTGCCCTTGATGGCCGCAACGTCGGTCGGAGCAGGCATATAATCAACGATTGCATCCAACAGTTTCTGAACGCCACGGTTCTTGTAAGAAGAGCCGCAGACAACAGGAACGATCTCGTTGGAAATAGTAGCCTTACGCAGAGCAGCCTTGATTTCTCCCTTGGTCAGCTCTTCGCCTTCCAGGTACTTCATCATCAGCTCTTCGTCGGTCTCAGCAACAGCTTCGATCAGCTTGTCATGATATTCCTGAGCCTGTTCTTTCAGGTCTTCAGGAATTTCCTCAACGCGCACATCATTGCCCATATCATCATAGTAGATATCGGCGTTCATGTCGATCAGATCGATGATGCCGCGGAAAGTGTCTTCCTGGCCGACAGGCAGCTGGATAGGCACACCGTTGGCATGCAGACGATCATGCATCATCTGTACGCAGCGGAAGAAGTCAGCACCCATGGTATCCATCTTGTTGACGTAAACCATGCGGGGAACCTTGTACTCGTCAGCCTGGCGCCAAACGGTTTCAGACTGAGGCTCAACGCCACCCTTTGCGGCCAGAACGGTAACAGAACCGTCCAGAACACGCAGAGAACGCTGAACTTCAACAGTAAAGTCAACGTGGCCCGGGGTGTCGATGATGTTGATACGATGACGGTTCTTTTTGAACAGAGCCGGATCGTGCTGGGTCTCGGTGTGGCTCCAGTAGCAGGTGGTTGCAGCGGAAGTGATGGTAATACCACGTTCCTGTTCCTGCTCCATCCAGTCCATCGTAGCAGCGCCGTCATGAACTTCGCCGATCTTATGGTTAATACCGGTGTAGTACAGAATGCGCTCGGTGGTGGTGGTCTTGCCTGCGTCGATGTGGGCCATGATACCGATATTTCGGGTCATTTGCAGGGATACGTCTCTCGGCGTTGCCATGGCTTAAACCTCCTCAGTAAGCAGATCAATAACGGTAATGCGCGAAAGCCTTGTTGGCTTCTGCCATCTTGTGGGTATCTTCGCGCTTCTTGACAGCGCCGCCAACGTTGTTGGTAGCGTCGATGATCTCGGCGGCCAGGCGAGCGGACATGGTCTTTTCACCACGGCTGCGGCTGTACAGAGTCAGCCAGCGCAAGCCGAGGGTCTCGCGGCGGGCGGGGCTGACCTCCAGGGGAACCTGGTAGGTGGAGCCGCCGACACGGCGGGCCTTAACTTCGAGGCTGGGCATGATGTTTTCCATGGCCTTCTCGAACATTTCGAGAGGATCGTTGCCGGTCTTCTCTTTGACAGTCTCAAAAGCTTCGTAAACGATCTTCTGAGCGACGCCCTTCTTGCCATCCAGCATGATGCTGTTGACCAGACGGGTGACGAGCTTGGAATTGTAAATAGGATCAGCCAGAACTTCGCGCTTTGCGATTTTACCTCTTCTGGGCATCTTTCTTCCCTCCTTCACATTAATGATATCATCGGTACTCGAAAGTTAAAGAAAACTCCCGTTATGCCACAAAAGGGTCAGCTGACCATTTTATGGCGAAAAGATGTTTCCTTACTTCTTGGCACCGGCCTTGGGACGCTTTGCGCCGTATTTGCTGCGAGCCTGGTTACGGTTTGCAACACCCTGAGTATCCAGAGTACCACGGATGATGTGGTAACGGACACCGGGCAGGTCCTTAACACGACCGCCACGGATCAGGACAACGCTGTGCTCCTGCAGGTTATGGCCGATACCAGGAATGTAGGAGGTGACCTCGATACCATTCGTCAGGCGGACACGGGCAACTTTACGCAGAGCAGAGTTGGGCTTTTTGGGGGTCATGGTACGAACAGCGGTGCAAACACCACGCTTCTGGGGGCTGTTCATGGTGGTGTACTGCTTCTTCTGGGAGTTGTAGCTCTTCTGAAGGGCAGGAGCAGTGCTCTTGGTTACCAGGACCTCACGGCCTTTGCGTACGAGCTGGTTAAAAGTAGGCATTTCTTTTCTCCTTTCTTGATTATTCCGCGCAGTTTTTGCGGGGGTTGTGCTTCCATTTTGGCCGCACTTAACCCCTTAACTCACGCATTTATTATAATAGCGGATAAACCACGCTCTGTCAAGAGTATTCACAAAAAATATTTCAAATAATCGTGCAAGATGCTGATTTTCTGCACTGGGGGTTCTAAGGCAATACCGCACAATTCCCGCCTAACGGCTCAAGCACCGCTCCGGCGGCTG
>ENA-OUQK01000949-OUQK01000949.1-human-gut-metagenome-genome-assembly--contig:-NODE-949-length-16056-cov-3.690332_pt1 | contig 16056 bp, 10 predicted proteins | sample MGYA00237954_ERZ548842 | MGnify/ENA primary metagenome ERZ548842 (study PRJEB26490, sample SAMN05194704) | human gut metagenome | biome: terrestrial biome; feature: human-associated habitat; material... | reverse complement strand
CGCTATGACCTTGCCGGAAACGGGAGAATGCACGGGGGCTGAAACAGGCGCAGGATTATCGCCTATCTTCTGACCCATCGTTACATAATCACCGACCTTGACTATAGGCTGGCAAGGTGCGCCGATGTGCTGTGCCATCGGGATAACGACCTGGGGCGGCGGGGTTATGACCACGACAGGCTCATTGGGAGCCTTCATGTAATCAGGATGCACGCCACCGCGGAACTTATAGGGCATTTACATCACCTCTCTAATTTATGCAACCTTAAATATAGCATAAACTATGTTTTGTGTCTACAATCAATGACTCGATTTTCGTCGAATTTTTGTGATTTTCGGCGCTTTATCATGACAAATGATTAACAATTGCACATATTTTAACGCAATATTTGCTTATTGTGGCTTTCTTGTCAATATTCCTCCTGCATTTTCAATTGTTAAAAATGGGGCTTATCAAAAGCGTATTTATGCTGTATATTATATATACATGTTATACATTATATTGAATACACAGATTTGGAGGATATGCCATGCTTACCCGATGGGGCGAAACGCTCGATAAAAACAACGTTCTCGGCGAATATCCGCGTCCGCAGATGCGGCGCAGCTCGTCCATGAGCGCCTCGTCGATGTGGAGCCGTCCGGCGGTATCGAGGAATACGAGATCGTTTCCGTGGCGGCGGGCATGGTCGATGGCGTGCTTTGCAATTTCCACCGGGTCGCCCTGGCCTTCCTCGTATACGGGAAGATCAAGCTTTTTGCCGACGGTTTTGAGCTGATCGATCGCGGCGGGACGGTACACGTCGCACGCGACGAGCAGCGGGCGCTTGCCCTGCTTGCGCATGAGGCCGGCGAGCTTGGCGCCGTTGGTCGTCTTGCCCGCGCCCTGCAGGCCGACGAGCATGACGACGCTCGGCGACTGGGAGCTGATGTTCAGCTTCTGGTTCTCGCTGCCCATGAGGGCGGTGAGCTCTTCGTTGACGATCTTGATGACCATCTGCGCGGGCGAGAGGCTCTCGAGCACATCCGCGCCCGTGGCGCGCTCGGTCACTTTGCGCACAAAGTCCTTGACGACCTTGAAGTTCACGTCCGCCTCGAGCAGCGCGAGCTTGACCTCGCGCATGGCCTCCTTCACGTCGGCTTCCGTGAGCCGGCCCTTGCCGCGCAGGCGTTTGAACGCCTCGGTCAGCTTGTCCGACAGGGATTCAAATGCCATGGTATCTATCCTTTCAGATCCTGAAGCTGCCGCAGCGCCCGCTCGGCCAGAGGCCTGGCGTCGCCGCCGACGGTGTCACGCAGCTTCGTGAGCGTATCCTCCAGCGCGGCCGCGGCTGCACGCTGCGCGGCGAAGCGCCGCACCAGGCCGAGCCGGGCCTCCGTATCGCGCAGCGCGGCGTCCGCGCGGCGGATGTTGTCCCACACGCCCTGACGCGAAATGCCGCTGCTGGCGGCGATCTCCGCCAGAGAGAGGTCCTGATTATAATGGAGGTCGTAATACTCCCGCTGCTTGTCCGTGAGCAGATCGCCGTAAAAATCGAACAGCATCGTGCGCCACACGGTCTCGTCCGGCATGGTGGGGTCCCTCCTCGCTGTAAACCATTTTTCCTTTACAGCACGAGTAGTATACGCGCATTCCGCGCGGGTGTCAAGTATTTTTTCTTGTCACCGCATAGTTCTCGCGCCGGATGGGAAAAATTCCGGTATTGCAAACCGTTTCTGGAGGGATCTTCATGGCCGAAACCAACACTGCCGCCCTGCGCGCACGGGGCGAGCGCGACGCCCGCGCCCTGACCGTGACCGGCCGGCGGCGCGCGGACACCGGGCACATCCGGCGCGCCGGAAAAGCGCTCGCGCGCATGGCGCGCACCGTCACGCCCGAGACGCCGAACGGCCAGTGGCTGCGCGACAACCGGAGCTTTGCCTGCGCCGCGGCGGGCGATGCCGTGGCCGCTCTGCGGCACGCGCGCGTGCGCGCATCCGGCGGGCAGACCGCGCTGGGCGCATGCTGCGCGGGGCTGCTGCGCGCGTGCGGGGGGGCGCTGACGGTCAAGGCGGCGGAGGCGTATCTGGAGGGGTTTCAGGACGCGCTGCCGCTCGAGACGGCGGAGCTTGCCCTGCTCGTACCGGGGCTGCAGGCGGCCGTGGTGTGCGCGCTGGCGGAGAGCTATGCCCATGACGGCGCGGCCGCGCCCGCGCTCTTCACCTCCCTGCGCGCGCTCGGCACGGCGGCGTGGGGCATGCTCGCCGAGCGGTGCGACCGCGTGGGGCGCATCCTCGCGCGCGACCCGGTGGGCGTCTACCCCGCGATGGACGCAGCCACGCGCGCCCACTACCGGCAGACCGTGGCGCGGCTGGCGCGGCGGACGGGCCGGACGGAGATCGAGATCGCCGAGGACGTGCTCGCGCGCGCGCAGAGCAGCGAGGGCGCGCGGCGGCACGTGGGCTGGTTTTTGCTGCGCGAGGTGCTCGGCGCGCCGGAACGTCGCCGCGACGGCGGGTGGTACATCGCGGCCGTCGTGGTGGGGGCGCTGTTTTTGTCGCTGCTGCTGGGCTTTGCGACAAAGAGCGTGTCGGGCGCGGTGCTGCTGCTCATCCCGGTGTCGGAGGTAGTCAAGGGCCTGCTCGATGCGGTATTGCTGCGCGTGACGAAGCCGCGCTTCGTGCCGCGGCTGGCGCTGCGCCGGGGCATCCCGCCGGAGGGGCGGACGCTGTGCGTCATCGCGGCGCTGCTGACCTCCCCGGACGATGTGCACGCGCTCTGCGCGCGGCTGGAGGAATACTACCTCTGCAACCGCGACGCGCTCGGGCAACTCACGTTCGGCCTGCTGGCCGACCTGCCGGAGGCGGACATGGCACACGCGCCCATCGACCCCGCCATCCTGCGCGCGGCGCGCGCGGAGATCGCCGCGCTCAACGCGCGCTGGGGCAGCCGGTTTTATCTCTTCACACGCCCTCGCGTACAAACCCCCGACGGGAAATGGAGCGCGTGGGAGCGCAAGCGCGGCGCGTTACTGGAGCTGGCGCGGCTGGTGCTCGACCGGCCGGGCACGCTGCAGTGCGCCGCCGGGGACGCGGCGGGCCTGAGCGGCACGGTATACCTGCTGACGCTCGACGCCGACACGCGCCTGACGCCCGGCGCGGCGCGCGCGCTCGTGGGCGCGATGCTCCACCCGCTCAACCGCGCCGTGGTGGATGCGCAGCGCGGCGTGGTCACGCGCGGCTACGGCCTGCTGCACCCGCGCATGGCCACCGAGCTGCAGAGCGCGAACGCCACGGACTGGGCGCGCGTGTTCGCAGGGCCGGGCGGCGCCGACCCCTACGGCGGCGCGTGCGGGGAGCTGTATATGGACTGCTTTGACCGCGGCGGCTTTCCGGGCAAGGGCATTCTCGACGTGCGCGCGCTGCTCGACTGCTGCGGCGGCGGGGTCATCCCCGAAGGGCGCGTGCTGAGCCACGACGCGCTCGAGGGCGCGTACCTGCACGGCGGCTTTCTCGGCGACGTGGAGCTGACGGACACCTTCCCCGCCGCCCCGCTGGCCTGGGGCGCGCGGGCGCACCGGTGGATCCGCGGCGACTGGCAGAACGCGCCGTGGATCTTCTCCCGGCGCGCGCGGGCGCTGCACCCGATCGACCGGTTCCGGCTGGCGGACAACCTGCGGCGGTCGCTCGTCGCCCCGGCGACGTGGCTGGCCATTTTCCTCGGCTGCGTGCTGCGCTGGCCGGGGCTGCGGCTGGCGGCGTATGCGGCGCTGCTGGCGCTGGCACAGGGGCTGATCCGCGCGCTCGGCCAGCCGATCGTGCACCCGGCGGACACGCGCGTGCGCTACCACAGCGACGTGCTGCACGGGCTGGCCAGCGCCGTGGCGCAGACGGTGCTGCGGCTGATTTTGCTGCCGTGGGAGGCAATTTTGAACACCTCCGCCATCGTGACGGCGCTGTGGCGCATGGCCATGTCGCACCGAAACCTCCTGCAGTGGCAGACGGCGGCGCAGCGCGCGGGCAGGCGCGACGGGCTGGGCGCATATTGGCGCGCGCTCTGGCCGGCGAGCGCGCTGGGCCTGCTCACGGCCGTCCTGACGCCGAGCCCGACGGGGCTGGCCGCCGGCATCGTGTGGATGCTCAGTCCCTTCGTGCTGGCGGCGCTCGGCGCGCCGAACGCGGCCGGGGCAGCGCCGCTATCGCGCGCGGCGCAGCGGGAGCTGCTGGGCTGGGCGAAGGCGACGTGGCAGTATTTCGAGACGTTCTGCACGGCCGAGGATCACTACCTGCCGCCGGACAACGTGCAGGCCCAGCCGCCGACCGGCACGGCGCACCGCACGTCGCCGACGAACATGGGGCTCGCGCTCGTGTCCGCCCTCGGCGCACACGCGCTGGGCATCGACGACGGGCAGGGGCTGGCGCTGGCGGAGCGGATGCTCACGACCATGGAGCAATTACCCCGCTGGAACGGACATTTTTACAACTGGTATCACACGTGCACGCTGCGGCCGATGCCGCCGCTGTATGTGTCCACGGTGGACAGCGGCAACTGCGCCGCCGCCCTGCTCACGGCGGCGAACGCCCTGCGCGGCTGGGGGCGGGACGAGCTCGCGGCGCGGGCGCAGATGCTCTGCGACGGCATGGACTTCGGCCCGCTCTACGACCCGCAGCGGCGGCTGATGCACATCGGCATCGACACCGGCAGCGGCAAATGGTCGGAGAGCTATTACGATCTGCTCTCGAGCGAGGCACGGCTGACGTCTTACTTCGCCGTGGCGCGGGGCGACGTGCCGCGCGAGCACTGGCGCGCCCTGTCGCGCGCGCAGGTGCAGAAGGACCACTACCGCGGCTGCGTGTCGTGGTCGGGGTCGATGTTCGAGTACCTGATGCCGGAGCTGTTTCTGCCGCCGGTGCGCGACTCGCTGCTGTGGGAGAGCGCGAAATTCTGCCTGTACGTGCAGCGGCGGCGCGTGCGCCCGGGGCAGGCGTGGGGCGTGTCGGAGAGCGCGTACTTCGCGCTCGACAACGCTCTGAGCTACCGCTACAAGGCGCACGGCTGCGCGGCGCTGGCCCTGCAGCCGGGCATGGACAGGGAACTGGTGCTCTCGCCGTACAGCAGCTTTCTCGCGCTGGCGGTCGAGCCGCGCGCGGCGATGCGCAACCTGCGCAGACTCGCGGCGCTCGGGCTGCTGGGGCAGCACGGGTTTTTCGACGCGCTCGACTGCACCCGCGCGCGCACGGGCGGCGGCGGGCAGATCGTGCGCTGCGTGATGGCGCACCACCAGGGCATGAGCCTGCTGGCGGCGTGCAACGCGCTGTGCGGAGATCAGGTGCGGCGGTGGTTTTTCGCCGACCCCGCCATGCGCGCGCACGCGACATTGCTGTCCGAGCGACTGCCGCTGGGCGCGCCGGCGCTGCGGCGGCGCGCAGAACAGCCGGCCGAAAAGGCGCGCCGCCGTGCCCTGCCGGACTATGCGGCCGAGGGCACGGGCATCGACGCCGAAGCCCCGCGCTGCGCGCTGCTCTCCAACGGCACGTACTGCCTCGCCGTATCGGAGGCCGGGCAGAGCTTCGCGCGCTGGCACGCGCTGAGCGTCTGCCGCCGCGGCACGCGCGCAGACCCCGCCGCCGGGCCGGTCGTGCGGCTGGAGACGGACGATTTCTCCGGCCCACTGCTGCCGGGCACGGCCGCGGGCGCGCAGTGGCGCTTTACGGTGCGCGCAGCGCAGTTCACCGCCCGGCGCGGGGACGTGACCGCCGTGCAGACGCTGACCGTGCCCGGCCGCGCCAACGGCGAGGTGCGCGCGCTGACGCTCTCGTCCCCGCGTGGGATCGAGGGCACGGTGCGGTTCGTGTTCGAGGCCGTGCTCGCACCGTGGGAGGATTATGTCAACCACCCGGCGTTCGCGCGGCTGGGCTTTCAGAGCGTGCTGCGGCGCGACGCGCTGCTGCTGCGGCACCTCGGCCGCGGCGAGAAGCCGGAGGCGTGGCTGTGCGCCGCGTGCGACCGGCCGGGCACGTGGCGGGCCGAAGGACCGGTGCCGGGGTGGCTGCGCGCGGGGCGCGTGGAGCTGAGCGTGCCGGTGCACACAGCGCCGGACACGCCGTGGCGCGTGCGCTTTGCGCTCGGCGTGGGCGCGCGCGAGGACGATGCGTTCACGGCGGCGCAGCGCGCGCTCGTGCTGCCGCCGGCGATGGCGGCGGCGCTGCCGGGCGAGCTCGCCGCGCAGTACGGCATGACGGGCGCGGAGCTCGACGGCGCGATGGCGGCGGCCTCTCCCCTGCTGTTTCCGGCCGTGGCGGCGGACGCAGCGCCCGGGCAGCTCGAGCGCCCGGCGCTCTGGGCGCAGGGCATCTCGGGCGACCTGCCAGTGTGGTGCGCGCAGGCGGAGCGCGGCGTGGTGCGGCAGTGGGCACTGCTGCGCGCGCTGGGCGTGGCGTGCGACCTTGCGCTGCGCAGCGGCGACGGCGGGGACTACCGGCAGCCGACGGCCGGAAAGGTGCGCGGGTGGCTCGCGGCGCTCGACCTCGCGCACACGCTCGGCGCGCCCGGCGGCGTGCACCTCGTGCCGGAGGAAGCCTTCCCCGCCGTGGCGGCGGCCGCGGCCATCCGCCCCGGCATGGCGCGCACGCGCTGCACGCTGCCGCTGCTGCCCCCGCCGGGCGACCGGCGGTATCTGCCCACGGGGGCCGATGTGCACTGGGACGACGACGGCACGGTGTCCTTCACCGGGCTGCCGCCGCGCGCGTGGAGCCAGGTGCTGACAAACGGGCGCTTCGGCTTTCTCGCCACGGACGCGGGCACGGGCCACATGTGGCACCGCAACGCGCACACCGGGCGCATCAACCGCTGGCTGTGCGATCCGTGGGTGCTGCGCGGCACGGAGACGCTGCGCATGGCATCGCGCGCGGGCGCGGTGTCGCTCTTTGACGACGACGGGCGCTCGCGGGTGGAGTACGGCTTCGGCTGGGCGGCGTGGGAGCGCAGCGTGGACGGCATGTCCGTGCGCGTGACGGCGTTCGTGCCCGAGGACGCGGACGCGCGCGTACTGCTCATCGAGTGCGCGGGGCGCGCGCGCATCACGTGGCACACCGACCTCGTCTGCGCCGGGCGCGACGCGGACGCCCCCGCCGTCGTGACGGCGTACGCCGACGGGCTGTTCACGGCCGAGAACGTGCGCGCGGACGCGCCGACGCTCTTTTGCGCGGCGGCGGGCATGCCGCTCACGGGCTGGACGTGCGACCGGTTTTCGTTCCTGCGCGGGCAGATGGATGCGCGTGCCGGTGCGGGGCTGAGCCCCTGCTTCGTGCTCGAGGGCGTGATCGACCGGCAGGGCGTGATCGTCTGCGGGTGCGACACGCGCGCGAATCTCCTGCGCCTGACGCAGCCGGACGAGGCCGCGCACGCCCTGCGCGCAACGCGCGAGCGGTGGCTGGGTGCGGTGTCGCGCCTGTGGATGACGACGCCGGACGCGGACATGAACCGCTATCTCGGCGGCTGGGCGGCGTATCAGACGCTGTGCTGCCGGCTGCTCGCGCGCACGAGCCTGTACCAGAACGGCGGCGCGTTCGGCTTCCGCGACCAGCTGCAGGACGCGGTGAACCTCCTGCTGCTCGACAGCGCGCCTGCGCGCGAACAGATCGGCCGCGCGTGCGCGCACCAGTTCGCCGCCGGGGACGTGTGCCACTGGTGGCACGCGGGCACGGGACCCGAGCACGGCGTGCGCACGCGCATCTCGGACGACCTGCTGTGGCTGCCGTGGGCGGTGTGCGAGTACGTGGAAAAGACCGGCGACGCCGAGATCTTAAGCGCCGAGTACCCCTTCCTCGCGGGCGAGGAGCTGGAGGAAAACGAGCACGACCGCTACCAGCCGCTCGAGTCGGGCGCGGAGACCGGCACGGTGCTCGAGCACTGCCGCCGGGCGCTGATGCGCGTGCTCGCGCGCGGCGTGGGCGCGCACGGGCTGCTGCGGATCGGCACGGGCGACTGGAACGACGCCTTTGACCGCGTGGGCGCGCAGGGCCGGGGCGAGAGCGTGTGGCTGACGTGGTTTTTTGCCATCACGGCGCGGAAATTTGCCGCCCTCGTGGGCGGGCACGCGGCCGAACAGCTCGCGCTCGCCGCCGAACACTGCACGCGCGCGGCCGAGGGAGCGTGGGACGGCGCGTGGTACCGGCGCGGGTACTATGACGACGGGCGGCCGCTCGGCTCGGAAGCGTGCGGCGAGTGCCGCATCGACGCGATCGCGCAGGCGTTTGCCGCCCTCGACACGCACGCCGACCCCGGCCGCGTGCACACGGCGCTCACGAGCGCGGTGGAGCACCTGTTCGACCGGGAGCACAACGTGGTGCGGCTGTTCGACCCGCCCATCACGCGGCGCACGCCCGAGACGGGCTACGTGCGCAGCTACGGCGCGGGTCTGCGCGAAAACGGCGGGCAGTACACCCACGGCGCGCTGTGGCTGGCCATGGCGCTGCTGCGCACGGGCCGCACGGCCGAGGGCGCAGAAATATTGCACGCCGTGCTGCCCGCGGCGCACGACCCCGCGCGCTACGAGGGCGAGCCGTACGTGCTCGCGGCCGACATTGCGGGCGGGGACAACGCGGGCGTCGCCGGCTGGACGTGGTACACGGGCGCGGCGGGGTGGTACCTGCGCATTGCGGCGGAAGATCTGCTGGGGCTGCACCTGCGCGGCGGCGTGCTCTTCCCCGAGCCGCACCTGCCGGCCGGCTGGCCGGAGTGTACCGTGCGCTGGCGCGACGGAGCGGGTCTGCTGCACACCGTCCGCCTGCGGCCCGACGGCGTGACCGTGGACAATGCGCCCTACGACGGCGGCGGCATCGGCAAAAAGCGCCCGAAACCCTATTCCCAAGATAGGTAAGGCGTGATATAATAAAGTATTCAAAAAATATGGACACACCATAGGCGAAAGGAGCGTATCTTATGGAACGCATCCGCACGGAAATTCTCCCCGGCGTGTGGCTGACCGCCCTGCGCACGGACAAGTTCAAGACCGCGTGGCTGAGCGTGAACCTGCTGACGCAGCTGCGGCGAGAAACGGCGGCGTGCACGGCCGTGCTGCCGTATGTGCTGCGGCGCGGCAGCACGCGCCTGCCCGATCTGGAGACGATCGCGGCCGAGCTCGAGAACCTCTACGGCGCGAGCATCACACCGAGCGTGCGCAAGCTCGGTGAGATCCAGGCCGTGGGCTTCGAGGCCGAGTTTGCCGACGACGGCGCGGTGGGCGAGGAGATCTTCCCCCGGCTCGCGGCCGACGTGGCAGACCTCCTGCTGCACCCGAACACGCGCGGCGGCCTGCTGCGGCCGGATATTGTGGACAGCGAGCGTGAGAAGCTGCTCGAGCGCATCCGCGCCGGCATGAACAACAAGCGCGCCTACGCCATCGAGCGATTGTACGCGCACATGTGCTGCTGCGAGGACTACGCCGTGCCCCGCCTCGGCGAAGAGGCGGACGCCGAGCGCATCCACTACCGCAAGCTCACGATGCGCTACCACGACGTGCTCTCGACGAGCCCCGTGGAGATCTTCTACTGCGGCTCGCTCGAGGGCGGGCGCGTCGCGCGCATCCTCACGGACGTGCTCTCGACGATGCCGCGCGGCGAGATCGACGAGGACATCGGCACGGACATCCGCATGAACGCGCTCGAAGCCGAGCCGCGCTATGTGACCGAGACGCTCCCGGTCGCGCAGGGGCAGCTCGCCGTGGGCTACCGCCTCGGCGCGTGCATGACCGAGCCGGACATCCCGGCGCTGTTCGTCTTTAACGCCCTCTACGGCGGCTGCGTCACGTCCAAGCTCTTTTTGAACGTGCGCGAGAAGCTCAGCCTGTGCTACTACGTCGGCTCGCGCCTGAGCACGCACAAGGGCCTGCTGACCGTGACGAGCGGCATCGACGTGAAAAACTACGAGCGCGCGCGCGCCGAGATCACGGCGCAGCTCGACGCCGTGCGCACCGGCGACTTTACGGACGGCGAGCTTCGCTCCGCCATCCGCAGCGTGGCCAGCGACCTGCGCGCCACGGCCGACGCGCCCGACGCGCTGGCGTGGTACTGGCTCAACCGCACGGTGCAGGGGCTGGACATCGACCCGGCCGAGATGGCCGCGCTCGTGGAAGAGGTCACGCGCACGGACGTGACGGACATCGCCGCCGGCGTCGTGTGCGACTGTGTGTATCTGCTCAAGGGAACGGAGGAGACTGCCGATGACGAATGAACGACCCGAAAACGTCTGGGCGGCGACGCTGCCGAACGGCCTGCGCGTGCGCGTGCTCTGCAAGCCAGACTTTCAGCGCAGCTACGCCGTGTTTGCCACCTGCTACGGCGGGGCGGACCGGCGCTTTCGCGTAAACGACACGTGGACGGACACGCCCGCCGGCGTGGCGCACTATCTCGAGCACAAGCTCTTTGACATGCCCGACGGGTCGGACGCGCTGCTGACGCTGAGCGAAAACGGCGCAGACCCGAACGCCTTCACGTCCACGAACATGACGGCCTACTATTTTTCCTGCACGGACCGGTTTGAGGATAACCTGCGCACGCTGCTGCGCTTTGTCTCGACGCCGTACTTCACCGACGCGAGCGTGGCCAAGGAGCAGGGCATCATCGCTCAGGAGATCCGCATGGGCGAGGACGACCCCGACCGCGCCGTGTGGCGCGACCTCATGCGCTGCCTGCTTGCGCGCGACGGGGCGCGCGACGCCGTGGCCGGCACGGTCGAGAGCATCGCGCAGATCACGCCCGAGACGCTCTATGCCTGCCACCGCGCGTTTTACGCGCCGTCGAACATGGTGCTGTGCGCCGTGTGTCAGGACACGCCCGAGCGCGTGGCCGCCATCGCGGCGGAGATCCTGCCGCCGGACCTCTCTCCCGTCCCGGCCGCCGACCACGGCGCGCCGGAGGACATAACGCCGGCGCAGGCGCGCATGCGCGTGGAGCTCGCGGTGTCCGCGCCGCAGATGCTGCTGGGCGCGAAGTTCCGCCCGGCGGAAAAGGGTGAGGCCCGCCTGCGCCAGACGCTCACGGCGGAGCTCGCGCTGCAGGCCGCCTTCGGCGAGGCGACGGCGTTTTACAACGATCTTTACCGCGCGGGGCTGCTCGGCGACGACTTCGGCTGCAGCGCGGACTACTGCGGCCCGATCGCCATGGCCGTGCTCGGCGGCGAGAGCAAAGACCCCGACGCCGTGTGCGCGCGCGTGAGCGAGACCGTCGCGCAGATCGCGCGTGACGGCTTTGACGGCCCGGCCTTCGAGCGGGCGCGCCGCGCCGTGTACGGCGGCTGGCTGCGCGGGCTCGACCGGTTCGACGATGTGTGCATCGCCATGGCCGAGGGGCTCTTCGGCGGGTACGAGCACATGGACGCCTTCCCGCTGCTCGGCGAGATCACGGCGGCGGAGTGCGCCAAGTGGTTGACCGAGACGCTCGCGCCCGAGCGCCTGGCACTCTCGGTCGTTGCCCCGAAGGGAGGCGAGGATGATGCCGACGATGATGCGTGACGCCGCCATCAGCTTTCCCCTGCTCGGAAACTGGAGCATCGACCCCAGCGCGTCGTTCACGCTCTTCGGCCGCACGTTTTACTGGTACGGCGTGATCATCGCCGTGGGCTTCATTCTGGCGATGCTCTACTGCGCGCGGCACTGCCGCCGCTGCGGCATCGAGCCGGACACGCTCTATGACTTTCTCATCTGGATGATCCCGCTGGCCATCATCGGCGCGCGGCTGTACTACGTCATCTTCCAGTGGAGCGACTACCGCGGCCACCCCATCGACGCGCTCAAGATCTGGGAGGGCGGGCTCGCCATCTACGGCGGCGTGATTGCGGGGCTGCTGACCGGCATCGTCTGGTGCAGGAAGAAAAAGATCCCCTTCGGCGCGATGGCGGACGTGTGCGCGCCCGGCCTGCTCATCGGGCAGTGCATCGGCCGCTGGGGCAACTTCATCAACCGCGAAGCCTTCGGCCGCGAGACCACGGCCTTCTCCCGCATGGGGCTCACGCTCCCCGGCCGGGAGACCGTGTACGTACATCCGACGTTTCTCTACGAGAGCCTGTGGAACTTCGTGGGCTTTCTGCTGCTGCACTTCTGGTTTCGACGACACGAGCGGAAGTTTGACGGCGAGCTCATTTTGCTCTACGCCGTGTGGTACGGCATCGGCCGCGCGCTCATCGAGGGCCTGCGCACCGACAGCCTGTACATCGCCGGCACGGGCATCCGCGTCAGCCAGCTGCTGGCCGGGGTGTCGGCGGCCGCCGCTGCCGTCGTGCTCGCGCTGTTTTACACCGGCAAGCTCCGGCACGCACCGCGCTATGTCGACCGCGGCGCGGGCGGGCAGCCGGATGCATAAACCATTTGCAGTTTCATATTTCAAGGAGGTTTTTTCCCATGAAAGATTATCATGATATGCTCAACAGCCTGAAGAACAAGGTCGTCGACGCGGCCGGCAAGGCCGGTGAGACCGTGACCAATGCCGCCAACAAGGTCGTCAGCGACGAGATGCGCGACAAGGTCGCCGGCGCTGCCCACGCCGTGGGCGACCGCGCCAAGTACGCCTCGCGCATGACGCGCATGACCGTGGACTGCAACGCCGAGCTCGAGCGCGTCAAGCGCACGTACACCGAGATCGGCCGCCTGTACTACGAAAACTACCGCGACACGGCCGACGCCTTCCTCGCCGAGCTCTGCCAGCAGGTAACGGACGCCAACGCGCGCGTCGCCGAGCTGGAGGCGCAGATGGACGAGCTGCGCGCCGCCGCGAAGGAGTACCGCCCCGCGCCGGATCTGCACACCGTCGACGCCGAGGTCGTCGAGCCGGAGGACATCGAGGTCGAAGTGACCGAGGAGCCCGCGCCGGAGGAATAAGCGTGGGCAAACGAGCCCCGCTGCGCCGGGCGCTCGTTGGAGGGGCTGCGGCCCGCTGATAATAGCAAACCCCGCCCCCGCTTCCGAACCGGAAGCGGGGGCGGGGTTTTGCTGTCATTTTTATTTGTCATAGTAGCCCATGAGGATCTTTGCGACCTGGGCGCGGGTGGCATAGCCGCGCGGCGCGAGCTGCGGGCCGGACGGCGTGCCGACACCGCCGATCAGCCCCTGCTCGACCGCCCAGGTGAGCGCGGCGTAGGCATAGCCCGCGACCTGGCCCGCGTCCGGGAAGGCCGCGAGCGCAGTGCCGATCATGGCCGGGCGGCCGGCCTGCGCGTAGAGAATGACCGTGAAGTCCTGCCGCGTGATGGCGGCGTCGGGGGTAAACGTCGTGGGCGACGTACCGGACACGAGCCCCGTCCGATACGCCCAGTGCACCGCGTCATAATACCACGCGCCGGGCGCCACATCCGTGAACGGCAGCGTGCCGGTGGTTTTCGGGCTGCCCGCCGCCGCCCAGAGCAGCTGCACGACCTGCGCGCGGGTGGCAAGCGCCTGCGGCGCGACGGTGACGGGCGTCATGCCGTGTATCAGTCCCGCCGCGATGCAGTAATCCAGCCCGGCGTGCGACCAGGCGTCCGCGTCCGGCATGTCCGCAAAGCGCCGCCCCGGACACAACCGGTCGTGAAAGCACTGCGTGAGCACCGGAAACCCGTTGCCGTACTGATCGTCGCGGCCGGGCGCGCCGAGATCCTCGGCATAGTCGCAGAGCGTCCGGCGCACGCGCGCGGCCGTAGCGCCTGGCTGCGCGAGCTGCACGCAGGCCGCCGCCGCCGCGACATGGGGCGCAGCAAACGATGTGCCGCTGCGCACCGTCATGCCGCCGGAGAGCGCCGCGACCGCGACGCCCGTGCCCGGCGCGCACAGATCGACCGACGCGCCGGAGGCCGAATAGGTATCGTCAAACGTCCGGCTGCGGTCCACGGCCGAGACCGTGAGCACCTGCGCCTGATTGGCGGGATAGACATCGTCCGCGTTCGCGGTGGGGTTGCTCCGGCTGAGGTTGCCCGCCGCCGCGACGACGACGACGCCCGCGGCATACGCCTGCGCGAGGACACTATTTAAAAAGGAGTAGCCCTTTTCGATGGCGTTCGGCCAGCCGATGCTCATGTTGACGACGGTCGCGCCGTTTTCCAGCGCGTACTCGAGCGCCGTGAGCACGCGCGACGGCTTCGAGAGGTTGTCGTCGCCGTACACGCGCAGGACCATCACGTCCACCTCGTCGGGCGTGAGGTCGGCGACGAGCCCGGCCGTGGCCGTGCCGTGGCCGTTGACGTCCGTCACGTCGGCCGTGTTGTCGGCAAAGTCATAGCTGCAGGCCGACACGCGCCCCGCGAGCAGCGGGTGCGAGACCTCCGCGCCCGTGTCGATGACGGCGACCGTCGCGCGGCGGCCGGCCGGTAGGAGCACGTCCGCCTGATGGCGCAGCGTCGTGAGGCCCATTTCGTGCCCGCCCCAGGAGCGGCTGGCCGTCTCGTCCCAGAGGCCGGCGAGCGTGTCGTCCGCCGTGACCGCCTCATCGAGAAAGCAGTCCGTCACATCGGGGTCGGAGCGCAGGCGCGCGAGCGCGCGCTGCGCCGCCGCCGCGTCGGAAAATTCGAGCACGTACTCCTGCCACGCCGCCAGATGCAGCACGCGGTCCGCGCCGTACCCGTCCGCGAGCGCGGGCGCGAAGGCGACCACGCGCGTGGGCTCGGCCGCGGCGGCGCGGGCTCGGAACAGACTGCGCGTGGGCACCGGCTCGGCCATCGCCTGCGCCAGCTCCAGCGCGCTCGACACCTCCACCGGCGTCTGTGCGGCGGCGGCCGGCAGCGCCAGCGACACCGCGAGCGCCAGCGCGAGCAGCAGGGTCAAAAGTCGTTTTTTCATCGCGCGCCTCCTCAGGTCGTGATCGGCACGAACCACAGGTCACGGTCCACGCTGCCGGAGACGCCCGGCACCGTGCCGTCATAGCTGTACTGCCAGAAATCGTGCGCGTAGTAAAAATCGTCCGCCGTGCCCGGCGCGCTCACCCAGAAGGCGTAGTCTTTGAGCTGGGCAAAGTCGTAGTCATAGTACCCCTGCCAGCGGTTGCCGTAGACGGCGGCGTCGTAGCCCGCGGCCGTGACCGTCTCGCAGAACGCGGCGGCGCAGGCCGTGACGTCCTCGCCGGTCATCTCCGCCGTGCGCACCGTGTCGCCGGCGGCGACGGTGCTCTGGTCGATGTTCTCCCAGTCGAACACGAGCGGCATGTCGATCTTGTAATCACGCGCCGCGTCCACGAGCCACTGCGCCTCCTCGGCCGCCTCCTCGGGCGTGACCGCCTGCGAGAAGAAGTACAGCCCCACGCGCAGCCCGCCGCGCACGCCCCGGCCACGTTCTGGCGGAAGCGGTCGTCTTCGACGATGCCGCCCTTGCCGTAGCCCCGGTAGCCCGCGCGGATGACCGCGAAGGCGATGCCGGAATCCGCGACGGCCTGCCAGTCGATGTCCTGCTGGAACGTGGACACGTCGATGCCCTGCAGCACGCGGTAGGCCGTGCCGGTGTAGGTCACGCTGCCGTCCGCCCCGGCGGAAAAATCGGCCGCCGGAATGTCGAACCTGTCCACGCCTCTGGCCGGGGTGATCCACGCCGTGCCGGCGCCGGTGTTCACCTCGACCTGGCCGATGTGCAGCTCGCGCACGGAGCAGCCCGTGAGCGCGAACGTCATCGCCGCGGCCAGCAGCACGGCCAGCGCGCGGCGGAATGGAAAATCGAGTTTTTTATGTAAGCGTTTCATGCCGATAAGTATACCACACCTGCCGCCGGAACGCAAACCGGGCCCGCCCGACGGCCGGCGCGGTCAGCTGCGGTCATAATAATGCGCGAGATAGCTCGCCGTGCACAGAGTCTCGCCCGCCATCTGCTCCAGGCGCGCGATGCGCGCCTCCAGATCGCGCCGGGCGCGGCCGGCACGCGGCATGGCCGCCAGCTCCAGACGCAAGGTGGCCGCGCGCGCACGCAGCGCGTTGCCCGTGGCGCGGTACTGCGCCGCCAATTCGATCAGTTGCATGTTCTCCCTCCAAAAACATTGAATTTTCCGAAAATTTTTGTTGACAAACATAGTCCGTTTTGCTATGATACATAGGCCGGTGTTGTGCTGGTATAGCTCAGTTGGTAGAGC
>ENA-OUQK01000943-OUQK01000943.1-human-gut-metagenome-genome-assembly--contig:-NODE-943-length-16106-cov-6.893153_pt1 | contig 16106 bp, 10 predicted proteins | sample MGYA00237954_ERZ548842 | MGnify/ENA primary metagenome ERZ548842 (study PRJEB26490, sample SAMN05194704) | human gut metagenome | biome: terrestrial biome; feature: human-associated habitat; material... | reverse complement strand
TCTGCCGCACCTCGCTCGCCGTATCGGCACTTAGAATTATGCGGTATTGCCCTTGATTTTGTTTGTAGGGGCAGATGCTTGTCATCAGCCCGCAGCAACCTTGCGGAATTGGCAGGTATAGTTTGGTGAGCGGCGACAGCCCGATGCGAGCATCGGATCCTACAAATCATTTGCAGTGCTTGCCACAGTCGATAAAGGTTTCTCCACGGCGGGATGAGGGCATCCCGCCCTACAGATTGCCTGCATTGCCTGCTGCCTATTATAAAAAGCTCTGTAGGGAACGGCTTATTCCGGTTCAAGAGCCGAATCAGCGGTCTGGTTGGCCTCTGAAGTTCGACTGCGGGCGCAGTGACCTACCGTACATTTTCCGAATAACGCTGCCGGCCAAAAATCTCTCTCCATTTTATCCCATTCGCCCTGAAAAATATGTTGACAAACCGCGTTTCATCTGGTATATTATACAAGCAATCTTTTGCGGTCATGGCCCGTTGGTCAAGCGGTTAAGACAGCGGCCTCTCACGCCGTTAACGTGGGTTCGATTCCCGCACGGGTCACCAGGAAGAGCACCTTAGCGTAAGCTAAGGTGCTTTTTTGTATGTCTAAAACCACTCGCTAGGCGAGTGGTTCGATAAAGATTATATCGATGAGTAATGAAACTCAAACGAAGAATTTTGGAATAGTACCAGTGGGGCAATTCCAGACTGGGTTATTGGCGTATCGCCGGTAGTCCTGTATGAAAAGGTTCCATTGCAAACGAAAGACTCGCAGAAGCAGGATATTTTAGTATCCTCAGGCGCTACTACGAGTCCTTGCACTTATGCGGTTGAACCGCTGTGTACCGGTCGGTACGCACGGTGGTGTGAGAGGTCGGCTCTTTAGTTAAGAGAGCCTCCTACGCGATTCTTTTAGGTAAAAAAGCAAACAAACAGAACACTTCATCCAAATGCATATAGCGGCTATTTATTTCATACAGAGACAAATAGCGGCACAGAACAGATATAATAAAAGAAGCTATAAAAAGCAGGTATTCACGTGGAGGACGATATCGTTTCTACATGAACACCTGCTTCTTTATTTATTATTTACTGGTGGAATAAATAGTGGTAGCCAAGTATTCATCACTGACCCAACCATAAATCCCATTGTAATATACAACAACCCAGTCAGGCACATTGCTGCTATAGCCGCATTCCCATACGATGATACCGTAGGGGATATTATCCATTTTTTCATAATTTGTACCGGGACCTTTACGCATAACCAGCCCATGATCAGCAGTGGTGTAGGTACAAAGGCTATCAATTCGGCTAAGCGTTACATCTGGTGCAACGCATCCATCCGGCAGAATAACGTTGGCATTGTTTTCGGTATAATCCTGTACTTGCAGCAAGCCCCAAAGGCCATTCTGTTTTGCCCATACGCAGCCATCGCGCGCGGGGGCTAAATCTTCATATTGCCCAGCGGAAATTATCTCATTGCCGTAAACATCCAGAACCAGCTTTTGTCCGGATTGATTTTTCACAACTACCATGCCGGATAAGTCTGCGTAAGGATATTCAACAGTTTCGTTCATGATGGACAAACTCATCTGCGGCTGATAAATGCAGGGGATTACTAAAGCACCGCTTTGGTCGCAATATCCCCAGTTACCGGCTGCATCCTTTACCGCGATTAAAGATTCACCGGCCATGCAGGCATCCTGGTAGTCGAAATCGGTTAAAATTGTACCGTTTTTATCCGCAACGGCAAAAGGTGCAGAATTGTCAACAAGATAACCGGCATATTCATCATCCCAAATGCCTTGCTGGATGCCAACCAAATCAGGAGCATACACCTGTTCGATGGGCGTGCCACTAAATGTATAGACACCAATAGCAGAACGGTAAATCTGGCTGTCACCTAAAATCCACTGGATGCCATACCCGCCGTGCCCGCCCAGCATGGTTGTAAAAGGCATTTGTTGGGCAACCAGCTCCTGGTTAATCTGTTCTTCCAGGGCATTCAGCTTCTGGTAATCGTATGTATCATCTACCCCAATGGAGAGCTCCTGCTCACCATACAGGTACGGGATGCTTTCTGACAAATCTTCCAGAAAAGCATTACAGTTGGCAGCATTAAACAGGCTCCAGCGTTCGCCCTTGCGCACAGCGTACAGATTTCGGGCAGCGGCGTAACCGGCAGTGTGGGTTTCGCGGGAGAAGAGAGGAATCATCTCGTCAAAATCATATTGTGGCGGTAACTTCCAGTTGGCATTGCTAGTGGATGGTATAGCTGTGGCAACAGCTTCACTGGTCGGGGAAAGAGCAGCGGAGGAAGCAGGCTTATTTTCTGGCGCTGCAGCACAAGCGGTAAGCATTATTGCGGTGATAACACTGGCGGAAAATGAGAATAACTTCCTTTTCATGGTTTTTCACTCCTTGCGTAAATGATTTTTCGGTAAGATGAAGAAGTAATATAAGAAAGTGAATTCATAAACCCTATAATATCTTATTTTATCAAAAATATCTGCTAATGGGAATAGCTAACAATTCTACATGGATAAATTTGGATAGTATGACAAAGATTGCAGAACTGGAGTGAAAGTCCGAATTATGGGATGAGTGATCTGCTATAATAGAGAAAAGCAAAACAGAAGGGAGTTTGATTATGCACCAGGAGAAAAAGATGCTGGCTCATATCAGTGAAGACGGAACCCGCGTCCAAACGGTAGCGGACCATTTGCAGGGAACGGCAGTCCTATGTGGGCAATTTGCAGCAGCCTTTGATGCCCAGCAACAGGGAACTTGGCTTGGATTACTGCATGATATTGGTAAATATAGTACAAAGTTTCAAAAGCGCCTGCAAGGCGGAGAAAAAGTGGATCACTCAACGGCTGGTGCACAGGTGGCTGCCCGATATGGTCAAATCCCACTGGCTTTTGCTATTGCGGGACACCATAGCGGCCTGCCGGATGGAGGAGGCCGAAGCGATACCGCGCAGGATGCGACAATGTTTGGGCGATTGAAAAAGAGCGTTGAACCCTATACCCAATGGACGAAAGAGATTAAACTGCCGTCCATACCGCCCCAGCCGGAAATGATGAAGGAAAATCGTTTTACACAGGCATTTTATACCCGGATGTTGTATTCCTGCCTGGTCGATGCGGACTATCTGGATACGGAAAACTTTATGAGCAGCCCTAAACCGCGCGGACAAGGCCAGACAATGGATGAACTGCTGAAAAGGTTGAACCAATATACCGCAAAATGGAGCAATCCCCAGGGAACCTTGAATCAGCGCCGCAGTTCAATTTTGAGTGCTTGTACAACGGCAGGGCAAACAGGGCGGCGCGGCCTTTATTCCCTGACCGTTCCTACAGGCGGGGGAAAAACGGTAGCGTCATTGGCATTTGCGCTTTCGCTAGCTGTAAAGAACCATATGGACCGGGTTATTTATGTGATCCCTTATACATCCATTATTGACCAGACCGCGGATGTGTTTTCGGAAATATTAGGAGCAGAAAATGTTTTGGAACACCATTCAGGGGTGGACTACTCTGCCAAGGAAGATGATGAGCCGGCAGCCTACCGCAAAGCATTGGCGGCGGAAAACTGGGATGCTCCGGTGGTGGTTACCACATCCGTGCAATTCTTTGAATCACTTTACGGCAACCATGCGTCACAATGCCGTAAATTACATAACATTGCAAATAGCGTGGTCATTTTTGACGAAGCACAAAACCTGCCGGTTCCTTATTTGCGCCCCTGCGTTGCGGCAATCGCGCAGCTGGTACAGCATTACCGCGCAGCAGCGGTACTGTGCACGGCCACACAACCAGCTTTGCAGCCCTTGTTTGATGAACTGGCGCCTGGGCTGCAGATGACGGAACTTTGCCCACATCCCAAAGAGCAATATCAGGCATTCCGGCGTACAACGCTGAAAATGCGCGGAGAGTTGGAACAAAGCCAGCTTGGCGCAGAACTGGCAGCGCAGGAACAAGTGCTGTGTATTGTAAACCGGAGAAAAACAGCACAGGAATTATACAATAACCTGCCCAAAGAGGGCAGCTATTGCCTGACAACATTGCTATACCCAGCCCATCGCAAACAGTTATTGCAGGAAATCCGGGAACGCTTAAAAGATGGGCTGCCCTGCCGTGTGATATCAACTTCTTTGATCGAAGCGGGTGTTGATGTGGATTTCCCGGCTGTGTACCGCGAGGAAGCAGGTCTGGATTCCATTTTGCAGGCGGCGGGGCGCTGCAATCGAGAGGGAAGACGCCCGGCGGAGCAGAGCTTGGTACAGATTTTCACATTGGAAGGGCAGCATGTACCGCGCATGCTGGAACAGAATGTATCCGCAACGCAAAGCGTCCTGAAAAAATATGCAGATCTGGCATCTCTGGAAGCAATCGAAACATACTTTCTGTTTTACCGTACCTTAAAAGGAGATAAAAGACTGGATGAACAGCAAATTCTGCAAGGGTTCGAGCAGGATATGGAAGGGCGCATTTTCCCCTTTGCAACAGCGGCAGAGAGGTTCCGCTTAATTGAAACACCTGCCGTGACCGTATACATTCCCCAAGGGAAAGGGGAACATTTGCTTGCACGATTGCGTGCAGGAGAGGTAAGCAAAACTTTGTTCCGTCAACTGGGGCAATATGGTGTTCCGGTTTACCCGGATCATCTGAAAACGCTGGAGAATGCCGGGGCAGTTTGCCAAATCAGTGAAGGCATATGGGAATTAACGGACGGAAGCCTTTACGATAACAACACGGGCCTTGCTATGGAAGCTGAAACGGGAGCAGCCTGGTTTGCATAAAGCAAAAACGGCAGGGAGCCTGCCCTGCCGTTTTTGTGCGCTAAAGTAAAATCAACTATTTCTATCCACGGCATAAGCTGCCGACGCAACTTATTATAAAAGAAAACCGGATGAAAAGCAAACAAAAAGTATACATGATAAAAGGATTGACATTTGGTGCCAAGTAGCGTATATTGAAACTATAGCAAAAATGTAAATTAAAAACAACTGAAAATAGAAATGCAAAGGAGTTGATGCAGATGATCCAGCTGGAAGTATGGGGGAATTATGCTTTGCTCTCGAGGCCTGAGCTAAAAGTCGAAAGGGTTTCATATGAAGTCCTCACCCCTTCCGCGGCACGCGGCATAGTAGAAGCAATCTATTACCACCCCGGTTTACGGTGGAAAATCCGGAAAATCTATGTCATGAATCCCATCCGCTTTACCAACATCCGTCGGAACGAAGTAAAAAGCAAAATTCTTTGTTCCGATGTACGCAGCGCGATGCAGGGAACAGGGAAAGAGCTTTACCTTGCCACGCCCCAGCAGATCGTTCAGCGTGCGGCCATGGTGCTGCAGGATGTTCATTATGTGATTGAGGCAGAATTTGAGATGACTGACCGTGCGGCACCGAGCGACAATCCGGGAAAGTTCCAGGATATTGTTACCCGGCGCATGTCCAGGGGTCAGTGTTTTCATACTCCCTATCTTGGGTGCCGTGAATTTCCTGCCGCATTCCGCGCATGGCCCGGCGGGCCAATCCCGACCATTGAGGAAACACGGGATTTGGGATTCATGCTATATGACTTTAACTACACTGACCCGCAGAACATAACCCCGATGTATTTCCATGCAAAATTGGAACATGGTGTGTTGAATGTGGCAGACTGCGAGGTGTACCGATGATTTTACAGGCTTTGGTACAATGCTATGAAGATTTGCTGGCCAATGGCAAAATCACGCGCCCCGGTTGGACAAGCGCAAAAGTCAGTTGGGCTTTGGAACTGGATGAAAACGGCCAACTGATGGCATTGCACCCCTTGCAGCAAGAGGAAAAGCGCGGTAAAAAAACAGTGCTTGCTCCATGTCAGCTGCAAGTTCCGGAACAGGTTAAACGCTCTAGTGGTGTGGCAGCCAATTTTTTGTGTGATAACAGTGCTTACATGCTCGGCATTGACGGAAAAGGCAAACCGGAGCGTGCAATGCAGTGCTTTGCCGCTGCAAAGGAGCTGCATCTTGCCATTTTACAAAATGTTCCCGGTCAGGCGGCACAGGCAGTGCGGAACTTTTTTATAAACTGGGACCCCAAGGCGGCGGAGCAGAATCCAGCGCTGGAACAAAGTCTCAAGGAACTTTACAAGGGTGGCAATCTGGTATTTCTGATTCGGGAAAACTATGTTCAGGACGATCCGGAAATACAGGAAGCCTGGCAGCGGCAGTGTGATAAGAACACGGATGCACCGGAAATCCGATGCCTGGTTACAGGGCAAAAGGCACCGCTTGCCCGCCTGCACCCGGCGATTAAAGGCGTGACCGGGGCACAGTCTTCCGGCGCATCGATTGTTTCTTTTAATGCGGACGCTTTTTGCTCATACGGACATGAACAGGGGGGCAATGCGCCGGTTGGCAGTTATGCGGCCTTTGCCTATGCACAGGCATTAAACTATCTGCTGGCAGACAGGGAACATGTTCAGCGCGTGGGCGATACCACCATTGTCTGCTGGGCAGCAGGTGGTGAGACCGCCTACCAGCAGGTAGCAATGGATGCATTGTTTGCCATGGATGCGCCTGTCAGCGAAAGCGATGTGCGAAATGCAGTGGACAAGCTGGTCCATGGACAGAGTGTAGAGTGGCAGAACGTGACACTTGACCCACAAAGGCACTTTTATGTGCTTGGCTTGGCCCCTAATGCGGCGCGCCTCTCGGTTCGCTTTTTCTGGCAGGATACATTTCAAACGCTGCTTGATAATGTGCAGAAGCATTATGACCGCTTAGAGATTGTGCGCCCCGCTTATGATAAATTCCCGCAGCTGGGGGTGTATTGGCTGCTGCAGGAAACCGTCAACACCAATTCCCGCAACCCATCGGCAGCACCGCAGCTGGCGGGCGATGTTCTGCGTGCAATCCTGAATAATACAAGGTACCCGGCAACCCTGCTGGATGGCGTTATGATGCGTATCCGCGCGGAGCAAAAAGTAACACGCGGCCGTGCCGCTATTATAAAAGCATACTACCTGCGTAATGAAGATCCCCGTTGCCCAAAGGAGGTATTAACTGTGGAAAATAACAAGGAAACAAATTATCAACCGTATGTTATGGGTCAGCTTTTTGCTGTGCTGGAAGCAATCCAGATGGCGGTAAACCCGGATATCAATACAACCATCAAAGACCGCTATTTTAATGCGGCGGCATCCACCCCAGCTACTGTATTCCCGACAATTCTGATGCTGGCACAAAAGCATATGCAAAAAATGAGCAAGCCACAAAAGATTTATTACGATAAGCAGATCGCTGCGCTGGCGGGCGGAAAACTGGAAGGAAGCTTTCCCGCACGGTTGACCTTGCCGGAACAAGGCGCTTTTATCCTTGGCTATTATCATCAAACACAGGAACGCTATACAAAGAAAGTGGAGGAATAACAATGGCACAGGCAATCAAAAACCGGTATGATTTTGTAATTCTGTTTGACGTTGAAAACGGAAATCCGAACGGCGACCCGGATGCAGGCAACATGCCGCGTGTCGACCCGGAAACGGGATATGGCATTGTTACAGATGTCTGCTTGAAGCGTAAGATTCGCAACTATGTCGAAGTGGCCAAAGAAGATGAAGCAGGATACCAGATTTACATTAAAGATCAGGTCCCCCTGAACCGCAGCGATAAAAAAGCACTCGAATACTTGGGCATTGATGCTGATGCCAAGGATGCCCTGAAAGTCGCCAAGAAAGATGACCCGGAATTGGACCGTAAAATCCGGGACTTTATGTGCCAAAATTTCTATGATATCCGTACCTTTGGCGCTGTTATGACAACTTTCGTAAAAGGCGCACTGAATTGCGGGCAGGTACGCGGCCCTGTTCAGTTGAGCTTTGCACGCTCGGTAGACCCTGTTCTCCCGCAGGAAGTGACCATTACCCGTATTGCCATTACGACCGAAGCGGATGCAGAGCGAAAAGGCACTGAGATGGGCCGCAAGTATGTGATACCGTATGGTTTGTACCGTGCAGAGGGTTATGTTTCGGCCAACTTGGCCCGCAAAACTACAGGATTCTCAGAGGATGACCTGCAGCTGCTGTGGCAGGCAATCCTGAATATGTTTGAAAATGACCACAGTGCAGCCCGCGGCAAAATGGCAGTTCGGGAACTGATCGTGTTCAAGCATGATTCGGAGCTGGGCAATGCGCCGTCCTATAAACTGTTTGATGCAGTGCATGTCACGCGTGCCGAAGGGGTAGCCTTCCCGCGCAGTTACCATGACTATGTGGTAACGGTGGATGAAAATCTTCCCGCAGGGGTAACGTGCGAGAGGCTGTCGTAATGGCTTCCCCAGATGATTACCTGCTGATGTCCGGTATCCAGCATTTCAGCTTTTGCCGCCGTCAGTGGGCGCTCATACACCTGGAACAACAATGGTCCGAAAACCAACGCACCGCCGAAGGCCGCCTGCAGCATACCCGCTGCCATGATGTTACCCTGACGGAAAAACGCGGCGATTTGCTGATCGCCCGCGGTATGAGGGTCGTCAGCCACCGTTTAAAACTGACCGGCGACTGCGATGTGGTAGAGTTTCACAAGGATCCAAACGGCGTGTCATTGCAGGGCCGCCGCGGCCTGTGGCAGCCCATGCCCGTGGAATATAAGCATGGCCGCAGCAAGGTAAACGATGCCGACCGTTTGCAGCTCTGCGCACAGGCCATGGCGCTGGAAGAAATGCTGGTGTGCGAGGTGCCGGAAGGGGAAATCTTTTATGAAGAAACCCGGCAGCGGGAACATGTTTCCCTGACGCCGGAACTGCGCAGCACCGCGCAGACCATGGCGGATGAGATGAACCGCCTGTTTGCGCGCGGCTATACCCCAAAAAGCAAACCCGGCAAGCATTGCAATGCCTGCTCACTGAAAGAGCTTTGCCTGCCGGCGCTGTATCAGCAGGCAGACCCGGCGGCGTATCTGCGGGAGCATATTGAGGAGGGCGCGCCATGAGAAAGCTGCTCAACACCCTGTTCGTCATCAATGAGGACGCTTACCTGACATTGGATGGCGAAAACCTTGTTGTTACCCGCAATAAGCAGGAAACCCACCGCTATGCCCTGCATACGCTGGAAGGCATCGTCTGCTTTACTTACGCGGGTGCCAGCCCCGCTTTGATGGGAGCTTGTGCCCGGCGGGGCATTGACCTTTGCTTTTTTGACCCGTATGGCAGATTTCAGGCCCGCACCGTGGGGGAAGAACGCGGCAATGTGCTGCTGCGTCAGACGCAGTACCGCGTGTCGGATGACCCGGCCCAGAGCTGTCACTATGCCCGGAGCTTTATCCTTGGTAAAGTGTATAACGCACGCTGGGTGCTGGAACGCGCAACTCGCGATCATCCCCAGCGTGTCCCGGTCGAAAAACTGAAACGCACCTCCACCCAGCTGGCCGCCGCGCTGCCGCTGATACAGACCAGCGATGATCCGGAACAGCTGCGCGGCCTGGAAGGCGAGGCAGCCCAGCGCTACTTTGACTGCCTGAATGACCTGATTCTGCAGCAAAAGCAGGATTTTGTGTTTGAGGGCCGCAGCCGCCGTCCACCACTGGACAATGTGAATGCGCTGCTTTCGTTTGCCTACAGCATGCTGGCGCGGGAGTGTGCATCCGCCTTGACCGCTGTGGGCCTGGACCCTTATGTTGGCTTTATGCACCGCCCGCGCCCCGGCCGCAAAAGTCTGGCACTTGACCTGATGGAAGAACTGCGGGCGGTTTATGCAGACCGGCTGGTCATCAGCTGCATCAATCAAAAGATCATCACGGCAAAACACCTGCAAAAACAGGAAAATGGTGCCGTACTGCTGACGGATGATGGCCGCAAAGCTTTCCTGACCGCATGGCAGAACAAAAAGAAGGAAGAGATCACCCATCCGTTTTTGAAAGAAAAACTGCCCTGGGGGCTGGTGCCCTATGTTCAGGCGCTTTTGCTGGCCCGTGCTCTGCGCGGCGACCTGGAAGTGTACCCACCGTTTTTCTGGAAGTGAGGTGCCGTTATGTTGGTGCTTGTAACCTATGATGTCAACACCGAAACAGCCGCCGGTCGTCGCAGGCTGCGCAAAGTAGCAAAAGTCTGTGTAGACTACGGCCAGCGGGTGCAAAACTCCGTATTTGAGTGCCTGCTGGATGCCGCGCAATACACGATGTTCAAAGCAAAATTGACCGAACTGATCGATTCGGAATCGGACAGCCTGCGCTTTTATCAACTGGGAAACCATTACAAAAGCAAAGTCGAGCATGTGGGTCTGCACCCGGATTTTGATCAGGATGGAATCTTGTTTGCTTAGTGCGAGGGGAAGGCAATCATAAAATTCCCGGTTCCTTCGCACCAGAAAATATGGAAAAAACAGGGGCAGAAAGGGTAAAATACAGCCTTGCCTGTCAGCATGAAGATGCAATCGCCATAAAATTTGTTTCATATGCGCAAAAGTGCCCCACTGTTTTGTGCACTTTTGCTGTCGCTCTCCGCAAGGAGAGCGTGGATAGAAATTAACACGCGGAGCCAGCCGAGCAAGCCCAAAGACTGTCGCTCTCCGCAAGGAGAGCGTGGATAGAAATAATGGACGACTTGGAGCCGTCCAAAACGCGAAGAGTCGCTCTCCGCAAGGAGAGCGTGGATAGAAATGGCTTGTCGCTCCTGATATATCATCTAGGATTTGGTCGCTCTCCGCAAGGAGAGCGTGGATAGAAATCAACACCTCCCAAAGAGTGTAGCAACCCTGGGGGCCGTCGCTCTCCGCAAGGAGAGCGTGGATAGAAATCTGCCAAGTACTCATTGTAACTCGCGGACTGCTCCGTCGCTCTCCGCAAGGAGAGCGTGGATAGAAATCAGCAACTCGTTGACACCAGCAAGGATATCATCAAGTCGCTCTCCGCAAGGAGAGCGTGGATAGAAATGCCTGTATCGGCTTTCACTAGTTTTTGCCCGGCAGTCGCTCTCCGCAAGGAGAGCGTGGATAGAAATGGGAAACTCAGGAACCCAAGCCGACCCGGCAAAATGTCGCTCTCCGCAAGGAGAGCGTGGATAGAAATCTTGATAATAAGACAACACAGAGAGCCGGATAGGTCGCTCTCCGCAAGGAGAGCGTGGATAGAAATACAAGCCCTCTCTCTATCAACTTTATGATACATACGTCGCTCTCCGCAAGGAGAGCGTGGATAGAAATTGATCATTTTATGCTCAAGATCGGCACCTTGCGAAGTCGCTCTCCGCAAGGAGAGCGTGGATAGAAATATCAAACTAGATGTATCATATAACATAAAAGAGACGTCGCTCTCCGCAAGGAGAGCGTGGATAGAAATTCTACATACGTAATCCGACTCCCGCGCGTCCAAGGTCGCTCTCCGCAAGGAGAGCGTGGATAGAAATCTCCGGGTACTTCCGTTTTTCGCGGTTGGACGTTGTCGCTCTCCGCAAGGAGAGCGTGGATAGAAATTTGCTACTCTCGTTACTGCCGGCATTGGTCTGGTGGTCGCTCTCCGCAAGGAGAGCGTGGATAGAAATGGATTCGGATTGATTTTCTTCCATGTATGCATTGGTCGCTCTCCGCAAGGAGAGCGTGGATAGAAATAGTTATTTCTATATTATCAAGATAACAGTTTGCCGTCGCTCTCCGCAAGGAGAGCGTGGATAGAAATGTTGACGCGCAAAACCTTTGCGTACGTATCATGTCGCTCTCCGCAAGGAGAGCGTGGATAGAAATTATGCTTTATGATACAACTTCGCTGATGAAATGGTCGCTCTCCGCAAGGAGAGCGTGGATAGAAATTGTCATAGCTTAAATCTCCCATCAAGACCCATAGGTCGCTCTCCGCAAGGAGAGCGTGGATAGAAATTTAACAAGCGTTGTCAATTCAACGGGGACAACGGGTCGCTCTCCGCAAGGAGAGCGTGGATAGAAATTCTGGCGTACCCTGACATGATTATTTGCACCAACGGTCGCTCTCCGCAAGGAGAGCGTGGATAGAAATTTATGATGGTTTGATTGCTTCCGCCAATTTCTGCAGTCGCTCTCCGCAAGGAGAGCGTGGATAGAAATTTGATTGATGAAATTCAGTTGGAATTTAACTCGCTGTCGCTCTCCGCAAGGAGAGCGTGGATAGAAATAGCCGTCATGCGGCAAAATCCCGGCAAACATTATGTCGCTCTCCGCAAGGAGAGCGTGGATAGAAATATCAAAAATGATAATATCAGTGTCTGGGCTCGAAGTCGCTCTCCGCAAGGAGAGCGTGGATAGAAATGCATATGGTCGTATCAACGATATTTCGCGGCTGATGTCGCTCTCCGCAAGGAGAGCGTGGATAGAAATTCCTGCTGGGGCACTGCCGTGATAGCATTTTTAAGGTCGCTCTCCGCAAGGAGAGCGTGGATAGAAATCCGGAAAAATATTTCGTCCGAATACCGCTCAAAGTCGCTCTCCGCAAGGAGAGCGTGGATAGAAATCTTTGCCACAGGGCTGTCTACCAAGTCGATGAGGTCGCTCTCCGCAAGGAGAGCGTGGATAGAAATATGGGTGCATCATAGGGCCGGACCGCAAAAATAGTGTCGCTCTCCGCAAGGAGAGCGTGGATAGAAATTGTTGGCGGTCCCATAGCCGCCAACCCAGTATTCGTCGCTCTCCGCAAGGAGAGCGTGGATAGAAATAGTAGCGGCCTGCCCGTTTTCCTGCTGGGGCACTGTCGCTCTCCGCAAGGAGAGCGTGGATAGAAATATGTGCAAGGTTATGCACATACATGCAGAGATACCAAGTCGCTCTCCGCAAGGAGAGCGTGGATAGAAATAGGTCATCAAATAATTCCGGGTATCCTGCCAGTGTCGCTCTCCGCAAGGAGAGCGTGGATAGAAATAAGCACCCGGAGCCAGCCAGGCAGGCCCAAAGCCGTCGCTCTCCGCAAGGAGAGCGTGGATAGAAATTTCGCAGTTATTGTAGGCCAGCACCAGGCCCACGCGTCGCTCTCCGCAAGGAGAGCGTGGATAGAAATTGAAATTCCACACGGGCGTCTTTGCCCTCTGCGCTCGTCGCTCTCCGCAAGGAGAGCGTGGATAGAAATCTTGGAGCTTTCGATCGTCATAAACTCACGATCGGTCGCTCTCCGCAAGGAGAGCGTGGATAGAAATACCGGCCTTGCAAAGATACTGGTTATTGCCACCAGTCGCTCTCCGCAAGGAGAGCGTGGATAGAAATAGAGTGGCAATCCCTCTTGGATTCCATTTCAGCAGGTCGCTCTCCGCAAGGAGAGCGTGGATAGAAATCGCCAACTTCTGCAAGAACCGTTTTTGTCCTACGTCGCTCTCCGCAAGGAGAGCGTGGATAGAAATACACATCCAATATTGTTGTTCCGCCTGCCGTTAATGTCGCTCTCCGCAAGGAGAGCGTGGATAGAAATCCCTGTGTTGTCACTGCCTTTCGGGGCGGTGTGGGTCGCTCTCCGCAAGGAGAGCGTGGATAGAAATCACGATGACTATCTCAAACTTGCAAAGTTTGAGGGGTCGCTCTCCGCAAGGAGAGCGTGGATAGAAATGATTGGCAAGCAGAAGAGCGTTGACGAGATTATTGGTCGCTCTCCACAAGGAGAGCGTGGATAGAAATATCTTGCAGCCGATGTAGTGACGGCCCTGCTTGGTCGCTCTCCGCAAGGAGAGCGTGGATAGAAATCACCAACCGACGGGAATTTCGGAAATGGGGGTGCCGTCGCTCTCCGCAAGGAGAGCGTGGATAGAAATAACTTTGGTCGCCTCCATTACAACGTATGTTTCGTCGCTCTCCGCAAGGAGAGCGTGGATAGAAATATGGGCGTAGGGACGACACGGGACAGGCGCGGGGTGTCGCTCTCCGCAAGGAGAGCGTGGATAGAAATCAGAAAGAATCCGTTGCGCATAAAACTTTTGACGCGTCGCTCTCCGCAAGGAGAGCGTGGATAGAAATAAGGCCATCATACTGGCCGACGGGCTGCGGTGCGAGTCGCTCTCCGCAAGGAGAGCGTGGATAGAAATCAAAGTCCCTGAAGATCAGTACACGGCCCTGTCGTCGCTCTCCGCAAGGAGAGCGTGGATAGAAATCCTGACGACGGTATTGCACTGGTACCACATCAGCAGTCGCTCTCCGCAAGGAGAGCGTGGATAGAAATTTGCGCTGGCTGACGCTTGCCCGCCCCTTCTGGGGTCGCTCTCCGCAAGGAGAGCGTGGATAGAAATAGTACTCCTCTCCTATAATCAGTGTGTAGCCGTTGTCGCTCTCCGCAAGGAGAGCGTGGATAGAAATAGTTTGATGGTCAGTCTGTTATTTAGTTTTTCGGCGCGTCGCTCTCCGCAAGGAGAGCGTGGATAGAAATTGCCGTACCAGTGGGGCGTGTGGACCACGGCCCACGTCGCTCTCCGCAAGGAGAGCGTGGATAGAAATTAACGTCGGTTTTCCGATCGCCGCATTTTTACTGGTCGCTCTCCGCAAGGAGAGCGTGGATAGAAATCTCCAAGTACGCATTGTAACTTGAGGATTGTTCCGTCGCTCTCCGCAAGGAGAGCGTGGATAGAAATGTTTTTCCAACAGGCGGCAGACATAACCCGTAAAGTGTCGCTCTCCGCAAGGAGAGCGTGGATAGAAATTTGCCTAAAATCATTGTTAAGCGCCATAGCACTGGTCGCTCTCCGCAAGGAGAGCGTGGATAGAAATAAACGCACGCATCGGATACAGACAATTGCACAAGTCGCTCTCCGCAAGGAGAGCGTGGATAGAAATTTGTGATAGCGCCCGCATATACGCTTCAAGGCTTGCGTCGCTCTCCGCAAGGAGAGCGTGGATAGAAATACGCCCAGGACCGTAACGCCCTCGCGGATATTTGTGGTCGCTCTCCGCAAGGAGAGCGTGGATAGAAATCGTGCTGATCGTCGAGGACGGCAAGGAGTACGCGCGTCGCTCTCCGCAAGGAGAGCGTGGATAGAAATTCCAGGTGGCGTTTGCCGTAGCCTTGGCCCCGGCCGTCGCTCTCCGCAAGGAGAGCGTGGATAGAAATAGGTCGGCAACGCCGTTCAGGTCAATCTCCGTGTGTCGCTCTCCGCAAGGAGAGCGTGGATAGAAATACGAGACCCCCGAACAGGCAGCAACAGAGACCGGTCGCTCTCCGCAAGGAGAGCGTGGATAGAAATCTCGTAATTCACATCAGGGTTTGCGCGGGGCACAACGTCGCTCTCCGCAAGGAGAGCGTGGAATGTTTCTCTTTCTGACTGTTCAGGGTGGTTTTGTTCATGCGGATATCCGCTTTAATTTTAAAAATTGCTATAGTAAAGAACTCTCGCATAAAATAATATAAAAATATTATATTATCTACTTGACAAGGTACCCCGGCGGGGTATATAGTGAATATACCCCGCCGGGGTACCTTGCATGTGATGGGAGGGTAACATAATGCAGGAAAACGAAAAGAAGGAACCGTGTTGCTGCTGTGCACACAAAACAAAGCATCGCAGTGAAGAAGAGTATAAAAGCCTGGTCCACAGACTGAACCGGATCGAAGGGCAGATTCGGGGCATCCGTGGGATGGTGGAAAACGAAGCGTATTGTCCGGATATTCTGGTGCAGTCGGCGGCGGTAACGGCGGCGATGAACGCGTTCAACCGTGAGCTGCTGGCAAACCATATCCGCACCTGTGTGGCGGATGGTATCCGTGCCGGGAATGACGAAGTTGTGGATGAGCTGCTGAAAACGCTGCAGAAACTGATGAAATAAGCATTGCCTGCACAAAATAGCAGAAGCAGAACATGAAATAAATGCACGAGTGTTTGAGCCAGCAAAAATGCTATGCCAGTGCCCAGTACGATTGTTTTTCTGTTCACAAACATCGGTAAAAGTTTGTGTAACATTACCAGAGCCATGAATAAATGCCAGTCATTCCCTGTGAGAGGGTGTGGATAGAATGCCGCATCGGCCTTGGTTGCCCCCAACGCATCGTTCTCCGCAAGGAGAGTGTGGATAGAAATGGTAACCTCAATAATACGTCGAATTGCAGGCTAGCCGCTCACCAAAAGGGGAGTGAGGATAGGGCAACACCGCACAATTCCCGCCTTGCGGCTTAAGCACCGCTCCGGCAGCT
>ENA-OUQK01000939-OUQK01000939.1-human-gut-metagenome-genome-assembly--contig:-NODE-939-length-16159-cov-5.121647_pt1 | contig 16159 bp, 17 predicted proteins | sample MGYA00237954_ERZ548842 | MGnify/ENA primary metagenome ERZ548842 (study PRJEB26490, sample SAMN05194704) | human gut metagenome | biome: terrestrial biome; feature: human-associated habitat; material... | reverse complement strand
ACACGAGCGAACCGAACAGGAAACGATGCGTGTCAGGAGATTGTTTTCGAATCATCATGGCGTACTATTTTTTACAAAACTATTTTTGCAACGTTCATTTGCACATTTACAAAATCTCCGTCATTTTTTGTTCTTGCTGCATGGCAGTGTAAATGTAAACTCGGTTCCTACGCCCTGCGTGCTGACAACGTTGATATTTTCACCGTGGGCCTGGATGATCTCTTTGACGATCGAAAGACCAAGTCCGGTGCCTTTTTTATCTTTTCCTCTGGATGGATCGCTCTTATAGAAACGCTCCCATATTTTATTTAAGCTGTCCTTTGCGATGCCTTCGCCGGTGTCTTTTACGGATACAAAGACTTTTCCGTGTTTTTCCAGAGAAGAGATGTAGATCAGAGAATCTGGATGACTGAATTTTACGGCGTTGTCGATCAGATTATAGAGAACCTGCTGGATCTTTCCAACATCGGCATTGACGTACAGTGACTCTTCTTCGAACGTAAGCTGGAAAGAAATGTGTTTGTCCCAGCACAGGCTGCGGAAGGTTTCCACAGTCTGGCGGATGATCGCATTGATGTCGAAATCTGCAAGTTCCAGGTACGTTCCCTTATCATCGAAGTTGTTGAGAGTCAGCAGTCCTTTTGTGAGCTTGGTCAGACGGTTTGTTTCTGAGAGAACGACATTGAGGTATCGCTCCTGCATTTCCGGTGGGATCGTGCCGTCCAGCATGGCTTCTACGTACCCTTTGATGGAAGTAAGCGGAGAACGGAAATCATGCGAAATGTTGGAAATAAATTTTCGCTGGCTTTCGCCGGAGTTGTTCAGCTCGCCTGCCATATAATTCATAGAAGCGGCAAGGTAACCGATTTCATCGTTGGATTCGACCGGGATCTTGTAGTTCAGGTTGCCGGCGGCATATTCATCTGCTCCGTGTATGATGCGGCGGATCGGAAAATATACTACAAATGTAAATGTAATCAATACGATCAGAGAAAGAGCCAGGATCATAGCCAGTGTGATGTAGGAACAGTTGAGAATGGAATTTTTCTCCGTTTCTAGTTTGTTCTTTTCATAATGGACTGCAATGTAGCCTTTCGTGATGTAGTTGGATGTGATCGGTGCGACCACACTGAGCATATCTTCATCAAAATAGTCAAAAAAGCGACCGGTTTGATAATAATTGCCGGACAGGGATACCGGATCAAAAGAATCCAGCTGCGTGATCTTTGACTGATCATAGCCGACAGCCGTATCGATCAGGATCTTGCCATTACTGTCCATCAGCCAGAGCCGCATGGACTGGTAAGAGGCAACGGCCAGCAGGTTCGTGTAGGTGTCCTGCAAAGAAGCCCGCTCGGTGTAATTCTGTGCGAGCCTTCCGGCAGCGATCACATTTGCTTCGCGGTACATGCCTTCTGTCCTGTTTTTGATCAGATGCTTTTCCACAAGCGAAGAAGTGATACCAGCTACGGATACAAAACTCAGTACGGCGAAACAGATCCATGCCAGAATGAGTTTTTGGTAAAGTCTGCGTTTCATATGTTTTTAACCTCAAATTTATAGCCGATACCCCATACGGTGGTCAGTGCCCAGGAATCATTTCCTTTGATCTTTTCCCGGAGACGTTTGATATGTACGTCAACCGTACGGGTATCGCCGATGTATTCATAGCCCCAGATGTGATCCAGCAGCTGTTCTCTTGTGAAAACCTGGTTTGGTGAAGAAGCCAGGAAATAGAGCAGTTCCAGTTCTTTTGGCGGCATGTCAACGGTAGATCCTTTATAGATAACAGAATAGTTGGTCTGATTTACGATCAGATCCGGGTATTCCACGATCTTGCCGGAATTCTGTGAACTGGAAGATTTCTCTGGCTGGAAACGGCGGAGAACCGCTTTGACTCTGGCAACCAGCTCTTTGGAATCAAACGGTTTGATCATGTAATCATCTGCACCAAGTTCCAGACCGAGTACCTTGTCAAACACCTCACCCTTTGCAGACAGAATGATGATCGGCACGGAAGAACGCTGACGCAGTTCGCGGCATACCTGATAGCCGTCCATGCCCGGAAGCATCAGATCCAGCAGAACCAAATTCGGTCCGTAAGTATCAAATTCACGCATGGCACTTTCGCCGTCGTGAACAATTCGCGTGTTAAAACACTCTTTGGTGAGATACAAAGAGATCAGCTCTGCAATGTTCTCATCATCATCAACAATCATAATCTTTTGTCTGTTTACCATAATATATACTCCTCATGTTTTTAAATAATATTTAATAATGCTAAGGTCAAAAGCCTGAAACCACGATGTGCTTGCACAGGAGTGGTTTTATGGCTTAATGACCTGCACCGATATGAGCATAAAAGTGGAGCGTAAGCTTCACGATATGCGAATGTCGGATAGAATTGTGAGAGTACGAAGTACGGAACAATTCTTAAGGCATTATTGATTTTAACAGTTTTATTTGAACTCCACGATCGTAACTCCGGCATCACCCTCGCCGAATTCGCCAAGGCGATAGCTCTTGACATGCTTCTGGCGGCGGAGATAATTGTGAACACCTTTTCGAAGTGCACCGGTACCTTTTCCGTGTACGATACGGACGGAAGGAAGGTGGGCAATGTAAGCATCGTCAAGATATTTATCCAGCTCCATGATCGCCTCGTCAACGGTCTTTCCAAGCAGATTGATCTCTGTGCTGACAGATGCCGATTTGGACATTTTGATCTTGCCGGAACCGGTCTTGCTGAAATTGCCTCCGGTGATCACGGTATCATCCAGTTTTTCCAGATCCCGGATGTTTACCTGAGAACGCAGGATTCCCATCTGAACAAACAGGTTGCCTTTTGCATCCGGCAGCGTGCTGACCGTACCTTTGAGGTTCAGGCTCAGTACCTTTATGCTGTCGCCGATGTGCAGATCTTTGGCGGTAAGCTGTTTATGCGATTTTTTCGGAGCCGCATTCTTCGCAGAAAGCTTTTTGTCAACTGTGGACATTTTCTCACGCAGTTTGCCGCGTTCCTTTTCCATGTCTTTGGCAGACACGCCGGCAGCCTTTCCATATTTCTGGAAATTGCGGATCGTAGTATCGGCATAATCTTTGGCTTCCTGCAAAATGTTGCGTGCCTGCTCATTTGCTTCACGGAGAATCTTGTCGCGGCTTAAGTCCAGTTTTTCCTGTTTGGATTCAAGACGCTGCTTTAATTCGCGGATCTCTTCTTTATAGGAATTGATCTGGTCACGTTCCTGTTCTATTGTAACACGTTTTTGCTCCAGATCAGCGAGTAAATCTTCAAAATCTTCATCCTGTTTGGTCAAATGTGTTTTTGCTTCCTCGATAATGTCCTGTGACAGACCAAGTTTCTGAGAAATCGCAAAAGCATTACTTTTACCCGGAACACCGATCAGCAGCCGGTAAGTCGGACGCAGAGTTTCCACATCAAACTCGCAGCAGCCGTTTTCCACGCCCGGTGTGGAAAGTGCAAACACCTTTAATTCGCTGTAGTGCGTGGTTGCCATAACGCGGGAACCGCGGCGATGCAGGTTGGAAAGGATCGCGATCGCAAGGGCTGCACCTTCGGTCGGATCGGTTCCGGCACCAAGCTCATCGAACAACACGAGCGAACGGTCATCCGCTTCTTTTAAGATCGATACCGTATTTGTCATATGGGCGGAAAAAGTACTGAGACTCTGCTCAATGCTCTGCTCATCGCCGATATCCGCAAAAACTTCGTGAAATACGGAAAGCTCTGAGTGGTCAAATGCCGGGATATGCAGTCCGGCCTGTCCCATCAGGGTAAAAAGTCCGACTGTTTTCAGGGAAACGGTTTTACCGCCGGTATTCGGACCGGTGATGATCAGCAGTTCAAAATCCTTACCGAGCTGAATGTCGATCGGAACGACTTTCTTTTTATCGAGAAGCGGATGTCTTCCTTTTTTGATGAGGATACGGCCTTCCTCGTTGAAATCCGGCTGTGTGCCGTTCATCGAGCGGGAGAGCTGTGCTCTGGCAAAAATGAAATCCAGTTTTGTCAGAAGATCCAGGTCATCACGCAGAGCTTCGGTTTCTTCACCACATCTGGCACTTAAGGTGGCAAGGATCATCTCGATTTCTTTTTCTTCTTTTAATTCCAGTTCACGCAGGTCATTGTTCAGTTTGATGACAGCCATCGGCTCCACAAACAGGGTAGAACCGGTGGAGGACTGATCATGGATCATGCCCGGAATCTGTCCGCGGTGCTCTGCTTTGACCGGGATACAGTAGCGTCCGTTTCGCATGGTGACAACCGCATCCTGCAAGTAGGTGCGGGCGGAGCCATTTACCATCGTCTGGAGCTGAGCATGGACCTTGTCGTTGATCTGACGCATGGAGCGGCGGATCTTGAACAGTGCAGGACTGGCATCGTCATTTAATTCCTCCTCCGAGGCGATACATCTGCGGATCTCGGAAGAAACCGGTGTCAGAGGCTGCAGTGCCTGAAACATAGCTTCCAGAGAATCCTCAAAATCAGGATCACGGTCATTTCTGGAATAAGCCTTTACCTTGCTGCAGACATCAAGAAGACTGCAGATCGAAAGCAGTTCATTGATACCGATGATCGCACCGATCTCCAGACGCTTGATGGAGCCGCGGATGTCGCGGACGCCGCGGAACGATACCGCACCTTTCTGATAAATACGGGAAAGGGCATCGCTTGTCTCCTTCTGGAGAGCCTGAATCTCGTACAGATCCGTGGATGGCTGCAGATTGCGGCACATCTCTTTTGCAAGTGCCGAACCGGCAAATTCTGTGAGCTTGTCAATGATTTTATTATATTCTAAAGTTTTTAAAGCCTTTGGGTTCATATAGCATACCTCTTGTAGTGATGTGTAACAAAAGATGCCATACGAATTGTTCCGTACTTCGTACTCCCACAATTCTTCTACGCTCCGCTTCGGTCGGTGCTAAACATGTGCCACTGGCACATAGCACCCGCCATTCGCATATCGTGAAGCTTCCGCTTCACTTTTATGCTCACGTCGGGCGGGGCATTAAGCCATAAAAGCACTCCTGTGCAAGCACATCGTAGTTTCAGGCTTTTGCCCCTGGCATCATATAATTATAACTTTACTATTTTTCTATTGTACCCTATAATGTGGGTATGGTCAAAAGGTATTTTGAGCGAAAAGCCTATAATAGCAGAAGGGATCAGGTATATGGGTGAGAACGAGAAGAAAGAGTTTCATTTTATCAATGAACAGATCAAGAAAAAGCCGTTCTACCGACGTAAGTGGTTTACGCAGGGGGCAGCGGCGATTGCCCTGGCACTTATTTTCGGGGTGGCGGCGGGCGTGATGTTCGCGATCGTACAGCCGTGGGCGAGCAATCAGTTTGGAAAGCCGGATGAGCCGACACAGATCGTGATGGTTCAGGAAGAGACACATACTCAGGAGACAGAAACCGGACAGACAGAGCAGAAAGCGGATGACGAAAAGGAGACGGCAAAAGGCAGGAAAAAGAACAGCAAAGAAACAGATGCAATCGAAGAATACCGCATGCACTATGATCAGATGAAAAATGTGGTAGATTCTGCAGAAAATTCTCTGGTAAAGATTAAAAGCTATGTGGCAAAAATGGACTGGTTCAGTGAAAGCTATGAGAATGTGACGGAGACTTCCGGACTGGTGTTCCGCGTGGACAGCAACTGGCTTTACATCCTGACTTCCAGTCGTTTTATCAAGAGTGCACAGCAGATCACAGTAACCTTCCCGGGCGGAGAGGTCGCAGATGCAGCTGTCAGACGGCAGGATACGGTGACAGAGCTTGCGATTCTGGAGATTCCGATCAAAAGTATAAAGGAATCCACAATCCAGAGCATTTCCGCAATTTCGATCAAAGGAATTTCCAGCGTAGAAAAAGGGGAATCGGTGATCGCAGTCGGAAGTCCAATGGGGTATACAGATTCGATTAATTATGGCATGATCACTTCGATTACGGAGTGTGAAGATGTGGACGGAGAGTATAAGGTGATCGCAACGGACATGGCGGCCAGCGATATGAGCTATGGATTTCTGCTGAATCTGGATGGAAATATGGTCGGCATTGTGGCACAGAAATTCAAACAGACTGGTGCGGCAGATACGTTGACTGCACTTGGCATTTCTGATATCAGCTATCTGCTGGAAATGCTGGCAGCAGGCAGGTCGCTTCCTTATACCGGTGTGGTCGGAAAGAGCGTCAGTGCCGATGTGGCAGAGCATTTCAGCGTTCCTTACGGTATTTATGTCAAGAAAGTGAACACAGATTCACCGGCCATGTATGCCGGGATACAGGCAGCCGATGTGATCACAGAGATCAACGGGGAAAGCGTTGGCTCGATGTCCGAGTACGAAGATATTCTGCGGAAATATCAGGAAGGTGATACCTTAAAAATCAAGGTCCGCAGAAAAAGTATCGGCGGTTATGCCGATGTAGAAATGAAACTGGTCATGGGAGCCAGATAACGAAACAGATAAGATCATGGTACCAGCAGCAAGTGATCTGTCCTGCACGGAACCATTCATGTTTATTTAATAAGAGAAAGGTCAAAACAATGAAATATATTGAAACATTGCACGAAGGCGAGAGACTTTCAGGAATTTATCTTTGCAAATACAGACAGTCTGCGATGACAAAAAACGGCAAATCATATGAGAATGTGATCCTTCAGGACAAAACAGGAGTGATCGATGCCAAAATCTGGGATCCGAACTCTCAGGGAATTGAGGATTTCGATATGCTGGACTATATCGATGTGGTTGGAGATGTCACAAGTTTTCAGGGAGCATTACAGGTTTCCATCAAAAGAGTACGAAAAGCAAGAGAAGGCGAATATATCGAAGAAGATTATCTGCCGGTCAGTGAGCGAAACATTGATGAGATGTACGAAGAGCTGCTCACGTATGTGCATAAAATCGAGAATCCGTATCTGAAGCAGCTTACAGACAGCTATTTTGTGGAAAATGAAGCTTTTATCAAAGCGTTCAAAGGACATTCTGCGGCAAAGAGCGTGCATCACGGATTTGTGGGCGGACTTCTGGAGCATACCTTAAATGTGACAAAACTCTGCTATTACTATGTAAAACAGTATCCGTTTTTAAATAAAGACCTTCTGTTGTGTGCGGCACTGTTCCACGATGTGGGAAAAATGAAAGAAATCTCCAGATTCCCGGAAAACGATTACACGGATGACGGACAGCTTCTCGGCCATATCGTGATGGGCGTGGAACTGGTCGGAGCAAGTATCCGCCGCATTCCGGATTTTCCGAAAAAACTGGCAAGTGAACTGAAACACTGCATTCTGGCACATCACGGAGAACTGGAATACGGTTCCCCGAAAAAGCCGGCACTGGCAGAAGCACTGGCACTGAATTTTGCAGACAATACCGATGCAAAACTCGAGACATTTAAAGAAGCATTAAAGAGCAATAACGATAACAATGACTGGCTTGGTTATAACCGCCTGTTTGAGTCAAATATCCGCAAGACAAGTATCTGATCAGACAATGTGAAACAGTTAAAGAAGTCGGAAAAGTTTCTGTTCATGGAGGAATTAAATTTATGAAAAAAGACGATATGCTGGAAATTACCATAGAGGATATCAGCTCAGACGGTTCCGGCGTGGGAAAAGCAGATGGATTTGCACTTTTTGTCAAAGACACGATCCCGGGCGATCAGGTGAAAGTCAAAATCATGAAAATGAAAAAACGTTATGGCTATGCAAGGCTGATGGAAATTCTTGTGCCGTCACCGGACCGCATCCAGGCACCGTGTCCGGTTGCCAGACAGTGCGGCGGATGTCAGATCCAGCAGATGTCTTATGAACGTCAGCTTACCTTTAAAGAAAACAAAGTCTGCAACAATTTAAGACGCCTCGGCGGTCTGGATCTTTCTGCGATGGAAGTAGAGCCGATCTGCGGCATGGAAGAGCCATTTCACTACCGCAACAAAGCACAGTTTCCGATCGGCCGCGATAAAAACGGAAAAATCATTGCCGGATTTTATGCAGGCCGCACGCACAGCATCATAGCAAACACCGACTGTCTGCTCGGAGCAGAAGAAAATGAAGCAATCTTAAACGAAGTCATTTCGTGGATGGAAGTCTGTAAAGTAGAGCCATATGATGAAAAGACCGGAAAAGGGCTGGTGCGTCACGTACTGATCCGCAAGGGATTTACCACAAAAGAACTGATGGTCTGCCTCGTGATCAATGGCAGAAAGATTCCACAGGTTGAAAAACTGGTGGACAGGCTTCAGAAGATCGAGGGCATGACCGCAATCATGGCAAATGTCAACACTGAGCAGACAAATGTGATCCTCGGAAAAGAAATCCAGCCGATCTGGGGTCAGGATTATATCGAAGATTATATCGGAAACGTCAAATACCGCATTTCCCCGCTGTCTTTTTATCAGGTCAACCCGGTACAGACCGAAAAGCTTTACGGAAAAGCACTGGAATACGCAGGACTGACCGGTAAAGAGACCGTATGGGATCTCTACTGCGGCATCGGAACCATCTCCCTGTTCCTTGCACAGAAAGCAAAACAGGTTTACGGCGTAGAGATTGTGCCGCCTGCCATCGCAGATGCGAAAGACAATGCCAGAAGAAACGGCATCCAAAATGCAGAGTTTTATGTTGGCAAAGCAGAAGAAATCCTGCCTCACAAATACGAAACCGAAAACGTCAAAGCCGATGTGATCGTAGTCGATCCGCCAAGAAAAGGCTGCGATGAAGCCCTGCTTGAGACCATCGTCAAAATGCAGCCGGAAAGAGTCGTCTACGTCAGCTGCGATTCCGCGACACTGGCAAGAGATCTGAAGTATCTGACCGCGAACGGATACAAAGCAGAACGCCTGGCAACGGTCGATATGTTCCCGATGACGGTGCACGTAGAAAGTGCCGTAAAACTTGTGAGGGAATAAGGGGATTTGCAGGATTTTAGGTGCAAAGTTCAGTCGTTTTGCCACCCATTTGCCACCCTAAAAAAATAAATATTGTAGTTGAACGGAAAAACGGTTGAACACTCTGAACTTAACAGGGATGTTCAACCGCCTTTTTTTATTGTGTTTGTATTGCATTTTCAAAAACATCGACCGCCGTCTGCTGCATAGCATCGGTATTGAATGTATAGGTTTGCAATGTTGTTGTGATATCTTTGTGTCCTAATCGTTCCATGACTGTTTTGGGGTTTACTCCATTCTCTGCCAGGATCGTGCCGTGTGTATGCCGCAGGCAGTGTGCATGAAACAGCGGATTATTCAATTCATAGTGGATAATTCTTGCACAGTACTTGAAAGAATCCGGAGTCAGCAAGGCACCGTTTTCTTTGACACACAAGGGTAATATTTCTTTATAAGGTACATCTATGTCGGCACGGATCTGAGCAATTGAGCGATCCGGCAGCAGGTATGTTTTTGAGTAAGCCCCTCCGTATTTCAGTTTGTTTATCCGTCTTTGCTGAATGGCGAATTTTAATTCTTTTTCCAAAGTTTCACCCATTTTTATAGTACGGTAAGAGTCGTACTTTGGCGGCTTTATATACCAGGTCTTTTCAACCTTCTGCATCTGTCCATGTATTCTCAATTCGTGCTTTTCAAAATCTACATCCTGGCTTAAATCAATAGCAAATGTTTCCCCGATCCTGGTTCCGGTATTATATGGAACAACCAGCGACAGATGAAAACAGTTATCTGCCGGGAAGCGTTTCAGGATCTGGTTAAATTCTTCGGCAGAACAGATATATTCCGTATGTGCTTTTGCGGTCATGTCCATAGGCATCTTACCGATTTTTACAGCAACACAGGGATTTGCCTGGATGTATTTCAATGGCAATATTGCATAGTTCATAGCACCTTGAAGGCAGGTCAGTGTGTTCTGGATCATGCTCTTTGAAAATCCTTTTACTTTCATACTGTCAGCCCATTCTTGCACTTTGTCCGGAGCATATTGAAAGCTGCTTAAACGGTAGATACCAAAAGCAGGTTTCAGATGCAGCCGTATTTTTGATTCGTAATCGCGGTAAGTGTTATAGCTATAGCCATGATCTACGTTTTTATGTATGACAGTTTCTAGCCAGTAGTCGAGATAATCAGAAACACTGATTTCTTTTGGAGAAAAAGTTCTGCCTGAATTATTATACTCAGCTATGGCAGCAGCTCTTGCATCTAATGCTTCTTTTTGCGTCCGGAAGCCGCCCTTTTCGATTTTGTTTCGTTCTCCATTGATCTTTGCTGTATCAAAATAGTAAGACCAAGTTGAGCCTCTTTTTCTGACACCAGTTGCCATAATATCATCCTCCTGTTCGTAAAATGGGTATAAAAAATACACCTGTACAGGTGCTGGAGGATTGTGGTATAATCAGCTTGCTTAGAGATGATCATACCGGTCTCCAGACCTGTATAGATTCACTGATCCGCTTCGGTGCTGGTAACACTGGGGCGGATTTTTTGTTTATTTCAGCATTTTTTTAAAATGCATACTTGTAACCTGATTCGTATCCGCAGTTGATAGAATCCGTCATTTTAAAATTAGGTTTTTCAATTTTCCAGGAAGATCCCTTTTTGACTAATTTAAACGTAATAGTTTCTCCCCATAAAGAAAAATCATCATCATAGTCTATATTAAACAGAATGTCTTTATACACAGCGTTTCGAAAATCAGCAGCGGAGTCGTCTGGATAATCAAGAAAGTAATATTTATTTTCTATCAACGCCTTTTCTACAGCAAAGCTGGCATCCGGATAACGACAATATACTTTTACTGTTGCTCTGTTCCTTTTAACAGATAATGATCTAAACTCGTATCGCATTCGTTTATTGTATTTTTTGCAGAAAGAAGCCATTTGTTTGTATTCAACAAAGACTTTTAAATCAGAGCCGCGAACAAAACATTTTCTCATTTTTTTAACATCATATTTTTTTGCAGCTGAGTAGAAGCTGTCAACAACTTTTTTAACCTTCTTTTCTGCCTTGGTCATCTTCTTTTTAGGAATTGTTTTGTATTCCTCTTCATCACAGTAAATACAATAACGAGACAGTGTTCCTTCAGAAAATTTTGTGGCTTTTTCAGATACTTTCCAGTTACTAAAAACATGAGCTGTTTTAGGGATTGATCGACGCTGATATTCATGGCATACAGAACAATAGCGAGTTTCTACACCTTCATCCTCACAATCGGCTTTATACAACACTTCCCACTGATCGTTGTTGTGCTGACATTCAGCAAGAACAGACAATGGGGACGAAAGAGCTAAAGTAGTGGCTACCAGTACAAAAATTTTCTTTTTCATAACTCATCCTCCTTTATCTTTTTTAAGTCGTAACGTGGACCTTTGCGGATATCCAAAATGTAAGGGTCAGGCATTTCATAGTCACCCCAGCATGTACGAAGGATTTCTTTTTTAGAAATATTTTCCTTTGAAGTGTCTGCAAATTCAAGTCCTTTTTCCATCGCCATCTTTCGAATCTTTTGAAAATTTTTTGAGTTTGAGTTCTTCATTCGAGAATAGCCGTTTAAGGATTTCGGGGCAATTCTTGGCAGATGTTTCTAAATCCAAAAATATTCTTTTTCTGTTTCTTTCTTTAATCGCATTTCAGATGCATATTTTTCATAGGCAGCCTTTTCGATATTTCCCCTATTATCAATAAAAGGGCGGTTACTAAAAGCAATAATTCGATCAGGGTCACAATATAATGGCTCGCTAATTCCCCAGATAAAAGAGCAGGCAGACAGACGAGTTTCCCAAAAATCTTCAGGTAGAACAGGAAAACGGGTGTCAGAACCGGAAATACTGAAAACCCTGCCGCGATACATTGCCTCTTTAGCACTTGCAGGTTCGTGGTAAGAAGCTTCTAGTAAATCAGTGCCTAATTTTGCGGCATCTGAGAGAACTTTATTTTTAAATTCATTTTGAAAGTTCTTTTCTTGTTTGGCACCTTCAAGAGATACTTCCTCAGCTTCGTCCCATTGATTATTTAACTTTAAATATTTTTCTAAACGTTCAAAGCAATCCGGATATGGCATAGGAGAGAATGGGATGATTTCAACAGCTTTTTCTAAGCAAGCTATAGCACATTCCATATCTCCCTCTTTTTTAAATTCTGTGGCTTTGCGTTGCAAAACATATTCAATGCTATCCATAAAATCATCGGGAAGTTCAAATTTTTCTGTAGGAACAGGAATAGATAAAATGTCCTCTAATGTATCCATCTTGTAATTGATTGCAAGAGGATCGTATTTTTCCATAACTCATTTTCTCCTTTATGTGTTTTATATTTCAAAGGCTCGCACCTATGATTTCACTTTTTTTCATCACCGCCAGTGACGGCTCAAAGAATACAACATAATTATCTACTTCGGCACACACGCCATACTTGGAGCGATAGCGATCAATCGCATCCTGAAAAAATTCTTCTGTAACCCCAAGATATTCAGCAGCTTCGTGCCTTGAATGACAGCCTTGCTTATATGCATTTACTAGTCCGATCAGACCGATCTGCTGGTTATATGCCCAGAGCCTGCCTTTTAGTTCTTGTTTGCGGTTCTCTACATCGCTCTGATCGGTGATATCTCCAACGGCGGTGTGATAGTGTCCGATTTCCTCGGCAAGAACACAGGCTTTTTCAACGGATGTGTCGATTTTGTTGCTGATGGCAACCATTCCATCACAATACAGTCCTTTGATTCTATCACTCTGAAAATTGTAGTCTACTATATCTATACCTTCCTTGCAGGCTTGCTCTTGCAATTTTTCGTAAATGTTCATTGTAAAAACCTCCCACTCTTGTATATTTGAAATTGACAAATATTTTTGAGTGCCCTATAATATACTTATCAAGACAGCCAGTAAGGGAGGTCAAGGCTCCCTGTCCTGGTGATCTGCACTAAAATAGCCGCCTATCTTTTCCAGAGAGCAGGGCGGCTATTTCTTATGTGTGTATGTAAGAATCGAAACGATTAAACTGGCTGTCGTCAGAATGATCATAAATGTTTCATAATCGCTCATAAGCATCCCCTCCCATCAAGTCTCAGGAAGGGAACCACAGCCGCTCTACTGGCTGCCTGGGTAAGTATATTATATTGTCATGGTGCATTTCTATTTGTCATAATTTCTTTCATTAATATGAACGGACTCTGCTTTTAAACGGTGGAGTCTTTTCTTTTATTCTTAACAAACTCTGCAAATTGGCGGATTTCATCCAGTTCAGATTTTGTGTACTCGTCACCATCGAAGTGAGCCGCAAGAGTAGTGGAAGGTTGAATTCCATCAAATTCAGTAAGTCCCATCAGTTTCCCTGGGGTAGTTCCGAGAGCTTTTGCGAATGCAAGAATCTTACTTTGTTGTAAATCTACTTCACCTTTTTCAATCTTAGCAATAGAAGAGCGACTTGTATAACCAGTAAGTTTTGCTAATTCGTCTTGTGATAATCCTTTTTCTTCTCTAAGTTGTTTTATATTCTTATATAAATCTAACATTATAAACCTCCCTTCTGAAATTTACTATATCATATGTGTGAAAAAAATTCAACATAAATATAAAAAAGTGTTGACACATATTCACGGTAGTGTTATAGTGATGATGTGAATTAAATTCAACAAAGAGAGAGGTGAAAACAGTGGTCAATACTCGTTTGTTAGAGCAAGCAATAAGTGATTCTGGAATGACGATGGTTGCTATAGCTAAGAAATCCGGAATATCACGAGAAACACTCTACAATAAATTGCGAGGAGTAAGCGAATTTAAAGCTTCGGAAATATCAAACTTGTCAAAAGTCTTAAGGCTTTCTACTGGCGAAAGAGATAGTATTTTTTTTAACTCTGAGATGTGAATAATATTCAACAAAAAGCAAGCGGAAGGAGGGGAAGATGAAGAAAAAATATGAAGACATGACACCGGAAGAGCAGAGAAAATATCTGGATAAAATGAACCGCCAGACAGAAGGAATCTCGCTGGCGGCTCTGGCTCTTAGCTTTGTTTCTCTGGTGATACTCGTAATTAAAAAACGACTTGGACTATGATGGCGATGATGCTGATTATGATGGCTAGTATAGATGTTATCCGTGAAAATTTAGCATCCTTTTTGGCGGCTTCTGCTTGTTTCTTAGCAGTTTCAGCTTGTCCCTTGGAAGAATCGGCAATGGACTTAATAGAATTAAGTTCTTCTTGTCGCTGCTTTTCAGCGATACGTTTCTGTTCAGCAAGTTGTTCGTATTCAACCAAAACAGCACGACCGAGTTCAGTAATGTTAAGGATTCCATTTTCATCCATGGTAATCAAATCGTAAGCTTTTAAAAGCTCTACATGTCCATCAACAGTAGGATCGTCGAAGAAAAAATCAGCTGGAACACATCCGGGTTGTTCTAAGATGTTCTTCAATAAAAAATAGGACGTTTCAGTAATATTTTTCAAGAAATCGGGCATAGCTTTCTCCTTTCTTTTGTACTCGGCATGGCAGTGCCTGTATAACAAGGATAGGAGGAAAACAGGGTGAAGTCAATAAAGAAAGTGGGGTAAGGAAATGTTGAAACCATTAGCAATCCTGTTGCTGTTTTGGATTGCGATTCTGACGATGAATGAATAGGAAAGTGAGGTGAGCAACATGAAAACATTCGGTGAAAAGCTGAAACAAGCCATGCAGAAATTACATTTAAACCAAATCCAAGTTTCCGGTCTGACAGGAAAGAGCAAAGGTTCAATTAGCCAGTATCTTTCTGATAAACAGGTACCACCAGAAGAAACGCAGGTGGATATAGCATTGGCACTTGGACTGGCTGAGGATTATTTCTCGGATAAAAACGATAAATTTTATGTACTTCCGACTAAGGAAATAAGAAACAAAATCATTCCGAGGTTAGATATTAACGAAGCAGCAAAAATGCTCGGAATGAACCATAATACAGTTCGAAAAGGACTGCAACAGGGAGTTTTCCCGTGGGGGTATGGTATCCGGACGTCGGAAAACCGATGGGTGTACTTTATCAATGCAAAGAGATTTGCGGAGATTGAAGGAATTGCATTTTAAGAAAGGACAAGCAATGAAAAAAAGAGAAACAGAAACAACCGAAGTAACAGAAGAAACAACCGGAGCTGGTGTGATCGCCCCGATCGTGGCATCAGTAGCTGCAGCTTTCGTGTTCTGGTGGCTGGGAAAGTACAGCACGATTTGTGAACGTGATATTGTAGGAACCACAATTACCGTGTGGTGTGCGGTACTGATCTGTGTGCTGATGTGGGTAGAGTAAGGAGGAAGCAGAATGAAAAAATATGAATTAACAGAGGAAACGGTCACAGTTTACGGGAAAACACTGTACCGGATCAGAGCAGTGCGTGATTTCGGGTCTGTCAAAACTGGAGAGTTCGGCGGATACATCGAGAAAGAGGAAAATCTTTCACATTTCGGTGATGCGTGGGTTTACGGCAATGCAAAGGTTTACGGCAATGCAAAGGTTTCCGGCGATGCAAAGGTTTACGGCAATGCAAAGGTTTACGGCGAAGCAAGAGTTTCCGGCAATGCATGGGCTTACGGCGAAGTTCAGGTCGCCGGAAATGCGTGGATTTACGGCGATGCAAGAGTTTTCGGCAATGCGTGGGTTTACGGCGATGCAAGAGTCTCCGAAAATGCGTGGGTTTCCGGCGATGCAAGAGTTTCCGGCGATGCAAGAGTTTACGACAATGCGTGGGTTTACGGCAATGCAAAGGTTTACGGCGATGCAAGAGTTTCCGGCAATGCGTGGGTTTACGGCAACGCAGAAGTTTTCAATACGAGGCATTTCTTTGTACAAGGACCGATCGGGAGCCGGGATGGATACGTTACATTTTACAGGACTAAGGATGATACGGTAGAGGTAAGATGTGGCTGCTTTTCGGGAAGCCTCCAGAAATTTGTTGATAGAGTGGAGGAAACACATGGAGGCAGTAGATACGAAAAGGAATACAAGCTTGCAGCGGAACTGGCAAAAGTATGTATCCGTCTGGAGGGGGAAAGCAGATGATCTGGGTAAATGAAGGACGCGACCAGGAAGCCAGAGCCATCCTGGAACTGGCCGGGATTGATTCGGACAAGTACCGGATCTGGCACCATAATAGTATCTATGTGCATGCAATAAATGAAGAGACGAAAGAATCGGTGATCGTTGAGAAAG
>ENA-OUQK01000931-OUQK01000931.1-human-gut-metagenome-genome-assembly--contig:-NODE-931-length-16252-cov-4.311354_pt1 | contig 16252 bp, 17 predicted proteins | sample MGYA00237954_ERZ548842 | MGnify/ENA primary metagenome ERZ548842 (study PRJEB26490, sample SAMN05194704) | human gut metagenome | biome: terrestrial biome; feature: human-associated habitat; material... | reverse complement strand
TCCTTACCATGGGCACAGACCCTTCACATTCACTTCGGATGACGCTTGCTGTCCGGTGTCATTCTGAACGGGGTAAAAATACTTTGTGAGAAAGACAGGAAACGGAATAGTGACACAGAGTGAAGAATCTATTACGCTGATGGGGTCTTACCGATTTTCGCACCATGGCAGCGGATCCTTTTTGCTTTCTTGGGATAATGCTTTAAGGATAGCGTGCTTTTGTCGATGAACCGACTGTCTGCATGAAACGGTTATTTCTGCTTCGCTTTCTGTGATTCACTTAATTCCACGTGTCGCTTTACTCCTTTGGTGTTGGTTTTCTATGGATGCGGTGTTGAAATGAAAGTAATAGCAGTAGCATTGCAATACAGTTGAGAAAATGACTATATTGTGAGAGCAATTATCTGTTTCCCTTTCAAAGAAGTTATTCTCAACTCCGGTTGGGGAACCGTAATGCGGACGAGGTGGGGATGGGAAGGATTCTCTTTGACAGGATTACATTACTTTAATGATGATTGATGATATGCCTACCGGGATAATGTTTCGTGCGGGCGGTAGGTGAAATATAAAAATGACAGAGTATGCTCCAACTGACAGTGATATTTCTTGGGAGAAAGTATCTTCCTATGCGCAGAACCATATGTTTGATGTGGAAACGAATAGTGCATTGGCTACGAAAATGTTGGGGATATAGTATTTGTAGGAAGAAGATTGCCTGAATCAGCATGGTAAAGAATTTGAAGTATAATTACGAAAAGGATTATGGGAGGAGAATTGGGGGTGACTGAATATCTTATGGTAAGTGTGCTACAATTGCAAGCCTTTATACTTTGGTGTAAAATATTATAAACAATAAGAGTTATTGAGAATAAGGTGATTTAATGCCAAGTTGGGGACAGGTTTTAACTGATATTGAGCTAACGCGGAATCCATTGGATTCTATGCGCAGGAAGTATTTGAGAACAATGTATAAATACACTAAGCGGAATATAATTGCTTATTATTCCGCTTTTATCCAAAAACCTAATATTAATGGTTGTGGAATTGACGAAAATGATAAAAATGCTTTTATGCAAGCAGTATATGGCTTGGATAAAAGCAAAGGACTCGATTTAATTTTACATACACCTGGGGGTGGAATTGCACCAACGGAATCTTTGGTTATTTATTTACAGAAGATGTTTGGTAAAGACATCCGTGTATTTGTTCCACAGATAGCCATGTCAGCCGGTACGATGATTGCATTATCGGCAAAGGAAATTGTATTGGGGAAACAATCGAATTTAGGACCTATAGATCCCCAATATGGTGGCATGTCATGTGCGGGCATATTAGAAGAATTTCAACAAGCTCGTAAGGAGGTGAAAGAGAATCCGTCGTCAGCAGCAATATGGGGGCTTATTATATCAAAGTATCATCCGACATTTATTGGTGATTGTAAAAAAGCAATCGAATGGTCGGAGGAAATGGTAAAGACTTGGCTTATTAATAATATGTTTTCAGAATATAACGAAGAAGAAGGGAATAAATTAGCCCAAAAGGTTGTTACTGAATTGTCTAGCCATAATAAAACCTATTCGCATTCTCGGCACATACATAGTGATTTATTAAAAAAATTAAATTTAAAGATTGTTGACTTGGAAGAGTTGGATGATAAAAAAATTGATGGCTGTAAAGATTTGCAAGACTGTGTATTGACTCTGCATCACTCCTATATGCACACTTTGGCAAAAACAGCAACAATTAAGATTGTTGAGAATCACAAAGGTGAAGCAATGATCATAGCGGGTAAAGGTACAGGTAAATAATTTGTTTGCGATTGGAGGGCATTATGAAAAAAGATAATTTTGCTAAGGATTATGCGTTAATAGTAAAAAATATACCTCAAAAATTTAATACACCAGAGGAGCAGGGGGCAGCTATTAAGCGGTGTAGTATTTTAAAAGATGTTGATATAGAGTACCAAACTACACGCATTGGTGGGAATGGTAGAAATAAAGTGGATAATAGTTTTGACTTCAAGTAAATAATATTTGTTAAGCACTTTTACCGGTGTTTTTCTGTTGCTGGGGTTGTAACCCCGTTGAGCATCACGCAACGTATGCGAAACAAAAACTACTCATTATGTGGATTCATATCAGATGTTGTACAAAAAATCACCTTTCTAGCTTTCGATATAATAGGGGTACTCAAGATACATTATGAAAGAGAAGGTGATTCTAATGGCCAATGAGGCAAACCGCTTAACACCTACAAAGTGGAAGAGTAAATACCACATAGTATTTACTCTTCGGTATAGAAGAAAAGTTATCTATAATCAGTACAAGGAAAACATACGAGATATTTTAAAATTTTAATTGTCAAGACATAAGTTACACTTCGAGAGGTATTCTTCTACAATTTGATTGGGGATTTACGGGAGAAGATAAAGAAGATGCTTCATAGTATTTACATTCCGGCTGCCGTTTGATAGAATGTTCCTATAATCACAGCGATGAGGAAGAGGAGTACGCATGATCAAGCGAGCCGGTGAGGGTGGGAGTCCGGCACTGTGCGGAAGGCGTTTCTGAGCTGCTGCCTGAACGGAGTAGGGCAGCTGTCAAACGAAGGCGGGCCTTTGGCCAATGAGGGTGGAACCGCGGATTTGTAATTCGTCCCTGCAGCTTAATTGTTGCGGGGATTTTTTATTTGCAGGAGGACATATGACTTTTCAGCAGATTATTTTGACGCTCCAGAAGTTCTGGTCGGCGCGGGGCTGCATATTGGAGCAGCCTTATGATGTAGAGAAAGGGGCGGGGACGATGAATCCGGCGACGTTTCTCAGAACCATCGGGCCGGAGCCGTGGAATGTGGCGTATGTGGAACCGTCCCGCCGTCCGGATGACGGACGTTACGGCGATAATCCAAACCGTCTGTACCAGCACCACCAGTTTCAGGTCATCATGAAACCGTCGCCCGATGATATTCAGGAAATCTATCTGGAGTCTTTGCGGGAGCTGGGGATCGTGCCGGAGGAGCATGATATCCGCTTTGTCGAGGATAACTGGGAGTCTCCCACGCTCGGCGCCTGGGGGATCGGCTGGGAAGTGTGGCTGGACGGAATGGAAATCACGCAGTTCACTTATTTCCAGCAGGTTGGCGGTATCGATGAGCATCCTGTGTCCGTGGAAATCACTTACGGTCTGGAGCGTATCGCCATGTACATACAGGAAAAAGATAATGTCTATGACCTGGTATGGACGGACGGCGTGACTTACGGTGATGTATGGCATGAAAATGAGTATGAGCAGTCGGTGTACAGTTATGAACTGTCTGACCATGATATGCTTTTCAAACTGTTCGACATGTATGAAAAGGAAGCGGCCCGCGTTGTCAAAGAAGGCTATGTCCTGCCTGCTTATGATTATGTGCTGAAATGTTCTCATACGTTTAATCTGCTTGATGCGGGCGGAGCAATTTCTCTGTCGGAAAGGACGGAGTATATCGGCCGGGTAAGAAATCTGGCGCGTATGTGCGCGAAAGCGTACCTGAATAAACGTAAGGAACTGGGATTCCCCATGCTGAAAGGAAGTGACGCGAATGTCTAAAAATCTTCTTTTGGAAATCGGTACGGAAGAAATGCCGGCAAATATGATGTCTGGCATCGTTGGACAGATGTATGCTCTTGCCGGCGCTAAGCTGAATGAAGCACGGATTGCTTTTGAAAAGGTGGTCGTTTACGCCACGCCGAGAAGGCTGGCTGTCATCGTGACTGCCGCCGCAGAAGCGCAGCCTGATGAGGAAGTAAAAAAACGCGGGCCTTCTATCGGCGCCGCGTATGATGAAAATGGGAATGTGACAAAAGCCGCCGAGGGATTTGCCCGGGGACAGGGGATTTCCGCGGCCGATTTGATCAAAGAGGGAGAATATACCTGGGCGCAGGTGGTGAATAAAGGGAAAATGGTGGAAGAAATACTGCCCGCTCTTTTCACTTCTCTTATCACAGGGCTCAATTTCACGAGAAGCATGCGCTGGGGCGATGAGGAAGCCCGCTTTATCCGCCCTGTCCGCTGGATCGTAGCACTGGCGGGAGAAGCGGTCGTCCCTATGGAATTTGCGCATGTACGGAGCGGCCGGATGAGCCGCGGCCATCGGTTCCTCTGCAAGGAAGAGGTGGAAATCAAATCACCGGAAACATATAAGGAAACGATGAGGAAGGCGTTCGTCATTGCGGATCAGGACGAAAGACGCGCCCTGATTACCGCGGGGCTGCAAAAGACAGCAAAGGAGCTGGGGGGGCAGGTCTGGCACAATGCGGATCTCCTGGAAGAAATCAATTATCTGGTGGAGTATCCGACGCCGCTCTATGGCCGTATTGATGAAGAATTTCTTGATCTTCCCGTGCCGGCGGTGGTGACTCCCATGCGTGACCATCAGCGGTACTATCCCGTCAGAAAGGAAGACGGCTCGCTTATGCCTTATTTTCTGACGGTCAGGAACGGAGGAGACCGGGCGATCCGCAATGTACAGATTGGAAATGAACGTGTTCTCCGCGCCCGTCTTGATGACGCGAAGTTCTTTTTTGACGGCGACCGCAGAAAATCACTGGAAGGCCATCGTGAAGCGCTTTCCCGCATCAATTATCAGGAAGGCATGGGGACGATGCTGGATAAGTCTGACCGCCTGGTGAAGCTGGTGGAAGCAATCGGTGAAGATTGGAATTTCACAGATACCGAAAAGGCAGATGTCCGACGTGCCGCTTATCTGTCCAAGTCCGATCTGGCGACGGGCATGGTGACGGAATTTACGGAACTCCAGGGAGAGATGGGCAAAGAATACGCTCTTCTTGACGGGGAAAAGCCAAAGGTGGCAGCCGCTATTTTTGAACAGTACATGCCCCGTTTTGCCGGCGATGTTCTTCCGAAATCTTCTATCGGAAGGGTGCTGTCTCTTTCAGATAAGCTGGACAATCTGGCGGCGACGTTTCTTCGCGGATTGATTCCTACCGGTTCTCAGGATCCCTTTGCGCTCCGCCGCCAGACGATCGGCGCCGTCCATATTCTGACAGACGGGGAGATCCACTGGGATGTCCGCAAAGGTGTGAAAATGGCTCTTGCGCTCCTGCCGGGGACACAGGAAGAAAAAGATACGGCGGCGGATAAAGTGGAGGATTTTTTCCGCCAGCGTATCAAAGCCATTCTTCTTGATGAAGGGGTGGATTATGATATCGTAGACGCTGTCCTTACCGGGGCGGTAGATGATGTATATGCGATATTCCTGAAAGCGCATTTCATGATGGACAGCTATGTGAAGGGGGAATTGGAAATGCGTCAGGCGGTTACCCGTCTTGTGAATATTACGAAAGGAAAGACTGCTGTTGAAATTCGTCCTGAACTGTTTACGGAAGAGGCGGAAAAGAATTTGTATGCCGCTCTTGAAAAAGCAGGAGAAGAAGTTACCAATGCTTATAATGCGTACGATTACGGCAGCGCCCTTCCCGCCCTGAAAACGCTCACCGTACCAATTAATCAATTTCTTGATTCTGTCATGGTCATGGTAGAGGAGGAAGCTGTCAGAAATAACCGTATCTCTCTCTTGATAAATGTTTTGGATGTTTACAGGCGCTGGGGTGATTTCAGCAAATTAGTATAATCAAAATGATATTTCATGAATAATGGAGTGGATATGTTACTGCATAAAAAAATAACAGCTCTTTGCTGTATCGTATTTCTGCTGGCCGGGGTGGGCGGATATACGGCAGATGCCGCTATCAATACGGAAGTAGGCAGTTTATCGGGGATGCCGCTTCCGGCGCCGAAGAAAAGTGAAACAGGAAAGAAAATCACATTGAATCTGGCAAGCCGGCTTTTAACGCTGTACGAGGGGACGGAGAAAGTACGCATTTATCCTGTGGCTGTCGGGGCGCCTGAAACGCCTTCTCCGGTTGGTGAGTTTTCTATTTCAGAAAAAGAAGTGAATCCCGTGTGGACCGATCCGAAAACGAAAACTACTGTGCCTTCCGGTCCGTCAAATCCTCTTGGGTACCGTTGGCTGGGCCTTTACGGGAATTACGGTATTCATGGGACGAACGCGCCATGGTCTATCGGCCGCAGTGTATCTCACGGCTGTATCCGTATGTATGAAGAAGATGTGGAGGAACTTTTTGAAAGTGTGCCCATGGGAACACCCGTGGAAATCATCTATGGCCGTGTGATTATGGAAGAAGCTCCGGATCATACCGTTTCTTACTATATTTATCCTGACGGCTACGGATGGGAACCGCTCACCGTATCGTCTGTAAAAGAATATCTTGCGCGTTACGGTGTGGAAGACTTTGCCACGCCCGATGAAGTGTATCATAAGATCATCGCCTCTGACGGCAGCGTGACTTATGTGGCAAAACATTATGATCTTGTCATCAACGGGCGGAAGCTGAAAAAGAAGGCCCTCGGTAAAGATGGAAGTATCTGGATCCCTGCAGTGGAAACGTCTGTCGCCGCCAAGGTGGGGGCTTACTGGGACGGGGAAACAAACACACTGATGACCCGTCTGGGCAAGGTGCCGGGGATTGTGAAAAGCGACGTGGTTTATATTAATGAAAAAGACTTGGAAAGTGTATTTCATATCAAGGGTCATCTGACAGAAGACCTTGTTTACGAAGCGGAGGCCCTTCCGACGGCGGAACCTGCTTCAAAAACAATTGTGCTTGGTAGGAAATACTGATAAAGGGGAGCGGAGGCTCCTCTTTTTGCTTGCTTCGTGAATGAAAAAAGACCTCTCTTCCGAAAGGTCTTTGCCGGATTATTTTTCCAGCCCCAGTTCTTTTTTGTAACGTGTCATGCCGTCAATGCAGAGCTGCATCACGAGGTTCGGATCAAGACCGAGCATGTCGAAACCCTGTTTGATGACATCACGGCTGCATCCCGCGGCAAACTTTTTGTCTTTGAATTTCTTTTTGAACCCTTTCAGTTCCATGCCGTCGATCCCTTCAGGACGCATGAGTGCGTATGCCATGATGATGCCTGTCAATTCGTCCACGGTGAAAAGACTTTTTTCCAGGGGAGTGGCGGGTTCAAATTCATCCGTACATACGCCCCAGCCATGGGAAATGATGGCATGGATATCTTCTTCATCGACACCTTCGGGGGCGAGGAATTCCCGGACATGGCGGCAGTGTTCCTCCGGGTATTCTTCATAATCCACGTCATGGAGATAGCCGATAGCTTCCCAGTGGTCACGGTCTTCATGGAAATAATCGGCCATGGCGCCCATTGCCGCGCTAACTGATTGGGCATGGGTGAAAAGATGGTCTTCCGTGGTATGCTTTTTCAGTATTTCCTTTGCTTTTTCTACAGTGAGTCTGCTCATAGTAACCTCCTTATATTATGGAAATAGTAGTTCTTTTTTCTCCGTTTTGTCAAATGGGAAAGAAACAGGTAGAATGAAGAAAATGGACAGCAGAGAAAGGAGAATTTTCATGGCGCCTATGGAAGAGTTTATCGAAATGTTGAAAAGTCATAACCGGATCGTGTTCTTTGGCGGCGCGGGAGTGTCTACGGAGTCAGATATTCCCGATTTCCGCGGGAAAGGCGGGTTATATCGCCAAAAGACGGAATTTCCTTGGTCGCCGGAAGAAATGCTCTCCCACCATTTTTATGCGGAGCATCCCGTGGAATTTTTCACCCTCTACAAAGAGAGAGAAGGTATGATGCTGGAAGCGGAACCTAACCGGGCGCATACGGCGCTGGCGGAATTGGAAAAGATGGGGAAATTATCCGCCGTGGTGACGCAGAATATTGACGGGCTTCATCAAAAGGCGGGAAGTAAAAAAGTCATTGAACTGCACGGTTCAGTGCTGCGGAATATCTGTCAGAAGTGTGGCAGAATGTACGACATGGAGGAATTTATGGAACTTTGCAGTCCGGTTCCCCATTGTCCCGGCTGCGGCGGCGTAGTCAAGCCGGATGTGGTGCTTTATGAGGAAATGCTTGACAGGAATACGATTGAAGACGCGATTGATGAAATATCCCGCGCGGATATGCTGATTATCGGCGGGACGAGTCTGGTGGTTTATCCGGCGGCGGGATATGTGGATTATTTCCAAGGCGACTCCCTGATCATGATCAACCGTGACGAAACGCCGCGAGACAGCCGCTGTTCTCTGGTGTTCCGCGAAAGTGTGGGCAAGGTACTGGAAGCAGGCGTGGCGGCGCTGAAAAAGTAAGCGTGGGAATTTATTTATTAAAAATGGGAGAGGTACATGGAATTTCTTTCTGTGACCTCTTTTATTTCCTGAGGAGTCCATGTTTCATGGTAAAATAGAAAAAATGTGTAATAGGAATGTGATGGCTATGGAAATCGATTTTGAAGCGGATGCGTTTGATGAGGGGCGCCATTTGCGTGATGTTATACGGGGGCATAAAGGATTTTCTTCCGCTTTATGGAAACGGATAAAATGGAACGGGGAGGTTTGGCTGAACGGTACCCGGATTCATAATGCGAAAACTGTTCTTCATGAAGGAGACCGCGTCCGTTTGGTGTGGGATGAATCGTCAGACATTGTGCCTGCTGATATTCCCCTGGATATTCTCTATGAGGACGATACTCTTCTTGTGGTGAACAAGGGGACAGGAATGATCATCCATCCTACGAATGCGGGAATCCATGATACCCTGGTGAATGCGGTAGCGGGATATTTCCAAAAGAAGGGAGAAGAATCGGGGATACATCCTGTATATCGCCTGGACAGAAATACGACAGGGGTGGTGGTAGTCGCTAAGTCGGCGAAAGCGCAGTATGCGCTGACCCGCTCCCATGATCTTATACATCGGGAGTATATCGCCGTGGCAGGCGGTTATATTCCCGGAGAGTTCGGCATTGTCGACGCGCCTATCGGGAGGAAAGAGGGAAGCATTATTGAGTGGACGGTGCGGAAAGACGGCAGACCCGCGCGGACGGAATATACTGTTCTCCGCCACGGGGACAACTATACCGTTTTAAAGCTCCATCTTCTCACCGGACGGACGCATCAGATCCGTGTCCATGCACGGTACATGGGGACACCGCTTTTAGGTGATGATTTGTATGGCGGGAATCATGATTTGATAAGCCGCCAGGCGCTCCATGCGCATACGGTCACTCTCACCCATCCCGAAACGGGAGAAGCGATGAAGTTTACTGCGCCTGTACCCGCGGATATGGAACCTTTTATGAATGAGGGAAAAAATATGCATATTGAAACGAAAAGCGGCGTATCTTTCCTTACTTTTGATGTTTTTAAAAATGAGAATCTGATAGCAGCCGTGTCTACAAAGAACGGAGGCGTCAGTACAGGGGCATACTATTCGCTCAATATGGGGTTTTCTACGGATGATGCGCCGGAAAAAGTCAGAGAAAATCGGAAACGATTCTTTGATGTCCTCGGCATTATTCCCGAAAGGCTGGTGAACTGCGCATTGGTTCACGGCATCCATATGGAGAAGGTGGGAAAGGCGGACTGCGGACGCGGTGCGCAGGATTTCACTTCCGCCATTCCAGCGTGCGACGGCTTGTACACCAACGAAAAGAACGTGCCCCTCGGACTGAATTATGCCGACTGTACGCCGCTCCTTTTTTATGACCCCGTGACGTCTTCCATTGCGGTGGCGCATGGAGGATGGCGGGGAACGGCAGGAAATATAGCAGGGGAAGCGGTGCGTCATTTACAGGAAAGCTATGGCGCCGAGCCGAAGAATATAAAAGCGGGGATCGGACCGGCTATCGGTAAATCCGTCTTTGAAGTGGAAAAAGATGTAGTGGAAGCTTTTGAAAAGATATTTGATGAAGAAGAAATGAAGAGGCTTTCGGCACCTAAAGGAGAAGGGAAGATTCTTATCGATCTGCCGCTGGCGAACCGTATACTTATAGAGCGGGCAGGTATTCTGCCGGAAAATATTGAAGACTGCGGCATCTGTACCTATTGCAGGAATGATTTGTTTTATTCTTACAGAAAAGCGGCAGGCAGAACCGGACGCCACATGGCGGTAATGATGTTGAAGTGATGGATGAAAACATGGAGTTGAAACACTATAAAACGCGGTGGGTTATCATGCACCGCGTTTTATAGTGTCCTTTTCCCGAAAATCGGGTGGATAGTGGGCTTTAAACTTCTTTTTTCGATAACGTCCAAAGCCTCATCCATGGATAAGTCGCGCCGCCCTTCATCCGTTTCATAAACGAGGACGGGAATGTCCGCGCCCAGTTCGCTTCCCGGCAGGTATACATATTCTTTTGTATGATGGTCGCCGTAAATGAAACCGGCAAGTAATTTGCTTTCTGTTAGTTTTTTCATGATTCATTCCATTCTGTAAGAAGAAGAGGTTTAAAGTCCAGATAATCGGAGGATGTGAGATGGAGCTGTATGCCTTCCAGCTCCTTTGGCAGGTTATTAAAATTCTGTTTACCGTGGATATGCCCGTAAATGCAGTCTGTTACGCCGTGGGATTTCATGATCTCCATCATTTTTGTAGGCCTTCTCTGCTCATCAAAAGGAGGATAGTGGAGAATGGCGAAAATTTTCTCACAGTTAAATTTTTCCGCTTCTATGAGGGAACGTTCTAACCGTCCCTGTTCCCTCAGGATAATCACTTTATCTTCTTCCGTTATTTTTTTTGATGTCTCGGGGATCCATCCCCGTGTGCCTGCGAGCGCTATATTTTCTACAGATAAAGCAGAATTGAAAATAAATTCAAAAGCATTGTCTGTCATTCGTTTCATTTTTGATACGGTGTTCCACCAGTAATCGTGATTGCCGCGGACGATGATTTTCCGGCCGGGGAGTGCGGAAAGCGTTTTCAGGTCGGAAAGAGCATCTTCCAGATGAGTGGCCCAGGAAATATCGCCCGCCATGATGACGGTGTCGCCGGCGGTAATGTTTTTTTTCCATGCGGAGAGGATTTTTTCACGGTGATTTTTCCAGTTGTCTCCAAAAATGTCCATCGGTTTTGTCGGCGGATCGCCGGAGAGGTGGAAATCACTGAAAGCATAGAGTTTCAATAGAATCTCCTTAAAGTAATCAGCCGAAATACCTGGCTGAGGTAAGCGTTGAGATAATGTTTTTTGAGCTTTCATCATCCATGATGTGGGTAATGCGGTATCCCATGTACAGCGGGCTTGCCATGTAGCGGGGGAACAGTTTCACATGGATGTGTTTCATGTGGTAGAAAAATAAATTATAACTGTTGCAAGGGATAGGGAAATCGTGAAGAATGTAATTTGCGATTTTTTGAATGGTATCGGCAAAGGTATCTGTGCGGCCGTCTGTCTTGAGAGTTACATTCAGCTCTCCCATGCCGCATATGGGGTATGATGAAAGGGAAGCGAAGCAATTCTCATCTTCATGAAAAATCGTTCCCAGAAAGTTTTCGCGGTTGATATTGTCCCTGTAGTCGTAATCCTCAAGCCCGATAATCTGGGAGTGGGGATGGCGCTGGGAACCGCCCGAACCGGGACCGTAGTTGCGGAAATAGATCACCGAGCGGAAGCGTGAATCTTTTTCCAGTAAATTCCATTTTTCCAGTCCGAAAGAAATGACCTGCCGCGCTTTTTCTTTTGTATATTCGGTGAGATCCGTTTTATGGACTGCCGATTCGATAATCACCGTGGGATAAGTGTTTTTGAAAACAGGATACTTATTCATGAGCCAGATGATATCGTCTTTTTCATCTAAGATATCTGTCAGTGTTTCTCTGTGACAAAACGGGCAGCTTGTCTGCGTCCCTGAATGAGGTTTATGTTTTCCGATAGATATATCGTAAATAACAGGAGTAGTCATAAGAGTCCCTTCTTTCCATGCTTATTATATCATGGCGTAAAGAGGAATCTATCCGCCGGAAACGGTAAGAATACCCTGTAAAAGAATTCTTTGAAATATTTTATTACTTTACTTGACAAAAGTAAAAAGACAGGCTAGTATACTGTCATAGCATTTATTTAGCAAGATAAAGTGGCAAAGAAAAGGAGAATGAATATGAACTGGAAAAAAATGATTGTAATCGGAGCATTGGCGTGCGGAGCTGCCGGATTGGTGACAGGCTGCGGCGGTGAAAAGAAAGCGGAGGCTCCGGCAGCTGATAAATCGGCAAAGCCGACGAAGATTGTAGCAGGGATGGATGATACTTTTGCGCCGATGGGATTCCGTGATGACAAAGGCGAAATCGTAGGTTTCGATATTGACATGGCAAAAGCAGTTTCTAAAGAAATCGGCATACCGATTGAATTTAAACCGATTGATTGGGCAAGCAAAGAGACTGAATTGGAATCCGGCCGTATCGATTGCATTTGGAACGGATTCACCATGACGCCGGAACGTCAGAAAGTCCTCGCTTTTACGAAACCTTACATGGATAATGTACAGGTCTATGTAGTTCTTGCTGACAGCACCGTACAAAAAGCAGAAGATTTGAAAGGAAAGAAATTATCTATTCAGGAATCCAGTACAGCGCAGACACTCTTGGACCGCGATGAAAATCTGAAAAAGTCCTTTGGAGAAATCAAAGCGTACCCTGATCTGACAGCCTGCTTTATGGATCTGGAATCGGGACGTGCTGATGCGGTACTGGCGGACACCTGCCTGATCGAATACTATATGACCAAGAAACCGAACAAGTTCCGTGAACTTCCGGGTGAAGTATCGAAAGATAAATTCTCCATCGGAATCAAGAAAGACAATAAAGTTCTTGTAGATCTTCTGAATGACGGTATTGCTAAAGTCATCAAGAATGGCGAAGCTGCTAAAATTTCCCAGAAATGGTTCGGCAAAGATATCGTCCTGAAATAAGCTAAAACGAAGAAATGGGCAGGCGTAATGCACGCCGGCCTCTTTCTTTTGAAAAATAGTTTCTTATTATCCTCAGTTGATGTATAATAAATGGCGATTTCTCATTGCACTGTAATAAAGTTTTTGAAGAGGGATTTATGGATTACATTTTTCGTATACTGCCGAATATGTTCAGCGGTCTTGGCGTCTCCGCCCAAATATTTATCTTTACCATCGTGTTGTCGCTTCCTCTGGGAATGCTTCTTGCCATAGTACGTATTTCCAAAGTCAGTTTGTTTCGTCAGGTGGCAGGGGCGTACATCTATCTGATGCGCGGAACACCACTCATGCTTCAGATCATGTTCATCTACTACGGGCTGCCTTTGCTGTTTGATCTGCAGATCAGCGATTTCCCTGCGGCTATACTTGCCTTTGTAGCTAACTATGCGGCGTATTTTGCAGAAATATTCCGCGGCGGGATCCAGTCCATCAGCAAGGGGCAGTATGAGGGGGCGAAAGTGCTCGGCTTTACCTACAAACAGACAATGTGGCATATTATCCTGCCGCAGGTAGTGAAACGCGTCATTCCGCCTTTGGGAAATGAAACCATCACACTTCTGAAAGATACGTCCCTTGTATACATTCTTGCCATGAACGATTTGATGCGTGTTACCCGCGCATTTGTACAGCGTGATTTTGACACGACTCCGTTCTTGGTGGCAGGTGTTTTCTATCTTGTTTGTACCGCGGTTCTGACGAAAATTCTGACCTATGTTGAAAATCGATATGCCGTTTATGAGGAGTAAGCCATGAGTTTTATTGAAATGAGAAATATACGGAAGGATTTTGGGAAAAGTACGATCCTTCACGGCGTGAATATGGATCTGGAAAAAGGAAAAGTAATTTCCATTATCGGACCGTCAGGCGCGGGAAAAAGTACGCTTCTCCGATGTCTGAACCATTTGGAACTCATCCAGGGCGGATCTATCTGTGTGGAAGGAGAATACCTGGCACAGGAAAAAGACGGCAAAGTCGTTTATGCCGATGATGTGACGGCAAGAAGGATTCTTCTCCGTATGGGCATGGTCTTCCAGTCTTTTAACCTTTTTCCGCACATGACGGTTTTGGATAATATTCTTGCCGCGCCGGTCTATGTGAAAGGAATGAAGCGGGAGGATGTAATTCCTACTGCTGACGCTCTTCTTGACAAAGTCGGACTGTTAAATAAGAAAGACGTTTATCCGGGCAGTCTTTCCGGCGGGCAGAAACAGCGTGTAGCCATCGCCCGGGCGCTTGCCATGAATCCTGATATCATGCTCTTTGACGAACCTACTTCGGCACTTGATCCTGAACTGACAGGAGAAGTTTTGAAAACCATCCAGCAGCTGGCTGATGAGAATATGACCATGGCAATCGTTACCCACGAAATGGCTTTCGCAAAATCTGTTTCTGATAAAGTCCTTTTTATGGTAGACGGAAAAGTGGAAGAGGAAGGAACAAGCACACAAATTTTTGAAAATCCTCAAAGCGAAAGGACGCGCTCGTTTCTTCAGTCCATTTTGAGATAAAATCCTTAAAAAATATTTTCGAATGAAACATCTGCTTCGGCGGGTGTTTTCTTTTGCGATTTTAGATCAATAAAAAATGGCCGTCTTTGGAGGAACGGCCGCAAATGCATTTTATTGAGAGGCTACTTGATACGATTCAGGATGGCAACAGCTTCTTCTGCGGAAATATCCCCACTGACCGGAGTGAAAATCGCTTGGTTGCCCAGCATCACCGTACCGTTCTGTACATATGCGTCATAAATATTCTGCCCGTGATCATAAGCGGCGGCAAGATTGCCCATGACGAAATATTTCCTTTCTGTAGAACTCATGTCGGCAAGTGGGGCGGGTTTGAGGAAATCCTTTTTATTAATTTGTACTACATCCGAATTATTCTTGATTGTCACGCGGCCGCCGGACAGTGCGGAGATTTTCTTTTCATAATTATCACGCCGCTCCTTGTGGCCGGGGTGGTCATTGGGAGAGAAGATTTCACCGATAAAGTTTCCGGCAGTATCGCCCTTCTTTTCAATGACCCGCTCCCATAGAGCTGCGCCTGCCCCCGGATTATAGCCTGCCTGGTAACAATAATCGAAAGCCAGATTATCTGCTTCCCATTCCGCTTTTTTGGTGATCTGCACATTGTTAATATGCTGAGTAAGCACTCCCATGGCCTTGTCTGAAAAAGCGCTTCCGCCTATGGCGCCGGCAAGTATCGTGCCGCCAATGGCTGTCTTTAATTTTTTTCGTGTGCCGTGAAGTACGTGGTCTTTCTGTCCGTGACCCATCTCATGAGCGATGACCACGGCGATTTCGTCTATATTTTCCGACAGATTGAAAATCCCTTCATTCACCGTCATTACATGACCAAGACCGCAGGACGCATTAAATGTCTGATCAGCATTCAAAAAGTATAAGTAGGGTTTGTTATAAATAGAAGGATCAGATGCACCGATGCCTTGGGTAAGCCGTCCCATAATGTCATCCAAAAGACGGGCGTAATAATCATTATCCGATACGCCCAGGTCCTTGATGAGAGCCTGAAAATATTCATTGCGGCCATCATCCGTATTGTTGATGTGATCCATGTATGCATCAATTTGGCGGTACTGCTGGGCACCGCCGATGACTGCACCGAGGGTGCCGCTTAAATCAAAAGCGTCCGCCAAATGGGGAGAAACGGAAAAGGTGAAAATGCCACCCAATATTCCGGCGGTGATCATGAATGAAAGTGAAGTTTTTTTCATGGCGGCCTCCTGCGTGAAAATGGAAGGATAATTTAAGTATAAACCATTATTCTTATATTCATTTTACTATTAGAAAATGTGGAAAGTAAAGATGGAGCCGTAAGTAAATTCATTTCTGTCTGATTTAGGGAAAGTAAGGTATTTAATATGTTTTGGAGAAAGATGAAATTGATTTCATTTTGCCATTTCAGAAAATTATTGATGGTGATATAATGAGCTTTAGGTTTTTTAATAAATTAATTTATTTTATGCCTTATTATAAGATAGGATGACGGAGGAGAAAGATCATGAATGAAAAAATAGTCAAGGCGCTGGGAAGCGTTGCGGCAGTTGCGGCGATTGTTATGTATGTTTCCTATATCCCGCAAATTATAGGCAATCTGCATGGAAACAGGGGCGATTATATACAACCGCTTGCGGCTGCGATCAACTGCATATTATGGGTTGGTTATGGCTTACTGAAAAAAGAAAGAGATTGGCCTATTGCCATCGCCAATTTCCCCGGTGTGATATTTGGATTGATGGCTTTTCTGACGGCATTGATTCCTTTCTGAAAGGGAATTGGTTGGGAGATCCTGTAATTAAAGGAAAGAAAGATAATAAAAGGCTTGACAGGAAGCGAAGTTCATGCTAAAGTAATGAAGTCGCTTAGAGCGATGGTTCTTTGAAAACTGAACAGTACA
>ENA-OUQK01000927-OUQK01000927.1-human-gut-metagenome-genome-assembly--contig:-NODE-927-length-16320-cov-4.709745_pt1 | contig 16320 bp, 15 predicted proteins | sample MGYA00237954_ERZ548842 | MGnify/ENA primary metagenome ERZ548842 (study PRJEB26490, sample SAMN05194704) | human gut metagenome | biome: terrestrial biome; feature: human-associated habitat; material... | reverse complement strand
GTTGGGTATATGTCATATATTTCCTTTTACGTTACTAAATTCCCATTTATCGAGTGACGAAAACAATACATCCTTCAGCGGACGACCCTAAAACGCTTGTCCGCTCTTTTTATGCCAGTGCATCCTGACAGGAGAACTGCCCGGCGAAAACGTCTGCGGGCGGCGCATGGAACGGTCAACGGGTCAACAGCTCAAAATGATTCCGCTTTGTGACCAGCAGCCCTTCCTTTTGCAGCTTGGAAAGCTCCACCGACATGGCGGCACGCTCCACGCAGAGAAAATCCGCCAGCTGCTGACGGTCAAAGGGAATGTCAAAGGAGAGGGATGATTGCCGGATGGACTCGGCAGACAGGTAGGACAGCAGCTTTTCCCGGGTGGTCCGCTTGCTGACATGGGTGATCTTATCGTTAAAAAGCAATATTTTGTTTGCCAGAACACTGACCAGATTGCGGATGAGCTTCTGGTGATGGTCGCAGGCGGTGGGGCAGGCGGTGAGCAGCCGCTTGACGTTGAGCAGCAGGATCTCGCAATCCTCCTCTGCCACCACGCTGATGTTCAGGATGGCACCGGGGGTGGCGGCGTAAGGCTCGCCGAAAAAATCTCCGGTGTTGCACTTGGACAGGATGTTGCGGTGTCCCCAAAGGTCCTCCTGTATCACAAGGGTGGAGCCGGACAGCATAAGTCCCATGACCTCTGTGGAATCTCCGGCACGGAAGATATAAGAGCCCCGGGGCCGGGTGATTTTTGTTGCACTGACGCAGTGCAGAATGGACAAGATCTCATCGTCGGTAAGCCCGGTAAAGAAGGGGCAGTTCCGCAGAACAGGAAGATATTTTTGCATAAAAGTTCTCCTTGTTGGAATTCAAACATACAAGATGGCTTTAGTATACTATAATAAGGCTGCAAATGCAAAAACACCCACAACAGGAGAGTATAGATATGATTCGGAAGATCATCCATATTGACGAAGAAAAATGCAACGGCTGCGGGCTGTGCGCAACCGCCTGCCACGAGGGAGCCATCGATATCATCAACGGCAAAGCAAAGCTGGTGCGGGAAAATTTCTGCGATGGCTTTGGCGACTGCCTGCCGGGCTGCCCCACCGGTGCTATCACCTTTGAAGAGCGGGAAGCCCCTGCCTACGACGAGGCGGCGGTGCAGGAAAACAAAAAGAAAAAGGAACTGCAGGAAAAGATGAAGCACCTCCACGAGGGCGGCTGCCCCGGCTCCCGGATGCGGATGCTGGAACAGCCGGAGGCCGCCGAAAGTGTGGCTTCTGCCCCTGTGCAGTCCGTTTCCCGTCTGCGCAACTGGCCGGTGCAGATCAAGCTGGCACCTGTCCATGCGCCCTACTTTGAGGGTGCAAAGCTCCTGATCGCGGCGGACTGCACGGCCTATGCCTACGCCAATTTCCATCAGGAGTTCATGCGTGGTAAGGTGACCCTCATCGGCTGCCCGAAGCTGGACGCTGTGGATTACAGCGAAAAGCTTACCGAGATCCTGCGCAATAACGACATCCAGAGTGTGACCATCCTCCGCATGGAGGTGCCCTGCTGCGGCGGCTTGGAGATGGCGGCAAAAAAGGCACTGCAGACCAGCGGAAAGTTCATTCCGTGGCAGGTGGTAACCATCTCCATTGATGGTAAAATTCTGGATTAAGCAAATAGAGAGGAACTCAAGATGGAACATAAAATGTTTTGTTTTCAGTGCGAGCAGACAGCGTCCTGCACCGGCTGTACCGGAAAAGCGGGAGTATGCGGCAAGACCGCCGATGTCGCACAGCTTCAGGACGAACTGACCGGCGCTCTGGTTGGACTGTCCAGAGCCACGGACGGCGGTATGCAGGCAACGCCAGAGATGTGGCGGCTGATGATCGAGGGACTTTTCACCACAGTCACCAATGTGAACTTCAACGAAAATACGATTCGGGAACTGATCGGCCGGGTACATACCGAAAAGGCGCGGCTGGCACCCGACTGCGCAGGCTGCGCTGCCCCTTGCGGACGCACCAGCGACTACGACATGAACCTGCTCTGGAGCGCCGATGAGGATATCCGAAGCCTGAAATCTCTTATTCTCTTTGGCGTGCGCGGCATGGCAGCGTATGCACATCACGCCTTGGTCTTGGGGTATACCGATGATGAGGTGAACCGCTTCTTTGCCAAGGCGCTCTTCGCCATTGGCGAGGACTGGGGCATGGAGGAACTGCTGCCTATCGTGATGGAGGTTGGCGAGAAAAACCTCAAGTGCATGGCGCTTCTGGATAAGGCCAACACCGAAAGCTACGGAACGCCCGTACCTGTTACCGTTCCACTGACCGTGGAAAAGGGACCGTTCATCGTCGTCTCCGGCCATGACCTCCACGACCTGAAGCTGCTGCTGGAGCAGACTGAGGGCAAAGGCATCAACATCTACACCCATGGCGAAATGCTGCCCGCTCACGGCTATCCTGAACTGAAAAAGTATTCCCATCTCAAGGGCAATTTCGGCACGGCATGGCAAAATCAGCAGAAAGAGTTTGCAGAACTTCCTGCGCCGGTGCTGTTCACCACCAACTGTCTGATGCCGCCCAAAGCAAGCTATGCCGACCGGGTGTTCACCACGTCGGTGGTATCTTACCCCGAAATAATGCACATCGGCGCGGACAAAGACTTCGCCCCGGTGATCGAAAAGGCTTTGGAGCTGGGCGGTTATTCCGAGGATAAATCCTTCACCGGCATCAACGGTGGCAGCACGGTCATGACTGGCTTTGCCCGCGGTACGGTGCTTGGAGTGGCAGATCAGGTCATCGAGGCGGTCAAGTCCGGCGCGATCCGGCACTTCTTTCTGGTTGCCGGCTGCGACGGCGCACGCCCCGGCCGCAACTACTACACGGAGTTTGTAAAGCAGACGCCCGCCGATACCGTAGTGCTGACCCTTGCCTGCGGCAAATACCGCTTCAACGACCTTGACCTTGGTACCATCGGCGGCCTGCCCCGCCTGATGGATGTCGGACAGTGCAACGATGCTTACAGCGCCATCCAGATCGCTGTTGCGCTTGCGGATGCTTTCGGTTGCGGTGTGAATGACCTGCCACTGTCCATGGTGCTCTCATGGTACGAGCAGAAGGCAGTGTGCATCCTGCTGACGCTGCTGTATCTGGGCATTAAGAATATCCGTCTTGGTCCTACGCTGCCAGCATTCATTTCACCGAACATCCTTAACTTTCTGGTGGAAAACTATGGCATCGCGCCGATTACAACGCCGGAAGAAGATTTGAAAGCATTGTTGAAATGATAATGATGACCATTGCACAGATCATGGAAAAGATGATCGCCTTTTCCGAGGGGAACATTCACGATATCACGCACCTGAGCTGCGTGTGGACTTATGCCAAGACCATCGGTGAACTGGAAGAGCTGGACGCAGAGACCCAGTTTATTCTGGAAGTGGCGGCGATCACCCACGACATTGCCTGTCCGCTCTGCCGCAAGAAATACGGCAACACCAACGGCAGCTATCAGGAGCAGGAGGGTGACCCGCTGGTGCGGGAGTTTCTGGCAGATACCGGCATGACGGCTGCACAAATTGATAGGGTGGCTTATCTGGTGGGGCATCACCACAGCCCGGCGCAGATCGACGGCATCGACTACCAGATTCTGATCGAAGCGGATTATATCGTCAATGCATCCGAAAGCGGGTACAGCCAGCAGACGATTCAATCCTTTATGGAGCATACCATGAAAACCGCGGCAGGCATCCGACTGACGAAAACGGTGTTTGGCGTATAAAGGAAAAGCTTGCCGCAAAACACAAAAAAATAGATTCCATAGCGAGTGATCTGAAAAGGTCGCTCGCTTTTTCTTTACCATGAACTTGAAGGGAGGAACGCTATGCCAAGCAAAACCGAAGAATATCTTGCCCTTGCCCAGCGCCCCCGATGCCACCGCCTGCGCCGACTACGATGTTTGGAACAACCGAATGAACCGTTATGTGCATCGGGGTGCCAAGGGCATCGCTCTGCTGGATGAATCCAGCGGATTCCCGCGCCTGCACTACGTTTTCGATGTGTCGGATACGGGTGTGCGCCGCAATTCCCGTGACCCCGACCTGTGGCAGTACAAGGAATACTCTTACTTGTCAATCTGCTGTAAAAAATCACCTGAGTTTGGGTAAAATTGACAAAGTGAAAAAGAAAGCCGCTTCTATCTTGACACTCCACAAAGAATATGGTATTGTAGTCAAGCATAAAATAAGTTATTCTTCAAGTGCTTAATTTGTTTGTGCCTTACAAAAAAGAAAATTGTACGTGAGCAGCGTCGTTGGATTGTTACCGTTTGGCGGGCTAGACCAACTCTGCATAGCACAAGCCGAAAGCGTGTTTCAGCCTTCGGTATGTTTGCTGTGTCGAGAGTGGTCTTTTTTTATTGCCTTTTTCAACCTGAGGAGGAGAAACAATGCAATATACCGTCAAAAAACCAATCAACAACAACATTCTGCGCGTGGTGGACCCCACGGGCTGTGAGCTGATCGTCACCGGGCGCGGTCTGGGCTTTGGCGTTAAGCCTGGCTATAAAATCGAGGCTGAAACCGTGGAACGCAGCTACCGCATGACCAGCCCTGCCGTACAGCAGAAGTTGGTGGAACTTCTGGAACAGATTCCGTATGAGCATCTGCTGCTCACCGACGAGCTGGTGGCAATGATCCGCAGCCGGGTGAACTACCCGCTGAACGAGAGCCTGCTCATCACGCTGGCAGACCACATCAGCTTTGCCATTCAGCGCAGTGAACAGGGGATTCGCTTTTCCAACCCGCTGATGGCTCCCATTCGGGAATTCTACCCGGAAGAGTATCGCCTTGGCATGGAGTGCCTTGCTGCCATCCGCCAGCACTGCCATGCAGACCTTTCGGACGACGAGGGCGGCTTCATTGCGCTGCACATCGTCAACGCAGAGCTCAACACCACCATGAGCGTGGTGAACGATGTCACCCGCTTTGTGGATGGCTGCGTGCAGGTGGTGGAATACTTTTACAACTGCCATTTTGACCGGGATGCACTGGATTTCAGCCGCTTTACAGTACATTTGCGCTTTTTTGCGCAGCGCGTATTTCAAGGAAAACAAGAGCAGGAAAACGATACCCACGACGAAATGTTCCGCGCCCTGATTGCCCGCAATTGCAGCGAACACTACAAATGCGCCTGCTGCATTGCGGAGTATGTGCGCAACACCTGGCACAAGGAGCTTTCGGACGAGGAACTGGTGTTCCTTACGATCCATCTGAAACGGATTCGGATGGGGAAATAAGTTTTCTTGCTTCACCTTTGATTCTCCACAGGTCTTTCCTGTGTGGATATATATGCTGGATACGAACTTGAGAAAAGGAGAACTGAAGATGAAAGACAAGATCTTTGGCGTGCTGCAGCGCGTGGGACGTAGCTTTATGCTGCCCATTGCACTGCTGCCTGTAGCGGGCCTGCTGCTGGGTATCGGCAGCTCGTTCACCAACGAAACCATGCTGGCGGCCTATGGCCTGAACAGCGTCATCCACCCCGGTACCCTGATCTACACCATTCTGGACGTAATGAGCCAGACCGGCAGCGCCGTGTTCAACAATCTGGCGCTGCTGTTCGCCATGGGCGTGGCCATCGGCATGGCCCGCAAGGAAAAAGAGGTGGCCGCCCTGTCCGGCGCAGTGGCCTATATCATTATGAACACGGCCATTCAGGCCATGATCAATGCGGCAGGCGGCGTGGACGCAATGCCTGCCAACTCCACCACCACCATGCTGGGCATCACCACCCTGCAAATGGGTGTGTTCGGCGGCATCGTGGTCGGTCTGGGCGTGGCGGCGCTGCACAACAAGTTCTATAAGATCGAGCTGCCGCAGGTGCTGGCCTTCTTTGGCGGTACACGCTTTGTGCCCATCGTCAGTTCTATTGTGTATCTGGTGGTCGGCATTGCCATGTTCTATATCTGGCCGGTGGTGCAGAGCGGTATTGCCGCGCTGGGTGCACTGGTGCTGGCTTCCGGCTACGCAGGTACCTTTATTTACGGCCTGCTGGAGCGTGCGCTGATTCCCTTTGGACTGCATCATGTGTTCTATATGCCGTTCTGGCAGACCGCTGTGGGCGGCACCGCCATCATCGATGGCGTCACTGTGACCGGCGCGCAGAACATCTTCTTTGCCGAGCTGGCCTCCAAGTCCACCACTGTGTTCTCGGTCAGCGCTACCCGTTTCATGGCCGGTAAGTTCCCCTTTATGATGTTCGGTCTGCCCGGCGCGGCGCTGGCGATGTACCAGTGCGCCAAGCCGGAAAAGAAAAAGGTTGCAGGCGGCCTGCTGCTTTCCGCAGCCCTGACCGCCTTCCTCACCGGCATCACCGAGCCGCTGGAGTTTACCTTTATCTTTGTGGCACTGCCCATGTACGCGGTGCACTGCGTGCTGGCCGGTCTGTCCTTCATGCTGATGCACATTCTGAATGTGGGCGTGGGCATGACCTTCTCCGGCGGTCTCATCGACCTGGTGCTGTTCGGTGTGATGCAGGGCAACGCCAAGACCCACTGGGTGTGGGTGGTCGTGGTCGGTGCGGTGTACTTTGTACTGTACTACATCATTTTCCGCTTTATGATCTCCAAGTTTGATTACAAGACACCGGGCCGTGATGATGCCGAGGAAGTCAAGCTGTACACCCGTGCGGACGTGAACGCCCGCAGCGCCGCTTCCGGCAGCACCGCCCCCGCAGGGGATGATCCGGTCAGCACTCTGATCGTAGAAGGTCTGGGCGGTGCCGCTAATCTGTCCGACGTGGACTGCTGCGCCACCCGTCTGCGCTGCACCGTCAAGGATGCGGCATTGGTCAAACAGGATGTGCTCAAGGCCTCCGGTGCCTCCGGCGTGATCTGCAAGGGCAATGGTGTGCAGGTGGTGTACGGCCCCAAGGTGGCCGTCATCAAGGCAAAGCTGGAAGATTATCTGGAAAATGCACCTAAGACCCCGGCGGCGACCGCAACACCCGCCCCGGCGGCTCCCGCAGCAAAGGATACCGTGCTGTCTGCCTGCCTGAACGGCACTGTAGTGCCGCTGGCCGATGTAAAGGATGAAGCCTTTGCCAGCGGTGCACTGGGGGATGGCATTGCCATTGAGCCCACCGACGGTGAACTGGTGGCACCTGCTGACGGTGAGATCTCCTCCACCTTTGAGACCCACCATGCCGTGGGCATGACCACGGCTGACGGTGCCGAACTGCTGATGCACATCGGCATCGATACGGTCAAGCTGGGTGGCAAGCACTTTACCTACCTCGTCAACGAGGGTGACAAGGTGAAGAAAGGTCAGCCGTTGATCCGCTTTGAACTGGAAGCCATTAAGGCCGAAGGCTATCCCGTGACCACGCCGCTCATTGTCTGCAATACCGATGACTATGCCGCTGTCGCGGCTAAAGCCAGTGGCACCGTAAAGCAGGGCGATGCGCTGCTGGAACTGAAGCACTAAGCGTTTCTCCCAAACTGTAAGGCAGGGTTGTTATAAAAGGGGCTGTTGCAAAATAGCCCCAACGAAAAAATGAGATAGGTTTCCCCAAAAGGGGTTGTCTATCTCATTTTTTTGTTGTAAACTGAAACTGCAATGAACCGACTACAGAATGAACAGTATACTCGACGTCCTTTAGTTTATATAGTAGCGGTCCTGTTTTTCGAGCCAATCTTCACACAGCCGCTGGGCTTCGTCCTTTGTGCAGCAGGTGCAGTTGAAAAGTTTGCCACGGATGGAACAGTAAGTGTAGTGTACCTTCGGGACTCCATTGGCATCTCGAAAATTAACGCAACGTTCCTCACCGGGCAGCAGATAGATCGTATCCACGTTCAGCAGCTCCTTTTACCTTCGTTCATGTGCTAAGGGCACAACGTTTGCTACCCAGCGCAGGCGGGAAAAAGCCCAGTATCAGGGCGCACCCTTTGCGGATGTGTTTCTGGTGAACCTGATTTTGTCTGATGAGGATAGTGAGCGGGCTTGCATCGTGGATGTAGGGGACACCGGCATGAGCTATGTGATTCCGTGGAGCAGCATCCCGCAGGAGCTTCAGCAGCCGCTGCGCCGCTATGTGGCACAGGCAGACGGAAAGCTCTGCGGCTATTGCAAAGAGGACCTCTGCAATGCCGAAAATGGACGGATGATCGTGGAGCTGTATCTGGGCAAGCAGGAACATCACGTTTCGAGGATCTTGTATTGAAATAGCTGCACAACCGCAGCTATCGGGTTGAAAATAAGGCTGAAGCCCAAATTGCTCCAGCCAATGTCAGAGTTTCTTATCGCAAGTCAAGAAATTAGCGCAACATTCAACAGCATATTTGCGATATGCAATTCAACGTTGTTGCTGTTGCATTAAAAAGTTGAATTGCTATAGGAAGGAGATCAATCATGGACGCTTCCCGTTATTTTGACGCCATGCACAACGCCATGTCCACCCAGCACGTCGGTGCACAGTTGCTGCTTACCGTCCGTTTGCAGGATACCTGCGGCAACGATGCCTATCTTGAAGTAAAACAGCTACCCGGGGAGCAAAGCGCCCTTGTGTGCTACTCCACCATGGGGCGGCGCTGCCTGAATTTCCAGCTGTTCCGCAAGGGCTGGCAGCTGTGCCACAATGCGGATGGGCAGCTGACCGGGCGTTTTCCGTCCAGCGCCGACAGCCTGCTGAGCCAGACCGACTTCCGCGCCTACTGCCGGGAGGATCGGCTGGATGCTGCCCGCACCCAGCGCCTTATCGAGGAGCTGGGGCAGCGCGCCGGTACAAATTATATCGGTGCCATCCCGCAGAATGCCCGCACCGGCGCACAGATCACAGTGGAAAGTCACCTTGGCTGCGGTGCACGCTGGAGCTACTGGAATCAGGACGCTTCCCCCTGCCTGCCGCTGGGCGCAATTTTGTACTGGCTGGCAGATTTTCTGGCCGGGAACGAGCGCCGCGCGTTGCAATCTGACCCGCAGGCCGCTGCACTGGCTGCGCAGTGGCTGACAAAGGACACTGCTGTGTTCTTTTGCCCCTCCCCTGCCCTGACGGTATCCTCTGCAACCGGTCATAGTGCCCCTGCTGCACGGCGCACCCGCCCCGCCCCGGTGCCTGCCGCACGCAGCAAGAGCTGGCAGAGCGTTCTGGCTGCTATGGCTGCGGTGTAAGCAAGACATCGTTATTTCAGTATGGTTTACATACAAAAGACGAGTGCATCGGCAAAACCGTGCACTCGCCTTTTTTCTTATTATCAAACAGCAAAAAAGCACCCCGCCAGCCGTTTCCGGTCTGCGGGGTGCTTAGTGCTTATAGTTTACGGTTCAGCTTACGCTGCACAGCACAGGGAGGAGATCACTCCTCGATGTAGCCGTACTGCAGGTACCAGTAGCCGTAGGGGCTGTGCCAGGTGCCCTTCAGAGCGGGGCTCTGCAGCCAGAAGTCGTTGTAGTAAGCAACGGGGATGCAGCCCATATCCTCCATCAGGATGTCCTCAGCCTTATGCAGCTGTGCAAAGTGCTCGGCAGCATCAGCAACCTTGGAAGCCTCGATTGCAGCATCGAAGTCGGGGTTGGAGTACTTACCATCGTTGTTGCCGTTGTCGGTGCAGAACAGCTCGACCATGTTGGAAGGATCGTTGTAGTCCATGACCCAGCCGTTACGGGCAACATCGTACTCGCCTGCACGACGAGCGGGGGTGAAGGAGGACCACTCCATCTTGTTGATGGTCAGGGTGATGCCCAGATCGCCCCAAGCCTGCTGCAGGTACTCTGCCAGAGGCACATGGTAGCCGGCATCGTTGGTGCTGTACTCGATGGTGGGGTAGCCCTCGCCATTGGGGTAGCCAGCCTCTTCCAGCAGCTTCTTAGCCTCGGCCAGATTTGCCTCGTAGTCATCCGCAATGTAGGGAGAGCCGCCGTTTGCGTTGTCGTAGAAGTAACCGTTCTCGTCCACGATGCCAGGGCCGACAATGTTGGAAGCAGCAGAGTAGGTGCCCTGCATGATGGTGTTGGCAATGTAGTCGCGGTCGATAGCCAGAGCCAGAGCCTTGCGGACCTTGGCCTCCTTGAAGGCATCATGCTGCAGATTCATGCTGATGTAGTAGGTGCCCAGAATGGTGTCAACATAGAAGTCGCCGCCATCCTCTGCCTTGGTCAGGCTGGGGATCTCGTCGGTGGGCACGTCCTTGATCAGGACAGCCTCGCCGCTGTTGTAAGCAGCGAAGGCAGCGGAAGAGTCCTCCAGCAGCAGCAGGGTGATGCTGTCGGAAACGATCTTGGAGTTATCCCAGCCGCCAACGTAGTTGGGGTTCTTGGTCAGGACGATACGCTCGGAGGGGGTCCACTCGGTGATCATGTAGGGGCCGTTGGAGACGAAGGTCTCAGCGGAGGTGCACCATGCATCGCCGTTGGCCTCAACGGTAGCCTGCTGCACAGGGCTCATAGCTGCGAATGCGGCCATCTTGTCGAAGTAGGAGCAGGGGTAAGCCAGAACGATGGTCAGGGTCTTGCCGTCGTCGCTTGCCTTGACGTTCAGAGCATCGGTATCACCGGCCTGAGCTGCGTCAAAACCATCGATCATGCCCAGGCAGGTTGCTGCGTAGGGAGCTGCGGTGTCGGGGTTGACCATACGCTTGAAGCTGTACTCGAAGTCCTTAGCGGTCAGGTCGGTGCCATCGCTCCACTTCAAGCCGTCACGCATGGTGAAGGTCCAGGTCAGGCCGTCCTCGCTTGCTTCCCAGCTCTCAGCCTGGCCGCCAATAACTTCGTTGTTCTCGTTGATGAGCAGCAGGGGCTCGAAGATGGTGATGATGGTGTTGGCGCCATCAATAGCGCTGTTCAAAGAGGGATCCAGAGTCTCGGGGTTGGGGCCGTACTGGACGGTAAAGCCAGCGGTGTTGACACTGCCGGTAGAGGAACCAGCAGCGGAAGAAGCAGTGCCGGAGGTTGCGGTAGAACCGGACTTGCTGCCGCCACAGGCTGCCAGACCCAGAGCAGCGGCACCCACGCCTGCAACCTTGAGGAAATTACGACGAGAAATGCGTTTCATAATAATATCCTTCCCTTATATCAAATTTGAGTGTGCCAGGTTGCCCCAGCCGCCTCTATATTCGATCCGGTGCAAATGTACACCGGAGGAACACGAATGATTATAATGCGTTCTCATGCCGGTTACAAGTCCAAAACTTGGACTGTAACCATTTTGTGACAACATTTCAGCACTAAGTTGAATTGTTTTCACTTTTTACTGGTGTGAAGTGTTCTCACTTCACGCGGTCAAGGTGATGGCAGGCTGCCCAGTGGCCGGTGGAGACTTCCTTGAACTCGGGCACCTCGTTGGCGCACTGCTCGTCTGCATAGGGGCAGCGGGTGCGGAAACGGCAGCCGGACGGCGGGTTCAGGGGGCTGGGCACATCGCCCTGCAGCACGATACGCTTGGACTGGCGGGCCGTAATGGGGTCTGCCACCGGAATTGCGGAGATCAGGCTGCGGGTGTAGGGGTGGATGCTGTGAGTGATCAGCTCGTAGCTGTCGGCCAGCTCCACCATCTTGCCCAGATACATGACGCCGATGCGGTTGGAGATGTGCTTGACAACGCTCAGGTCATGGGCGATGAACAGGTAGGTCAGACCCATCTCCTGCTGCAGATCCTCGAACATATTGACGACCTGTGCCTGAATGGAAACGTCCAGTGCAGAGACAGGCTCGTCACAAACGATGAACTCGGGGTTCACAGCCAGTGCACGGGCAATGCCCACGCGCTGACGCTGACCGCCGGAGAACTCGTGGCAGTAGCGGTTTGCGTGCTCGCTGTTCAGGCCAACGCGCTCCAGCAGGGCGATGATCTTATCGTGGCGGTCCTTTTCGTTCTCAGCCAGATGATGGATATCAATGCCCTCGCCCACGATGTCGCCAATGGTCATGCGGGGATCCAGACTTGCGTAGGGATCCTGAAAAACGATCTGCATCCGACGGCGGTAGGGCAGCATATCCACTGCGATCTTGTTGTCCTTATCGAACAGCAGGTTGCCGTCATAGTAGATCTTACCGCCGGTGGGCTCGTACAGGCGCAGCAGGGTGCGGCCGGTGGTGGTCTTGCCACAACCGGACTCGCCTACCAGACCAAGGGTCTCGCCCTTGCGGATGGCAAAGCTTACGTCATCCACAGCCTGAACGTACTTGCGGTTCTTGCCCACACCGCCGGCGGGGAAATACTGCTGCAGGTGCTGGACTTCGACCAGCGTCTTGTGTTCACTCATTCTGCCTTTTCCCCTTTCTCAAATGCAGCCTTCTGCTGCAGCCAGCAGTAGGTATAGTGGGTATCGCTGAGCTCGGTGCGCGGGGGCATCTTGCTCAGACAGATCTTCATGCAGTTCTTGCAGCGGGGCGCAAAGGGGCAGCCGGCCGGCGGATTCAGCAGGTCCACAGGGGTGCCCTCGATGGGCACAAGGCGCTCGTGCTCTGCGGTGTTCAGCTTGGGGATGGAGTTGATCAGACCCTTGGTGTACTCATGACCCGGCTGGTAGAAGATCTCGTCGGTAGTGCCGTACTCCACAATGTGGCCGGCGTACATGACGGCGATCTTCTCGCACATGGAAGCCACAACGCCCAGATCGTGGGTGATCATGATAATGCTCATGCCCAGCTTCTTGCGCAGATCCTGCATCAGCTCAAGGATCTGTGCCTGAATGGTCACGTCCAATGCAGTAGTGGGCTCGTCAGCAATCAGCAGCTTGGGCTCACAGGCCAGTGCAATCGCGATCATCACGCGCTGGCGCATACCGCCGGACAGCTCGTGGGGGTACTGCTTCAGACGCTTCTCGGGCTCGTTGATGCCGACCAGCTCCAGCAGCTCCTTGGCGCGTGCCCATGCATCGGCCTTGTTCTTATCGGTGTGCAGGCGGATGACCTCCACGATCTGGTTGCCGATGGTGTACACCGGGTTCAGGCTGGTCATAGGGTCCTGGAAGATGATGGAGACTTCGTTGCCGCGGATCTTGCGGAAGTCCTTCTCCTTCATGTTCTCGATCTCGTGGCCGTTGAACCACACCTTGCCGCCCACCAGCTTGCCGGGATAAGCGGTCAGGCCCATAACGGAGTAGGCGGTGACCGACTTACCGGAGCCGGACTCACCCACAACGCCCAGAACATCGCCCTGATTCATGGTAAAGGAAACGCCGTTCAGTGCCTTTACTTCGCCCGCAGGGGTGAAGAAAGAAAGGCGTTCTTCTTTAATATCAAGAATTTTCTCTCTCATTTCTGTTCACCTCATCAATTCTTCAGCTTCGGGTCAAAGGCATCGCGCAGGCCGTCGCCGAACAGGTTGAACACCAGGATCATCACGCTGATCATCAGTGCGGGGGCGATCAGCAGATGGGGGTAGGTGTTCATGCCCTTGACGGCATCGGTAGCCAGAGAACCCAGAGAAGGCAGCGGGGCTGCAACACCCAGACCGATGAAGCTCAGGTAGCTCTCAGTAAAGATGGAAGCCGGGATCTGCAGGGTGGTGGTAACGATCAGGGTACCGATGCAGTTGGTGAGCAGATGCTTTTTGATGATACGGCCGCTGGAAGCGCCCAGTGCGCGGGCAGCGGTAACGTACTCGCTCTCCTTCAGGATCAGGATCTGGCTGCGGACGATACGCGCCATGCCGACCCAGTACAGCAGAGCAAAGATGATGAAGATGGAGATCATGTTGGGGCCAAGGGTCTGCATCCACTTGAAGCCGGGCTGGGTGGACAACTTGTCCAGCGGGTCCTTCAGGGCCATGCCCAGCAGGATGATCAGCAGAATATCGGGAATGGTGTACAGGATATCTGTAATACGCATCATAATATTATCCACCCAGCCGCCGGCAAAAGCCGCAACCGCACCATAGGTGGCGCCGATGATCAGCACCAGCACAGAAGCGATCAGACCAACAGACAGGCTGACGCGGGTGCCCATCATGATACGCACAGCGAAGTCACGACCCATACGGTCGGTGCCCAGAATGTGCGGGAACACCTTTTCGCCTGCGTCGATACGCGCCTGCTCGGAGGCAGAGTATTCGAAGGGCTTCAGGTTGTTGCTGCCCTTCATCTGCTCGGAATAGCTGTAAGGCCAGACGGCGGGCAGCAGATAGGCAAAGATGGCAATGGCAATGATGAACACAAAGCTGACCATGGCGATCTTGTTCTTCTTCAGGCGGCGGATACCGTCCTTCCAGAAGTTGACGCTTTCGCGCATGACCACCAGGCTCTGCTTTTCCTCATTGCTGGCGGGCAGAAAATCCTCCGCGTTGAGCTGCAGGCTGAGCGGATTCTTTTTAATGTTTTCCATGAAAATCGCTCCTTTCTCTTACTGCAGTTTGATGCGCGGGTCGATGATCTTATAAAGGATATCCACGATCACGTTTGCAATGATGACCATGCTGGACAGCAGGATGGTGGTGCCCATGATCATGGTGTAGTCACGGTTGGTGATAGCAGACACGAAGTCGCGGCCCAGACCGGGCACGGAGAAGATCTTTTCCACCACAAAAGAACCGGTCATCAGGCTGGCCAGCATGGGGCCGACGTAGGTGATGACAGGCAGGATGGCGTTGCGCAGTGCGTGCTTGAACAGGATCATGAACTGGGACACGCCCTTTGCGCGGGCAGTGCGCATATAGTCCTGACCCATGACGTCCAGCAGGCTGGAGCGCATCAGACGGGTGATATAAGCCGAGGGATAGATGGCCAGTGCGGTGACCGGCATGATATAGGCGGCTGCGCTGTTCAGGCCAACGGTGGGCAGCACCTTCATGTTCATACCAAACTGGTACAAAAGCAGCACGCTGGAGATAAAGCTGGGGATCGCGATGCCGCAGGTAGCAAACACGATAATAATGTTATCCAGCCACTTGCCGCGGTTATAAGCGGAAATGCAGCCCAGCGGGATGCCCACGCACAGAGCCACCACCACTGCAATACCTGCCAGACGGCAGGACACCGGCAGTTTGCTGGCGATGATCTGGTTCACGGTACGGCCGCGCTGACGCAGGCTCAGACCCAGATCGCCGTGCAAAAGGCTCTTCATGTAGTTGACGTACTGCACACCCAGCGGCTTATCCAGGCCATACTTTTCGGCCAAAGCCTGCTGAGCAGCGGCGCTGATGGACTTTTCTGCCACGAACGGGCCACCGGGGACCAGGTTCATGACAAAAAAGGTAACCGTAGCCACAATGAAGATACTGAAGATACCCATTGCGACACGCTTGATGATGTACTTTGCCATCGTTTGATGCCACTCCAATCCTATCAATGAATTACTGTTTTTGCTCTCAGGCCGAGCCACACTTTCCCGCAGTCCGCCAGCCTCACACATAGCGGACGTCTGTCCTTGGCACGCGGACAGAAAAGCGAATAATAAAACGATGGCATCTTGCGGTTGCATAAACACCATCGTCCATACCCGAGAAACACTCTATCTATTATAAAGACAACCTCGATTTTTGTCAATTTACATGAAAAAAATTCACTTCATTACAGCAGAGCATGAGTGAAATCTTATACTTTATACAAATTTTCTGTTTATTTGTAGGTAAAAGTGCTACTTTTTAGTTCTTTCAGGCAACTGTTCCGTTGACACGTACAATCTGTTCTCCCCTATCAGTACAAAAGGCAGCGTCTCCGCTCCTGAGCCATCCATCCATAAGGGTGCTATTTTTCTCTATATCACAAGCAAAACCACCCGCAGCTCCCCTCTCCGGCACGGTCAATGCCCGGAAAAAGGTACTGCGGGTGGTCATGGGTCGTTTTGCGGGTCAGGAGTACAGTTTTGCGGTCAGCTGGGAGTACATGGCGCTCTTCTGTGCCTTATAGGAAGCCATTGCCTGATCAGCCAAGGCGGTGCTCTGGCCGTTGGCGGTCAGCACAGTGCGCATCTGGCTGACGATGCTCTCCACTTCCTTATCGTAAGATGCCTGCATCGCATACAGTCTGCCGCTTCTCGCCAGTGCAATGGAGATTTTGCGCGCCTGTGTCTGCTGAGACTCCGGCAGCGCCTTGTATTCTGCCTTTGCCCCGGCAATGCAGCTGTTCAGCTCCGACTCTGCGCGCGCCTTGACACTGTACAGCTGCTTCAGCAGCGCCTTGACCTCCGTCTCGTAGGCAGCTTCCTGTTTACCGGAAGAGGACGCCGGTTTTTCTGCGGCAGAAGCAGTGCTGGAGCTGGATGTGCCGGTAGTGTTCTCCTTCTTGCCGGAAGAGGACGCATTGCTGCTCTCCGTCTGGGAGCCAGAGCTCCCCGAGGAAGCGGCAGAACCTGCTTCCTCCTGCGGAGCACCGGCCGCCGCCTCCTGTTCCTCGCCGC
>ENA-OUQK01000911-OUQK01000911.1-human-gut-metagenome-genome-assembly--contig:-NODE-911-length-16484-cov-12.844726_pt1 | contig 16484 bp, 16 predicted proteins | sample MGYA00237954_ERZ548842 | MGnify/ENA primary metagenome ERZ548842 (study PRJEB26490, sample SAMN05194704) | human gut metagenome | biome: terrestrial biome; feature: human-associated habitat; material... | reverse complement strand
CATAAATCCCTTCACTTGGCTCCTCTAAAAACTTCAACAAGCTATTTGAAGCATCTGGCGTAGCCTTATCATAATGATCTAGAATATAGATTCTGGCATTTTGTTTTCCTGCACTCGTTGATTCAAAAAACGCCTGTAAATCCACTATATCTTTCTTTTTAATACGATCATTCGATACAATCATGTAATCTAAAGATTCTTCATTCTCTATGCGTTTACAACTTTCACATTCTTGACACGCAAAACCATCAAAATCTGTATGTTCGCACACAATACTTTGTGCAAATAAGATGGCTGTTTCTAATTTACTTGAACCTTTTGGTCCGTGAAATAAATAGGCATTCGCAACTCTTTTGTTTTTTAGAGCATTTGACAATGTCTGAAAAACGATTGGCTGTGCTTTTTTTAGATACTCTTTATTCATATTCTTTGATTACCTTTAAGACACATTCCATAGCACTTTTTAAAACCTCTTCCTTACAAGGCTCGGCATCAATCACTTCAATACGCTCTGGATACATGGATACTAATGTTTCATAACCTTGACGCACAGCTTTATGGAATGAACTTTCTTCTTGGTCCAAACGATTCAAGTCGCCACGAAGATTCATACGTTTTTTACCCGTTTCTACACTAACGGATAAAAATAGAGTCTTTTCAGGCATACATCCATCAATCGCAAACTGATTGATATCCCATACTTCTTTTAAACCTATGCCTCGTGCAATTCCTTGGTATGCCAGACTTGAATCAATGAAGCGATCACACAATACGATCTTCTTATTTTCCAATGCTGGAAGAACAACTTCTTTTAAATGTTGTCTACGACTTGCCGCATATAATAATGCTTCTGTACGATCATCCATTTCTGTATTGTTTACATCTAATAATATATTACGAATGGATTCTGCAATCTTGCTTCCGCCTGGCTCACGAGTATAAATGCAGTCGTATCCCATTTTAATCAATTCTTCTTGTACCGCTTTACATACGGTTGTTTTTCCTGATCCATCATTTCCTTCAAATGTTATAAATACACCTTGTTTCATATTTTTCCTCACCATATATATTCAATAATTATTATTTTCTAATATCTATTCCTCATTTAAACATAGCGTTCTTCGGTTTTCAAGTGATTATTAACATCATATTTTACGGTTTTCAAATATAATTAGGCATCAAAAAACACAGTTTTCAAAAAAATACCCATAAGCATTCAACTTATGGGTATTCCTTAATTATAATGTTTTTCCCGTCAACATTGTGTAAGCTTGAAGATATTTTTCAATTGTCTTATCCACAATCTCTTGAGGAAGTGTCCAGTCATTACCTGGATTTGCCTTTAGCCAGTCACGCGCAAATTGTTTGTCAAATGATGGTTGTGAATGACCCGCTTCATATCCGTCTGCAGGCCAGAAACGAGAACTATCAGGAGTTAACATTTCATCGCCAATAACGATATTACCATTTTCGTCTAAACCAAATTCAAATTTTGTATCCGCAATAATAATTCCTTTGCTTAAAGCATACTCAGCACATTTTTTATATAAAGCGATCGTGCAATCTTTGATCTTAGTTGCATATTCTTCACCATGTCCTGGGAAGTATTTTTCTAAGTGCGCAATACTTTGTTCAAAAGAAATGTTTTCATCGTGATCACCAATTTCAGCCTTTGTACTAGGTGTATAAATTGGTTCTGGAAGTTGTTGTGATTCTTGTAATCCTTCTGGAAGTTCAATACCACAAACCTTTCCTGTTTCTTGGTAGCTAGCCCATCCACTACCTGTGATGTAACCACGAACAATACATTCGATTGGAAGCATGTTCAATTTACGACATAACATTGATTTTCCTTCAAATTTTTCTTGTTGGAAATATTCCGGCATATCCTTTGTATCCACACTAATCATGTGGTTTGGTAAGATATCACTTGTGTAGTCAAACCAGAATTTTGACATCTGTGTTAAAACAGTTCCTTTTTTTGTAACCTCATTGTTTAGAATTACATCAAAACAACTGATACGATCTGTCGCAACCATAATAAGGTTGTCCCCATTGTCATAAATTTCACGTACTTTTCCTTCTTTAATTGGTTTTAATTCCTGCATCTCGAATCTCCTTTTCTGCGTACAAGACAAAGATACAACTAAAACAAATTTAACACAATATGAAAATAAGGAAATCCTAAGATTTCCTTACAAATTTTTAACATTTAATGCACGAATCGCATTTAATACGGCAATAATCATAACGCCAACGTCCGCAAAAATCGCAACCCACATATTCGCAATACCAATGGCACCTAAAATCAAACAAACGAGTTTAATACCAATCGCAAAATAAATATTCTCATATACAATATGAATACACTTCTTTGCGATCTTAATGGCTTTAGAAATCTTTAATGGATCATCATCCATCAAAACAATATCTGCCGCCTCAATAGCTGCATCACTGCCTAAAGCACCCATCGCAATACCAATATCAGCTCTTGATAATACAGGAGCATCATTGATTCCATCTCCGACAAAGGCAAGATTTTCTTTCGGTTGTTTTAAAGATAATAATTCTTCAACTTTATTCACCTTATCCTGAGGCAACAGCTCTGAATACACTTTATCAATATGTAATTCAGAAGCCACTTTATCTGCCACACTTTTTACATCCCCAGTCAACATGACTGTTTGTTTAATGCCAGCCTTCTTTAATGCTTCAATAGCCTCTTTGGCATGTGGCTTCAACATATCCGAAATCACAATGTGACCTGCATATTTGCCATCAATAGCCATATGTACAATGGTTCCTACAGAATGACATTCTTGATAAGGAATATTATACATCTTCATTAATTTATCATTACCTGCAAGTACTTGCACTCCATCCATTACAGCTTTAACACCATGACCACTTATTTCTTCTACATTTTCAATACGAGATTTATCAATGGTATTTCCATACGCCTTTAATAAACTTTTCGAAATAGGATGCGTCGAATAACTTTCAGCCATTGCCGCATACTCTAATAATTTCTCTTCTGGAATAGTCGCATGATGAATGCCTGCCACCTCAAATACACCTTGTGTCATTGTACCTGTTTTATCAAATACAACATATTTACAGGATGCCAAAGCCTCTAAATAGTTCGATCCTTTAACCAAAACGCCCTGATTGCTGGCGCCACCAATTCCGGCAAAGAAACTCAAAGGAATACTGATCACCAATGCACATGGACAAGAAATAACTAAGAATGTTAAGGCACGATATAGCCATGTGCCAAAGTCAGCAGGATTTGACATAATCAAATTGAATACAGGTGGAAGTAAAAACAATGCCAAAGCACTATAACATACGGCTGGCGTATAAATTCTCGCAAAACGGGAAATAAACGCTTCTGAACGAGATTTCTTACTTGACGCATTTTCAACCAAATCCAAAATTTTTGATACAGTAGATTCCCCAAATTCTTTTGTTGTCTTAATGTTTAATAAGCCAGTCATATTGATGCAGCCACTGATTACTTCATCATTTTCACTCACTTCTCTAGGCAAGCTTTCCCCTGTTAAAGCCGCTGTATTTAGAGTAGAACTTCCTTCAACCACAATTCCATCAATAGCCACTTTTTCACCAGGTTTAACCACAATAATTGTACCAATCTCAACTTCATCCGGATCTACTTGTTCAAGATTTCCATCCTCATCTTCAACATTGGCATAATCCGGACGAATATCCATTAATTCCGTAATGTTTTTGCGACTCTTACCTACCGCATAACTCTGGAACCATTCCCCAATCTGATAGAACAACATAACAGCTGTTGCTTCATCAAAAGATTTCAAACCAATAGCACCTACTGTTGCGACAGCCATCAAAAAATTCTCATCAAATACCTGACGATTTCTAATTCCTTTAAAAGCCTTAAGAAGAATATCATAACCAATTTCTAGATAGGCCACTAGAAACAAAGGAATTTCAATATATTCGGGTAGTTTTGCGACCTTAATTATAATAAAAAGAATACTCGCAACAATAATTCGCTTTAACATCTTCTTCTGTTTCTTGTTCATACTTATCTCTACCTCTCCAAAAACATTAATTGTTCAATCATTCAACTATAATAATTGAAAAATAGAGATGCTTTCGCATCTTACTTTTCATTAAAAGAAAATTTCGCAATCATCTTCTACTTTTTTACAATTTTCTAAAACACGAGCCATGACTTCTTTAGGTTGAACTCCATCTTCAAATTCAACATTCATCTTTAACATCATGAAGTTTACAACCGCATTCTTTACGCCTTCTGTATTATTAGCAGCTACTTCCATTTTGTTTGCACAGTTTGCGCAATCTACATCAATCTTATAACTCTTTTTCATATTATTTTCCTCCACATTTGAATAGTTGAACATGTATTCAACCTTTTACACTTTCATTATATAGGATTCATACATGATGTCAATAACTTTTTGACAATTGTTCAATCATTCAACTATAATAAAGAAAAAAGGAGAACATATGATTGGTACACATTGTGACTGCAAGCCTAAAAATACAGAATTAGTACAAGAAGTAAAAGAAAACATGCCGGCCTTTGATGAAATTATGAACCTATCAGATTTCTTTAAAGTCATGGGTGATAGTACACGCCTTCAGCTTTTATTATCCCTTCAACAAAGCGAAATGTGCGTATCGGATTTAGCCAACGTACTCGATATGACAAAATCTGCCGTATCACATCAATTAAAGGCACTACGCCTTTCTAAACTCATCAAATCTAGAAAAGAAGGAAAGACAGTCTACTATTCATTAGATGATGAACATATTGAAACCATTCTAGGCATGGCTTTTGATCATACAAAGGAACATTAAGAGGAAGATCGATTCTTCCTTTTTTTTGATTTAACCGTAAAACAAAGTCAATTATGTTATTCAGACATATATACCATATGTACACAACATATAAAAGCATTATCATACAAAACAGATAACGTTTACATTGATAAAAAGACTTGAATTTCAAAATCATGAGAACTAAAATACGAGCTTATAGAAAAACGAATTTTGTCTTAATTCGTAAATTCACGGATTATCTCCATCGTTTTTTTATTGTTTCGAAAGGAGGAGCTATGGAAGAGTTCACAAAAGAACTACTTGATCAGTTAAACGTTGACACCGCGTTTACTATCGGTCCCTTTGCGATTAGTGAATCGGTTGTCATCACATGGGTTGTCATGGCTATACTTGTTTTACTTTCTGCTTGGTTAACACGAGGACTCAAAGTTCATAATCCAGGCAAGAAACAAATTGTAGCGGAAAGTATTGTCATATGGCTAGATAAATTCACAATCTCCATGCTTGGTGAAAATGCCAAAGAATACAGTACCTACATTTCAACCATCCTATTATATATAGGTCTTGCGTATAGGTCTTGCGAATATCATTGGTATCTTTGGTATGAAACCCCCAACCAAAGATATGAATGTCACTATCGCACTAGCACTTATGAGCATTGTATTGATTGAAATCAGTGGAATACGAGCTAAAGGCATGAAAGGCTGGATCAAAAGCTTTACTCAACCCGTCGCCGTTGTTACACCCATCAATATTCTTGAAGTGTTTACACGTCCTTTATCACTGTGTATGCGTCTATTTGGTAATGTCATTGGTGCCTTCGTCATTATGGAAATGATCAAAATGGTCGTTCCTGTCTTTATACCTACTGTATTTAGCTTGTACTTTGATTTCTTTGATGGATTCATTCAAGCTTATGTATTCGTCTTTTTAACATCACTATTTATCGCAGAAGCGACAGAAACAGAATAAAATTAGGAGGAAATAAAAATGAGTTTAACAGCAATCGGAGTTGGAATGGCAGCACTTGCCGTTATTGGTGGAGGATTAGGTATTGGTTTTGCGACAAGCAGTGCCGTAAAAGCCATCGCCCAGCAGCCAGAAGCTCACGGAAAAATTCGTAGTACTTTATTAATTGGTGCCGCATTAGCCGAAGCAACAGCCATCTACGGATTTGTATTAGGTATTCTAATCATCTTAATGGTGAAATAGGTGGGATAATCTATGTTAAGAATTGATTCCAATATTCTTTGGACAATCATCAATCTACTTATTTTATATGCACTGATGAAACATTTTCTATTTCAACCAGTACATGACATTCTTGAAAAGAGAAAACAAGAAATAGAATCTGATTTTGCCTTGGCAAATCAAAAGAAACAAGAAGCTCTTGAATCAAAAAATAAAGCAGATCAACATCTTGCAAATATGCAAACAATTTGTGATGGCATGCTAGCGGATGCGAAAGAAAAAGCCAGCCTTGAATATGAACAAATTATTGCGGATGCAAATAAAAAATCCGATGAAATGATTGAACAAGCTCGCACCAAAACGATTGAAGCTGCCAATGAGGAAAAGGCAAAAGCTAAATCTGAAATCGCAGATTTGATTAATAAAGCGGCTGATAAAATCACAAATACAAAGAGCGATGAAAAACTATATGATGATTTTTTAAAGGAAATGAAATAAATGAACAACGAAAATTTAAACGCAACCTTACGCTGTGTAACAAGGCCTAGTGCAGCGCAAGAAGAAAAAATAAAGACATTCCTTAAAAATAAATACCAGGCCGAAAATATTACACTAACCATCTCTATTGATCCAAGTGTACGTGGAGGCTTTATTCTAAGCGCAAACAACGATGAATACGATTGGTCTACACGTTCTCGCCAACAACAGCTTCAAGAACAAATTCAGGCGGCTCGAGATAAAGCTATTCAAATGAAAAAAGATGGAACACTTATGTCCATTTTAAAAGAGGCTATCGAACAATTTGAAGCCACTTCCCAAGAAAATGAAGTTGGCTATGTCGAAACAATTGGAGATGGTATCGCAACCATTTCGGGACTAGATCATGCGATGTATGGAGAAGTTGTTGTTTTTGAGAATGGTACAAAAGGAATGGTACTCGATATCACAACCGAAAACATCGGTGTTATTCTATTTGATACAGAAGGTACTATTGGTCAAGGTACAAAGGTTTCTCGAACAAAAAAACAAGCAGGTATGCCAGTCAGCTCTAATTTTCTAGGACGTGTCGTGGATCCACTTGGAAATCCAATTGATGGACTTGGTCCTATTGAAGCCGCTGAAATGCGTCCTATCGAAGAACCCGCCCCAAGCATTATTGACCGTAAACCTGTCACAACTCCTATGGAAACCGGTATTCTATCCATCGATTCTATGTTTCCTATTGGAAGAGGACAGCGTGAATTAATCATTGGGGATCGTCAAACGGGTAAAACTTCAATCGCATTGGATACTATACTAAATCAAAAAGGAAAAGACTGTATTTGTATTTATGTCTCTATTGCCCAAAAGGCAAGTACAGTGGCTAACCTAGTCAATACATTAAAGAAAAATGATGCGATGGGATATACCGTTATTGTAAACTCTACGGCTGCCGATTCAGCCAGCCTACAATATATTGCCCCTTATTCTGCAACTTCTCTAGCTGAATACTTTATGCATCAAGGCAAAGACGTACTTATTGTTTACGATGATTTAAGCAAGCATGCCGTTGCCTATCGTACGATCTCCTTATTACTAGGAAGATCTCCAGGACGTGAAGCCTATCCAGGTGATGTATTCTATTTACATTCTAGACTACTAGAACGTTCTTCTAGATTAAATTCAGGAGGATCCATCACAGCTCTTCCAATCATCGAAACCCAAGATGGAGATGTAAGTGCATATATTCCAACCAACGTTATTTCAATTACCGATGGTCAAATCTTCTTGGAAAGTGATTTATTCTTTGAAGGACAAAGACCTGCTGTTAATGTTGGATTATCTGTTAGCCGTGTCGGTGGTGCCGCTCAAACTAAAGCCATGAAAAAAGCATCTGGATCTTTACGTATCAATTTAGCTCAATACCGTGAAATGAAGGAGTTTACACAATTTGCCTCCGATTTAGATGATGCGACAAAACGACAACTTCAACACGGACAAGTACTTATGGAGCTTTTGAAACAACCTTTAAACCACCCTATGTCACATGCAGACATGGTTATTATTCTAGTAGTTGCAGACGCAGGAATTCTAGATGATTTGAATTCAAAACAAGTCAAAAAAGAAGAAACAAAATTATTAGATTGGTTTAATGAAAATCACAGTGAAATCAGTCGTGAGATCAATACAACTAAAAAACTGGATGACAATTTAAAAACAAGAATCATTACACTAGCTAAACAATATAGAGGACAAGAATAATGTCACAAATCCGAGAAATCAAAGATCGAATGAATGGTATTCAATCGACTATGAAGATCACAAAAGCCATGTATATGATTTCTTCAACCAAAATGAATACGGCCAAACAAAAAGCCGCAAATACCGATCCTTATTTTTACTCATTACGAAAGCAGATTTTGACAATCCTTCAAAATCTTCCTGATCACTTTGAACACCCTTACTTAGATAGTCGAGAATATATTGATGAAAAACATCAAAATAAGGCCATCATATGTGTTACTGGAGATAAGGGATTGGCCGGTGCCTACAACCTTAATGTTTTAAAGCTCACTGAACAAATCATTAAGGCTCACCCAAACTATAAGCTCTATATGATTGGAGAAGTTGGAAGACAATACTTTTTAAGACGACACATTCCGGTTGAAGAAAGTTTTCTATATACAGCGCAAAATCCAACTTTGAGTCGTGCAAGATCCATTTCGAGTAAAATGCTTGAACTGTATGCTGAAAAAACAATCGATGAAGTATTAATTATCTATACACGTATGGATCAACACAATCAATTTACGGTCGATGTTGAACAGTTACTTCCTTTGTATCGTTTAAATCAGGAAGTTGAAGTTGGTGGACAAACCATTCACTCCATTCAGTTGGAGCCTAGCCCTGCTGAATTATTAAACATTGTCATCCCTGATTATTTATCTGGATTTATTTATAGTGCCCTTGTTGAATCTTATGCATCCGAAAACTTTGCGCGTATGCAGGCAATGGATTCAGCAAATAAAAACGGTGAAGAATTATTAAACAGTTTATCTTTACAATACAATCGTCAAAGACAAGCAAAAATCACACAAGAAATAACAGAGGTTGCAGCTGGTGCCAAAGCTAGAAGGCAACAGCTACAAAAGAAGAAAAGGAGTCAATCCACATGCAAATAGGAAAAATCACACAAGTTATGGGCCCTGTTGTAGACGTACATTTTGATGAAACGCCACTTCCATATATTCAAACCGCTTTGCAGGTTGATAACCACGGCAAAAAAGTTGTAATGGAAGTTATGCAGCACATTGGAACCGATACAGTTCGTTGTATCATGTTATCGCCTAGTGAAGGCTTACAAAAAGATATGCCTGTCTTATCTACAGGAATGGGCATTGAAATTCCAGTTGGAACACAAAATTTAGGTCGTTTGTTTAATGTTTTGGGAGATACAATCGATGGAAAAGAAGCGATTGATACAGATACATATTGGCCTATTCACAGAAAACCACCAAAATTTGAAGATCAATCTCCTGTCACAGAAGTTCTTGAAACAGGAATCAAAGTTATTGACTTATTAGCACCATATGCCAAAGGTGGAAAGATTGGATTGTTTGGGGGTGCCGGCGTTGGAAAAACCGTACTGATCCAAGAATTGATTCGAAATATTGCCAGTGAGCATGGAGGCTATTCCATCTTTACAGGTGTTGGAGAAAGAAGTCGTGAAGGAAACGACTTATATACTGAAATGAGTGAATCCGGTGTAATCAAGAACACTGCACTTGTCTTTGGACAAATGAATGAAAGTCCAGGAGCCAGAATGCGTGTTGCCGAAACCGGACTGACTATGGCCGAATATTTCCGTGATGTTGAACATAAAGATGTATTATTATTTATCGACAACATCTTCCGTTTTGTACAAGCTGGATCAGAAGTTTCTTCTTTACTTGGACGTATGCCATCCGCCGTTGGTTACCAACCTACTTTAGCGAATGAAATGGGACAACTTCAAGAACGTATTTCTTCCACAAAAAACGGATCCGTTACTAGTGTACAAGCTGTATACGTTCCTGCAGATGATTTAACTGACCCTGCTCCCGCAACAACATTCGAACATTTGGATGCGACAACCGTCTTATCTCGTAAAGTTGTTGAACAAGGTATTTATCCAGCTGTAGATCCACTTGAATCAAGTTCAAGAATTCTTCAACCCGATATTGTAGGTGAAGAACACTATGAAACAGCTCAACGTGTTTTACAATACCTTCAAAAATATAAAGAACTACAAGATATTATTGCCATTCTAGGAATGGATGAACTAAGTGATGAAGATAAAACCGTTGTAGCAAGAGCTCGTCGTTTACGTAACTTTATGGCTCAACCATTCCACGTAGCTGAACAATTTACTTCAATCCCGGGAAAATATGTTCCTCTACAAGATACAATCAAAGGCTTTAAAGCAATCTTAGATGGAGAAATGGACGAATATCCTGAAAGTGCTTTTTTCAATGTAGGAACCATTGAAGAAGTCAAAGAAAAAGCGAAAGAAGTATAATCATGGAACTTTTTGATTTAAAAATCATGGCCAGTGATCACGTGTTTTATAATGGTAAAGCACAAGTATTAACGATACACACACCCAATGGAAGTAAACAATTTCTTGCACATCATGCCAAGACAATCTACGCAATTACGCCTGGGCTTTTAAAAATCCGAAAAGAAGATAATTCTGAAATTGAAGTCGTTAGTGGCTATGGATCCATGATCTTTTCAAACAACCAAGCTGAAGTCTTAGTTGATACATGTGAAACACAAGAAGAACTAGATGCAAGAAGAGCCAAAGAATCTTTAGAACGTGCTAAAGAAAGAATGAGACAGAAACAATCCATTCGTGAATATTATATGTCACAAGCCAGTATAGCAAGAGCCTTAGCTCGTTTACAATTTAAAGATAAACACATTAATTAATAAACACATAAAAAAGCCTATACCTTTCATGAAGATATAGGCTTTTTTACTTTATATAAAGATCTTTTACATTTTTTCTGGTCTCAATTTAATAAAATCATACACTTTTTCCGACCTCACCCATGAATTACAGAAATATATAAACTAAAAATTCAATCAAATAAAGAGATTTCTAGCTTAAAAGCTCTTTTTACATACAACATTTTATTTTTAATTTATACTTTATTTAAAGTAAATATTATAAACAACTGTCGAATAAATTCGAATTATTCATTGGCTTTTAAGCTTGAAACCATATCAATTGTTTTAATTTTTCTTGCCAACAACTTATTCATTACATACGAAACTAAAATGGTTCCTATGATTGCGTACACATAAGAAATCCATTCTACAACGGCTGGAAAATCATATGTCTCATTTAAAGCATTTGTATAAATATACGACAACATATAATAGCCTAGTGGCAAACCAATCACCATTCCCACCAACATGATCCATGTGTTTTGTTTGATAAAGATTTCTTTGATTTGTTTATCCTTAAAACCTAACACCTTTAAAGTCGCAAACTGATATTGTTTTTCAGTAAAAGATAACACACCCAAGTTATATAAGATGACACAGCCTAATAAGACCGCAAATACAATTAATAAAACCATCATCGACTTCATCGCTTCAAGCATACTCTCTACACCTTCTTGAATCGATTCAATACTGCTAATTTTAGAAACACCATCTATTTTTTTAGTCTTTTCATTTGTATAAATAGAATCTGGACGATATGTATATCCTAACTTTTCAAAATATTTCTTTGACATTGTGAATTGCTGCGTTTGCGGATCACGATTCAAGCCAATAACCTTACTTGTATGCCAAGAAGAATCTCCAGCCAAATGCCAAGTAACTTTGTCCCCTACTTGAATCCCATACTTTTCAGCTAGTTTTTCTGTTAAATAGATTCCATTTGATTGAACAGACATAACCTTCTCATTATGATCTGTGATATTTAATTTATCTTTTCCATCCAATACAAGCATCGATCTTGTTTCATTTTTCCCCTTATTTTTAAATTCAATCGCAACACTTTTACTTGTGGCATCTCCATACAAGTGAGTTAAATGATCATATTGTTCTTTTGTATAATCACTATTTAAACTAATTTTATATTGATATGTGTTGATCACTTTATATTCCCAATCCATATAAGATTCAATCGTATCCCACAAACCAAACGAACATACAAGTAACATTGTACATCCAATAATTCCAACACATGCTGCAATACTTCTTCCTTTATTGCGGGCTATATCTCGAATATTCCATCTTGTCGATAATTTACATTTATTAAATTTTACAGACCAATCCAAACTATTCGTTTTTACTTTTGGAACTTCTAAACGCAAAGCCTCACTCGCGGTTTCCTTTAGAATCTTTCTGGAAGAAAGATATGTGACTAAAGAAATCAAAGCTACAACCAAAACTGCTGTTTGAATCACAATCGGCAACAAAGTCGTATGTATATTTGGCATTTCAAAATAACTAGCTTCCATATCAATAAAGAATTGACCAATTGTAAAGTATCCAACCAGAACACCTAATACAGCCGCAATCAAGCTAATCATAAAGCCAAATCCAATATAATGGATATAGATTTTTCGATTTTTAAATCCAAGTGCTTTTAAAGTACCAATCTGCACTCTTTGTTGGCGAACAAAACGATTCATTGTACTCATTACACTCAATATCGCAATCATCAAGAACAATCCCGTAAATACAGGTGCATAAGTTTGACCTTCTTCTACTTCCGCTTGGTAACCTGCATATGAAAAAGAATTGTCACGATCTGTTACAGATAAAAAATTAAAATCCTTTTGAATCTCTTTTTTTACTGATGACACATTATTTTTCTTATCTACATCCACATAAGCCTTATTATATGTAACATCCACATGCATTGCGTCTTGAAAAGTATCAGCCGACATATATATAAAGCCATAGTTTTGATGTGTAGGAAAAATTTCTGTTGAATCCTTCACAAAATATACATGATCCGGTGTGTTTACTAACCCCTTAACCTTTAGCTTCAAAGTCTGTCCAGAAACATCCAACTTTAAAGTGTCTCCCACATGAATATTTAAATATTCTGCCAAATAACTATCAAACCACAACCCTTTTTTATTCGATGCATATTTTTCCCCTTTGATAACATACATTTTAGAAATGGTATTCTCTTCCAAAATATTTGTTTCTAAAGTTACATCTTTATACCCCTTTAATTTCGCATTCAAAACTAATGCTCGATTTACATCGCTTATATGATCCATAGACTTTAATTTCTCTAAATCCGAATCTGCAACATTTGTATTTGTGATCCATAAATCCTGCAAATTATATTCTTTATAATACTCTTTAGCACTTTCGTCCATGCCGTCCATATAGCCATGAATACCACTAAATGCCAACATTCCAATAAACACCATCAGAAAAATTGTAAAGAATTGTCCCTTATAATGCCAAAGATCACGATATAGTTTTCTTCTCAACATTACCAGTTCACCTCATTTATATTTTTAGGTTGTGCATTCACAACATTCTCAATAATTTTTCCATTCTTTAGACGAATCACACGATCTGCCACATCTGCAATCAACGCATTGTGCGTTACAATCACAACTGTATTGTCTTTTGTGCATTCGCGCAATAACTTTAAAATTTCTACTCCCGTATTTGAATCTAAAGCCCCAGTAGGTTCATCGCAAAGTAATAACTTTGGATTTTTCGCAATCGCACGCGCAATCGATACACGCTGTTGCTCCCCTCCACTTAATTGATTTGGAAACTTATTTTCTTGACCATTTAAACCTACCTTATTCAATATTTCAGTCGAATCCTTTGCATTTTTAACCACATCCCGAATCAAATCCACATTTTCCTTCACTGTCAGTGTCGGCAAAATATTATAAAACTGAAAAATAAACCCAATATTTTTAGCACGATAATCCGTTAATTCTTTTTCACTATACCCACTAATATCGAGCCCATCCATATATACTTTTCCATCAGTCACATGATCCATTCCACCCATAACATTTAAAAGTGTCGACTTACCCGCTCCACTTGGTCCTAAAATCACAACCATTTCATGTTGATCAATCGAAAAAGAAACATCATCCAATGCATAAAATGCTTTTTCTCCTACTTCATACTTTTTTGATACCCCATTAAATTCTATACATTTCTTCATAATCGTTCTCCTGTTAGTTATATCTAACTTTATGGTTAGTATACTCTAACTTAAGGTGTTCCTCAAGAATAAATTACGCCAATAGCGATTAATAAGTTGTTTGATCTTTTCTTTCATGCTAAGATCCCGAGTTTGACAGTTGAAAAAGTAAAAAGTGCTAGAAAGCCTTTATTCAAGGTTTAATCTAGCACTTTCGTTTTTTTGAAATGTTGTATGTGATTTCTATTTTGAAAATTTTTTTACTATTTTGTTTAAATCACTTGGTCTATAGTACTTTCTGTTTAGTTGTAGCTCGAAACATCTTTCTAATGCATCTAATGCCTGACTTCCACTATAGATGGATTTGTAGTACATGTCATCCATATTTACTACATTCATATTTCGTAATGTTTTTATTAGGTTTGATGTTGTTACATGAGTTAAGTTGTCATCCAACTTGCACTCCATAAGCCTGTATATAAGTAGTGCAGTGTAGCAGATCAAGAAATGTGCACGTATTCTTTCTGGCTTTCTCAAGAATACTGGTCTTGCATCGAAATTAGTCTTCATGATTCTAAAACAGTCTTCGATTTTGTATCTATTTTGAGCTACTGCTAGGATGTCTTTGGCTGAATCGTCAAGGTTTGTTGCGACGGCATAGAATCCATCGTATTTTTCTTCTTCATGGATTTTATCCATATCCAATACATAATTAGCTGTATCAGATGATGTGTTCTTAAGGAATCGACGTATATCGTTGGGTCCTTTTTTTATCTTTTCAGGATCTTTAAGTCTTAATAACTTTTTAGCACGTTCAAGCTGTCTTTCGCGGATAGTCCTTTGGTATTCCATCATCTTTCTAGAGAAAGTGACAATGATATATTGATGTAATGTTCCTTTGGCTTTTACTTTTTTTGTTCGACCGTTCTTGTATACTTTTTCTTCATAAAGTCCCGTATCCATGGCCGTGTTGGCAGGAATCACTTTATAGGCAAAATCATTGTATAGACTTAGATTGTTTGCGTCTTTTTTATTAAATGTTCGCATTTCTTTCAATGTGATCGCATCGTCATTTGACAATAGACGGTAGTTTGAATCGTTGAATACGATATCTTTGATCTCTTGTCCAAGTTTTTTTACTGACTGTGTAACGATATAGGCTCTACCACCCATATCATTGAATTTACGGATATTGTAGGATCCAAGTCCTGCATCCGCACAATATATGAACTTTTTGTTTCCGGTCATTTTTATAACTTCTTTTTCAAGTGGAACGGCAGTAAGCTGTTCATTTGTGTTACCTGGATGAATACACATAGAAATAGGGATTCCACGGCTGTCCATGATAAGCCCCATTTCAACGATAGGAGATGTCTTGTTTTCCTTACTGATTCCGAACTGACGAAGTCCAAGGATAATTTCTCCAGTAACTTCGTCAACAATCTCCTCATCAGGCTTTTCTGTTTCAAAGAAATAGTTTGTACAGTCATAGTACATAACTGAAGTATCTCGTTTAACGATGTTTTCGGAATTGTCAAAAAGATGTTTTAAATATTTGTCACTGTTTCTGTCTAGAATATCCAAGAAACGAATCATATGTTGGTATTCAACCTGAGGTTTCTCATAGTATGTGTCAAGTTTATCGTATGTTCCATATTTACTGGCAGGATCTAGAGTCCTTGCATAGGTAAGAAACTGACAGATTTTATTACAGTCGTAGGTGATCTTTCGGTCAGAAGAAACTGATTTAAAAAAATCAGACAGATTCAATTTGGCATAGATATTCTTAAGATACAGATATCCAATGTTCAAACTAGTAGAATTCGAACAAGGAGAATCTGTAGAAGGGATTCTTTCATTAAAGTCCATAGTAACAATGAATTCAGATCTGCCAGAACGATATTCCTCATTCATTTTTTTTACTTCGTTTTTAGCGTATTCCAAAGGATCATCCGTGATAAGAAGAAGCTCAGAATGTTTACCTAATCTTTTGATATTTTTGGTTGTCGTTTTTTTACCATTTCTAAATCCCTGCTGAATATAGTAAGTAGGATCTTTAAGTCGTTTATCATAATACAGTTTCATAGAAGCAGCCATCCTTTACAACTATTATATCACAATTACAACACATACAACAGTAAAAAATAAAAATTTGACGAAAAAAAAGCCGTACATAAACGACATTTGGCTATTTTGGCTATGAGCAAGTGTTAAACTCCCGAATAAATTACGCCAATAGCGATTAATAAGTTGTTTGATCTTTTCTTTCATGCTA
>ENA-OUQK01000904-OUQK01000904.1-human-gut-metagenome-genome-assembly--contig:-NODE-904-length-16541-cov-5.456266_pt1 | contig 16541 bp, 20 predicted proteins | sample MGYA00237954_ERZ548842 | MGnify/ENA primary metagenome ERZ548842 (study PRJEB26490, sample SAMN05194704) | human gut metagenome | biome: terrestrial biome; feature: human-associated habitat; material... | reverse complement strand
ATAAGAGACAGGCCTTCGGCCGCCGGCTCCGGCTGCGCCGGAGCGCCCTGCGGGCGCCCCTCCCCTTATCCCCAACTATCCAAGGAGGAACACACCATGATCAAGATCACCCCCGATTTCCCTTGTATCCACTGTGGTGCCTGCGCCAAAGCCTGCAGCCACGGTGTGATCAAAATGGTGCCGAACGAGGAGGGAAAGCTTATCCCCAGGGTTTCCTTCTCTTCCTGCCGGTACTGCCGCGCCTGCCGCTGGGCCTGCCCCGTCATCCCGCGGGAAGAAGTCTGATCCTCCTATAAAAAATTTTTCCGGAAAATATGTCACACTTTTCCCGGATAGATCGTTTATAAAGGGTGAAGGCCATAAACGACAAACCGGAGGAGGATTACCCGCATGAAGAAAAGAACATGGCTCCTGCTGCTTGCCCTCGCCCTTTTGCTGATGGCGGGCTGCAGCAGCGAAAAAACAATGGACGGCACCATCACCGAATACCTGCGCGGCGATACCGAGGTCAATGCTTTCCTGATGGAACAGGACGGCAAAACCATCGGCGTGCGGCTCACTGGGGAAACCGGCATCTACCCCGCCCTCGTTGATATCACCGATGAAGCCCTGCGGAATGCCGAATACCCCCACATGGAAGTCACCGTTACAGGAGAAAAAGCCGAAGAAAAGCTCACCGCTGCGGATGGCACCGAAGTGCCCACCTATACCGCCTCGGTCATTATCATCAATAGCATCCCCTACGGCGAGCCGCTGACCCTTGAGGACGGCACCACGGTACAGGTACGGCTGAACAGAGAGGGCCTGGCCTACTACGCACCGGATGGCATGATGCTGCTTCAGATCTACAATCAGATCCCCGATGATATCTTTGTCGATCGGGTGGATTTTGATGTGTTCCCCAAGGAAGCGCAGCAAAAGGTCATCGACCACTATGAGGAACTGGGCTTCTTCTACGATACCGCGTACCAGGTGGAGCGCGCCTGGGCCGAATACAATGAACTGGGCTGCCCCAAGGATTTCCGTGCCTATGTGGCGCACCAGTCCACCGCCACCAGCTATTACAATGACCGTGTGATCTTTTACTGCACCAATGTGACCCTTTCCCGCAATACCCGCCGCAACTACGAAAAATACTACAATGCCGTCTATGACCGCAAAACCGGCGAGCAGGTATCCTTTTGGAGCCTGTTCAAGCCCGATGAAAACTACATGCGCCAGTGGCTGCTGGTCCAGCTGGAGCCGCTGGACGCCGACCGGCGCAACCAGCTGGCGGAGGTCCTGTCCCCGGAATGGCTCTCCCTTGGGTATTATGGACTCTCCATCCACATTCCGTGGGATGTGTTCCCGGATGAGGAAGGACCCTTTATTGGTGGCCCCTTCTATTCCTACGAAGAATTTACCTCTCTCCTCCAGGACTGGGTGTTTCCGCTGAAGGACCCCCACGGCGTTTCCCCGGATGTTCCTGCGCCAACCGCATAAATAAAAATTCCCCGGATACTGCGGTATCCGGGGCCTTGTTCATTAGGGGAAATCCGCCCAAAGCAAAGCTCCCCGCCGGGCGGCAGGGAGCCATAGTACGGTCTTTCAGCGGAACATTATTCCTCTTCGTCCTCTGCGGGAGCGGTATAGCTGCCGGTCACAGTGGTCTGGCCATTCAGCACGCCGCCCTCTTCCACGGTCAGCTTGGCAACCTCTACATCACTATTGATAACGCCGGTCGCAGTCACTACCAGCTTACCAACATTTACGCTGTCACCGGTGATATTGCCCAGCAGCACCAGGTGGTCAGCGGTCACATTGCCCTCTACCGAGCCAGTCTTGCTGATATACACATAGCTGGTGGAATTGATATCACCAATGAGCTTACCATTGATGCAGATGGGAGAAGCACCCTCGATATTACCGGTAACGGCGTTGCGCGCACCGATGATGGTCTCGAACTTGCTCATGTCCTCTGTTTTTTTGCTTTGGTTATCCAGCAGGTCGATCTCCGGAAAATCATCTTCGCGTTCGCCAAAAAGCATCATTTGTCATTACCTCCATTGTTTGTTCCTTGTGCTGGAAAAACAGCACAGCTGCTATAAACCTATGCATAATATATGGGACGATTATATGGAATGGGCACAAGATCTGTGAAAAAGCCCCGCCAATTTCTGTTTATTGTCCACCCCACTGTTGTCACATTTGCATTTTAGCACTCCCTCCCGCAAATCGACACAAAAGGTGTGAATTGCTGTTTTCGGGGTGCAAAATGCACTGCCCCCACAAAAAGCATCTCGGCTTTAACGGGATATTTGTATTCCACCTACCTTCGCTTAACAAGAGCACATACGGTTTTTGCGGGCATAAATACCGCCCGACATTGCGCGTCGCGTTGACAGGCGCCAGCCTGCCTACCGCTCCGCGCTTCCTCTGGCGCCATTTCTCCCGCGCAAAAACTCCGCAGGACTTTTCGGCGAGAGAAAACCGGATGATGACAAGGAAGAGGACGCCGGCATACTGGCGTATGCTGCTGCGGGGTCCCCGCAAGGTCGTAAGACCTCGTGGGGAGAGGCGGAGCGACGAAGCGTTGGAGGGGTGCCTATTCCGTAGGAATAGCGCCCCGACATGAAGCGCAGTCCGCGACGACGAGATGACGCTGTCAGCGCCGATTTTCGCTGCCGAAAAGCGTGTGTGTCCTTGTTAAACGAAGGTATGGTAAGAATAGACCACCAGCCTAAAGCGGACCTAAAGTCCCATCCCCTAAAAAGGCAAAAAAATGCCCCGCCATGCCGTTGCGCCGCTAATAAAACCCCGTCTTATGCGACAAGGTGGGTAGCCTCCCGGGCTTTCACGCTCCCTTCTTCCATCCTACGGATGGGAGGTCTGCAATCCGGCCAAACGGAGATCCGGCTCCCGAAAGAAAAGTGTTGGATCATATCATACGGCGCTGACGCACACAGCAGGGTGTTGCCAGCAGTTATTCAGTTTATAAGCCTATGGCAATGCGGCCGGGATTATTCCTCCTCGTCCTCATCCAGGAATTCATACTCCTCGCTCAGCTTATCCCGGAAGATCTCGGCCACACGGTCCAGCTCATCCTCATCCAGAATGGCATCCAGATAGGCCTCGCCGTCCTCATCCAGCTCCTCGCTCACCTTCAGGAATACCAGCTCCGCGGCATCCATCAGCGCTTCCTCCGGGTCCTCAATGATCGGCTCCAGGGCCATGTACTCGGTACCGTCCATTTCGGCACAGGCCACGATCTTGTATTCACTCTGGTTGCCTTCCTCGTCCATCAGCGAGATAATATCCTCGCCCCAGTTTTCGTTTTCCATTATGCGTTCCTCCTTTTGGTTTCTCTACTCTTATATTATGCGAAAATGCTCCCAAAGTCAACCGATACTTGTATTCTGCCCCGCAAATGCGGTATAATGAGGCAAAAGAAACCGGGCCTGTGCCAAGCCTGCCGGCGGCGGGACGCCCGCAGGGCAAGCCGCCTTCTCCGCACCGGCCCCACAGAAAGGAAATCAAAATCATGGTTCTAAAGCAGTTTACCCAGTGCGAAGGCCCCCGCGCCATCATGCACACCAACATGGGCGATATCACCATCCAGCTTTACCCGGAGGTTGCCCCCAAAACCGTCGAGAACTTCGTAACCCTGGCCAAAAAGGGCTATTATAATGGCCTCATCTTCCACCGCGTCATCAAGGATTTCATGATCCAGGGCGGTGACCCCACCGGCACCGGTGCGGGCGGGGAGAGCATCTACGGCGCTAAGTTCGAGGATGAGTGCAGCCAGGAGCTGCACAATTTCCGCGGCGCGCTGAGCATGGCCAATGCCGGACCCAATACCAACGGCAGCCAGTTCTTTATCGTGCAGAACAGTCAGGCCCCCACCCAGGACATCGATGCCCTGGCGGTGCAGGTGGCCTGCTATGAGCTGCTGAACGACGCCAAGCGCCGGGTGCAGATGATGCAGGAATCCCTGGAGGATGCCCCCAAGATCCAGGCCTACATTGATGAGGTGAACACCAAGCTCAACGATTACCAGTCCCAGGGCCTGCCGGAGGATGTAAAGGAATATGCCACCGAGATTGCCAAAAAATACGCCGAGGTAGGCGGCACCTTCCACCTGGATTTTGCCCATACCGTATTCGGTCAGGTCATCGATGGCATGAAGGTCGTGGATGATATCGCCAATGTGCGCACCGCCCGCGCCGACCGTCCCCTGCACGATGTCACCATTGATTCCATCGATATTGTGGAATGATCCCCCATAAAAATTTCGCGTCCGGCAAAATGCACCTGCCGGGCGCGTTTTTTATTGTTCAAACAGGCTGCGCATCCACCAGAAAAGCACCAGCAGTATGATCGTTAAAATTAAATAATCCACTCTTTCCACTCCTTTCCTTCCTCTAAAAATACATCATATGATGTATTTTGTCAACAACATATGTTGTATTTGTGTATCATGTCCTCATAGGAAAGGAGGGCGGCGCCATGGCATATTATCCACGCTTGCGCGATCTGCGGGAGGATGCGGACCTGACGCAGGACGAACTGGTAAAGCAGCTGGGCATGCATAAAACCACCTACACCAACTACGAGCAGGGCAAACGGGAACCGCCCTTTGAACTCATCATTCGACTGGCAAAGCTCTACGGCGTTTCCATCGATTATATCGCCGGCTTAGCGCCCAGGCCTATGCCCCTCCCTCCGCAAAAATAAAAATTTCGCATTTTATATCCCCCGCCGGAGATAATAGCAAATGCTATTTTCTTGGCGGGGGTGTTTTTTATGCATAAAAAATGGTGGGGCACTCTGGGCGGCTTCGGCGCCGGGGTCATCAATGGACTGCTGGGTGCGGGCGGCGGCATGGTGGTGGTCCCATTGCTTTCGGCCCTGGGGGTGCGCGGCAAAAAAAGCCACGCCACTGCTCTGATGGTCATTGTCCCGCTTTCACTGGTCAGTGCCATTCTGTACCTTGTGCAGGGCCGTGTCACCGTGATGGATGCCCTGCCCTGGCTGCCGGGCAGCCTGTTAGGGGCCTACCTTGGCAGCCGCCTGATGCCGAAAATCTCCACCGGCTGGCTTAAACTCGTTTTTGGCGGGCTGATGCTGTGGGGAGGGATCCGCCTGCTATGAGTTGGTTCTGGATCGCCATTGCTTCTGTCCTCAGCGGCACGCTGGGCGCTATGGGCCTGGGTGGGGGCGGTATCCTGCTGCTGGTGCTGGTATGGGCCGGCTGGCCGCAGATGACCGCGCAGGGCATCAACCTGCTGATGATCCTCCCCGTTGGGCTGCTGGGCCTTTACTTCCACCGTAAAAACGGTCTGACCGATGGCAAAGCCGCCTGGCCTCTCCTGCTGGGCGGCCTGCCCGGCGTGCTGCTGGGGGTGCTGCTGGGCACCCGCCTGGGCGAAAATACCCTGCGCGCCTGCTTCGGGGTACTCATCCTGCTGCTGGCCGCGCGGGAACTATGGCTGGGTGTGCAGGCCATCCGCCGGGATGGCTGGCGATTCCGTGCCCCGGAGGACCGCGAAAAATCCGGGTAGGTGCGCCCGCGGGCCGCAGGCCAAGCCGTCCTCCGGACGGCTTCTGTGGGCTCCGCCCACAGCGGCGATGCTCCGCATCGCCGGGCCTGCGGCCCGCCCTGCCCTCCCGCCATGCATAATCCGCCCCCGGATGGTGAACAATAGCATTGACTCATTCAGTCGCACTACCACTTTGTGAAAAGGATGGTTGAATATGAACCAAAATCACCGGATCTGGTCCTTTATAAAAGCCAAGGGCTTTTACATCGCGTTGGCGCTGTGTATCACCGGGGCGGGCACCGCCGCCTGGCTCACCGCGCAGAATACCATCAGCGGCATCCGTGAACAGCAGCAAAAGCCCCCCGCTGTCACCGAACAGGGGGAAGGCAACCAGTGGGATTATGAGGATATCCTGCAGCAGCAAACCGGCGGCGAGGCCAATACGCCCAAGCCCTCTCTACCCACTTCTCCCTCTCCCGCACCGGAGAACCCCGCTCCCACACAGCCTGCCGCGGCCGATGCCCCCCAGCTGCCCGCAAAATCCGAGCCCGCGGCGCCGTTGTGCTTCTGCCTGCCGGTGCAGGGCGCTAAGACCATCGCCCCCTTCAGCGGTGGAGAGTTGGTCAAAAACCACACCCTAAATGTCTGGCGCACCCACGATGGCATAGACCTGGCCGCAGAAAAAGGCACCGTCGTCACCGCCGCTGAGGCCGGCACCGTCTCCGCCGTGACCATGGACCCCATGTGGGGCGGCACTGTCGCAGTGGATCACACCGATGGCACCCAAACCATCTATTGCGGCATTGCGCCGGAAAAAGCCCTAAAGGCCGGGGATCGTGTCACCGCCGGGCAGATGCTGGGCAGCGTAGATACCGTCACCGCCGAGGTGGCTATGGAAAGTCACCTGCACTTCGCCGCCAAAAAGGACGGCAAATTCATCGACCCGCTCTCATTGCCGGGCCTGGAATAAAAGCAAAGCCCCGACAGGTTCACCCTGCCGGGACTTCTGTTTGGTTCTCTGTTAAAAGACAAGCTGCACCAGCAGCATATAGCATATCGTCCCGCCCGCGATGGAAAGCAGCATCTGCCGCTTCCACAGGTGCAGCCCCACGGTAACGGCAATGCCGATCAGCTCCGGCAGGCCGTGGCTCCCGCTCAGCAGGGATACATTGCGCAGGCAGTAGATCACCAGCATGGCAAAGATCGCACCGGGCAGTAGCTCCCCAAGATAGTGAATATACTGGGGAGTAGGTTTGCGGGCATTGAAAACCGCAAAGGGCAAAAAACGAGTGAGCAGGGTGGCCAGTACGCACATCCCCACGGTGATGATTTGTTGAGCTAGGGTCATGGTGCGGTCACCCCTCTTTCCTTTTCCAGCGGACGGCGCAGTGCCGTCAATGCCGCCAGAATGCAGATCATTGTAGGGACCAAGAAGTTATCCGCCCCAAAGAGCAGCAGGCACCCCACACTGGCCGCCAGGCCGATCCATTCGCTGGCATGGTGCTTTTCCTTCAGCCACTGCTCCAGAAAGATAACTACAAACATCGCCGTCATCACAAAATCCAGCCCCTCGGTATTGAAATGGATGAAGCTGCCCAGCACGCCGCCCAATGTGGCGCTGGCCACCCAGTAGAATTGGTTGAGCAGCGTGACGAAGAAATAGAACCACCCCCGGTCGATCCCCTCCGGGATCTCGGCGGAGCAATTGATGCTGAAGGTCTCATCGCACATGCCATAGATGAGGTAGGGCTTTTTCCAGCCCAGTCCCTTAAATTTATCCAGCATGGCAATGCCGTAAAAAAGGTGCCGCGCCTGGATCATCAGCGCCATCAGGAAACACTGCACCGGCGCGTAGGGCGCCAGCAGCATGCTCACCGCCACAAATTCCAGGCTCCCGCCAAAGATAGTTAGGCTCATCAGCAGCGGATACCAAAAGCTGAAGCCGGAAACATTCATATAGATGCCATAGGTCATCCCCAAAAACCAAAATCCCGCAAAGATGGGAATGGTATAGGGAAAAGCGCATTTCAGCGCCGCGCGGATCCTCCCACCTCCAGCCGCCGCGCCGGTGGGGGGATTGGTAACAGGGTGTTGTGCCATAGAATCAAATCCTTGTTGGAATTATGCCGGAAATATAAAATATGCTTATTGGCCGGCTGGTTCCTGTTATATTATACAGCCGCGCCTTTGCAGGAAAAATTTTCCTTATTCCATAAAAAATGAAAAGACGCTATGCGGCTGGCAAAAGCAGCGCATAGCGTTTTCCTCTTTACCGGGCAATTGATCAGATCAAGCCTCGGAGATGGCGCCAACGGGGCAGGTAGCGGCGCAGGAACCGCAATCAATGCAGGAACCCTCGTCGATATCGCAAACGCCGCCGGCATCCTTGATGGCACCGACGGGGCAAGCACCCATGCAGGCGCCGCAGCCGATGCAGGCATCGCCAATTTTGAAAGCCATAGTTATGTACCTCCTGATCAGGTTCGTTGCCATCCTCCTTTGGGCAGCCCAACGCCGCCAAAGGAATGGCAAGTACAGGCCAGTTACCCAGCCTGTTTAGGGGTATTATAGCATACTCTCCCCAAAAATCAATACCCTTTTCCCCACCCTGTTATGCAAAGTACGCAGCACAGTAAACCAGCTTGCCAAATGAAGAACAAATGTTTCACGTGAAACATTTTTGCGGAGAGGGATACCTTCCAGGGAAGGGCCAGGGGCCGTCTGCGAAAGGGGCAAGACGGCCTGCAGGGCGCTCCGGCTCCGCCGGAGCTGGCTGCCGGAGGCCGCCAAACCCGTCCGGAGGACGGGCTGCCCTGCGGGCCGTACCCTGCGGTTTGTACAGACTGGCGGCGGTTACAGCCGGGCGGACTGCTTGACCCTGCGCATGGTAAGGGAAATGCGGCCGCGCTTCTGGTCTACCTCCAGCACCTTTACCCGCACGATATCCCCGACCTTGAGCACATCGCCGGGGTGCTTTACATATTTTTCACCGATCTGGCTGATATGCACCAGCCCGTCCTCGTGCACCCCGATATCCACAAAGGCGCCAAAATCCACCACATTGCGGACGGTGCCGGTCAGTTCCATTTCGGGCTTCAGGTCCTTCATCTCCAGTACATCGCTGCGCAGCACCGTGGGCGGCAGCGATTCGCGGGGGTCACGGCCCGGCTTTTGCAGCTCGGCAATGATATCCCGGACGGTCGGTTCGCCGGCGGAAAGCTGCGCTGCCAGCGCTTTATAGCCCATCTTCTCCGCAAGGGTGGGCAGCTCCTTCATTTTATCGGTACCGATATCGGCAAGGGTACAGCCGCAGAGGGTCAGCAGCCCTTCGGCGATGGGGTAGCTTTCCGGGTGGACGGCGGTGGCATCCAGCGGGTTTTTGCCGCCGGAAATGCGCAGGAAGCCGGCGCATTGCTCATAGGCTTTTTTGCCAAGCTTCGGCACCTTAAGCAGTTGGGGACGGGCGACAAAGCCGCCGTTTTCCTCCCGGTAGGCCACGATATTTTTGGCGATGGCGGCATTGATGCCGGCAATGTGCCCCAGCAGCGAGGGGGACGCGGTATTGAGGTCCACCCCTACCGAGTTGACGCAGCTTTCCACCACGCCGGCCAGGGCAGCATCCAGCCGGGCCGGAGGCATATCGTGCTGGTACTGCCCAATGCCGATGGCCTTCGGATCAATCTTCACCAGCTCCGCCAGCGGGTCCTGCAAGCGGCGGGCGATGGAAACGGCGCTGCGCAGGTTGACATCGTATTCCGGGAATTCCTCGCTGGCCAGCTTGGAGGCGGAATAGACCGAGGCACCCGCTTCGCTGACAATGGCATACTGCACCGGCAGGCCGCTTTCCGCAATGAGTTCCGCCACAATCTTTTCTGATTCCCGGCTGGCGGTGCCATTGCCAATGGAAATGACGGTAACTTTATGCTTCTTCAGCAGGTCGGTCACCTTCCGCTTGGTTTCAGCGATTTTATTAAAAGGCTGGGTGGGGTAGACAACGGCGGTATCCAGCACACGGCCGGTGGCATCCACCACCGCCAGCTTGCAGCCGTTGCGGTAGCCGGGGTCCCAGCCCAGCACCACCTGACCGGTGAGGGGCGGCTGCATCAGCAGGTGGTGCAGATTTTCGGCAAAGACCCGGATGGCCTGCTCGCTGGCATTCTCGAACAGCTCCCGGAAGGTTTCATTTTCCATGCTGGGGGCAATGAGGCGCTTCCAGCTATCGGCGGCAGCTTCCATCACGGCGCGGCCGCAGGCATTATTGGCGATCACCGTTTTGCGGCGGATGGCCTCCAGGGCTTTTTCCTCCTCCAGCACGATGGCTGTCTTGAGAAAGCCCTCCTTTTCGCCGCGGTTGATGGCCAGCACCCGGTGCGGAGCGATGCGGCCCACCGGCTCCTTGAAGTCGTAATACATCTTATAGGTGGTGTTCTCGGTGCTATCGCCGGTGGCGGTAACCACGGCCGCCCGGTGGATCAAAAGGCGCAGCGCCTTGCGGATCTCGCCGTCATCGGAAATATCCTCCGCGATGATATCCATAGCGCCGGAGAGAGCATCCTCGGCGGTCTCCACGCCCTTTTCCGGGTTCACATACTCTGCGGCCATGCTAAGCGGCTCCCGCAGGGTATTCTGCACCCGGATGGCCGCCGCCAGCGGTTCCAAGCCCTTTTCCCGGGCAATGCTGCCGCGGGTGCGGCGCTTGGGCTTATAGGGGCGGTAGAGGTCCTCCACCTCCGCCAGAGTGGCCGCAGCCTGAATGGCGGTCTCCAGCTCCGGGGTAAGCTTTTCCTGCTCGGTGATGGAGCGAATGACCTCCTCCCGGCGTTTTTGCAGGTTGCGCAGGTATTCCAGCCGGTCGCTGAGGTCGCGCAGGGCGGCATCATCCAGGCTGTCGGTCATCTCCTTGCGATAGCGGGCAATGAAGGGAATGGTGTTGCCTTCATCCAAAAGGCGCACGGCGGCTTCCACCTGCGCCGGGCGGAGCTTTAATTCCTGCGAGAGCTGCTGTATGAGTTCCATCGTTTTTCCTCTCCTTCGGGGCAAAATTACTTTTCTATTATAGCCTATCCGGGAGCAGGGAGCAACCGGAGAAACGGTACAGCAGCGTTTGAATATTCATTTTTATTTGCATAATTATACACAGTATAATCGCAAAATTGTTTGTTATCACTAATATTTAGTTGTAATTTTAGGCGGTTATCTCTGTTTTAATGCTTTACTTTTGCGAAATGTGATGTATAATAATTCATGTAATCACCACCCGGCCGGAGAGGACCCCGCCGGGACCGGAACGAAAGATATTTTATGAAAAAGATAAAAGGAGATTCTACCATGAAAAAACTGCTTGCTGTAATGCTGGCCGCCATGATGCTGCTGGCGATGGTTGCCTGTGGCAACGACACCCCTGATCCCACCCCGACCCCTGACCCCACCCCCGATACCAAAACGCTGTATATGGCCACCGAGGGCACCTTCCCTCCCTATGAATACTACGACGGCGATAAGCTGGTCGGTATTGATGTGGATGTGGCGAATGCCATTGCCGAAAAGCTGGGCATGAAGCTGGAGGTCGTCGATATCGCCTTTGACTCCATCGTAAGCGGCGTGCAGGCCGGCAAGTATGATATGGGCATGGCCGGCATGACCGTCAATGAGGAGAGACTGGAAAAGGTCAACTTCTCCGACAGCTACGCCACCGGTATTCAGGTCGTCATTGTAAAAGAGGGCGGCAAGGTAAAATCCCTGGATGATATGGCTGCCGACGGCGTCGTCATCGGCACCCAGAGCGGCACCACCGGCTTCCTGTTTGCCTCCGATGACTTCGGCGATGAGAAGGTAAAGGGCTTTGCCAAGACCACCGACGCCGTAGAGGCGCTGAAGAACGGCCAGGTAGACTGCGTGATGCTGGATAACGAGCCCGCCAAGGCGCTGGTTGCCGCCAATCCCGATGCCGGTCTTTCCATTCTGGATACCGCCTATGCCAATGAGGACTACGCCATCGCCATCAATAAGCAGAACACCGACCTGCTGAACCAGATCAATGCGGCGCTGGCCGAGCTGAAGGCCGACGGCACCCTGCAGGGCATCATCGATCAATACATCAAGTAAACTCATCTTCATTACCCGGCGGCGGGACGGAGCCTTTCGGCTCCGCCCCGTGCTGCTGTCTTTATCACGATAGAAAAGAGGGAACCCATTGAGTATGAGTAACTTCCTGCTGTGGTGGGAGCAGCTGAAAGCTGACTTCATCACCTGCTTTATCACCAAGGACCGCTGGCGCTACATTGTGCGGGGCCTGGGCAATACCCTGAAGATCGCACTGGTGGCGGTGCTGCTCGGTATCGTCATCGGCTCGGTGGTGGCCATTGTGCGCTCCGCCCATGATAAAAACATCCACGAGATGCGCCGGGGCCCCGGCCGCACCCTGCTCAAAATCGCCAACGCCATCTGCAAGGTATATTTGACCGTTATCCGCGGCACCCCGGTGATGATCCAGCTGCTGATCATGTTTTTTGTCATCTTCACCACCGCGCGGGACGGTGTGCCGGTGGCTATGCTGTGCTTCGGCATCAATTCCGGCGCCTATGTGGCAGAGATCATTCGCGCGGGCATTATGTCGGTGGATAACGGGCAGAGTGAGGCGGGGCGCAGCCTGGGGCTTAACTTTGTGCAGACCATGTGGTATATCGTCATTCCGCAGGCGCTGAAAAATACCCTGCCGGCTTTGGCCAATGAGTTCATTGTGCTGCTGAAGGAAACCTCCGTAGCCTGCTATGTGGCCGTCAATGACCTGACCCGCGGTGGCGAGATCATCCGTGGTGCCACCTACCAGCAGCTGCTGCCGCTTTTGGCTGTGGCCATCATCTACCTGCTGCTGGTCATGTTCTTTAGCTGGCTGGTAGGCAAACTGGAAAGGAGGCTGCGCAGCAGTGACCACTAAACCGATCATTGAGGTAAAGGACCTGAAAAAATCCTTTGGCACATTGCAGGTGCTCAAGGGCATCAATACCGAGGTGCAAAAGGGCGAGGTCGTCGTTGTCATCGGGCCCTCCGGCAGCGGTAAGTCCACCTTCCTGCGGTGCCTGAACCTGCTGGAGACCCCCACGGCCGGTTCTATCTATGTGGATGGGGCGGAGATCACCGACCCCAAGTGCGATATCAACCTGCACCGGCAGAAGATGGGCATGGTGTTCCAGCACTTTAACCTGTTCAATAATATGACCATCCTGCGCAACATGACGCTGGCCCCCATGACCCTGCTGAAAAAAAGCAAGGAGGACGCTGAGGCGCGGGCACTGGCCCTGCTGCGGCGCGTAGGGCTGGAGGATAAGGCCAACGCCTATCCCAGCCAGCTTTCCGGCGGGCAGAAGCAGCGGATCGCCATTGTGCGGGCGCTGTGCATGGACCCCGAGGTCATGCTCTTTGATGAGCCGACCAGCGCGCTGGACCCCGAAATGGTGGGCGAGGTGCTGGATGTTATGAAGGAGCTGGCGCAGGACGGTATGACCATGGTGGTAGTGACCCACGAGATGGGCTTTGCCCGCGAAGTAGGCAGCCGGGTGCTGTTTATGGATGAGGGTGTCATCATGGAGGAGAACGAGCCGCATGAGTTCTTTGCTAACCCCAAATGCGAGCGGCTGCAGAGCTTCCTGGCAAAGGTGCTGTAAAACAGAAAGATTCCCCCACAGGCCATACGGTCTGCGGGGGATATTTTTTATTCCAGAATATTGCGGGCGACATAAACGCCACTGGCGGAAGCGTGAGAAAGCGAATGGGTGATGCCGCTGCCATCGCCAATGATGTAAAGGCCGGGATGCTGGTTGGATTCCAGTTTTTTATTCACCTCAACCTCCATATTGTAGAACTTGACCTCCACGCCGTACAGCAGGGTGTCCTCATTAGCGGTGCCGGGGGCGATCTTATCCAATGCGTAGATCATTTCCACGATGTCATCCAGGATGCGTTTGGGCAGCACCAGGCTCAGGTCGCCGGGGGTGGCGTTCAGCGTGGGGGTAATGAAGGCCCCCTCCATGCGCTCCGGGGTGGAGCGGCGGCCGCGGATCAGATCGCCGAAACGCTGGATGATGACCCCGCCGCCCAGCATATTACTCAGCCGTGCGACGCTCTCGCCATAGCCGTTGGAGTCCTTAAACGGCTCTGAAAAATGCTGTGCCACCAATAGGGCAAAGTTGGTGTTTTCGGTTTGGCGGGCAGGATCCTCGTAGCTGTGGCCATTGACGGTGATGATGCCGTTGGTGTTTTCATTTACCACGGCGCCCTTGGGATTCATGCAGAAGGTACGCACCTTATCGCCGTACTTTTCGGTGCGGTAGACGATCTTGCTTTCATACAGCTCATCGGTAAGGTGGGCAAAGACCGCCGCGGGCAGCTCCACCCTCACGCCCAGATCCACGCGGTTGGAGTGGGTGGGGATATTGAGCTCCCGGCAGACGGCTTCCATCCACTTGCTGCCGCTGCGCCCTACCGAGATCACACACTTTTGGCAGGTGTACTCGCCTGCTGCGGTAAAAACACGGTAGCCATCATCCGCCGCCGCGACTGCAGTGACGGGGATATCAAAGAAGAAGGTGACCTTATCCTTTAGTTCCTCGTAGATATTCTGCAGCACCTTGTAGTTGATATCGGTGCCGAGGTGGCGTACCGAGGCATCCAGGAGATGCAGGTCGTTCTGGATGCAGACGGTCTTAAAGCGGGTACCAGCGGTGGAATAGAGCTTTGTCCCTTCGCCGCCATGGGCCAGGTTGATCTCATCAACATAGCGCATAAGCTCCAGCGCCTGCTTTTTACCGATGTACTCATACAGCGTGCCGCCAAAGTCATTGGTGATATTGTACTTGCCATCGGAGAAAGCACCCGCCCCGCCAAAACCGCTCATGATGGAGCAGGTGGGACAGCCAATACAGGTTTTTATTTTATCGCCATCGATGGGACAGCGACGGCGGCTGAGGGGATGTCCGGATTCGAATACCGCGACCCGCAGGGCGGGAGCCCGGTGGGTCAGCTCGTAAGCGGAAAAGATGCCTCCAGGGCCAGCGCCAATGATAATGACATCGTAATTCATAGTACGACCTCCACAAAAAAGAACAGTTGACCGCTGCGCAGCCAACCCTATCATCCAAGATAATTTATTTATAACACAGGTGCAGGAATTTTGCAATGACGCCGGCAGAGAAAAAACGCCTCCCCGACGAGAAAAACCGTGCTCATTGCCCAACTGCTCCCCCATAAATGGCACAGCCGCCCGCCCTATGCGGGCAGACGGCTGGGTATATGCTTTCTGCGGGCTTTTCCGCCGCAGCAGGGGAAGATGCTTGTTAAACGGGAAAGTCCGCGCCAAGCGGCAAATTTAACGGCCCAGCGCCTTTTTGACATATTCCCGCAGGGTGCTGTCATCCAAGAAAGGAAGGAGCTCGGTGATGCTCTCTCCGCGGGCCAGCTTTTCCTTGGTGATGGCCCCCAGTGCCTTATCACCCAAAAAGGGCAGCATGGCCGTAACATCCTCACCGCGGAGCACTTTGGCAAGAGCCACCTCGCCCAGCTTTTCCTCCCCGGCAAAGGGGAGGAGTTCCCCGATGGAGCGGCCGTTTTTGGCACGGAGTTCCGCCAGCCTGCCCACCGCTTCTTCGCTCATGAAAGGGGCAAGTGCCACGGTATCCTTACCGTTCTGCTCCAGCAGCAACGCCAATTCATCCACCTTTTCTTCTGCCATAAAGGGGACCAGGCCTGTAACATCGCCACCCTCCTGCGCCAGCTGTGTGGCCAGCTCGCCCACGGTTTCCTCGTCCAGGAATGGCACCAGTGTCAGCAGGCTCTCTCTATCTTCCCTAACCTCCCCGGCCAGCTTTTCTACCTGACTGGGGCGCAGCACCTCGGCAGCCTCTTTCAGTTCCTCTCTGGTGTAATCGGCAGGCTGTACCGGCTCTCCGGCTGTTACCTTTTCCACCACGGGGTTGCCGCCGCCCAGGATCTCATCCACCGTGACGCCAAAAATTTCGGCCAACTCCGGCAGCTTGGCGATATCCGGCATGGAATTGCCCCGCTCCCAGTTGGAGACCGCCTGATAGCTGATGCCCAGTCGGTCGGCGATCTCGAACTGGGTCATATCCCTTTTCTTGCGCAGCTCCGCTATTCTTTTTCCGATTTTTACGGTATCAAACATATTGTACCGCTCCTTCCCGCCGGTCGCTTCCGGCATCATCAGCATAGCAAATCGCACACCAATAAACCAGCAACCGGTGCTTGAGTCCGGATATTCAACCCGCGCTTGAACCCCATGTAATAGCCCGTTAACTGCCAGCACTGCATTTTTCGGCATCAATGGCAAGCACCACCATCAGGGCGGAAAGGGCATCCTCGGGGCGCTCCACCTCGATGGAATAGGTATCCGTCCAGTTAAAAAGCTCCTTGCTGACGGTCGCTACCGTTCTGCCGCAGCCGTCTGTAATGGAATAATCCCAGCCCAGCCAGTCGCCCTCCACATGCCAGCCGTTGCAATCGATGTTGTAGTGGTGGCTGAACAGCCTGAATTCCTTCGAGATGCAGCCGATATGGGCAGCGCCGCGGTAGAGGTCAAACTTCGGCGGCAGAGTGAAAACGCGCTGCTTGACCGTTCCCAGCTCGCTGCCGGTCGGGTCGAAAATTTTAAGACAATGCCCCCACGAAAGCTGGCCCCGGACGACATACACAGTGTTGCCTGCCTCATCGTAGATATCGTAGCTATCGAACCACGAGAAAAAGCGCTGCTTGAATAATAGCTTCATAGGCACCTCCATTCGCCCTATTTTAGCATAAAAAATGCAAAAGTAAAAGCCCCGAATGCAGTTGCACTCGGAGCTTTGGCTCCCCCTGTCCGGCTTGAACGGACGACCCTGCGGTTAACAGCCGCATGCTCTACCGACTGAGCTAAGGAGGAATATGGGTTTGCGGTCCCCTAAATGGGAACCGCAAATAGTGCCGGCATCAACCTATTTTCCCGGGCCGCTTCCAGCCAAGTATCTTCGGCGC
>ENA-OUQK01000902-OUQK01000902.1-human-gut-metagenome-genome-assembly--contig:-NODE-902-length-16585-cov-3.657895_pt1 | contig 16585 bp, 17 predicted proteins | sample MGYA00237954_ERZ548842 | MGnify/ENA primary metagenome ERZ548842 (study PRJEB26490, sample SAMN05194704) | human gut metagenome | biome: terrestrial biome; feature: human-associated habitat; material... | reverse complement strand
CCGGCTGCTGATGCAGCAGCAGCCGCAGGCACAGGTTTTCGATGTCCCGCTCCTTGCGGTCGATGTCCCGATCCAGCGGCGCTACCCGCCGGGCGAGGGAGGCGTCTCCCTCCGTCAGCGCCTGAGAGGACAGGGCGATGACCTCCTCGCACAGAGCGCCCATCTCGATCAGCTCCCGGTGGAGCTGCGCCAGCTGTTGGTCAAATTGACTGCGCATTATCCAAACCTCCCTGTGATGTAGTCCTCGGTACGTTTCTCGCGGGGCGTGGAGAACATCGTCTCCGTGTCGCCGTACTCCACCAGCTCGCCCAGGAGGAAAAAGGCGGTGTTATCGGAAATGCGCAGCGCCTGCTGCATGTTGTGCGTCACGATAACGATAGTGTAGTGCTCCTTCAGCTCCAGGGCCAGGTCCTCGATTTTGGAGGTGGAGATGGGGTCCAGGGCGCTGGTGGCCTCGTCCATCAGCAGCACCTCCGGCTCCACGGCCAGGGCCCGGGCGATGCACAGGCGCTGCTGCTGGCCGCCGGAGAGGCCCATGGCGCTTTTCTTCAGCCGGTCCTTCACCTCGTCCCAGATGGCGGCAGAGCGCAGGGAGCGCTCCACGATGTCGTCCAGCTTGGCGTGGCTGCGGATGCCGTGGGTCCGGGGCCCGTAGGCCACGTTGTCGTAGATGCTCATGGGGAAGGGGTTGGGCTTCTGGAACACCATGCCCACCTCGCGGCGCAGCTGGTTCACGTCCACCGACGGGGCGTAGATGTCCTCGCCCCGGTACAGCACCTGCCCCTCCACGCGAACGCCGGGGATCAGGTCGTTCATGCGATCCAGCGTTTTCAGGAACGTGGATTTGCCGCAGCCGGAGGGCCCGATCAGGGCGGTGATGCTCTTCTCCGGCACGGAAAGACTCACATGGTGCAGCGCCTGCGCCGCGCCGTACCACAGGTTCAGGTCGTTCACGGTAAAAATGTCGCTCATAGGCTCCTCCGTCTCTTGAAATAGCGTCCGGTCAGGGTGGCCGCCAGATCGATCAGCAGCGCCAGCACCATCAGGATCGCGGCGATGGCAAAGGCCACCTCAAACTCGCCCTGCTCCTTGGCGTAGACGTACAGCGCCACCGACAGCGTCGCGCCGGAGCTCTCCAGCGTCTCCCGCAGGCTGCCGTACAGCGTGTGGGCAAAGCCGGCGGTATACAGCAGCGCCGCCGTCTCGCCCAATATGCGTCCCACCGCCAGAATACAGCCGGTGATGACGCCGTCCACGCAGCCGGGCAGCACCACGGTGCGGATGACACGCCACTTGCCCGCACCGAGGCCGAACGCGCCCTCGCGGTAGCTCTGCGGCACGGTTTTGAGGCTCTCCTGCGTGGTGCGCATGATGGTCGGCAGGTTCATGATGACGAGCGTGAGCGCGCCGGCCAGCAGCGATGTTTTCATATTCAGAAACTGGCAGAAAAACAGCATGCCCACAAGGCCGTAGATGATCGACGGGATGCCGGAGAGCGTCTCGGCCGCGTACTCGATGGCGCCGATGAGCCGGCGGTTCGTGGCGTACTCGGTCAGGTAGATGGCCGCGCCCACGCCGAGCGGCAGGACGATGAGCAGCGTCGCGATGACGATATAGAGCGTGTTGAGGATGTCCGGCAGGATGCCGATGCGGTCGGACAGGTAGCTCGGCGCGGTGGACAGCAGCGCCCACGACACGTTCGGCAGGCCTTTGATGAGCACGTAGGCGATCAGAAACAGCACGAGCGCCGCCGTGATAATGGCCGCCGCACCCATGAGGATGCGCATGGTGAGAATATAGGCCCTGCGGCCGCCGGAAACGGCTTTCTTTTTCATTTGTCCCCCTCCTTATTGCGCTTGAGGAAGAAGTTGAGCGTGGCGTTGATGAGCATGATGAACAAAAACAGCACCAGCGCGATGGAAAACAGCGCCTGCCGCTGCAGGCCGCCGGAGTAGGACATTTCGCTGGCGACGGCGGTGGTCAGAAAGCGCACGCTCTGAAACAGGCTCGGCATATTCGGCACATTGCCCGACACCATCATGACGGCCATGGCCTCGCCGATGGCGCGGCCGACGCCGAGCACGACGGCGGCGGCAATGCCGCTCTTCGCCGCCGGGACGGAGACCTTGAAGTACGTCTCGATGGGCGTCGCGCCGAGCGCGAGCGATGCGTCCTCATACTCGGGTGGCACGGCCTCGAGCGCCGTGACGGACACCTTAATGATCGACGGCAGGATCATGATCGCCAGCACGACGATGGCGGCGAGCAGGCTCGCGCCGTCGGCCAGGTGAAACACCTTGCGGATGCCCGGCACGAGCACGAGCATACCCACAAGGCCGTAGACGACCGACGGGATGCCGGCCAGCAGGCTCACGGCCGATTCGAGCACGGTCTTGAGCCGCGGCGGGGCGACCTTCGCCAGATACACGGCCGTCAGGAAGCCCAGCGGCACGCCGAGCACGATGGCCCCGGCCGTGCCGTATACACTTGTCAGAATGAACGGCAAAATGCCGTACGACGGCTCTGCCGCCGTGGAGGCCCACGTCTTGCCGAACAGAAACGGGACGAGCCCGATCTTCCGGATGGCGGGGATGCCGGAGACGATCAGGTACACGCTGATGAGCAGCACACACCCGACGGTGATAAGGCCAAGGAGCAGGAACACGCCATGCACGACCGTCTCCAGAACTTGAGATCTCTTTTTCATATCCAGCACCTCTGTATATGCGAAAGGCGGCTGGTCTCCAGCCGCCTGTACGCTTGTCTGTGGCTCAGGCCACCGGGACTGCGCCCGCCGCGGAGATGATGGACGCGGCATCTGCAGAGGTCGCAAAGTCGAAGAACTTCTGCGCGGTCTCGCTCAGGGCCACGCCTTCCTTCGTCACGAGGACGAACGGACGCTGCACGAGGTAGGTGCCGTCCTTGACGGTCGCTTCCGTCGGGGCAACACCGTTGACGGTCAGGGCCTTGACGCTGTCCTTGATGGCAGCCAGAGAGGCATAGCCGATGGCGTTCGGGTTCTGGGACACGGTGGTGATGACATCGCCCGTGGAGGTCAGCTCCTGACGGTACTGGCAGGCATCCTTCGTGTCGGTGATGGACTCGAAGCCGTCGCGCGTGCCGCTGCCGGCCTCGCGGCCGATGAGGACGATCTCGGCGTCGTTGCCGCCGACATCCTTCCAGTTGGTGATCTCACCGGTGTAGATCTTGGCGATCTGCTCCAGGGTCAGGTCCTTGACGGGGTTCTGGGGGTTGACGATGATGGCGATGCCGTCGAGGGCGAGGGTGGTCTCCTTCAGGCCGGATGCCTTCTCGTCGTCCTTGAGCGCGCGGCTCGACAGGCCGATATCGCAGCGGCCCTCGGAGACGGCCTGGATGCCGGAGCCGGAGCCGGTCGGGTTATAGGTGAAGGTCGTGCCCGAGTTTGCTTCCATGAAGGACTCGCCGAGCGCGCCGATGACTTTTTCCATCGAGGTGGAACCGTCGGTCGAGACCGTGCCGCCGGCAGCGGCCGTGTTGTTGTCGTCCGCCTTCTGGCCGCAGCCCGCAAACAGCGAGAGCGCCATGACGGCAATGCACAAAATGGTAATGATCTTTTTCAAGATGAAGTGCTCCTTTCGAACTTCGATTTCGATTTTGGTTTTTTTGTTCCCTACGCTTCACAGGATAAGCAGGGGATGTAAAAACGAAAAGAGCGCTTATGTAAAATGCGTGTAAAATTGTAAAATGCCGCGACATGGCGCAAATTTCCCTGTGTTTATATACCGTTTCCTTCATTCATGTTGAAAAACGGGCAAATTCCATTTGGCTGTCAGCGAAAAATTGTGAAAAAAACTGTGCAACTTTTCATCCCCCCAGGGTGCTTACGCGGCTGCTGCCCGTCCGGTATACTGGTAGCAGCGCTCCGGAAACGGGGCAAACAACAGAAAATGAGGATGGAATGTATGAAAAAACGCAACATCATCTGCCTGCTGCTGGCAGTCCTGACGCTGCTGGCCTGCACGGCCTGCGGCGGGAAAACAGCAACCTCCGACACTGCCGGAACACGCACGATCACGGACAGCAAAAACCGCACCGTAACCATACCCGACAAGGTGGAGCGCATCGTGTGCGTCGGCGTCGGCTCGCTGCGCTACAGCTGCTATGTCGGCGCGGCTGACCGCGTGGTCGGCGTGGAGGACTACGAGACCAAGGCCGGCATGAGCCGCCTGTATAACTACGTGAACTTCGATAAATTCAAGGACCTGCCCGTCACCGGCACGAACGGCGAGCCGTATGTGGAGCAGATCATCGACGTCGCACCGCAGGTCATCGTCATGAGCGCCTACGCCTCGTGCGATGCGGACGAGCTGAGCGCGAAGACCGGCATCCCGGTCTTTGTCGTGCCCGGCAGCGACACCACGCTCGATGACGCCGCCTACGAGACCATCCGTCTGCTCGGCGAGCTCTACGGGCTGGAAACGCGTGCGCAGGAGCTGACCAAGTACCTCAAGGGCATCCAGACCGACCTCGACACGCGCACGGCCAAGATTGCAGACGATCAGAAGCCGTCCGTCTATGTCGGCGGCGTGTCCTTCAAGGGGCAGCACGGCTTTGAGGGCACGGAGGCAGGATACGGCCCGTTTGCGCTCATCCACGCCAAAAACCTCGCCGACACGACCGGGCAGACCGGCGCGTTCAACATCGACACCGAGCAGGTGCTCGCCTGGGACCCGGACGTGATCTTCCTGGACTTCAATGGTATGCCCCTGATCAACGAAGATTATCAGGCGAATCCTGCATTTTATAACAGTCTCACCGCTGTGCGCAGCGGCAAGGTCTATTCGCAGATCTCGTTCCGCTCCTCGGCCTCCAATCTGGAGACGGCGCTGGCCGATGCCTATTATGCCGCCTGCGTGCTGTATCCGGAGCAGTTTGCCGACATTGACCCCGAGGCCAAGGCCGGCGAGATCTTCACGGAGCTGCTCGGCTCCAACCCCTATCCCGATCTGAAGGAGGCCGGGTATGCATTCCGTGCCATCACACTCGGCGAGTAAGCCGCACGATTCCGACTACAGCCGCAACCGCGCCAGAAGCATCCGCTTTCTGATCCTGCTGGCGGCCATTCTGGCGCTCGCGTTCTTTTTGTCGCTGCGCGCCGGGTCTTACAACACGCCCGCCGCCGAGCTCATCCGGGGCATCTTCGGCCGGGCGTCGGACGCGAAGATCAATCTCGTCATCCGCAATAACCGCCTGCCGCGCATCTGCACCGCCATGGTCGCCGGCGCGGGACTGGGGCTGGCCGGGTGCATCCTGCAGGCCGTGCTGCGCAATCCGCTCGCCTCGGCCTCTACGCTCGGCGTGTCGCAGGGTGCGACGTTCGGCGCAGCCGTCGCCATCATCGGTCTCGGCCTGAGCCAGGCCGGCAGCTGGGCTATTCCGCTGTGCTCGTTTCTCGGCTCGCTGCTTGTCGCGGCCGTCATTCTGGGGCTGAGCCAGTTCAAGCAGATCTCCTCGGAGGGCATCGTGCTCGCGGGCGTCGCCATCAGCTCCATGCTGACCGGCGCGACCACGCTGCTGCAATACTTTGCCGACGAGGTCGCGCTCTCGTCGCTCGTATTCTGGACGTTTGGCGACCTCGGCAGCACGGACTGGCAGTCCCTGCGCGGCATGGTGCTGGCCGTACTGCTGCTGATCGGCTACTGCTACCTGCACCGCTGGGACTATAACGCCCTGCTCTCCGGCGAGGAGACGGCGCTGAGTCTCGGCATCCATGTGCGGCGGCTGACACTCACGAACGTTGTGCTCACGTGCTTTGTCTGCTCGGTGATCGTGTCGCACGTCGGCCTCATCAACTTCATCGGTCTCGTTGCGCCGCACATCGTGCGCATGGTCGTCGGCAACAACTATATCTATCTCATCCCCGGCTCCGTGCTCGCCGGCGCGGCGCTGCTGCTGCTGAGTGATCTGGCCGCGCGCGTGATCATCATGCCCGTCATTCTGCCGATCGGCGCGCTGACGGCGTTTCTCGGCGGCCCGCTGTTTTTGTACCTGCTGTTCAAGGGGAGGGGTCGGACATGATCTGTGTGGACCATCTCTGCTATCACTATAAGGGCGGGCGGCCAATCCTCCGCGATGTGAGCTTTGAACTGGAGACCGGGCACTTTCTGGCCGTACTCGGCAACAACGGCGTCGGCAAGAGCACACTGCTCAAGTGCATGAACCGCATCCTCACGGCTGACAGCGGGCACTGCCGTATCGACGGTGAGGATCTGCTCACGCTCTCCCACCGGGAGATCGCAAAACGCGTAGCCTTCGTGGCACAGCACGTGCCCGACACACAGATGACCGTGCACGACATGGTCATGCTCGGACGGCGGCCCTACATGACCTGGGGCGTGACAGAGCACGACCACCACGTCGTGCACGAGGCCATGCGCTATCTGAATCTGGAGGACATGCGCGGCCGGTTCCTCAACCGGCTCTCCGGCGGCGAGCGGCAGAAGGTCATGCTCGCCCGCGCGCTGGCGCAGGAGCCAACGCTCCTGCTGCTGGACGAACCGACCAGCAATCTCGACATCCGCAATCAATATCAGGTGCTGCAGATCACGCGCGACCTGTGCCACGAGCAGAATCTCACGGCGATGATCGTCATCCACGACCTGAACCTCGCGCTGCGGTTCTGCGACCGCTTTCTGCTGCTGCGCGAGGGCGAGGTGTACCGTTACGGCGGCGCGGAGATCTTCGACGCCGACGCCCTGCGGGACGTCTACGGCGTGACGGGCAGCATCGTGGACGTGCAGGGGCACAGGCTCGTGCTCATTGATGACGAAGAAAAGGAGACAAGATCATGACCAACTGGGAAACCTGCGTACAATTTCACGGCCACGCCTGCGGCGGGCTGACAATCGGATATAAGGCCGCGTGCTACGCCGCCGAGCTGCTGGAGCTGTCCTTCTCCGGCGACGAGCAGGTCGTGTGCATCGCGGAAAACGACGCCTGCGGCGTGGACGCCATTCAGGCGCTGCTCGGGTGCAGCATCGGCAAGGGCAACCTGCTGTTTCATATGCGCGGCAAACAGGCGTTCTCGTTTTATAACCGCGCCACGGGCAAGTCCGTGCGCCTGGTGCTCCGGCCGCGGCCGGAGGGGATGACGCGCGAGGAATCCTTCGCCTACTATCAGGCGCAGAAACCGGCCGACCTGTTCGACGTCAAGCCGGCGACCATCCCGCTGCCAGAGCCGGCCAAACTATTTGACTCCTACCCGTGCGCGTGCTGCGGCGAGGTGACGGGTGCCAACTGGATCCGCCTCGTCGGCGGGCAGAAGCTGTGCCTCGACTGCGCCGGGAACTACGACCGGTTCGACGTCTGAGAATAACAAAAAACTCCGGCTTCCAGAACGGAAGCCGGAGTTCAGTTTATCCAAAACCTCGTAGAGTTTCGCCGCCGGAGCGGCGAAAGAAAGTGAGATCATTTTCTTCGGCGACATGTGCGTCGGAGAAAATACTTCTCAGGCTGCAAGTGTGGAATTTGTGCGCCGTGGACGCACAAATTATGCGCGCAGCAGACTGCAGCCTCTTTGTCAAAAAGTAACACTTTTTGACAGTCTCAGCCGCGCAGCAGCGCGAGCTGGTAAAACGCGACGGCGCTCGCCGCGGCCACATTGAGCGAATCGACCCCATGCGTCATGGGGATGCGCACCGTGTAATCGCACGCGGCGATCGTGTTGGATGCCAGCCCGTCGCCCTCCGTGCCGAGCACGATGGCAAGGCGCGGCACGGCGCGCAGGCGCTTGTCGTCGATGCGCAGCGAATCGTCCCGCAGCGCCATGGCCGCCGTTTGAAAGCCGAGGGCGTGCAGCGTCTGCTGCCAGTCGCCGTCCTCAGACAGGTACGTCCACGGCACCTGAAAGACCGTGCCCATGCTCACGCGCACGGCGCGGCGGTAGAGCGGGTCGCTGCCCGCCGACGTGAGCAGCACGGCGTCCACGCCGAGCGCCGCCGCCGAGCGGAAGATCGCGCCGATGTTCGTCGGGTTCATCACGTTTTCCAGCACGGCCACGCGCGCAGCGTTGGCGCACAGGACGGCGACCTCCGGCAGTGCCGGGCGGCGCATGGCGCAGAGCATGCCGCGCGTGAGATGAAAGCCTGTCAGCTGCGTGAGCACGTCGAGCTCGGCGGCATAGACCGGGATGTCCGCGGGGCAGCGCGCCAGGATCTCGCGCGCCTTGCCGTCCACGTGGCGGCGCTCCATCAAAAACGACACCGGCACGCACCCCGCGTCGAGCGCGCGGCCGATCACGAGCGGGCTCTCGGCGATGAAGAGGGCGTTTGCCGGGTCGGCGCGGTTGACGAGCTGGTTTTCCGTCAGGCGGGCGTACACGTCCAGCTCCGGCGCGGAAAAGTCCGAAATATCAAAAATCTTTGCCATAGCTGCATCTCTCTTTTCCATAGGGTCAGCCCGATTATAACCGATTTTGCGCGCGGACGCCACCGGTTTTTTTCCGCCAGTGTATGTCCCGCCGCGCCGGTGGGCATACTGGCACTGAGGTGATATTTATGCAGTTGACCCCAAAAGAGGCCAGTTTACTCAAAGATCTCAAAGGGCAGGAGCAGCTGTGCGTGGACAAATATAACCGCCACGCCGCCTGCGCCAACGACCCGCAGCTGAAAAACCTGTTCGAGCAGATCGCGCAGGTCGAGCAGCAGCATCTCGACGCGATCACGCAGATGGAGGGCGGCACCGTCGCCGCACCGGCAGACTCCGCGACCGTGCCGACGACGTTCACGGCGACCTACAACAACACCGAGACCCCGCAAAAGCAAAACGACTGCTACCTGTGCACGGACGTGCTCGCAATGGAAAAGCACGCCTCGCACCTGTATGACACGTGCGTGTTCGAATTCAATGATGCCAACGCGCGCAGCGTGCTCAACGACATTCAAAAGCAGGAGCAGCACCACGGCAAGGTCATCTATGACTATATGAACACCAACGCCATGTACGCCTGACACCATCCGCGCAAAAACGGCGTCCCCGAGGGCTCGGGGACGCCGTTTTTTGTCTGCGAAATTTATTTGGTCAGGCCGTAGCTCTCGGCCAGCTTCCGGAACGCCGGGAGCGAGCGCTCGAGCTGGCTGCGCGCCACGCAGTAGGCCAGGCGCGCATAGCCGGGGCAACCGAAATCATCGCCCGGCACGAGCAGGATGTCATAGTCCATCGCGCGGCGGCAAAACGCCCGGGCGTCCGGCTCCGGCGACTTGAGGAAGAGATAAAACGCGCCGTCCGGCCGCGCGCACGCATAGCCCATGTCCGTGAGCGCGCCGTAGATCAGCTCGCGGTTGGCGGCATAGGCCGCGATGTCCGCCGTCTGGCCGAGGCACTCGGCCACGGCGAGCTGGAACAGCGACGACACGCACACATACCCCAGCGCGCGCCCCGCGCCGAGCACGGCCGCGTGCACGGCGGCGTAATCGTCCATGGCCGGGTGCAGGGCGAGAAAGCCCACGCGCTCGCCGGGCAGGGACAGCGTCTTGCTGTAGGAATAGCAGTAGATCGCGTTCGGATAGATCGCGGGCAGGAACGGCACCTCCACCCCGCCGTAGACCAGCTCGCGGTACGGCTCGTCGGCAATGATATAGATCGGGTGGCCGTACCGGGCCTGTTTTTCGCGCAGGAGCGCTGCCAGCGCCTCGAGCTCCGGGCGCGAGACGACGACACCGGAGGGGTTGTTCGGCGAGTTCAGGATGAGCAGCGCGGTCTTTTCCGTCACCGCGGCCGCGAGCGCATCGAGATCGAGCGCGAACGTGTCCGCCCGGCACGGCACGACGCGCACGCTGCCGCCCGCCGCCTCGGCATAGACGGCGTACTCCGGGAAGTACGGTGCGAACACGATGGCCTCATCCCCCGGACCCATGAGCGCGCGCGTGAGGATGGCCAGCGCGCTCGACGCGCCGTCGGTCATGTAAATATCCTGCGCGCGGTACGCCTCGCCGAAGGTGTCCGTCAGGTAGGCCGCGACCTTTTCGCGCACGGACGCCATGCCCGGCGCGGGCGCGTAGGCGTGCAGCTGCGTGGGCGGCACGGTGCGCAGCAGCCGCTCGACCGCCTCCTGCACGCAGTCCGGCGGGTCGATGCTCGGGTTGCCGATGGCGAAGTTATAGACGTTTTCCGGGCCGATCTCGGCCGCGCGGCGCTCGCCGTAGGCCGCGATCTCGCGGATGGAAGAGCCGCTCTCGCCCCAGTCGAGCATTTGTTTCGAGATCATGCGTTTGCCTCCTCCAGATACTGTTTCAGGTACAAAATGGCCTGCCGGTAGCCCTCGAAGCCGAGACCCATGTATGTTTTCACGCACGCCATGCCGGCATAGGAGATCTGGCGGAAAGGCTCCCGGGCGCTGACGTCCGACAGGTGCACCTCCACCGCCGGGAGCGCCACGGCCTTGAGCGCGTCGAGAATGGCGACGCTCGTGTGCGTATAGGCGGCGGGGTTGATGACGATGCCGTCGGCCGTGCCGTAGGCCGCCTGAATGGCATCGACAATCGCGCCCTCGTGGTTGGACTGGAACAGCTCAACCTCCACGCCCGCATCGGCGGCGGATGCGCGGATGAAATCCTGCAGCGCGGTAAAGCTCCGGCTGCCGTAAATGGCCGGCTCACGCAGGCCGAGCAGGTTCAGGTTCGGGCCGTTGATAACGAGAAACTTCATGCCAACACCTCCAGAATTTTGCGCACCGTCTCCTCCGGCGTACCGTTGTTGTCAATGACCGCGTCGGCGAAGCGGGCGTACAGCGGCGCACGCTGCGCGTAGAGCGCGGCGAGGTCGCTGCGCTGGGAGATGGGGCGGCCGTCCTTCGGCAGCAGCGCGAGGTCGCGCTGAAGCCAGAAAATCGTGCCGTTCTGGTGCAGGAGCGGGTAATTTTCCTCGCGGCAGATGCTGCCGCCGCCGGTCGCAAGCACCGCGCCCGAGCGCTTGCCGAGCTCGGCGAGTGCGGCCGTCTCCCGCGCGCGGAAGGCGTCCTCTCCACCGGCGGCAAAAATGTCTGGGATGGACATGCCCGCCGTCTCGACGACCTGCGCGTCGCTGTCGAGCACCGGGCGGTGCAGCCGCTCGGCAAGCAGCGCCGCGATGGTGCTCTTGCCGCTGCCGGGCATGCCGATGAGGACGATGTTTTCCATCTCCTGCCGCAGCAGGCGGTGGATGCGCAGGATCTCCGCGTCGTCGATCACCGTATCGGTGAACACCTCGCAGCTGCGCTTGGCCTGCGCCACGAGCATGTACAGTCCGCCCGCGCACGGGATGCCGAGGCTTTCCGCCTGCAGCAGCAGCGCCGTGCGCGCGGGGTTATAGACGATATCGAGCACGCCCGCGCACTGCGGAAACTGCCGCAGGTCGACGGCGGCTTTGCCCGTGTTCGGGTACATACCGACCGGCGTGGTGTTGACGATCACGCGCGCGTCGGCGTGGCGGTCGAGATTGTCGTAGTTATCCGGCCCGTGGCGGGAGATGACCGTCACGCGCGCGCCGAGCTGCTCGAGCACGGCCTGAATGGTCGCGGACGCGCCGCCGTTGCCGAGCACGAGCGCCTTTTGCCCCGCGACGTCGATGCCGCTGTGACGCACGAGGTACTCGAAGCCGAAGGCGTCGGCGTTGTCGCCGTAGAGCGTGCCGTCCGCCCGGCGGACGAGCACGTTCACGCTGCCGAGCTTTTGCGCGATCGGCGAGAGCTCGGCGCAGTACGGGATGACCGCCTTTTTATACGGGATGGTCACGTTGAGCGCGTCGAAATCGCCGCCGGTCAAAAACGCCGGCAGGTCCTCCGGCGCGACCTCATAGAGCCCGTAGGCATAGTCCGCGAGCTGCGCGTGGATGGCCGGCGAATAGCTGTGGCCGAGCTTTTCGCCCAGAAGTCCGCACCGCATCATCACACCACCTCACGATAGCTGCCGAGGTAGGAGAATTCCTCACACAGGCCCGGCAGCTCGCCCATGAGCTGCTGGAACTGCGGCGAATAGACCGACGTCTCGAGATCGAAGTAGAACATGAACTCAAAGTCGCGCTCCGGCAGCGGACGGCTCTCGAGCTTGTTGAGGTTGATGCCGAGCGCGTAAAAGCGCGAGAGCACCTTGTACAGAGAGCCCGGCTTGTGCGGCAGCACCATCATGAGGCTCGTGCGGTCAGCGCCGGGATAGATCTCGAGATCCTTGGCGATGCAGATAAAGCGCGTGTAGTTGTTGCCCTGATCCTGCACGGAGGAGGCCAGACTCTCGAGCCCGTAGAGTCCGACGCACGCGCGCGACGAGAGCGCCGCGACGTCCGTGCGGTCCGACTCGGCCACGCGCTTGGCAGCCACGGCAGTGTTCTCGCAGCGCACGACCGTCACGCCCGGCAGGCTCTGCAGGAAGCGGCCGCACTGGCTGATGGCCTGCTCGTGCGAGTAGATCTCCTTGATGTCCGAGAGCTTCGTGCCGGGCTTGGCCAGCAGGCAGTGGTCGATCTTCAGGCGCACGCTGCGCACGATGCGGAAGTTGTGCTGCATCATCAGGTCGTACACGGCGTTGACGGAGCCGGCCGTGCTGTTTTCCAGCGGGATGACGCCGTAGCGGCACAGGCCCTTTTCGATGGCGGCAAACACCGCCTCGAACGTGGCGCAGTAAAACACGTTCGGCATCGTGAACAGGCGGTCGCACGCGAGCTGGGAATACGCGCCCTCCACGCCCTGACACGCGACGGCCGGGTGCTCCGGGAACAGTTGCGGTGTGCGCGCGATGGCCTGCTCGATCTCGGCAGTCAGCGGACTCGTGACGCCGAGCAGCCGGTTCTGGCAGCTGCGGCTGAGCTCAAAGATGAGCGAGTAGAGCGACACGGCGTATTCGCGCAGGTCCTCCGGCGCGGCGTCCGCGATCTGCTGCAGCTTCGCGCGCTCGCGCCCGGCATCGAGCGCCGGGAGATTGTGCGCCTTCTTGTAGCCCGCGATCTGCGCCGCGACCTCCATGCGCTGGTAAAACAGAGCGAGCAGCTGACTGTCGATGCCGTCGATCTGCTGGCGATAATCACTAAGTTCCATGGTCAAGCTCCTTATTCAAGTTCTGTATTTTCCGCCGCGGGAACGGTTTTCAGCGCGGAAAGATCCGTCCAGAAGCGGGGGTAGGATTTGTCGGTACATGCGCAGTCGCGCACCGTAACGGGCGCGGTGCAGCCGCTGGCGGCGGCCGCCGCCGCCATGGCGATGCGGTGGTCGTGCTGCGGGTCGACCGTGCCGCCGGTGAGCACCTTTCGGCCGGTGACGGTCAGGCCGCTGTCGTGCACCTCCACCTGCGCGCCGAGCGCGCGCAGCATGGCGGCCGTGCTCTCGAGCCGGTCGGACTCCTTGAGCCGCAGGCGGGCGGCGTTGACGACCTGCGTCTGGCCGTCCGCGAGCGCGGCGACGACGCTCAGCACCGGGATCAGATCCGGGATGGGCGCGGCGTCGATCGTGACGCCGCGCAGCGCGCCGCGCCGAACGGTGACGGCATCCTGCGTCTCGCGCACATCCGCGCCGAAGCGGCGCAACACATCCAGCACCGCGCGGTCGCCCTGCGACGAGTCGGACGCAAGGCCCGTGACCGTGACGCCGGCGGGCGAGAGCGCGCCCATGCACAGGAAAAACGCGGCGTTCGACCAGTCGCCCTCCACATGGCACCGGGCCGGGAGGCGCGCCGTCTGGCCGCCGGAGATGGTGTACGTCCGCTCCCGCTTTTGCAGGCGGATGCCGGACAGGCGCAGCGCGTCCTCCGTCATGGCGATGTAGCCCGCGGACTCGAGCCGGCCCGTCACGGTGAGCGTGCTCTCCCCCGGCAGGCGCGGCAGCGCCATGAGCAGGCCGGAGATGTACTGCGAGGACACGTCGCCCGGCAGCGCGTAGGCACCGGGCCGCAGCCGGCCGCCGGCGTGCAGCAGCGCGCCGTCGCGCCGGATGGTCATGCCGTGCGCCGTGAGCACCGCGTCGAGGGGTGCCAGCGGCCGCTTCGGCAGGCGGCCCTCCATGTGGAAGGTCACGTCCGCGCCGAGCGCGCCCACGACCGGCAGCAGAAAGCGCAGCGTCGAGCCGCTCTCGCCGCAGAAAAGGTCTGCGTGCGCGGGCATTTTCCCGGCAATGGGGTCGATGCGCAGCGTGCCCGCGCCGTCGTCCGTGATGTCCGCGCCGAGGGCGGACAGGCAGCGCGCCGTGGCGGCGATGTCGGCCGAGACGCCGTCGCACCGCAGCGCCACGGGCTGCGCGCCGAGGGCGGCGCAGATGAGCAGGCGGTGCGCCTGCGATTTCGAAGCCGGGATGCGCACGCTGCCCGTGCGCGGCCCGGGAGAAACGGTCTGATTCATGCAATGCCTCCGTCCGCGAGCCAGGCGGGGATATCCGCCGCCGGGATCGTCTCGATGCGGCAGCGGCCGATGCGCTCCGGCACGATGAGGTGCAGCTTGCCGTCGGCGATCTTTTTATCCGAGCGCGCGGCGTCCGTGAGCGCGTCACGGGTAAACGCCGTCTCCGTCGGCAGGCCGTACTGCCGCAGGAGCGCGAGGATCTGCGCGCAGGTATCGTCCGTGCAGATGCCGCGTTTGGCGGCCGCGCGCGCGATGATGGCCATGCCGATGGCCACGCCGCAGCCGTGCGGCACGGCGTAGTCGCTGCATTTTTCGACCGCGTGGCCGAACGAGTGGCCGAGGTTCAGCAGCTGGCGGCTGCCGCGGTCAAACTCATCGGCCGCAACGAGGTCACGCTTCATGCCGACACACGTTGCGATGACGTGCTCCACCTGTGCGCTGACCGGCTCTGCGCGCAGCGCGTCAAAAAACGGCTCGCTGCGCAGCACGGCGTATTTGATGACCTCGGCGCAGCCGTTGCGGTATTCCTCCGGCGGGAGGGTGCGCAGCGTGTCCGGGTCGCAGAGCACGAGGCTCGGCTGATAGAAGCAGCCGACCTGATTTTTGCCGCTTGCGAGGTTCACGGCCGTCTTGCCGCCGACGGAGGAGTCCACGGCGGCCAGCAGCGTCGTCGGCACCTGCACGAATGGGATGCCGCGCTGATACGTCGCGGCGGCAAAGCCCGCGAGGTCGCCGGTCACGCCGCCGCCGAGCGCGACGATGAGGTCGCTGCGGCTCAGGCGGTGCGCGGCCAGAAAGTCCAGCAGCGCCGCATAGGTGGCGAGCGTCTTGCAGTGCTCGCCGCCGGGATAGGTGAACGTCACGGCGCGAAAGCCCGCGCGCGTGAGCGACGCCGCGAGCCGCCCGGCATACAGGCCCGCCACGGTCTCGCCCGCGACGATGGCCGCCGTGCGGCCCGTGCCGAGCACGCGCGCGATCTGCGCGCCGGCATCGTCGAGCAGGCCCGGCTGCACCAGCACGTCATAATCGCGCGAGGCGGTCACGTGGATGGTCGTCATCGGCCGTCTACCTCCTCCTTGCGCCGGCGGCCCTCATCGAGCAGGCGCGTGAGCGCGGGCAGGTCGTCGCGCGCCATCGCGTCGCGGTACTCGCCGAGGTGCGTCATGAACATGTCCAGCTCATGGAGCAGATTGTCCTTGTTTTCCAGAAAGAGCTCGGCCCACATCTCGGGGCTCAGCCACGCGACACGGGTCATGTCCTTGTAGCTGCCGGCGGAAAAGCCCTTGTGCTGCGACGCCGTGGGGCTCTTGATATATGCGTTCGAGACCACATGCGCCATCTGCGAGGTGAAGGCGATCATCTCGTCGTGCGCCTCCGCCGTCGTGAAGGAAAAGCGCGCAAAGCCCGCGGGCTGGAGCAGCTGCTTGACGTGGTCGAAGAGCAGCACATCGTCAAAGTCCGGCGGCACGATGACCATCGGCGCGCCGTGGTACATGGTCGCCTTCGCGTTCTTGAAGCCGGAATACTGCGTGCCGGCCATCGGGTGGCCGCCGAGGAACGTGACGCCGTGTTCCTTTGCGATCGGGAAGCACGCGGCGCAGATGGTGCGCTTCGTGCCGCCGCAGTCGAGCACGACGGGGTGCGCTCCGATGTGCGGGGCCATGCGGCGAAACCACTCGATGGTCGCCTCCGGGTAGAGCGCGATGAGCACAAGATCGCACGCGGCGATGTTGTCCTCCGTGAGCTCGGCGTCCACTGCGCCGCTCATTATGGCGAAATCGAGCACGCTGCGGCTGCGGTTCCAGGCGAGCACGGTCGCGCCCGCTTCCTGATATGCCTTGGCAAAAGAACCGCCGATTAGGCCCAGGCCAACGATGCCGACCGTCATTTCGCGATCACCTCACGGATGCTGCGCACCTTTTTGGCGAGGTCGTCGTAGACCTCCGGGCGCAGGGACTGCGCGCCGTCGCACAGGGCGTGCATGGGATCGTTGTGCACCTCGATGATGAGGCCGTCCGCGCCGCAGGCCGTTGCGGCGAGCGCCATCGGCTCGACCAGGCGGGCGATGCCGGTCGCATGGCTCGGGTCGACGATGATGGGCAGGTGCGTCAGCTCCTTGAGCATGGGCACGGCCGCTAGGTCGAGCGTGTTGCGGGTGTAATCGTCGAACGTGCGGATGCCGCGCTCGCAGAGGATGACCTGCTCGTTGCCGCCGGCCATGATGTACTCGGCGCTCATGATCCACTCC
>ENA-OUQK01000876-OUQK01000876.1-human-gut-metagenome-genome-assembly--contig:-NODE-876-length-16882-cov-6.260355_pt1 | contig 16882 bp, 16 predicted proteins | sample MGYA00237954_ERZ548842 | MGnify/ENA primary metagenome ERZ548842 (study PRJEB26490, sample SAMN05194704) | human gut metagenome | biome: terrestrial biome; feature: human-associated habitat; material... | reverse complement strand
CGCTCGATAAGCTCGAGGCCATGACCTGCGTGTGCTCGGTCGGGCTCGACATGATCGCCGTCCCCGGCGACACGAGCGCCGAGACCATCGCCGCCATCATCGCGGACGAGGCCGCCATCGGCATGGTCAACACCAAGACCACCGCCGTACGCATCATTCCCGCGCCCGGCTGCAAGGTCGGCGACACGGTGGAGTTCGGCGGACTGCTCGGCTCCGCGCCGGTGCAGGCCGTACACCCCTATTCCAGCGTGGACTTCATCGCCCGCGGCGGGCGTATCCCCGCGCCGCTGCACAGCCTGAAAAACTGAAGCTCCCATCCCGTCAAAAAACGGACGCCGCTTTTTTCGCAGCGTCCGTTTTCACTTTCATGTATCAGCGCGCAAGGTCCTTCAAATGGCTCAGGCTCTCGAGCGCGGTGTTGAGCGTTTCATCCTTCTTGGCAAAATGCAGACGAATGATGTGGTTCACGTCCTCGTCGAAGAACGAGCTTCCCGGCACGGCGCCCACGCCGATCTTCTGCGCCATTTCCACGCAGAAGTCCACATCGGACTGGCCCTTCTTCAGGAACGGGGAAATGTCCGCCAGCACAAAGTAGGTGCCCTGCGGGTCGGTGAAGGGAATGCCGAGTTCCTTCATGCCGCCGGTAAAGAGCGCCTTCATGTGCGCATAGTGCGCGCCGAACTCCTCGTAGTAGCTCATGGGCATATCCAACCCGACGACGGCGGCCTCCATCAGCGGCGAGGGCGCGCCGACGGTGTTGAAGTCGTGATACTGCTTGATGCGGTCCATGATGTTCTGCGGCGCGAGGGCGTAGCCCAGACGCCAGCCGGTGACGGAATAGGTCTTGGACAGGCTCGAGCAGCAGACCGTGCGCTCACGCATCCCGGGGAGCGTACTCATGTAGGTGTGCTTGTGTCCCTCGTAGACGATGTGCTCGTAGACCTCGTCCATGATGGCGTAAACGTCATATCGGATGCAGAGATCCGCGATGAGTTTGAGCTCGTCGTAGGTAAAGACCTTGCCGCTCGGGTTCGAGGGGTTGCAGATCAAAATTGCCTTGGGATGCTGACGGAAGGCGTCCTCCAGCACCTCCGGATCGAAGCCGAACGCCGGCGGCACGAGCGGCACGAACACCGGCTCGCAGCCCGCCATGATGGTCTGGGCGCGGTAATTCTCAAAGTAGGGAGAGAACATCACGATCTTGTCGCCCGGATTCGTGAGGGCAAAAATGGTGTCCACCATCGCCTCGGTCGAGCCGATGGTCACGACCATCTCGGTCTCGGGATCGCATTTCATGCCCATGAAGCGCTCACACTTACGCGAGAGCGCCTGACGGAAGTTCGGCGCGCCCATCGTGATGGGGTACTGGTGCGGGCCAAGTGCGCTGACCTCGGCCAGACGGTCGGTGAGCGCCTTGGGCGGGTCAAAATCGGGGAAGCCCTGCGCCAGGTTGATCGCGCCGCAGTCGATGCTGATGCGCGTCATCCGTCGGATGACGGAGTCGGTAAAATGCTCGTTTCTTCTGCTCAGTTCCTGCATGGTATCACTGCTCCCTTTCTCATTTGTCCGTGTCGGCAGAGCCTGCGTCCTTCCCGCCCGCGCACTTTTTATAATAGCGAAACTTTAACACTTCTACTTGATAAAGTCAATCGCCCTTTTGTACAAAATCAGGACAAACGCGCTGCCGCGTCCCATGCACTCCGCGGCAGCCGCTTCCTCAGATGCCGAACAGCGGCAGCAGGAACACGCCCAGCAGTGCAAGGATCAACAGCGGGACGGCGAAGGCCGTCAGCCCCGCAATGAACAGCACAGCCAGGATGACCGGAAGGCCGACGCCGAACAGGATCGTCTTGGTCAGTCCCCAGGTGACGCTGAGCGTCAATGCCACGAGCTTTACGGTCAGAACGACCATTCCGATGATAAACAATGTGAGAATACCATGACCTCCTTTTTTCTCTGTTTCAGGGCGTCATTATAGTCCTCCACCGTCCGGTCGTCAACCATTTTTATCAATTATTCAAAAATTCTTTAAAAAAGGAAATGCAGAGCGGCACCGCTTCGGTACTGCTCTGCGTTTTTGCCTTCGTTGGCTCCCGCTTCAGCGGAGCCGCCCGTCGCCGCCCATGAGAGCGGTCATCTCCTCGATGCGGTCGAGCGGGAACGGCGGCTCGCACAGCGGCTTCATGGCGATGCTCATGAGCTTCATCGGGTTGTCGTCCGCCGCCACGCGGTTGGAGCTGAGCGCTCCGCAGCGCTTGCAGCGGTGGATGATCGCCCACTCGCCGCCTCTTCGCACCCAGACGGCCACGGGCTCCATGATGCCGCCGCAGTCGCTTTCGCGGTCGCCCGGCTCAATGTCCACGTGCAGGCTCGATAAGCAGTTCGGGCAGTGGTTGCGATGGTCGCTGCCGGCGTTTCCGGCGTGCAGAGCCGCCCGCAGACCTTGCAGGTGAAGGTGTCGCGGCAGGCGTGGGTCTTGTAATAGCCTTTTTCAAAGGTTTTGCGTTTGTTCTCGCGGTTCATGTAGTCCTCCTGAAAAGCATGGCTCTCGGGAGGAACGGCGTGTGTCAGTAAATTTGCCGGCCCTCCCGGTCAGCGCACACGCTCCAGTGACATCGTTTTAGACTTCAAAAAACGGCTCCTTCATTTCAAAAATTCCGGCAGCCCGGAAAGGCTTGCCGCAACTATCGTAACGCCGGAACGACCCGTTGTCAAGCGCTCCGCATTTTTCCCTCATTCCGCCGTGCGCAGCAGCAGGACGGTGACGTCATTGACGTTCGTACCCGTCGCGCCGGTCTTGATGAGTCCGCCGACCGCGCCGAGCGCATGGTAGGCGTCGTTATCATTGAGCGACTGCACAGCGTCAACACCCTTTTGGCGCATCAGCTGCGCTGTCTCGCCGTCGGCGATGCCGCCCGCGGCATCGGTCGGTCCGTCCGTCCCGTCGGAGCCGACGGAGAAGACGAGCGCGTTCGAAAGTCCCTCAATGCCGAGCGCCGCAGACAGCGCGATCTCCTGATTGCGCCCGCCGAGGCCCTTTCCCCTCAGGTGGACGACCGTTTCGCCGCCCATGAGGAACGCAAGGTTTTTCCCGTCACGCGCATGCGTGCGCGCAATGGAAGCAAGCATGCTCCCCGCTTCGCGCGCCTCACAGCAGAGGCAATCGGTGAGTATCATCGGCTCGTAGCCGAGCGCTTCGCACGCCGCGGCGGCCGCCGCGCAGAGCTCGCGCACGCTGCCGGTGATCTGCGTTTCGACATTTGTAAGCGTTTTCGGCGTCTCCTGCGCCAGAAGCGCCCACGCCCGCTCCGACAGGCGCAGGCCGTACCTTTTCGCAATATCGAGCGCCTGCGCACAGCTTGAGCTGTCGGGATACGTGGGGCCCGAGGCGATCATGTCGAGCGGGTCGCCCAGAATATCGCTCAGCACGACAGCGAAGACCTGCGCCGGCGCGCAGTGCCGGGCGAAGCGTCCGCCCTTGACGGCGGAAAGCCGCTTGCGGATCGTGTTGATCTCCACGATGTCCGCGCCCGCGGCAAGAAGCTGATTCGTAACGTCCTGCAATTCCGCAAGCGGAAGCAGCGGCTTTTCAAAAAGCGCGCTGCCGCCGCCCGAGAGCAGAAAGACGACCGTGTCGCTCTCGGTCAAATCTTCCGTCAGCGCGAGCGCGGCGTCCGTGCCGCGCAGGGAGTTTTCGTCCGGCACGGGGTGCCCGCCCTCAAAGCACGCGACATCCGCGATCTCACCGTTCACGTGGCCGTACTTCGTCACGACCACACCGCCGCAGAAATTATCCTGCAAACACGCGCGGGCGGCGTGCGCCATCTGCCACGCGGCCTTTCCCGCCGCGACGAGGTACACCCTTCCTAAAAAGGTCTTGCCTTTCAGCGCGCGCTCGACCGCCGCGTCCGGCAGCACCGCCGCGATGGCGCGCGTGATGATCTTCTCCGCGTCCGCGCGCAGGTTATCCACAGGTTTCGACTTTTCCTGCATAAGCGCCCCTCCTTTTGAAAAAAGCTGCCGAAAAACGGCAGCTTTTTCGTTATCTTTTGATTTTACCATGCCCGTCTTACGGACACAAGCGGAATTCTCAGAATTCCAGCTTCTCCATGCGGTCGAACGCCTGCTTGAGCTGGTCAATGCCGACGGTGCAGGCGATGCGGAAGTGGTTTGCGCCGGTCTTGCCGAACGGGCTGCCCGCGCTGACGAGCACGTGCGCGCGCTCAAGTAACTCCTTGCAGAACTGCTTGTCGTCAAGCCCCGTCTTCTCCACGCCGGGGAAGAGGTAGAACGTGCCCTTCGGGCGCACGAGGCTCAGATACGGGATCTTCTCGATGCGGTCGGCAGAGTAGAAGATGCGGTCGCGGTACGCGGTCACGTACTTCTCGCGGATTTCCTTGCGCATCTCAAGCGCCTGAATCCCCGCGCGCTGGGAGATGGACGGCGCGGAGTAGACGAGCGAGCCGTTGATACGGTTCATCACGTCGAGGAATTCCGGCTCAGCAATGATAACGCCCACGCGCCAGCCGGTCATCAGGAAGTTTTTGGAAAAGCTGTTGAGCGTGATGGTGCGCTCGGCCATGCCGGGCAGTGTACGGATGGGGCGGAAGTCGCCCTCGTAGATGTAGGTCGTGTAAATTTCGTCCGCCGCGATGAGAAGATCATATTCCTTCGCCACGCGGGCAAGCATCTCCATGGTGGACAGGTCGTAGCCCATGCCGGTGGGGTTCGTGGGGTTATTGAAAATGATGGCCTTCGTGCGCGGCGTGATGGCAGCGCGCAGGCGCTCTTCGCTGATGGCATAGTCCTCCTCGGCGTAGGTCGGCACATCGACGCACACGCCGCCCGCCAGCTCGATCTGCGCGCGGTACAGCGCGAAATACGGGGAAAAGACGATGACCTCGTCGCCCGGGTCGAGGATGGCAAACATCGCCAGCGACATGCCGAGGCAGCTCGACGCGCTCACGAGCACGTGGTCGCGCGGAAGGCTCTGGTCGAAGTCCTCTTCCCACGCCTTGCAAACCGCGGAGATGAGCTCGGGGTCGCCCTTGGGGTCGCCGTAATGGGTGTAGCCCGCTTTGGCGTCGCGGAAGGCCGCGTTGATGATGGCCTCGTCGGTCGTAAAGTCCGTGTCGCCGATGCTCAGGTCGACAATGTCCTTGTATTTGGCCAGCGCAGCGGTGTCGAGCGTCAGGCCTGTGCCCGCGTTCTGGAAGCGCTTGGCAATAAAGTTTCGCTTCATGGGTGCCTCCTCCTTGCAGATCGCCGCGGCAGCCCGATTTTTCAAGCGGCGCGTAGAAATGCTGAATTTTATTGCAGTATATGGCAGATTCCGACAGAATGCAATCGGTAATGTCGATAGAATTCGAGGTTCGCGCGCTTTTCCATTTTGTTAACATGATAAAGCGTCATCGAACAATGAAAACAGAACCGGCGCAAAATGCGCCGGCTCTGCCGTTTTTCTTTACCACGGGATGGTTTTGAACTGCTCGATCTCGTCTTGATGCTGCACGCAGCGCACAAAGCGCTTGCGGTAGATCGTGTAGCAGCCGTTGCAGGCAAGGCATTTGCTCCCGTCCTGCGCGCCGCTTTTGAGCTTTGCGGCAAAGTCCGGCTCGCAGATGAGCGCGCGGCTCATCGACACGAGCGGGAAACCCTGTGCAAGGATCTCCTCCGCAGTCCCGCGCGAGAACACGCCGCCGACCGGGAAGAGCGGAATGCTGATCCCCTCGCGCGCCGCCTTGAGCGCGTCCAGATAGAACGGCGTCTTCTGCCGCGCGCGGCGGTTGAAGTCGATACCGCTGACCTCCACGCCGTCCACGCCGCAGCGCTCATAGAGCCGCAGCAGCGCGGGCAGATCGCCACAGCCGTTGCTGTCGGCCTTGACGATCATCGGGAAATCCGCGCCGCACGCCTCGCGCACCGCGCGCAGAATGCGCTCGATGAGGCGGAAGCGGTTTTCCAGGCTCCCGCCGTACTCGTCCGTACGCAGGTTTTCCTCAGGATTCAAAAAGTTCGAGAGCAGGTACCCGTGCGCGTTGTGGACCTGCACGCCGTCCGCGCCGCAGTCCTTGCACTTTTTCGCCGCAAAGGCGAACTGCTCAACCAGCCGGTCGAGCTCTTCCAAGGTAAAATCCTCGGGGTGCTTGGGCGGCGCGCCGTTCACGCTCCCGACGCCCTTGATGCCGCTGTGGCTGAGCTGGAAGAAAAGTTTACCGCCGTACCGGTGCACGCCGTCGCAGGCGCGGCGGAGAAGGGACTCGTCCGTCGTCTCGTCCAGCACGGGCCAGCCCGCGTCGGCACGCTGCATCTTGTCGACGCAGAAATGGCCGGTGATGACAAGGCCCACTTCGTTTTTCACAAGCTCGATGAGCGTATCCGCCCAGAGCGGCGTCACCTGACTCTTTTCGTCAGACAGATGCTCGTTCGCCGCCGAGCGGACGATGCGGTTTTTAAGCTCGCACGTGCCGAGCTTTGCAGGGGTAAACAGAAGGCCATAATCGTCTCTCCTTATAAGATCCGTTCGGCGATGAACATCATCAGCGGCATCGTGACCGGCAGCAGCAGATTCGATTGCAGCACGCTCTTGCTCGCCATCTCGGGCGAGCGGTCATAGCGCACGCCGAAGATACTGATGACCGTCGCCACGCTGCACCCAAGCACCATCACAATGCACAGGCACGTCGTACGATCCCAGCCGGTAAAACGCAGCAGCACTGCCGCAACAAGCGGCATGACAACGCCGCGCAGCAGCGTGATGAAATACAAAATAGGCTTTTTGAGCACATCAATGAGCGGGCTGCCGGAAAGAAGGCAGCCGATAATGATCATGGACGTCGGCAAAACGCAGTTGGCAAGACTGCTCAGGAATTGCAGCGGCGCGCCGGTAAATTTCCATCCCGTGGCCAGCATGATGATCATGAGAACAGCTGAAATGTTCATCGGCGTAAGCATGCTCTTGAGCTGCTGCTTGAGAGTATGATCTTTTTCGCGCCGGAAGCTCTGCATAATGAAAAGGAACATGTAGAGTGTGGCGCAGGGCACGGAAAGCGAGCCCAGTACCGTTCCTTCCGTGCCGAAAACCGCCGTGCAGAGCGGGATGCCAACAAAGCCGTTGTTTGGATAGGCCACGCTGCGGGTGAAAACAAGCGAATCGTCCTCATTCAGCCGGAGCAGTTTTGCGATCGGCTTGGCCAGAAGTGTAAACAGAATGAAGCAGGACATATAAGCCAGTGCGATCTTAATGACCTGAGAAAACGGCATATCGCCGAAATCCCCGCTGGCCGCCGCCAGAATATTACAGGGAAAAAATACATCCAGCAGCAGCATGGAAAGGAGGTCTGCCCCCTTGCGATCCACTTTGCCCAACTTGCCCAGCAAAAAGCCGAGCATCATCATCGCTGCGAGAATCAAAACCTGCTGCAAAACCGTCTGTGCCATGTTATCCTACATCGTCCTTTATCTTGATCTAAATTACTTGAAATTCTCCTGCGCGTACTTCATCAGCTCCTCGCGGAAGTCGGGGTGCGCGATGGAGGCCATCGCCTCGGCGCGCTCGCGCAGGGTCTTGCCGGAAAGGCTCGCGATGCCGTACTCGGTCGCGACATACTGGATCATCGTGCGCGGCGCGGAGATCGTGCTGCCGCCGGGGATGGTGGCAAGGATATTGCTCTTGCGCTCGCCGTCCTTTGTCACACGGGAAGAGTTGATGCAGATGAAGCCCTTGCCGCCCTTGGAGCGGTACGCCCCCTCGAGGGAGTCCATCTGGCCGCCGACGCCGGAGAGCTGGCGCGTGCCGGTGCTCTCGGCGTTCTCCTGACCCATGAGGTCGAGCTGCACGCCGCCGTTGATGCTGATGACGTTGCTGAGCTTCGAGATGCGCTCGACGGAGTGGATGTAATCGAGATCGCCCGGGTGGAAGAGCTGGGGTTCGGCGTCGAGCCAGTCATAGAGCTCCTGAGAGCCCATCGCGAGGTTCCACGCGGAAAGGCCGGTGTCGAGTTCCTTGCGCGCGTTCGTCAGCTTACCTGCCTTGTAGAGCTCAAGGAACGCATCGGAAATGGTACCGGTGTGGCAGCCGAGGTCCTTCTTGTCAGACTCGGCGAGCATCTTGGCGACCGTGTAGGGCACGCCGCCCACGCCGAGCGACAGCACCGCGCCGTCGGGGATCTCATTCACCACGATCTTGGCGATGGCGATATCGGTCTCGCTGGGCGCGCGGTAGGAGCGCACGGGCAGCGGCTCATGCTCGCCCTCGACGATGTAGTCCGCTTCGGACAGGTGCACACGGTGCGAGCCGTCCACGCCCTGGAGCTTGGGATAGTGCTCGTTGATCTCGAAGATCACGGTGCGGGCGCTCTCAAAGATCGTGCGCCAGGCATAGTTCGAAATGCCGAGGCCGCAGTAGCCGTTCTCGTCGGGCTTGGAGACGGGAACGAATGCCACATCGCAGCGGATGTGCTTGTCGCGATAGAGGTACGGCAACGAGCGCAGCATGACGGGCATGAATTTCACAAGGCCATTCTTCTGGAGCTTGCGCTCATAATCGCCGACGTGCCAGCTGTAATAGCTGAAACTCTCCTGCTCGGGGTCTGCTTCGACGACCTCGATGCGCGGGCGGATCACAAGACCGCCGCGGACCTTGACGTCCTTCACTTCACCCATGCGCGCGGCGAGGGCCTTGTCCAAAAGTTCGGGAAAACCCGCACCGAAGCCGTAGTCCACCCAGTCGCCGGACTGCACAGCCTTGACAGCCTGCTCCGGCGCAACAAATTTAGCCTGATAGTCGTTCATAAAAAACAGTCTCCCTTGGTTCGAATCGCTTTTAATGTAGCAGAATTTTTGCCGCTTGTAAATCGTTCCGAAGCGGAAAGCGACCCCAAATCTTGCCGTTTCGCGGCGCGGCGCATTTTTCTGTTGCGCCTCCGGCGCGATTCTGCTATGCTTGCCTTAGTCTGATATTCCGCGCCTGAAGGAGGCTAACGCATCATGGTCGAAAATTATCAGGAAATGCTTTCGAGCGAGCACAGCGGCTTTATCCGTCACAACGGCATCCGCGTCGTTTCGGTCGACGAGGAAAAAAGCGTGCTGACCGCCGACGTCACGCCGGAAAATTCCAACATCTGGGGCGGCGTGCACGGCGGCTTTCTCTACGCGATGGCTGACACCGCCGCGGGCGCGTTCGCGCGCATCAACTACGGCCAGCACAACGTCACGCTGAACGGCTCGATCAACTATCTGCGCTCGACGGTGCAGTCCAAAGCGCTCACCGCCGTCGGCCGACCGGTCAGGGTCGGCGGTCACATCGGCTTTTTCGAGGTCAATATCACCGACGACACCGGCGCGCTGATCGCCCGCGCCGAGATCAACATGTATTTTCTGAAAAAGTAAGAAACGCGCTAAAAGGGAGCGCATCGGGCCTTGCCCGATGCGCTCCCTTTTTCATTCTTGTGCTGTAGCCGCTCAGTTTTTCCGGCTTTTGCCCTTGATCAGCGCCGTCACCGCTTCGGCGACGGGCTTGCGGTCCGCGTCAAGGAAGAACACCTTGACCTTCGCCGCCTTCGACCAGTCGGCGCCCACTTGAGCGTCACGGTTTCTTCATCCTCCGCAGCTTCGCTCGCGGCATAGGCCAGGAATCTGCCGTCCTCGACGTAGAGCGCCGCAGCGTAGTAAACCGCGTCCGCCTGCTTTTGGACTGTGACCTCGTTCTCGCCCATGCTCACGATGCCGCTGTCAGGGTCGTTCGCCTTCACCACGATGGCATAGGTCGAGAAGTGCTTGAGCGTCAGCACGGCGTTTCCGTCGCGGTAGGCCACCTCGACCGGCTCCTTTGTGCCGTCATCGGCAAGATACCAAGCCTGCAGCACACCCTGTTGCGTCCACGTAAACGGAACGGAGACGGTCACCTTGCCGTTAAAGCTGTGAATTTCCGTTCCGTTTGCCGTCAGGCTCACATCAAGCACCATGCCCTGTTCGATATCGCCGATGATCTCGGTCTGATCGCTGCTCAGTGCATCGCCGGTGCTGACATGCAGCTGAAGATGTATCCGCTGCGGCAAAGTTATCCGCATCCCGCGTGAGGCGATTTTCGAATTCTTGAATTCATAAAAATTTTTTGGGGGGAGGGACAAGTTTCTCTCCCCCTTTTCTATTTTACAATGTGACATCAATTAGGCAATAGGAGGAAACGCTATGCCCCGCAAATCAAATTCTCGCGCCGCACAGGGCGCGGGCACGATTAGGAAGAAGACCGTCACACGCAAGGGCACTGCATACACCTACTGGGAGGTCCGCACCACAACGGGCTATGATTCTGGCACAGGTAGGCAGATTCAACGCTCATTTTCGGGCAAAACCCAAAAAGATGTACGAGAAAAGATGCAGGCCATAGCCATCGAGCTTAACAATGGGACTTACAAGGAGCCGCTGAAGATGACCGTGGGCGAGTGGCTCGATATTTGGGCAAAAGATTATCTAAACAATGTCAAGCCTCGCACACGAGAGATTTATGCAGCCTCGATCCGCAATCATTTAAAGCCCGCCTTGGGTACCATTCGCTTAGAAGCGCTCGACACACCGACGATCCAAGCATTTTATAATGGACTCAGCTCACCTTGTAAGACACGCGATCATGCTCTCTCCTAAAACAATAAGAGGTCTTCATGGCATTCTTCACAAGGCTCTTAATCAAGCTGCTGCTATTGGCTACTTGAGATTTAATCCCGCTGATGCCTGCAATATCCCCAAGGTAGTCCGTAAAGAGTTAACGCCGCTCGATACCGAAGACATACAGAAATTCCTCACTGAAATTCGCGGCAATCCATTTGAAATTCTACTGTCGGTAACTCTTTTTGGGAGATTGCGTGAGGGTGAGGTGCTGGCTCTCAGTTGGCACAATATTGACTTTGAATACGGTATGGTTCTTATCTGCCAGTTACAGCGCTTTCGCGAGGGTAAGGGCGTTTACCGCATTGTACCCACCAAAAACAGCAAAGGTCGGACTATCAAACCTGCCACAGCCGTAATGGATCTGCTCAAGCGCCAAAAAGCAATACAGGCAGAAATGCGGCTTAAAGCCGGTACAGCTTGGGAAAATAATGACTTTGTCTTCACAAATGAATGCGGACATCACTTTGATAACTCGACCATCTACCGTGCTTTTAAAAAGGCCGCAACAGCATTTGGACGCCCTGACGCTCGCTTTCACGACCTGCGGCCCTCTTACGCAGTCGCCGCTATCCAGTCCGGTGATGATATCAAAACTGTGCAATCAAATCTCGGTCATGCAACTGCTGCCTTTACTCTCGACGTTTACGGTCATGTTACAGAGCAAATGAAGCAGACAAGTTCGGAGCGCATGGATAACTTCATTAAAAGCGTGTCTGGTGGTGAAAAATGAGTCTTTTTCACTCTCATAAGGGAAAACTAAAGGGAAAACAATCCCTAAAAGGCAAAAGAAAAACCCTGTAGCCATTCGGGTAATGTTCATAGGGACACAAGTTGACACCATATCTTGCAAGGGGGCGGACAGCGTTTGCTGTCCGCTTCTTGCGTTTTTTCTCTGCTTTTTTATTATGCGGGAAGCTCGAATACCTCACTCAGGGGCGGCGCAATGCGTGGCTGCGCCTCGCCCTGCTCCATCGCGCTGTCCACCGTGCCGATGTCGCGGTACACGATGCGGATGCTCTGGTGGGAGCTGCGGGAGTATTTTTCCGTCCGCTCGCCCACCTCGATCCGCTGGATAAATAGGCGCAGCAACTCCGGCGTCAGCTCGTCGATGGCGGTATATTGCTTCGCCTTCTCAACGAACGTGTTCACGTTGGCGGAGGCGGCTTTCAGCTTTTCCAGCCGGGCCTCCTTTTCGGGGATCTGTTCCTCCAACGCTTTCTGCTCACCGGTGTAATCGCCCGCCAGCATCCGGTACTGCTCATCGGTCACCCGCCCCAGCACATTGTCCTCATAGAGCCGCTTGAACAGCTTGGACAGTTCCTCTCTGCGCCGCCGCATGGTATCCAGATCTTTTTGGATCGTGTTCATCTCACGCCGCAGCTCCAGCGTATTCTTGCTGCTGATGTAGGCGGCGAACTGCTTTTCCTTCATCCGCGCGAAGTGCGTCACCCGGCGTAAGTCCTCCAGCACAACGGCTTTCAGTTCAAACTCCCGGATGTGATGCGGCGTACAGACGGTCTTGCCCTTTTTGCCGTAGGTGTAGCACTTGAAGTTGTACTCCGTCCGCTTCATCGTGCTGGCTCTGTGCAGCACCAGCGGTTTGCCGCAATCCGCGCAGAACACCAGTCCAGAGAAGATGTTCGGCTCATCCATGTGCTTGGGGACACGCTTTTTGTGCTGACGCACCTCCTGCACGATGTCCCACTGCTCCTGTGTGACAAGAGCTTCGTGGGTGTTCTTCACCACGAACCGCTCACTTTCAGGGCGCTCCACACGCTGCTTGTTTTTGTAGGAGATCGTAGTGGTGCGAAGCCCAACCGAGTGTCCGAGGTAGACCTCATTGTTCAGAATGCTGGTGACGCTGTTGGAAGACCACAGGCAGGGTCTGGTGGTGTCCAGTCCACGGTGGCTTTTCCCGGTCTTACGGTAGTAGGCGTTGGACGGGTTTACCACTTGCTCCTTGGTGAGGATGGTGGCGATCCGCTTGGGGCCGTTTCCAGCGGCGCAGAGGGAGAAGATGCGCTTCACCACAGGTGCGGTGTCCTCGTCCGGAACCAGCGTGTTGGCGTCACCATTACTTTTCCGATAGCCGTAGGGCGGTCTGCCGCCCAGCCGCTCTCCCTGCTCCGCTTTCATTTTCATGACCGCGCGGACCTTGCGGCTGGTATCCTTGGCGTGAAGCTCGTTGGCCCAGTTGCGGATGGGGTTGAAGTCATTGCTGCTCTCCACCGTGGAATCCACGCCATCGTTGACCGCGATGAAGCGGACATTCTTCTGGGGGAAATATATCTCCATGTAGTAGCCTACCTGAAGGTATTCTCGCCCCAAGCGGGAGGCGTCCTTTACGATGAGGTTCGCCACCTGTCCCGCTTCGATCATCTCCACGATCTTTTTCCACGCTGGCCGCTCGAAGTTCGTACCAGAGTAGCCGTCATCCGCAAGGAAGATGGTGTTCTCGAAGCCCTTTTCTTTTGCGTATTTCTCCAGCAGGGTGCGCTGGTGCTGAATGCTGTTGGACTCTCCGGCCCGCTCGTCCTCCTGACTGAGCCGCCCGTAGAGTACGGTGTATTGCTGATTTTCTTGACCTGCCATAGTTACCTCCTTTTCGTTGGGGCAGGCCGGTACGGTAACACGAAGTATACCGCACCGGCTCTCGCAAGTCTACCGGAATTTTACTGCTCATGATGCTCCCGCTCTAACTTCGTGTCGATGAGCTGCAGGAGCTTGTCCGTAGGCGTTGCCGATGCGCCGCCGGGGAATACGGAGGTCACAAGGAAGCACTTCCCACCGACCAGCATCGCCCGTTGACGGGTGAGGTCATCGCCCTCCCATTTGGCTGTGCTGTCACGGAACAGCGTTTCCACGCCGCCGTCCTCGGAGCGGCGCAGGATGACCTGCTCCGGCCGGTAGGCGCCGAGGATGCCCGTGTCACGATAAATTTCCCAATCCTGTTTCATTACAATCCTCCCATCGTTTGCTCATGCTGTTGCTTTTTCTGTTCTTCCCGTGCAACCTGTTCGTCCAATTTTTCTTTCACAGCCAGAGCCACGCCCGCGGCGAAGCCGATCACCGCGCCGAAGTTTTCGGCGGCGATTTTCGCCTCCATGCGCCGCCGCTTTTCCTCGGCGTCCTCATCCTCGTCCATCAATGTCCCCACAGCGGTCAGTCCGGCCACGGCGGGGATCAGAGGAATAGGCCGCGGATTGCCGCCGCGCCATACCAACCCGCCATCGCCGCTACGCCGATTACCAAAAGCAGCATGATCCACTTGAGGGCCACCAGCAGGCTGAAATCCGGGAGCCAGTCGATCCACTTGGAGGAATATTTCTCGCTCAGGTTCCCAACCCGTTCCAGCAGCCTGTTCATCTCTGTCAGCGATTTCTGGATCTCTGTCAGAGACTGCTGCACCGGCGTCAGGTCGATGTGTGCTCTCAGACCGGGGATTGCTTTCCGAATTTCCTCCAGCTCCCAGTTTATTCCGTCTGCCTGCTCCGTCAGCTTGTTCATCGCCTGCGGCAGATCGCACTGGATCACAATGGGCTGGATCGGCTGCGGCGCAGCCGGCGGCGCGCTGTTCGGCTGATTCAGCCGTTTCAATTCCTCCATCGGTTTCCGTTGCTCGACGGAGTTTTCTCTTGACGAGCTCTGCCCGTATTCTGAATTCATGCTCCATGGCCTCCTTGCAATACTTTTCCTCGTGTAATTTGTTGTCGCGGCACTTTAGTCCGTCCGGCGTGGTGTAGGTGATGTACTTGCGGCCACTCTCCCAGTGCACCGCGTAGCCCTCGGATTCCATCAGGGAAACGAAGGCGTCCTTGTCGGCGGCGTATTTCATGCACTCGTCGATGGTGTTCATGAGCCGCAGCTTCCAGCTTTGGCCTTTCAGCGCCGTGTGGTATTCCGCGCCGCTCATGCCGCGGGCCTGCTGCGTTGGTGCGTCAAAGACCGGCAGACCCATCTCCTGACAGATCGCGTCGTTGCGCCGCATCAACTCTTGCAGTTGTTCCTTCGCCATGTGCAGCTTTTTGCCGGTTTCAAAGTTGACGGAGTTGATGACGCAGTGGGAGTGGATGTGCTCCCGGTCTACATGGGTGCAGACCAGCACCTCGCAGCCGTCGAAGTATTCCGCCAGCCGCCGCACGGCTTCATGGGCCTGCCGTGGATCGACCGCCGCTCCCTTTGGAAAGCTCTGCACCATGTGGTAGAACATCATGCCGCCGTCCTTGTGGTAGAGCAGTTTCGTGTTCAGGAAATCATCGTAAACGCTCTGCGGCTGGCAGTTGACGCCGCTGACGAGCGGCACGCCCTCCCATGCGGTTTTCTTTTCCTGCATGACGTAGAGCATCACGCCGCGCATGGCGGCGCGGGACTGTGTGCCCCGCTTGTAGTTCACAAAATGTACGATGGCCATACGGCTCACCGACCTTCCATGACTGACCGCAGCGCGGCGCTGACCTCGGACAACTCACCGGCAGCTTTTTCCAGACCGATGACCTGCACCTTGCCCATGTTGGCGAGGACGGTGAGGCGGTTGACATTGCTTCCGATGCCCTTGAGCTGGCGGAGCAGTTCCTTTTGTTCGTCGATGACCACGATCCGCTTGCCGAGACAGCAGGCGGTGACATAGTCGCTCATGGACATATGGGCCTTCGCCGCCAGCGCCCTGATCTTCTCACGGTCAGCGGACGCCATGCGCGTGCTGAATTTGATATCTTTTTTCATAATCAGTGACCTTTCTGAAATGATTTCTCTCGTCCCCTCGGAGAGCTGGGGGTTCCTCAAAGGGGGACTGGTCCCCCTTTGAAGCTGCGCCGCCGGAGGCGGGTAAAAGCGTTTCCGCAGAAACGCTCGCAGCTTTGAGTGGGTGTGGGCTTCTGCCCGCAGCTTGGGGGTGTGGGGCCATGCCCCGCCCAGTGCATTTGGCAGGGCAGCGGCTTCGCCGCAGACCAGACAAATGCGATGCTGGCTGTCGGCGGCACAAGCTGCATATCACTCGTTTCCGTCGCTGCCGCCGACGAAAACTCGCTCACTCCGCTGCACCGCCTTCTTCCCACCGAAACCGCTTCGCTGGGTTTCGGCGGGAGCCCTGTTGGGGGCGGTGATAAAAACTCCCATTTCACATTTTTTCGGCACTTCTATGTGGGAGGGGTATCACTACCCTCCGGCCGCTTTGTCTGTGTCGGAACAACCCGGCGCGGGGTTTATTTCAGCAGAAAAAACGGCTTTCTCAGAGTGGGTGCTCTGCGCCGACGAACGCTCTGTTCACTCCTGCACACAGTGCTTTTTCGGCGTTCCTGCATGGGGAGTGGTATCACTACCCTCGGCGTGCGCTTCATGCCGTTGAAACGCTGGACGCCCGCGGGTCACGGCGGCGTATTCGCTGTTTTTATGCCGCCACAGTGCTCGCCCTGTGCGGGCTGAATCTCCCCTCGTCGGGTACACACACCACCCCAGCCTTTAACCGCGCACACAGCGGCTCACACGCCGAAACACGGCGGGTTATCAGGGGCGATGGTGACGGTGTTTTCGGCAGCGGGATCATCGACCCCATCGACCCTTTTCAGGCAGATCAGACGGTCGCCGTTGCTCTTGCGGAAGGACACCGTAATGCCGTTTCTCCTTAGAGCGTCAACGCTTTTGCGGATTCGGTGGGAGAAGCTGTTGGGGGTCAGCCCCTCTGTACCGGCAGGGTCGATCTTTTCCAACAGCACCTTGGCAGGGGCGCTGATCTCCGGCTGCTGGCGCAGCAGTTCAGAGAGGAGAAAAAGAATCCGTTCACTGGGCTGCTCGTTCTGTTCGCAGTCATCTGACAGCAGCTTCCAGACGTGATCCTCGCCATCGAACTCCAGTGCCAACTCGCGGTAGGGGATGTCCCGCCCGGTGCAGTAGAGCGTGGCGGTGTTCTCTCTGCGCTTACTCTTGCGGAGGACAAAGTTGCTGTCGGTGGCACCGCTGAGTCCGGTGGTGCCGGAGATCATATTCATGGGATCATCGTCATTCATCTTCCGCAAGTGATGCACCAGTAGAATGGCGATGCGGTGCTTGTCCGCCAGCGCTTTCAGAACGCCGATGTCACGGTAGTCGCTGGCATAGGGATTCGCGTCATTGCCCGCGGTGCGGATGCGCTGGAGCGTGTCGATGACGATGAGCCTGGTCTGTGGATGCTCCTTCAAGAATTGCTCGATCTGTTCCACCAGCCCGTTGTGGAGCTGCT
>ENA-OUQK01000870-OUQK01000870.1-human-gut-metagenome-genome-assembly--contig:-NODE-870-length-16960-cov-6.958829_pt1 | contig 16960 bp, 12 predicted proteins | sample MGYA00237954_ERZ548842 | MGnify/ENA primary metagenome ERZ548842 (study PRJEB26490, sample SAMN05194704) | human gut metagenome | biome: terrestrial biome; feature: human-associated habitat; material... | reverse complement strand
GCATCATTTACCGGGACATCGGCACGTTGGACAGCGCCATGCAGCCGGACGAGAAACAGCCGAAGCTGCTCCCACCGCTCAGTGAGATCATTCCATTCCCAGCATAAGGAAGCAAAAAGAAATGAGGGAGCGGATAATTCCGCTCCCTCGCAGAGGGTGACAGTTTGTGTCCCTGTAAAGGGAGACAGAAGAAATCACGGGGTTCCTCAAAATCGTGCTTTTCACCCAGAGAGTAGCGCCCATGCCAGCAGACCATTTTCCCCAGGCAGTCGTAATCCTCACGGGGGTTCAGGGGCATCTCATCGTCCACGATAAACAGAGTGTAGGGCGCCCTTGTTGCCGCAAGCGGCATAATGCCTCACCTCCTTGCCCACTGGGACCACATCACCGGATCGCGTCACGGTAATGCCGATACCAGGCAAAATAGAAAAAGCCGCCAATCACGGCGGCAGCGGCGGAAATACCCACAATTATTTTTTTCATACGCGCTCCTTTCCAAAAACAGGTTTACAGTTCCATGTCCTGCTCGTCCTCATCCACAGCGGCAGGAGCCTCCGGGCTGACCTCGCCCTGTTCCGCAAACTGCTGCTTGGTCTGAATTGCCGCTGACAGCTTCGGGAGCAGTTCAAACATTTTCGTACTGTCACGGCTTTTTCTATAATAACGGTAGTCCCACTGTCCGCTCTCCGGGGAATAGCGGATGCTGTGCAGCGCATTGATGATCCATCCTTGTGTTTTCAGGGGAACCGGAATCTCATGCTCCCGGAAAAGCTGCATAATCAGGGCCTTGCCGTTGACCTCCCGGTTCACCACCTCCTTTCCCGCCAGAATATCCTCCTCCGCCTCCCGGATAGCGGCATCATAGCGGGCCTGCTGTTCCTGTTCACGCTGACACCTTTCTGCTTCACGCTCTGCTTTTCGCTGTTCATCCCGCTGATGCCGTTCCTCCAGAATAGGGGCGTTGTGTGCCTTGGCCTCGTCATACCGCCCCAGTAGATTGGCAAAGCCCAGGTCTGCCCACCGCTTCGGATCGCCCATACTCTTATTGAAAACCCGTTCGATCTCACCCCGGATACCATGCTCCAGCGTGGACAGCAATTTCAGAATTTCTTCCAATCGGTGCCGCTGGTCGATGCCTACCATGAATCCCTCGCAGGGGATAAAGACCGTCTGAAAAAACTCCCGCTTCTTTTCCATCGTATAAAGTTCAATCCCGTTCTCGTTATAAAAGCGGTAGTAGTAATGCTTGTTGCCCATCAGGTCTTTGGCAAACACCCGGTTTTCGTCCTTTTCCTTTGGCGGGAAGATGTCCTTTTTCTTTTCATCCGGCCGGGTGTAGCGAGGTGAGCGGCCGGTGCGCTCTAAACTGTCCGCGATCAGCTTTTGCACTTTTTCCAGCCCGCCATGTTTTTCAATAAAAGAAGCTATATCCGCCGCCTGCTTCAAGGGGCAGAATTGCAGGCCCGTCCTGCCCTCGTACATAGCGCCCTTGTACTGAAACAGGTCCAGGCCGAAATCGTTGTGGAACGGCTTGGCCTCCTGCACAGGGGAGAAGGCGCCTTCCCGGAAGATATAGCAAACAGCGGAATGCTTTTCACTCATTCAAACGCCCTCCCGCCATTTTACTGTTCGATGCCGGCAGCCGCATGAACGGAGATACCGGCCACAGCTTTCCCGCCGTCTGCCTGCGGATTGTCCTCATCTAAAACCACCTCACTTTCTTGTCCCTGCAAGGACTCAAACTCCAGCTTTGTGTTGATCTCCGTCAGGGTAGCAGCCTTTTCGGACAGTTCTTCTTCATAAATAAAGGGCTGGCCCATCTGCTGACGGGCAGCCTCCAACTGCTTTTGAACTTCCTCCAAATCCCGCTGAGTATCAACCAGATAAGACGGGATACGCTCTGCAAGGTTCTCAATGCGGGTAATCGTTCCCTGACCAGAAGAACCAATGTCCGTACTGTACCGGGAGATTCCCCGCAGGATGATTCCCCGCGAAAGTGGGTGAAGGTTAAGCCAGAGCCTGAAGCCACGGTAAGAGCCAATTTCAAACTCAAAGTCATCCTTTGCGTGGTTTTCACTGATCGTGCGGTAAAGCAGGGCAAACGCATCGCCCGCCGCCGGGCGTTCTGTGTACTGCTTCCCATCCAGCATGATAGAGAACTCTTTGCCCTTGGACTGTTCCAGCAGAGCTATATCCTGACTGATCTGCTCGATTTGGCGCTGGTACTGCTGGATGCGGTTGGGATAGGTCGTGTTCACCTTCCGTTCCAAAGAAAGCTGCTCGTTGCTCCACGCGCCCCGCAGGATTTTCAGCTCTGTCACCCGGTTTTCCAGCTCCATCTTTTGAGCCAGCATAGGATTATCCGTAGCAGCCGCCTTAAACTGCGCGGCGGAAAGCACCGTTTCATCTACATCTTCACAGGATCGGGCGATGCTCCTGCCGGTGAGAATCTGCTTGATATACCGCAATTTTTGTTCCTGAATCTGCCAGAGATAGGCGTCAAAGGTGCCCTTTGTCACAAACTGCTTTATCATGACCTCCGGGTTCTCGTTGCCCTGCCGGACCCCGCGCCCATCCCGCTGGGTAATATCGGAGGGCCGCCAGGGACAATCCAGATGATTGATGGCAATTACCTTGTCCTGCACATTCACGCCGGTTCCCAGCTTATTGGTGCTGCCCAGCAGGATGCGGACTTCACCCTTACAGGTGCGTTCAAACAACGCCTGCCGCTGGGCCTCTGTCGCGGCGTCGTGGATAAAGGCGATCTGGGATTCCGGCACACCTTTTTCAATCAGCACCCGCTTAAATTCATCGTACACATTGAAGCGTCCCGCCTTGGGGGTGCCCACATCACAGAAAATGAGCTGGGTGGAGGATGCCTCGGCGGTATCCGCCCAAACCTGATACACCTCGTCAATGCAGATATTCAGCTTGCTTCCTGTGCCGTCCGCCGTGGGAACGATCATGCGGGGGTCAATCGCCATCATGCGGGCCTCGCTGGTCAGCTTCAGCATATTATCTTCTTCCGGCTTTACGCGGCCAGCGCGGATCGCGTCCGCCCGCAGGATAAACTCCGCCATGATCGCTTTTTGTGCAGGGGTAGCCTCTGTGGGAATGATCTGCGCCTTTCCGCCCTGAATAGCTGGCAGGCCGGGAATGTCAAGCATATCTGCTGTTTTGATGTCCGCAACCTCTCTGAGAACGGCCATCAGCTCCGGCAAGTTGTAGAACCGCACAAAGCGGTCCCGCATCCGGTAGCCGCCGCCCTCCGGTCGCAGCTCAAGTACGGAAGTCCGCTTGGCGAAGTGGGCGATCCATGTGTCAAAGTAGGACCAGCCGAACCGTTCCAGCTCCTGCGGCTGTAAATATCGCTGCATGACAAACAGCTCGGAGATGGAATTGCTTATCATCGTCCCCGTTGCAAACACCACGCCGCGCCCGTTGTTGACCTCCTGCAAATACTGGCATTTCAGAAGCATATCAAAGGCCCGCTGGCTGGATGAGGTGGTGATGCCCGCCACATTCCGCAGCTTTGTGAACACAAAGCAGTTTTTATAAAAATGCGCCTCGTCCACAAACATCATATCCACGCCGAGCTGCTCAAAGGTCAGAAGGTCGTCCTTCTTTTCCTCGGCGGACAGTTTTTCCAATTTTGTTTCCAGGTTCTCACGGAAAATCGCCATCTGCTTGATGCTCCAGTTTTCACCTTTTTCATATTTCATTTCGCTGATTGCGGCCTCAATCTCATTGATCTGCTGTTCCAACTGCATGATCTGCCGCTCTCTGGAGATTGGGATTTTTTCAAACTGACTGTGCGCCAGGATCACCGCGTCATATTCTCCGGTGGCGATTTTGGAAACATAGCGGTTCCGGTTCTTGGGGGTAAAGTCATCCACCGTGGACACCAGCAGATTGGCGTTGGGGAAAAAGCGGTAAAACTCGGTTGCCCACTGCCCCACAAGGGGATTGGGAACCACAAACACCGCCTTGTGGATCGCGCCCAGGTTCTTCAGGTACATCCCGGCCGCAATCAGGGCAGCGGTTTTTCCAGCGCCCACCTCATGGGCCGCAAGCCCTGTGCCGGTGTAAATGACACGGGCAACAAAGTCAAGCTGGTGCTTCCGCAGCTTCATCTCGGAGTTCATGCCGGGGATCACCAGATGGCTCCCATCGTATTCACGGGGCCGCACGGTGTTGAAGGTATCGTTATACAGCTTGAGCAGGGCGTCCCGGCGCTCCGGGTCTTTCCATATCCAGGACGCAAATGCTTCCTGAATCTGCTGCTGTTTGGCGCGGGCGATCATGGTTTCCTTTGGGTTGATGACATAACGGACTGCCTTATCGCCCCTGTCATTGGTATATTCCTGCCTGTCACGGACGGTCGTGGACTGCATATTCAGGCAGTCCTCCAATATCTCATAGGCATTTTTGCGGCTTGTGCCGAGCGTCTGATTTACGGTCACGGAATCGGATTCGGAGGTTTTATTGCTGATCCGCCAGGTGGTGGTATAGGGAAAATACTCAATATCAATGCGGTGCCGGTTATCTCCTCCATCAATCACCTTGGCATAGCCGCTGGTCTGGAAGGTTTCATACATGAATTGGCGGTAATACTCAACCGGCACCCAGATGGCGCCCAGATTCACCTCAATATCGGCAGGGGTCAGAGGCTCCGGCTGAACCGCCTCCAGCGCCTCCACATTCCGGGTGAATAGTTCCGGTTCCTCCGCCGCCTTCTGCCTTGCGTAAAGTAGCTTGTCCCGCACATGGCCGCTCAGATATTCCTCCGCCAGCTCCCAGCCCTCATCCGGGTTTCCATAGTATTTCTGCGGATTGAGATAAATGCGGGCGCCCAGCTCTGCCACCAGCTCGCCCGGTTCTTTCCCGGTCAGGAAGGACATATAGGAGAGGTCTACCCGCAGCTTGCGGTTCAGGCAGATATGCAGGGCGTCCTCGGCGGTGTCGGCGTGATTGACCTCACGGAATGGCCGGATGGTCGCCTTATGGAAGATGGCCGACTTGTCCCAGCCGCTTTTATCCTTGCGCTCGTCCTCAATGGAGCGCAACAGGGGGAATTGATCGTCATCGGAAAAGGCGAGGATATTACCCTTGCTGTTGATGGCTCCATACTTGGCAGTGAAGCGGTCATAGACCTGATTGAGTTTATCCTGCGCTTTGCGGAGGTCCAGAGGGTCATACTCATGGGACTGGATGCTGATGACCTCCAGCAGCGCGGTACGGATTTCACACAGGCCCTTGATGCGGGCTGCCTTCATGCCGGTGTAGGGCTGTGGGATCAGCTTGTTCTTCTCGCAGTAGTAGATTTCGCCGTCCCTCACCACAAAGGTAAAATTCCGGGTCCCTTCGGGAGCGTCCTCATAATCGGTCGGCTGTTCTTCCTCTGCTTCTTCTATCGGTTCCACATCCGACTCCGCGCTGAAACGGGCATACAGACTTTCCACCGCGTCGGAGAGGTGTTCATACAGGTCGAAACCCTCCGGCGCGATGCAGGCCGTGCCATCCTCGTTACCGTACATATTCCGGCTGCTCTCCATCTTGCCCATGAGCATTTCCGGGTGGTCCATGAAATAGCGGTTGTAGGAAATCCATTTGCCCCGTTCCAGGTCTGTCTGCACCCATGATGGGGTGTTTGTCCGGTCAAGTGTCATGGGAACCGCCCGCTTTTTCAAAAAGACAATATCCGCAGTCACTTCGGTTCCCGCCAGCATTTTGAACGCCGTATTGGGCAGGCGGATGGCGCCAATGAACTCTGCCCGCCGTGCGATATATTCCCGCAGGCTCTCGTCCTTCCGGTCCAGTATGCCCTTGCTGGTGATAAAGGCGATGATGCCGCCCGGCTTGGCAAGGTCCAGAGACTTAATGAAAAAGTAGTCGTGGATATAGGGGTTCAGCTCATTGTAGCGGCGGTCATAGATTTTGACGCTGTTGAAGGGGATGTTGCCCAGGATCACATCAAAGCTGTTATCCTCAAACTTGACCGCCTCATAGCCCATAACGGAAATATCCGCCTCTGGATAGAGCTGCTTTGCGATCCGCCCGGTGATGGAATCCAGTTCCACGCCGTACAGCTTGGTTCCCTGATACTGCTCCGGCAGAACAGAATAGAAATTGCCGGTCCCCATGCCGGGGTCAAGAATCCTGCGATCGGGGCCGCCCTCAAACCCGAACCGTTCCAAAGCGCGGTACATATAGCGGATCAGCTCCGGCTCGGTGTAGTAGGCGGTGATGGTGGAGCGCATGGCCGCCTTATATTCTTCCTCGGTCAACAGGGCCTTTAGCTCCTGATATTCGCTTTCCCACCCGGCCGCTTTATCGGAAAAAGCGTTGGCAAGACCGCCCCAGCCCACATATCGGGCAAGGGTGATCTGTTCCTCCGAGGTGGCCGTCCTCTGCTCCGCCTCAATCTGCTTTAAGGTCTTGATCGCCAGGATGTTGTTTTTATACTTGGTCTTGGCGCCGCCGGGGTAGAGGTCATAATCTGCGGAAAAGCGGAAGTTGCGTGGGGCAGACGGTTCTGGCTGAGAATTGACAGTCGGTTCAGGAACCGGCCTTTCCTCCGGTTGTGTGGACGGCGCACTCTCCATGCGGACAAAGGCCCGCACAGGCCGAAGCTCGTCCAGTTCCTTTTCCAGCCGGTATTGAATATCCTCCAAATCGTCCATATCAGCGGCTTCCGCTGGGGAGAGGATGCCGCCACTCTCCATTCGCTGCACATAGCCGTCGTACAGGCGGGTAATGTCCTCCAGATTGGTCTTAGCCTTTTGATATTCCGGGTTGGGCTGTTCATCCACCACTGCCCGGTAGAGGGCGGAACCGTCCTCCGTCAGATAGCCCCATTCGATTTCTTCATCGGGATACTGCCCTTGCAGATAGCGGAGCATCTGGGTGGCGATCCCCTGACGGCGGTAGTCCTCCAGCACCTCGATCATGCTGATGTGGGGCCGTCCCTCAAAAATGCTGTATCGAATGGTGCCTACTGTCAATTCCCCTCGGACGGCCTGCATGAGCATATCAATCTGACCGTTGTGGGCGCCCAGCGCCTCATCCAGTATCCGGGTTTCCTCCGGCGGTTCTGCGCTGGATTCCGCCGCAGGCTCCGGGGCTGACATACGGCGGGCATATTCGTCGATTTCTTCTGTGGAAAGCCATTCGGGTTTTTCCGGCAGTTCATCGTACAATTCCCACATTTTGGCGATCTGTGCCTCCACGCTGCCCGCCCACAAATGCTTTTCCGCCCGCTGTCCCGCCCCCAGAAAATACTCGCAGTCTGTACGCAGACGGTCTAACAGGCGGTATTGGCCGCTGAAAGGCTGTGCCTCATCCTGCGGTTCCGGCTCACTGACGGTAGTGGCATCCAGATAGCGCCCCTCATCCACCAGGCGTTGGACGATACCGGCAGCCTGCGGCCAGGACAGCTTGGTTTCATGTGGTCCGCCTTGTGTATCTTCCCATTCGATTGTGATACCGTCACCATTGAATAGAGAGTATTTCACACCCAGTTCCTCACTGGAAAAGCCCTCATATCCATATAACTGTTTTAGGAAAGTAACAAAGGCCGAACCTGTGGGGTGACTCAGGGCAAAGTGATAAATCTGCTCTTTTTTACCTTCGGTGAGCGGACCTTTCTGCAAGAAGCGCTCAATCAGCAGCTCTTCCGTGCTTCTTTCAGGCGGCGAGGCCAGCAGGGAAAGCTGCTCCGGTTCTTCGGCTTCTGCGGCTTGGGCTGATTCGGAGGCTGGCCGCAGCTCCACATCCACTTCCTCATCATTGACCAGCATGGTGGCGCGTACCGGCTCATAGCCCTGACTGGCGATGTTGTTCAGCCAGGTGGCAAAGAACTGACCGAACCCGGCAATCTTCTTTTCCTGTGCCGGGTCTGTGGGATCAGCCTCTTGATATACGCCGATGCCGCTGTTTTCATAGCTGAACGCCCGCAGGGTTCCAGCCTCCGTGTCAATTTGGAAGTCCATATAGGGATCATACATCCGGTCGCCATTCTGCGTGTAGTAATGCTCCATGCAGTAGTGATCGCCGTATTTGTGGTGAATCACCAGGGGGTCATAGGCGTCCCCAGCCTCCAAATGCAGGGATTCATACTGGCCGGACACGATTTCCGGGAACAGCTTTTGAAAACGCCGGAAGTTCTTGTGGGCGGTGGTATTCCCTCTGGACTCATGCGGGGATGGAGATTCTTCCGCTGGTGGAATCAGATTGACTTGATCTCCCGCCACGATGACCTGTTGCCCGCCAGCAACCGGCTCTGGCACAAAGGAGTCTATTTCATCTGCCTTTGGGATTCCCTTGATTTCTGTAAATACCGCTTGCGGACGAACGGGTTCTTCTGCCGTTTCACCTGCTTCATAAGCCACAGCACCCAGAACATAGTCATAGTCGGCCTGCCCGATCTCCCTTTGTGGGGCGCCGCCCATTTCTTCTACTTCAGCCGGGATATTGTAGTCCCCAATGGGGTCAGGTTCTTCCTCCGCAGTTATATCCGGGTAAACACCCATTTCGATCAGGGCGTCCAGCAGATTGGCAAGGCTGGGCCAGGGGAAGTAGGTGTAGCCATCATCAAAATAGAAGGAAATGCCGTCCTCTCCACGGAGCTTCGTGCGGTACAGTACCTCGCCCTGAAACTCCCGGTCGCCATAGGCGGTGAACAAACCGCAGATCTCCCGGCCTTTTTCCGTCCAGTTGTAGTCTGTAACACCGTCTGCCAACACCGCCCGCACCGCCTGATGGAGTTCAGCGGGATAGAGGTCGGTGCTGGTCAGGATATGCTCATAGTGGCGGCGGACTTCTTCATCGGAAAAGCGATGTTCAGCCTTTTCAGACGGAGAAAAAGAGCCGTCCTGTGCGGGCGGCTCTCCTTCATGCTTCGCGCCTTGCGGCGCCTCGGTATGCGGTTGTTCTTCGGTCAGCGGGGGATCAGCACGATGGTCTGGAGTACCGTTTCCTCCGCCATCAGCTTCAGGTCGTTCAGGTGCCGGGTGCGCTCCAGAATATCCTCGGTCTGCGGCACCGGCTCCTGCTGAAGCATCTGCTGGGTCAGGGCCTCGATCTTCTCCGTGGCCTCGTCCTGTACCCGGTGCATGACCTCCATCAGACTGCCATCCATTTTCAAAATCGTATATCGCTCCGGCTGGTTGTCTTTGAGATATTCCAGCGCCATCCGCCCGTACCGACCCAGGGGCCTGTCCGCTTCGCTGCTGTTGGAGATTTGCAGGTCGGGGAGAATCACCCCGTCCTGTTCTTTGTAATTCAAATTGATGTTCGGTTTGCTCATATTGCACCTTCCTTTCCCGATTGATGATCCTGATGTTCCGCTCCATCTCCAAAAGCACCGCTTTTGAAATGGAGGTGACTGCCATGCCCAGATGGGCAACCAGCGGGACCGTATTAAAATGGCTGACTGTCGCCATCCCGTCGACCATGCGGATCGCCTCATCTGGCAAGTGACACTTTTTGCCGATGAAATAGGAAACGCTGTCGCTCAAAAGCTGGATATACTGTGCTTCAAAGCCGCCAGCCGGTATTTCCTCAAACAGATGGTTTTTTGTTTCCTGCCGAAGCCCCTGTAAATAATGCTCGTAGTTGTCATTGACGGCCTCACGCGCCAGGGCGTACAAGAGGTCTGGGAACGGCTGTGCCTGAAACCCATGTGAGAAAGTAAGCCGTTCCCCCAGAGCCTTTTGCATCTCATCGGAAAGCTGCCAGTTGGTGGGATGAATCTCCTTGCCCATAGTTTGACTTATATCAAAGAGATAGTCAAGCGTAAGGCGGGCGTTGCTGTAAACGCAGACGGCAATCCCTTTTGGACGGGAGATCAGGTTTCTGCCTACGCCAGCCCACTGTTTTTTGGTGGCAAGGATGGTCACATCCTCGTCCTGTGCGTAGACCAGCAGAATATTGTCAAAGCTCTGCTTGTGGAACCGGGACGCAAAGGCCAGGTAATCCCGCCAGTTCCGTTCGCTGCGGACGATATAGGGGGCCATGACCTCATAGATCGTCCGCAGGCGTTCATCGTTTCTCAATAGGCTCCTCCTTCCTGTGATGGATTTTCAGTTTAGACGGCTGCGGCCTCTTTCTGGGCAAAGTAGAGGGCAAGGGCCTCGTCTACGATGCTGTCAAATTCCTTTTGGGTGATGCTGGCAGTAAAGTATTTCTTGTAAATCGCCGGTTTGACTTTGAACGCCGCAGCCGTGGATTTCTTGGGCTTCCGATTAAACTCGCCGGAGAGGATTTGTTCCGCCCGTTCCGGGGTCAGCTTGCCGGTGTATTCCCGCAGCAGGACAGCTTTGCCCTCGTTGACCTTATACTCGCTTTCCGACAAAACGGCCTCCACCATCTGCTGTTCCTCTTGTTCCAGATAGGAGAGCTGAACTGCCGCCGCAATCGTAAATTCTCCATCGTCGATCCTGATTTTCAAGGCAACAGACAATTCATTGATGCGGAGATAGGTGGCAACAGAACGCCCCGTAAGGTTATACTGTGCGCCCAAAGCATCCCTGCTTTTTATCCTGTGGAAGTCACTTCCACCAGTCCCGTTTTCCCTGATTTCATCAGGGTTTTCCAGCCTTTTCAGTTCCTCGATAATATCGTTCCTGCGCCCCTGACAAATCATCTTGGAGTAGCGCAGGGCCAGCACCGCCGCCTTTTCAGAGGGCAGCATTTCGGAGAAGGAGCGTTGCAGGACATTGGTTTCAATAACATAGATCCAGGCGTCGTGATCGGAAAGGTTCTCCTTGACGATACAGGGGAGTTCCCGGTGTGCAAGAGAGGCGGCGTTCTGCCGGTTGTGACCGGACAGCATTTCATATTCAAACCCATTCTCGTCCGGTTCGATCTTTCGGACAATGGCAGGAACCAAAACACCATTCTCTGAAATGCTCTCCACTAGGTCATTGAGCCGGTCGCCCTCATACAGCCGAAAGGGATGCCCCCGAAACCCCCGGATGATTTGTGGAGAAAGCATCTGGATGCCATTATTCGCAGTCTGGGCGGGCCTGTCCTCCGTTGCCGCCGTGTTCTCCACCTCCCGCGCAACGCCCAGAAGGTCATCCAGAGAACGGATGCGGGGATTGATGTTAGGCATACGCAAGCACCTCCTTCGCCAGATTCATATAAGCTGCGGCTGCGGGGCTTTTGGCGTCCAGCTCCATCACGCTGAGGCCCTTGCTGTTGGCGGTTCCCACCTGAACAGTAGCGGGAATCTGGCTTTCAAAAATGGGGAGATGGCTGAACACGGAACGCACCTGTTCGCTGGTCTGGCGGTACAGGGTTGTCCGCTTACTGCATTTCGTGAACAGGATGCCAATGATCTCCACCTTGGGGTTCAGTTTTTGCTTGATTTTGGAGATCGTTTCCGTCAGTTCCTTCAAGCCCACCAGAGCGAACAGCTCCGGGTCGATGGGGATGATGATCTCATCCGCCGCAGTAAAGGCGTTGATGGTGAGAGAGCCGAGGGACGGGCCGGTGTCCACCAGAATGTAGTCATAATCCGCCCGGAGGGGTGCCAGCAGTTTGGCAAGGCACTCGTCCTTTCGTTCAATCAGTAGATTCACTTCTGCCACGGTCAGCGTCTTTTTGGATGGGAGCAGATCCACCTTGCCTATGTTCAGGATGTAGCTGCCCTTTTCCGGCAGGGCTTCATCCATGACTAATTTCATCATCAGGCTGGCCGCCGTTTCCTGCAAAGCGGCTGGCGCCACGCCAAAGCTGATCGTCAGGTTGGTTTGGGGGTCGAAGTCCACCGCCAATACCTTTTTACCCAGCTCCGCCAGGGAGTAGGCCAGATTTCGGGTGCTGCTGGTCTTTGCCACGCCCCCTTTCTGGTTTGCCATCACGATAATCTTACACACGGGTTCTCAACCTCCTGCTTTCAGTGGATTTACGCTGTTTCAGCGCATAAAAAACTTGGACTAAACTCGCACTCCGTTATTGGAGTTCTGACTTTAGTCCAAGTATAGCTGTATCATCCGCATAGATGTCGACCATGCGCCATTCGGCCTTGCCTGAGATCAGTTCCGTGTAGTAGCGGTTTTGGGCCGCAAAGGAATTGAGTTGATCCTCGGAGTCTGAGCTGACACGAGTGTAGGCAGCGACCCGCAGCAGCATATTTTGAGGCTGCTCTGCAGGCTCAATTTTTATAACACGGGACTGCTTTTCTGCCAGTGCCGTTGCACCGTCTACCAGCTGCTTTTCATCCATGTCCGCTCACCTCCTTTTTTGCAACACAAACACTACCACAACAGCGCCCGAATAGCTACTGAAAGATGAAGGAAATCAGAGAAAAAACATGACTTCAACGCCGTTATCCGCAGCGATCCGTGCGGCGATTTTTCTTAGTTCTTTTTCGGTGAAAATGCCGCATTCCCGGAGTTTTCTGAGCAGGATCACGATTCCATAGAAGTTGATATTAGGGTTCATAATTGCGCTCCTCCCTGTATCTGACCATCTCTGCGGCACAAGCATGGGAACCGTCCGAGGAAGGGATCAATTGGAGGCGATAGTTGGACCGACGAACAAAGGAGAAAGGAATCGAATGCAAAAATATAGGAGGGGGTGGACAGTTCCCATGCTTCTGCCGCAAGAGTGTGGTCACTCCGGTGATGGAAGCAAATGATTCCATCACCGGAGTGGCCAGAACTTTACGGTTTTGTTTGCCTGTATTTGACACTACTTCCCCAGGCGGGGCGGCAACTTGAACTGTGCTGGCGCACATCACGGGAGTTTCACCCCTCCGAGGATCTCTCGAAGCTGCGTACAGGAGTATCATTGTGGGCTGACGGGATCATGGCGGGAACAGCTTGCCAAAGCTGTCTTGGCCTGAGTGGGTATCGCTCTGCACCTTATTTGGCCGTCCTTTGATGCGGAGTTTCTCCGCACAGGTGGTCTTGGCGCACTCGACCTAACGCTGGCTCCGTCGGCTAATGTATTCAAGTTACCGGATATGACCGCCTGGGCGGTGTTTATCAAGGAACAAAGCCGCTGATTTATCAGCAGCGGGGGGAGGTTCAAAGCCCTCTCACTCTATTAGCCGTTGAAAACACCGTTTGCACCAAACTTTTTTGTCATCTCAGCATCTTTTTCAATTTCTGCAAGATACGGATCTTGCGATTATGGATCGTCATTCGATGGATACCCATCATTTCTTCAAGCTCACGCTCGGAGCACTCGTCGAAAAACAGCGCATGGATCAGAGCCCGTTCTTCTTCGCTCAACTGATCCAGTGCGGCCCGCAAACGGCATAAATCGTCTTTCTTGATCACGGCATCCTCGACGCCTTCAGCATCGTCCGCAAACTGGCACTTTGCAGAATATACGAGTCGCTCCAGCGAATCCTCTTTACTGGGAACATAACTCTCCGCACCATTCTCGGCATTTTTCCTGCGCTGTTCGCTTTTCAGATCCACCTCCATGTATTTCATCTTGCGGTCGCTTTTCTTTAAGACTTCCAACACATCCGGGCGCTCTTTTAAGCAGGGATATATCTTCAAATAATCAACCCGATATGGGTCATTGTGATACGACATTTTCTGTCCTCCGTTTTTCGAGATTTGGTGGTGAAGCAAATCTCGAAAACGGAGGGCCACGGCAGCGTGGCAAAGGCGTCCCAAAATGTAAAAAAGCTCCCGGAGCGCAATGGCTCCGGGAGCAGGACACAATATTAGAATGATGGGCTGTCTGCGGCGCGGGAGGGCCGTACAAATCCGTACACAAGGGGCGCAAACCGGTCTTGTGGTGACCAACGGCGTAATATCGTCTCCTGCACAGCAAAAAAATCACCCGCCCGCATCATCTATCGGACGCATCCGATAACCAATGATAACGGGCGGGCAACCTCAGCCGTGACCTGCTGGACAACCTCCTGTATGACTTTTCTATGACCTCAGCTGCAACCTGCTGCGCAGCCTCCTGTACGACCTCCTCCGTAACCTCTGGAGCAACCTACTGCGTAACCTCTGCTACAACCTCCGGAGCGACATTAAGCAGCTCTCATTTTATGTGCAAATACTTCTTGATGACCTCGGCATGCTCTAACGCCAGATAGGGCTTTGCCGCCGTATAGTAGGTCTGCGCCATAGAGAGATTTCCTTGGAATCCCATGGCGAGGATCGCATACATGTTCAGTTCGCTATCCTTCGGATCGAAGCGCAGAGCATCAATGGCCGTCTTTTGCGCCAGAATATAATCCTTGCATTCCATCTTCAGGCGGACATATCCCTTGGTAATCTGCAGGTACAGGGACTGATAGTACATGGACAACTGCATCAGCCACAGCTCATGTTCACATCTTGGGAGTAACTGTCCTTTATACATATCGACTGCGCTGTGGTAGAGGGAATGCCGCATATCCGGGTTTTCTTCTGTTTTCAACTGAATGCAGGCATCCTCAAAGCGGTCGAAATCCGTATGGATATTGAAGTTGGGATTGATCTGGAATGTACCATTCTTCCCGATGACCAGCTTGTCGAGCCCGATGACGGAAAGAGTACGCCGCAGGCGGTAAACGATATTATTGACGACCTTATATGGCGAATCGAGTTCGTCGTATGGACAGATGATCTCTGCCAGTGTGTCAACAGTGAAATTCTTTTTGTGGTTCAGAATGAGATATGCCAGAAGCAGGTAGCACTGGTCCGCTTTAATATCTTCTCCGGTCAATGTCCCTTTGGAGCTGATGATCTCCATGCCGCCAAAGAAATTGACATGGATGTCCTCCGGATTGTATTTGGAGGCCTTTGTTGCTGCCAACAGGGACTGCTGCTGTTTAATTTCATTGAGTTCCACAACCACTGCATAGGAGGCGATGAATAGGAAAACCGGGTCATCCGTGTAGCGGGTCGGATCGTCCACGGCAATGAATCCCTGATTAATCCGTTTGGAGAATGGTGCCGCCAGCAGTGTAGTCACCCCATACTCCCGAAAGAAGGCTGCCTCATCTGGATAGACTTTCTCTAATCTCTGCAAGTCAGAAATCACGACCGGTTTATTGGCCCGAAGTGCTTTCCTCCATCTCGGGAACTTCTCCATGGGCAGGCACTGGAGCATGTCCCTTTGCGCCGGCACACCATCTTTGCACCATTCGTAGGTAATGACGCCGATTCCCAGATCCCAGTCAGCTTCCACCACAGAGGCTCTTGATGCGCCATAAAACTCAGCTGCACCTTTCAGAAGGCCACTGATGATAGCTTCTGAATCCTCGGTGTTTCGCAGACTGGCCTCCAATACGCTCATCCCACGGTGGAATGCACTGCGTTCAACAAATGGTATGTTTTCCTGCATGATTTCGTTGCTCATGGATACGCCTCCTTTGATTGGTAAAAAAATACAGAGACTGTCCAATGTAACTCGGGCAGCCTCTGCTGTGAGCCGCACAGTATGGCTGAGCGGTTATGTACTATACGATTGTCTTGATGAATGCGGCAAGCGCCTCGCGCTGATCCTCCTTGAGAGCCGCAACACTATTATCTAATTCACTCTTGGCGTTAGGTGAATTTGCCGTATCGTTCTCCGTAAAGAACTGCGCCAGTGTGATTCCGCAAGCGTCACAAATCGCATTTACCGTTGGTAGGGACGGTTGGTTATTTCTCTTGAAGATATTGCTGATCGTTGTCTGCGACAGGCCAGATTCCTGCGCTAATCGATAAATAGTCCATCCACGCTCGGCCATCAGCTGCCGGATTCGGTTTTGTGCATTGAACATATATACCACCTACTATGTTATTAGTTTACACCTCATTTGATTATCCTTGTAGAACTCATCAGTATGGTATATGGCAATCAAATGATGTGTACTTTGTGGTGATATACTATGCAATTCCGGCGTATTACCCAGAGTTAGAACTGCAAATTGTTTTTCTCTCAGGCTTCAATGCAAATCACCTCTATAAAGCAAAATCCCGCAAGGCATGGATTATACACCGATGCCTTGCGGTTTCTCTGTACTTACAAATGTGTTATTTCAGGGAATGGTCACTCACGGGTCAGCCGACGAATATTGCCGATGATGAGCATTAAGTCATCGTCATTCAGCTTTCGCAATTCTTCAATGGCCGTTTGCAGGAGTGCGGGATTTTCTTCGGATTCATCGAAGAATTGGCTTGGTGTAATATCAAAATAGTTACAGATTTGAAGAAATTCTGCCATAGGTGGCAACGATTTGCCAGAGGATATGTTATAAACATAGCTTCTGCTATGCCCGAGATCATAACTCATTTGATATTCAGAGACACCCTTTTTTAATCTCAGCTGAGTAATTCGATCACGCACGAATTGTGTGTCCATATGATATTCACCACCTATCTTATGATTATTTTAGGTGATGACCGAAGAAAAATAACCCACGATTTTACGCCGTTTGCCTTGAAAGCATACAATAGTTTATGCTATAATACAAAGAATTATGTTTTTTGCTCTGCGAATCAAGTCATTTATCGAATTGTGCTTGTTTATAGCGTATCAAAAATGTTTTAACCCGCATTGCATTGCAACAAAAAAACGAGTGCCACGGGCACTCGTTCAGGCGTCGCTTCTTTTCGTGAAGTATCTAACTTGAGGATAGCTCACATGTTGCTTTCGACTCCGACTATCAGCCAACATCTACATGAGGATAGAAATTGCAGCGGCTTCTTAAAAATCCATATTGATTTTTCTGTCCGACGTGCTATAATCGGCATATACCGAAAACAAAAAGGGGGTGTGTCCATGCCAAGACCGCCACGGTGCCGTCGGATTTGTGGCGCACCACAGGTCGATACGTTCTGCCCCAACGGGTGCAAGGCTACCGAGCCGATCCTGCTGACGCTGGACGAATACGAGGTCATTCGGCTGGTTGACCTGGAGCAGCAAACCCACGAGCAATGTGCCGCACAAATGGATATTTCCCGCTCTACCGTGCAGGAGATTTACGAAAGCGCACGGCGCAAGATCGCAG
>ENA-OUQK01000863-OUQK01000863.1-human-gut-metagenome-genome-assembly--contig:-NODE-863-length-17032-cov-7.084703_pt1 | contig 17032 bp, 10 predicted proteins | sample MGYA00237954_ERZ548842 | MGnify/ENA primary metagenome ERZ548842 (study PRJEB26490, sample SAMN05194704) | human gut metagenome | biome: terrestrial biome; feature: human-associated habitat; material... | reverse complement strand
GCATCCCTCTTCCTCCCCTCAGACAGTAACGCGGATCGGTATTTACAGTCCGCTTTAAATGAATACGACTTGCTCTGATGTTCAATATAACGGCGGATATTTTCCTCAGATACAGATCCGATCGTTTCCACATAATAGGAATGGTTCCACAGCTCTCCCTTCCATAGCTGGTTTCTTATTTCCGGAAAACGTTCGAACAGTTTTCTGCCGGTAATCCCCTTCAGATACTTGACGATTGCTGTTATGGACAGCTTTGGTGGAGCTGTTACAAAGCAGTGGACATGGTCTCCTTCACCACATTCAAATAAATGAACAGTAAAGCCCTTATCCTCAGCAATCTGCTGCACCAGTTCCTTTAGGTATTCCTCAATTTCTGAGTTTAATATCTTCCGTCGGTATTTCACTGACCATACCATATGGTAGTTGATATTACACACGCAAGTTCTATAATGTATTAGATTTTCTTTCATACATATAGTATAGCATAATGCACGGAAATGTGCAATACAAAGTCGAACATATTTTCGCTTGATTCTATGCCGGTTACGGCATTAATGTCACTGAAGTCAATAGCAGGGAGATTATTATATTATTTTCAATGTGCAGACATGCACACTCCTGTGCTTTCATCTCGGTAATTGAATTGCCGAGGATTCCCGCTTATTGTCCTAAAAGATTCTTAAAAATTCTACATTACTTCAAGAACCCGAATTGCTATCAATCCATTTCGAACTCCAAGCACTTCTGCTGCATTATTAAAATCTATATTCGTTATTTCTATTATTTTCTGCAAACGATACGAAGCAGTTCGATAATGAATAAACATTAATTCAGAAGTCTTTTTTAAGCTTTGGTTGACATTCAGATAACACTCCAATGTATCAACCAACTCTCCATTTTTCTGAATATCGTACTGGCGAAGTTTATTCAATGACTCTGGTATAAACGCTTGCAACTGATTTATATCTTTCATCTTTTCTATTACATGATAAAAGAATCCTATCTTTGTACTATCTATAACTGACTTACTCTCGTCTCCGATCATTCGTCTAATAACTTTAATATATTTAAGTGCAATTTTAGAAGATTTAAAAGACTCCTTCAATTCATGGTATCCTGTGACAGTTTTACCTATACCAATCAAAAAATCTTTTTCAACTCCCCTATTAACAAGAAATTCCTGTATCGTTTGCTGCAGTTTCTCCAGTTTTTTACGAAACTCCAACCCGTTTTCCTGTTCTGTTTCTCTGTGAATATATACAATCTGGTTGGTTTGCAAAAAAATATGCTTCCTCGGTAAATAACGTATAATTTCGTTTTCGACCATTTCTGTTTCTTTTATCTGGGCATTGGTAAATTTTTCCATATTCTTTTTTGCATCCATACGGAAAGTAACAACCCGATATATCTCTGCATCATTAAGCCCATGCATACCTGCAACTTCATTTTCTTCATCATTTGACAGAGAACCATTTAGCAAACGATATTCCAAATCTCTTAGATATCGTTTTTCAAGATTCTCTTCTATTACATGTCTGATCAAACTAAACTGTAAGGTAATAATAATATTCTCTAATGCGACAAAATCCAATTTCCCTAATGGTTCATTCTGTTCTGAAACAACAAAATACCTTTCCTGTCTTTCAAAAATATCGAGTTTTTTAATATATTCAACATACTTAGTATTTTCCCTTTTTTGACATAAATATTGATATCTTGTTATAATTTCAGGCCTATATTCCGTAATATTTTTTTCCATTCTAAAATCCTGTGTTTTCGAATTACTCGAAAAAAGACAGGTTCCATCTGCGTTGTATATCCCGACCGGATTCCCAAGCATGGTACTGATCAAGAAAAGAATTCTCTCTATGGATTCCCTTGAATCTATCACGTTCAGTAAAATATTACTCAAATTATCATGTGTCATCTTAAAATATTTCAGTTTTGCAGTTTCAATATCATATAACTGAAGTACTATATGCTTAATAATTCCCCAAAAATACAAATCCTCAGGAATTTCTATCACAGGCAAATGATGCTCCTGCGAAAATTCCATTAAAATATCAAACAGTCTTTTCAGGTGTTCCGTTCTCTGACAGCACTTTACTATAAATCCACTTACCTGCTTTTTATCAAATTCTTCCAAATGATGTAAAAAAATTTTTTCCTCTGTGTTTTCATAGACTTTCATACTCGTAAGAAGAAGTTCACCACCCCCCCCCAGAAATTTTTCCATATCTGCCACTTCAATGATTCGGACTCCTTTAATTTCACGATCAATTCCGGAATCATCACTTATCAGCTGCATTTTCGGGAATTTGTTTGATTCAAGCAAATCCTTTACTGTATACCCCATTTGTATTTCCTTCCTTTTACAATTGAATTGATTCATCTTTATTTATTTCACCTTATCAGGCTATATCTATTTTAATATATTTGGGGAGTCATTTCTATAATTGTTTTTCGTATTCTCTAGTTTGTTTTTCTTAGCTATTCTGATAACTCATCGGTATCTGGTTTTATAATCTTCGCAACCTTTATGCCCTTTAGTAGATTGTCATAAGTTTGCTGCACATCCAGCAATATTTTATGTACTTTACAATGCTCTGTTGCATTTCTGGAACAAAACCCATCCTCTTCTAAACAACGATTTAATTTCATGGTTACTTCCGTGGAAGATATTATGTCAAACAGAGAAATATCTTCTGTTTTTTTCACAAGTGAATACCCACCTTTTATTCCTTCGCAAGCTGTAATTATATTCGCTTCTTTTAATTTTTTTGTTATCTTTGGAATATAACTTTCTGGAATCTTTAATTCATAAGCTAACTCAGATGCAGTGATTACTTCACTACGACAAGCCAGATAATATACAATTCTGATTGCATAATCCGTTGTAATTTTTAATTGCATAATTGCTCCTCTCCAAAACAGGAAAAATCCCGACTTATTATCCTTGTGCTTCATCTTTTATCGCCTCAAGTCTAATAAATTCGGGATATTGTATAACCTTTCCTCTTTATCTCATTATCAGCTTTTTCAGTTCTTCTTATTTATTCTTTTAAAGAATACCATACCAACCATGCTGATCGCAAGAACAAAAAACATCAAAACCATCAGGCCATTGTTTGCAAGTGTTCGTCCTGTTACAGGCGGTTCCATTGTTAATTTATTAATAAACGCAATGTTTGTTTTTTTGTCCATCTTGAAAGATGCATCTCTTCCATCTGTGACGGAACCATCATTTATTTTATATGTTGTCTTATAACTCTTACCCGGATCAACTTCGGACACCTTATATGTCCATCCTGTTGGCAGACAACTAATGTCTACGAATTCGTCTTTTTTTAATGTAAAAGTCGCCTCGTTATTTGCAAAAGAAAGGGGTATTGCTTTCGCCTTAGACCCTTTTGTAATATAAATCTGTCCGTCCTTGATCTGCGATGTACCCTGATCTGCTCCTGCAGGTGGAGTTGCTGTAAGTGTAAAGGTAAATTCTTTATCTGGCTCCTGATTATATCCTTCCACCGTTTTACTGACACGCAAGACAGTGGTGGGTTTATAATACAGTTTTAATATGACAGGCTCTGATAAAGCATTGTTTGTCACATCCTTTACTAATGTATTGTGCTTATCACTTTCATCAAATACATAACCTGGAAATGTTCCATCCGGCTCAGGGTTCGCAAACGCCTTAACGCTTTCGCCGTCAGCAGAAAATGAAATGGTTCCTGAAGTTGTTTTCTCCAGCCTTTTTGTTCCATCCGGTATCTTGAGATAATGCTCAACCTTTATTTCTTTTTTGGCTATTTTTTTCCACTGTGCAACAATCTGATAGCCGCTATAATTTTTAGATGCGAATACCGGCAGATCCATATTATTTGCATATCCGTAATTCTCATCAGAAATCGTAAAGAGGTCACCGTTACTATATGTCTCTTGACTTAACTCACCAGCTTTGTTTTTCAGCTTCCATCCTATAAATTCATAGCCTTCGCAAGTGGGTTCTGCCCAGCCTTCACCCATAATAAAGGCAGTACCTATAGTTCTTATTCCCTTTCCAGTTTCCAGATCCTTTCCATAAGAATGCATAGGAGTGTTGTTATAACTCCTTGTCTTCGGATTATCCGGAATGTTCTTCACATCTGCATTTCGGGGAAGTCCGGAATTATAATGTACATACAGGCTGCTGGATGCAACCATGAAAGCGGCAGAATATAAACGCCAGCCATTATCTGTTAGTAAAGGTTTTGCCCCTCCCCACGCTAAATATCTGGTATAACCTTTTTCCTTCGCAGCTTTTTGTGCAGCCTGCCATTGATCATCATATATTGTAAATGGATTATTCCCTCTTATAAGTGACGTAGCTGTCATTGCATCTATGGTACCAGCATTAGCATCATTCTTTTTTCCATCTCCAAGAGGATTGTCACCGTGGGGCTGTCCATACCACACACCAACAGCATTCTGAAGTCCATTTACAAACTCATACCCAGCTTTTGGCTTGGCAAAGAAAATTCGTACCTGTCTTGTTGTGCCTCCTTTATACTTTACAGGATCCATATCTATGGTTTGATTATCTTTTACAGGAACCAGTGCTTGTTTCTCATAGTCCCACATAACTACGTCCAGACCTTCACCGTTTCGGGATCCATCTGTTAATAATCTTACTGTCACAGCCTGTCTTCCGCGTTCTTCTTTGTATGGTACTAAGGTAAAATTGTAATCCTCAAATTTTCCGGTTCGGACTTTCAAATCCATCTTATATTCATAAGAACAATTTTTTTCCTCACCTCTAGTAGTTGTGTAGCTATCTGTCATCTTGGTGGTTAAACTTAATTTACCTGGAGTCGATGAAACACCATCACCTTTACTTATTGGCACCTCACTAACTCCGCTTTCAGAAGAGGCTTGAATGGAAGTACCGTTCACCACCATATTTATCACACGGTAGCCTCTCTTCGTATGAAAAGCTGGAATATCCAATTCATAGCCTGACATTTCATACACATCATCTGGTTTAAAAGTCCACATGATTTTGTCCTGGCCTTCCAAATACTCCCAGCCCTTGGCTACGCTGTGTGGAATATTAATGTATTCTTCCCCATTAATATCTTTTGTATTAATGGTTATTCTGTAAATACTTTGTTCTTTATAGATAATTGTAATCGTATCGTCTTTTACAAAGTTAATAGAATAGGTAGCTTTGTTTTCATTTCCATTTTCCTTCGTAATTGTCGCACCCTCTTGAGAAACAACGGATTCGATTATAAATCTTTTCGCTTTGGGATTATTTGCTTTTGCTGTGTCTGTGCCAGGAGTTACTGAAATTACAAAGTTTTCTTCCGCATTTACACGAATCTGATTCGATATATCAAGCGGTACATCAAGGCTTCCATTTTTTTGGGTGATCGTACCAGGTGTACAACTATCAGGAACTACTTCCTTTATGCTGACCAAGTGATACTCCTGGTACATCATCGTTAATTTCTGAGCTTCTTCCAGCTTAATTGCAATCACACCATCTGTACTATAGTAAATGGTGTCGTTATATTTTCCGATGTATACACAGTTTTTTCCATCTACTTTTGCACTCTTAAACTCGAAATGTCTGCCTTCTATAGATAACTCTTTATGATCCGCAATTGCTCCAAATTTAATGACAGAAGGTGCTCCTGCAATTGGGTTTCCTTTGACATCTACATACGCTACTCTATCTGTTGAGGCTTCTTCTCCATTCTCGGCAACCGCCAGTAATTCTTCTTCCAGACTCTGTACAGACATTTGTTCCGGTGCATCCAGATCTGTTATCCGATCTGCTGAATCCTCTGTTTCAACCGGATTTTCTGGTTCCACTGGGGTCTCTGTTTCTGTCGGAACCTCTGATTCCGTCGGTTCTTCTGGTTCCACTGGGGTCTCTGTTTCCGGTTCTGTCTCCTGATTTTCAATGTCACTGATAAAGTCCACCGTCTCCTGTGATTCCCTTTCCATTTCCACACCGGCACCAGATGCTTCGGTTACATTTAATGATAAACCACATATAGAAAAAATCAAAATCCAGGAACAAACGATCTTCAAGTATTTTTTCATATATTATGCCTCATCTTATGACTCTCCCTTATTTCTTTTCTGGTTTTCATATGTTAAAATGCTTAGGCAAATCAGCGACCCAAACAACAATAAGAAATATCCCATAACAGGACTGTCATCTCCGGTCTTTACGCTATTGGTTTTTCCTGATCCATCTGAATGGGACGGTCTAGATGGTTGTAACGGATTTGAGGGCTGTGTTGGATTCGGCTTTTCTTCTCCCATATAACTGTTCTTAAAAGAGATCGTTTCTATTTTCTCCCCCTTCTCATTAGCTACAATTGTGACAACTTTTAATTGATTTGATTCATTATAGTAAGCCTCAACAGTTACATGGTATTTATTTTGATCATATTTGTAATTATCTTTTTTCTCAGTTGTCTGACAAAGGGTATAGTGATACTGTCCTGCTGTCTTCACATTCAGCGTAATCTCAGTAGCTGCATTCTTTTTCATTGTCCAGGAATATTGCCTATTATGACTTCCTGCGGGCATGGGCGCATCATTCTGATCTGTTGTCATAATATAAGAGAATTCATCTGCAATACCTTCCACTTCACTGTCAAAGAGCTGTTTCACTGGAATTTTTACTACAGTACAGTTATCAGATGCAAACACTGATATCTGCATGCTCAGAAAAAGGAGCATAGTCACCAATATGATAGTTACTTTTTTTAAATCAAGGATTTTCATGTTTTTTCTTTCCCTTCTTCTTTAATTTTCTATCTATCAGCAATAGAACGATAATTAGCAAAAGTATCCAGTAGATAACCGGCACCTGAATCATCTTTTCTTTTAATTTATCAATTCCAGTTCCCAGATTCTTGGCTTTCTCTTTCTCAGGATAGACCTGATCCGTAAGCCTTCCTACTAATATATTTCTTCCATTTGTCATGTCTGAGGTACATGTTATCAGAAGAACCAAATGGTCATTTTCCGTAAGTTCAAAGTTTCTTTTATATAAAGCATTGTCTGATATTTCCTGCAGATACGCCTGTTTTGCTTCCGGTTCCTCTGAACTGACACTGAACAGCCGTTCATTATAAGCATCTGCCTGGATCAATGCATAAAATTCAATTCCATGATCTTTTCCATCAAAAAAAAGATTTCCGTATGGATGTTCGTCAAAATACTCCTTATCTGCGAATAGCCCCACATCTCCAAACATCATGTGTTTTTCCATATGGTGTCCATATATCATATTGTTAAAATCGGAAAAATCCGGTTTGTTTGCACAGTGCAAAAATATGGAACCACTTAAAGAATATTTTCCTTCGGCATCCGTATTCATATAGGTATCATCATCTTCTGCCTGAAGCAGCGGATAATTAACGTTTGTTTCGTTTATTCGAATCCAGCCAATAATATCCGGATTGATTTTCTGCAATTCTTCAAAAGATTTCGTATGTTTTTCTGTTGGAATATAGGCTTCGTAGTTCTTCGCATCTGCCGCCTGATATACCTGATTGGAATCCCATAACATATAGCATGACAGGAACATTATCATAAGAATCAGCAATAACGCTATAAAATTCACCATATGATCGACTATTTTGACTAAAAACTTTGCTGTTTTTTTCATATGAAATATTCCTGAAGTTTCCTTTCTTATTGCAAAAGGGAATGCGACGGAGTATCGCCGCACGCATTCCCTTTGCTGTTACTTCTATGATTTTATGTAATTATTTCTGTACTTTTTTGCGTTTGAAAGCAACGAATCCAAACAGTGCTGCAGCACAAAGAGCAACCATCAGAACGTATGGAAGAGTGTTCATGATAATACCAGTTGTTGGCACGTTGTTGTATCTGTTGGTTACGTCAACAGTGTTCTTGTTCTGACCAAGTTTATAACCAGTATTAGCAGCTTCATCCAATACTTTAATCTCTTCATTAAATTTTGTTGCAACAACAGCTACTTTGTCTTCATTATTAATTACAACAGCAGCACTTCCTTTGTAGTTTGCTTTTGCAGCCTCAGTTACGATGATTTTAGTTCCTACTGGAACACCTGTAAATTTCTTAGTCTCGTTATGCTTCAAAATTAATGTAGCATCTCCGTCACCATTTATTGTAACATCAGTTCCATCAACTTTTACACCACCAAGTGTGTTTTTGTCTGTTCCTGCTGGGAATACAAAATTTACAGTGAAATTAAATTCGTCAGAAGTAGAAGCAGTAAAGCTTGTATCTGAGCTTTCGTTTCCTATAACATTTTTAGAAATCTTCAATGAACCATTTTCAGTATAGATAGGATCCGGTGTTGGATTTAAAGGATTTGTACCTGTACCAGCTTCCTGAACATAAGTGTTTTCGAATTTAAATCCGTTATTTTCTCCATCACCAATATCTACTTTTACAGGACTTTCTTCAGCGGTACCCTGGTCATTCTTAATTTTGTTAACAATGATATTGGAAATCTCATAGCCACCAGCTGTTGTATTGGAAACATATACATCCATAAGATACTCAGCTTTGGACATGAGCATTTTTTCTTTCTCATGCGTATCGTCAAGATTCAATGAGTTTCCTGTTTCTGTTACTTTGTAACTATACTTACCAGCTTCACTATATTCAGGAAATGTTACAGCCCATCTTTTAGTTAAAGTACCTGTTCCTTCTGTTGTTTTAAACTCAGCCTTGTTAATTGTAACATCTGCTTTAGTCTCTACTAAGTTATCAACACCATTTTCATTTTTCTGCTGTACTGCACTAAATGTAAAGTCAACGTTCTTTGCTACTTCAGTGTTAAAAACCTTTGTAATATACGCTTCATTTGTCATTGTGTCTGTGCCTGCTGCAAATGCCGGCATTGCCAGTCCCATTGTCATAGCACCTGCTGCGACAATAGCGAGCATTTTCTTAGTGAATTTTTTCATGCTCATTGTAGTTCCTCCCTTGTGAATTCTTTTGTTTTTTATTTGATTAACGGATCCAGTAATTAAATTCCCCTGCTCCGAATAATCGCAATGACTTTTCCTTTGACATCTTTTATATCAATGCAGCCATAGATTCGGCTGTCCGATGCCTGAGGTCTGTTATCTCCAAGTATAAATACCTGGCCGCTCCCGACTGTGACCGGGAAATCCACTCCATCTTTAAACTGGGTGGTATCAAAGTAAATGTCCTGAGATATCTGTTCTGCACCATTTATCTTCAGTCCGTTTTTTGTAATGTCAACGGTGTCTCCTGCTACCGCCACAACACGTCCGGTCGTGGTTCTGCCGTCATCTTTAAACACTGCAACGTCACCGGAAATAAACCTTTTATCCAATCGGTAATATATGACCAGATCACCGTCTTTGATTGCCGGTTTCATGGAGACATCATTTATTCTTACGATTCCATAGAGAAATGTAAAAATAAGAAATACTGCTAAGACAATAAATGCAATCTTCAATAACAACTGAACAATATCCTGTGCTACAGATGTTTCCTGTACTATATTGTTGTTTTTATCTGACCGTTCAGTTTCGTTCTTCATCCTATCCTTCCATAAAAAAGGATGTCCGTAACCCTTCTAAGGGATTTATTTGTTTTAGGTCAACTCGGACATCCACGGTATTAGTTCGTTTCAATCATTATAGCACTTTCTTTTTTGGCTTCAATGCAACAAACATGTAAAAAGGCGGATGTATTTTTGCAAGTTTTGTTCCATAGCAGTGTTTATCTTATTTTCCGTCTTCTTCTGAAAAACAGAATCATAACGATACTTATAGCGAGTAATAGCCATACATGCCTGCTTGTTCTCAGACGAACCCCTGTTTCCGGTATTGATTGTGTGTTTTTGTTTGTGATCTTTAATTCAATCACATCTCCTCGTGCAGCCTCAATCCGCTGTTTCATGACAGCCGTATTTCCATTCGGTGTTGCCTGCACTGGATTTGAATACTTATCATTCTCTTCTTTTTTAGAAATCGAAACAGCGTATTTTGATGTATCAACAGTTTCTGTTATTATGATATCCGAAGATATATCTACATTTTTTAATGTAACTTTATCTCCATGTTTCAAAGAAGTTCTAATTGTCTTGCTACGCAGCTTTTGACCATCTTCCCAATAGAGAATTTCCATATCAAATGGCTTCTTGCGGTTTCCAAGTGGACCAGTGACTTCCTTTGTAATCTCAACCGTCACCCCGCCTTTTTGCGGATGATTGACGATATGTCTGTCCGAAACAGCTCTCCAGGTATTTGTCATCGGTGATTTCTCATATAGGAATAAAATATCGGATTCTACATCGACCATATATAGATTAAAGTTATCCTGATACTGTGTTTTAGCTTTATCTGCTTTGTCCTTTTTGTTCGGAGTAACAGATTCTACCATCCAGTATCTGCCATCTGGTATCTTTTCCGATAACCGAAGCATTCCGTTAGCATCAGTCAGCTGCAAGTCAAAATCAGGATTACACTTCTGACCATTCTTTTTCAGAACGATATCGTCCTTGCTCTGTGTATTGTCATAATCTACTGTATATCCTGTATCATCCGCATATTCTTTCGTAACATCATTATACGGTACTTTGTAGAACAGAAAACCTGCACCAGCAAGTCGGTTTCTTGGAAGATCATCCGTCTTTAAGAAACTTCGTTCAGCAAGATTGAAATGCAGATTCTGCACTTCCAGTTCCATCTTGGAAACATCCTTGAACTCATTCCCATCCTTCGGGAATAATTGTTTCCCATTTGAATTGAAATACTGAATCTCTGGATAAATAACTTCATAATATAGGAAACCATCCCCGTATTCCGAAGAATAATGTGTCTTTCCAATCTCAATTTCTTCCACCTTATATTCCACCGGATTTCTGTCCTGGAATAGTGGAACATTGTCGACTGTGTGTTCCCATCCGTTCTCTTCATTCAGCAAGAATTCCTGTCCTGTAGAAATTCCATTCTGATACAATCTGATTTTCACCTGTTTTTCCGTCAGTGCATCATTTGGATTTTCCCATGTCTTTTTGATATGCAGAGTGCCTGTTTTAGCAAAATTTCGGATATTAAGGCTGGTATCTCCTCGCTGAAGCAGAACAGATTTTCCGTTTATCTTACCATCAACTGGTGCCTTGACAGCCTCCTGATTTTTGTTAGCCTCCCTATCCACCAATTTTGCATCAATGATTTTAAATGTTCCATTGGCAATCTCAACTGTGATCTGTATATCTCCTGTGTCTACATATCCCGTCGGTAAGTTTGTCTCTCGCAGCAAATACGTCTCAGTTGCTGTTCTGTTCTGTTTGTTTTCATCTTGTAACGGAATGTGAAGTTGTGCGATTCCGTATTTATCAGTTGTTACCGTTTCCTCCTCAACACCGTTCTTACTGACAGCAAAATTGATTTTCTCCATTCCCTGTCCGGTAGACTCATCAAATTTGTTCAGTGTGAGTATTCCCTCTTTCTGATAACGGTTCTCCAATTCAATAGTAAGAGTCTCACCACCGCGTCCAATTCCACGTCCTGTGAATTGAATTCCACTTTCTGGATATGCTTCCCATGAATTTACATTATCTCCTTGTTCATGAGAATTGCGAACATTGTACCAACCCGAAAATTTCACATTCGAATCTTTTGGCTTATAGTTGTACTCTTTTAATGTGTATTTCCAGAATGAGTCCGCCTTAACGATCCACGTACAACTTGTATGTGTATCATCTGTCCATGTACCTACAACTTCTATCGGAGCATCCTCCGCTTGCGGAGCTTCTGTGTCCGGCGTCTGATTATCTTCAGAAGGAAGCACAAGTTTCATGTGCTGATGAAATGCAGGTGGCTGAGGTTTTCCATCTGAAAGCTTTTCATCCATATCTACCTGGATATAATAATCTTTCTTGACTTCCTCTATTGCTTCCGGCATTCCGACAAAATCTTTCTTTACTGTCAGGTAACCATTTTTTGCTACAATACGTCCGTCAATATGCCACCCATCGGACATTTCACTTTTGAAAGAATACCAATAAATGGTGAAGAATTCGGTATCTAATTTCGATGGCGGAATCTCCCTGTCTCCGATACGAATCATACGTCCACTTTCACGAATTGTCTGGAATACCTCTTCATCGGAAGGAATTCTATCTATCTTGTAGATATAGTCTCCATTTCCAATATATCCCTCATCTGGTTTTGTTCCCTGCAAAAGTTCTTGCACTCTCTTATGTCCCTCTGCATACTGTTCCCACGTAGATGGATTCTTATTTCCAAGAACTGGAACATCATGCAATTTACTTGCCTTCACATTACAGTTTGCCACGGCAACCGCACTTGTATAATCGTCTACATTCGTGGTTGGTAATGCTACCGAACCATCTTCCGGCATCGCCGACTTACAGATATAAAACTGTACCTGTTTTCGATTTTGGTTACTAACCTTACGCCACGCTGCATAGAGGGTGATTGGCTGTCTTGCATTATTATTTATAAGATCAGAAATAGAATCCCCTGCACCGCATTCCTGCCACTTTCCGTCTTTGTTTCTGTAATCCCAATGATCGAATTCATACTGTTCCAACTCTTTGCTGTCATTATCTTCATGATCATAAACTAGCGGATATGGTGACTTGACGTTATGTTTTCCAGCTTCTATTTCATTCTCATAATCATCTGTATGTCTTGTCTTATTTCCAACCTGAGGGGTCAGCTTAGATTCTTTTGGAAGCTTCTTCATATAACGGGTCGTATTATAGATCACTCTGACCGTTCCGGGGTCCTGGGGTTTGTCTGCGATCACCTCATAAGATGAGTTAACCTTCGGAATTTCAAATTTTACCTTATCATTTCCGGACGGTTCCGGAAGAACCTCATTTTCGTCCCTGTCATTAGATGTACAACTCCAGACAATCTCCTTGCCATAATACTCACCTTCTAAACTTGCCTTCTTTGGTACTTCCACAGTATATGCTTCCCCATGGCCTACATACTGTCTCTTAATCGCCTCTCTTTTGGTCAGGTTCAGTGGATCCAACACTTCAATCAGATGAAAACTTCCCTCTACACTGAAATGTCTTCCTGCCAGCCCCACCTGAGAAGAAAGTCCTGTCAAACGATCAAAATAATTTTCGATTCTGTCTGGATTCAGTGGGTTTGGCTGTGAGAAATAATAGACAGATACATCTCTCCCGTTTTTCAGGACAGGAATATACCATGTACCATCGTTGTCCTTATAAGGATGCTGTACAAACACACGGCTGTCTGTCGCATAACCAAACAGAATCTTCTCTTTCTGATCTGCGCCAGGCTCCAGTTTGCTCGGAGTGAAACCAAACTCACTGTAAATTTTAGAAATCGTATCATCTGGTGTGGCTCGCAAATAATAACGACTGGCTTGGCCACTGTTTGCTTTGATTATGTAATGCTGCTCAGCATTAATATTTTTTATCAGCTTATAATGTCCATCGATAAATACATAAAAACTAATATTTGCTTCTTTTGTTGCTGCCGGTTTTTCTGTATTATCAGGAACAATCACATATGGACGTACTGCATCATCTGGCTGAATAGTAAAGCTCATGGTATGCTCTGCTTCATTTTTACTCCATGTAACTGCTGAAAGAGTACCATCTTCCTTTCTGCATTCCCAGTTTATATCCTGCGTTTGTTCTTCTACACGCGGCTTTGTACTAACTGTTCTTGTAAGTGTTGACTTTCTTGCAACAAAATCAATTGCCGGAAGATCACGCAAAGCTGTTTGGCTGTAAACCTGTCCATCTGTATCCTGCACGGTCACACTGTAAAAACCGTTATATCTATCATCGTCGTGTTCGAGTAAGGTCTTTGCACTCATGGTGGCAATATTCTGTCCGTCTGGCAGGTAATACACATCCATCGGCTCTCCGGACTTTCCTATACAGATACATTCTTTTCCGTCTTTCGTATATTTACCTGCATTATGAATTGTGTCGTAATCTCTTTTAGAGTAATAGAAACGTTCCCTGTTTCCATTTTGAATAGAACCATCGTAATGAAATCGTTTTAATTTTTCTTGTAACACATCATTAGAAATATAATAGTAAACTGTTCCTTTTTCAGTAGTTTCTTTTATAACAGGAACCTCTTTATTGTCTACGTTATATCTTTCATTATTTACAAAGGTATAAAATTTGATGTTTAAAGTATTTGGTACAAATGCGTTACAGGCAATGGTATATGGCTGTTCAATCTTATCGATTGTAAATTCCAGTTTTTCTCCATTTTCAGTCGGATAAAGCGTCTTCTTTTCATCTTCACTAATACCAAGCCAGTCCTCTTTCTGCGTAGTGCCTTTCTCGACGGATGTTGTAACTTTAGAATCCTTCTTGTAGTAACGCACAGTTCGACTTCCATCCGGATTAATCACTGTAACCGAATAGAAACTGTTCTTATTCTGCTTAATCTGGTCTGAATCATTATCCGGAATTTTTTCGCCATCAGATGCTCCTTTTGGCATATAATAAACGTCTGTTGGTACAGTTGTTTCCTGCTTATCCAGGTTATAAGATACATATTGCTGTCCTTTATAAGTTACCACTGTCGCCTGTGCTAATGTCTTCTCACCACGGACTGTATATGGAAAATAATTTCCGGACTGTGTTTCCTCTGCATTCAAGCCGAACTCTTTATAAATCTCAGCAAGATCACTGACAGATAAATAGCATCTGCCCTGACGGTTCCATTTATACACCTTTTTCAGAGAATCAGCCGGCAGCTTTCGAACCTCATTGTCCACATATATATAAAACTGAATATCAAAGGCTGTCTGGTCCGCTCTCTGGATCACATAAGACTGTGTGATTTTTCCAATTGCGAATCTCGTCTGGTTCCCCGATTCCCGTATACCATCTATCACCTTATCGTCTGTTCCCATACAGGTCCATTCGATCTGGTCTGTCTGGTCTGGCAATTTAGGATTAAAGTCAGCCACAGCTTCTTCCACTACAGTTCCTGTTAATGCATAACGGATCCGATCCTGCCCTTCGCCCTTTACCTCTACGGAATAAAACGAATTGTCCTTTTTTACAGAATCTTTTAAATTTAATGCAACGCCTTTTCCATTTGGAAGGTAGTAAACATCTACCGCTTCCCCTTGTTTATTCTGGCCATAATTGTAAGAAACATAGGTCTTTCCGGATTCTGTGTCTGTATAAACTTCTCCGTATTCTATCCCGCTTTTTCCCCGGTATGCAGATACAAACTTTTTTATCGCATCCGGATTCTGACTCTCGCTGTTTTTCACAAATCCAAATTCTTCATATATCCGGAGCAGGTCCTCAATGGAAACACCATGATAGGTAGTTCTTCCGTCTTTCCATGTTGCAATGCCGGTAATGTCATTATGCTGAAGCTTTACCTTATTTCCATCGATAATAACATAGAAATCAATATCAAATCCTTCGGAAATCTCCTGAAGTTTCGGTGATTCCTCTTGTGCAATCTGCTCCTCGAAGGCTTTTTCTTCTTCTGAAAGCTCTCCCGTGGATGAAGTAATTTCTTCCTCCGGAATCTCTTCTAATGGCGGAGTGATTTTCTCTCCCGGAGTCTCTTCTGACGGTGAAGTGATTTCTTCTCCCGGGGTCTCTTCTGACGGCGGCGTAATTTCTTCTCCCGGAGTCTCTTCTGACGGTGGCGTAAGTTCCTCTCCCGGAGTCTCTTCTGACGGTGGCGTAATTTCTTCTCCCGGAGTTTCTTCTGATGGGGGAGTAAGTTCCTCTCCCGGAGTTTCTTCCGACGGCGGCGTAATTTCTTCTTTCGGAGTTTCTTCCGCCGATGATGTGCTTTCCTCCTCTGAGATAAATTCTTCTGAAAGCATTTCTTTCTCCAGAGAACCATTTATATTCAGAATACTCTCCTCATTTGCAGAAACTGCCAAAGCTGTCGTTCCTGCACTATTCATACACAAAACCAATAAAAGTATCCAGGCTATCCATCTTAGCCATATCTTTTTTCTCTTCACACAAATTCCTCCTCAAAATATATTTTCCTATTTCTCAGCTATCTGCCTTTTTTATCCATTCCTTCTGCATTGCCGCTTCCAGAAAACAATGAAGCAGCGGTTGGGAGAATGAGCCACATTCCCCGTTCAGGATCATTTGCAACATAACTATTTGTCTTTAGATTTAATTTTAATACTACATAAAACCTGCCAAAGTCTTTATCTGTGCAATCTATTGGTTTTTCCTGTTCCATAACCCCACCTTTTACAAAACTCAGCCCTTAAAGGTACTAGTTCATATCAAAAAAATATTCCTTTCTGCTTTTTTCATGTCTAGCTTATAGTATATAGTTCTTTTAATTTTTTATAATGCACAAAAGTCGCAAATATTGCACATGATTTTTGCAAGAAGTGTTCCATTATATGGATTTTTCCAAAGGAAAAAAACGAACCACACTAACCGTGTGATTCGTTTTTTATAACAATTCTAATATTTTTAATATAATAATTCCATTTCGGACAGCTAACATCTCAGCTATGTTATCAAAGTCCAGTCCCGTTAGTTTTACTATTTTTTGCAAACGATACGAAACTGTCCGGGAATGTACACCCATCAGCTCTGATGCTTTCCGAATACTTTGTTTATGATTCAGATAGCATTCCAGCGTATCAATCAGTTCTCCATTTTTCTTAATATCATATTGATGAATCTCATTCACTGCATCCGGTATATATATTCTCAATTGCTTTTCATCCTTAATATTCGCAAAAATATGAAAAAAACCTAATTTTGAACAATCTACTACTGACTTCTGTATATCACATGTTATCTTTCTGATGACATCAATGTATTCTATTGCAGTTTTAGAGTCTTCAAAAGAATCTTTCAAATCATGATAACCTTTAACACTTTTTCCTATCCCTATCAGAAATTCATATTTTTCTTTTCCTTCTTCCAATTGATCTTGTATCTTTTTCTGGAATTCTTCTAGAGCGTGTTTGAAAAAAATCAGAAATTGTTTATTTTAACCAAATCAATATG
>ENA-OUQK01000851-OUQK01000851.1-human-gut-metagenome-genome-assembly--contig:-NODE-851-length-17227-cov-4.839099_pt1 | contig 17227 bp, 15 predicted proteins | sample MGYA00237954_ERZ548842 | MGnify/ENA primary metagenome ERZ548842 (study PRJEB26490, sample SAMN05194704) | human gut metagenome | biome: terrestrial biome; feature: human-associated habitat; material... | reverse complement strand
AAAAAAGCACTTGACAAAACGCTTCATGGGGCAAGGCTGAGGACATCCAGCCGTACATGGACCCGAAGTTTGAGAACAACGTCATTCTCACGCAGACGGAAAGCCTGACGATGAATAGCCGTCCGAAGCAGCCCAAGTACGCCCGCAACAAGAACATTCTGGTGATCGGTGGGTCTGGCTCCGGCAAGACAAGGTTTTTCGTTAAGCCTAACCTGATGCAGTGCCATAGCTCATACGTCGTGACCGATCCCAAGGGCACAGTTTTGGTCGAAACTGGCAAAATGTTGGAGAAAAACGGATATGTGATAAAGTCGCTGAACACGATCAATTTCAGAAAATCAATGCACTATAATCCGTTCTCCTACATCCGTTCCGAGAAGGACATCCTGAAGCTGGTCAACACCATCATTGTCAACACCAAGGGCGACGGCGATAAGTCCGGCGAGGATTTCTGGGTCAAGGCGGAGCGGCTTCTCTATACGGCGTATATCGGCTATATCTGGTACGAAGCGCCGGACAACGAGAAAAACTTCACCACGCTTTTGGAGATGATAAACGCTTCCGAGGCGCGGGAGGACGACGAAAACTTCAAAAACCCGGTTGACCTGTTGTTTGACGAGCTGGCTGAAAAGGAGCCGGATCACTTTGCCGTGAAGCAATATGCCAAGTATAAATTGGCGGCCGGCAAGACAGCAAAATCCATATTGATTAGCTGCGGGGCGCGGCTTGCGCCATTCGATATAGCGGAGCTGAGGGAGCTTATGAGCTATGACGAATTGGAGCTTGACACTATCGGAGACCGCAAGACAGCCCTGTTCGTTATCATCAGCGATACCGACGACACGTTCAATTTTATTGTGGCGATTATGTACTCCCAGCTTTTCAACCTCTTGTGCGACAAGGCAGACGACGTATATAACGGGCGCTTGCCAGTCCATGTGCGATGTCTGCTGGACGAGTTTGCAAACATCGGCCAAATACCGAAGTTTGACAAGCTGATCGCCACCATCCGAAGCCGTGAAATATCGGCGTCGATCATCTTGCAGTCCCAAAGCCAGCTAAAAACCATCTATAAGGATGCGGCTGACACCATATCGGGCAACTGCGACACCATGCTCTTTTTGGGCGGCAAGGAAAAGTCCACCCTTAAAGAAATATCGGAGCTGTTGGGGAAAGAAACAATCGACCTCTACAACACTTCCGAAACCCGTTCCAACACCAACTCCTACGGGATGAACTACCAGAAGACCGGCAAGGAGCTTATGTCTCAGGACGAGATCGCCGTTATGGACGGCGGCAAATGTATTTTGCAGCTTCGAGGGGTGAGACCTTTTCTCAGTGACAAATTCGATATTACGAAGCATCCAAAGTACAAACTGCTGTCCGACTTCAACGAGAAAAACGCCTTTGACATTGAGAAATACCGAAGCCGGAAGCTGGTGGTAAAGCCCACCGACACCTTTGACCTCTACGACGTGGGAGAGGTCGAAGCAGAGTAAAGCCCCGTCGCTGCACTGTGCAGGAGCGAAAGCTCAAAGCAGAACAGCGACGGGGCTTATTTTTTTATGCCCACGGACAACCAACATTTTCCAAAAAGGAGGACATTTTATGGCTTTTATCTCTCAGGCAGTTACCGTTTTGCAGACCCTCGTGATCGCGCTCGGCGCTGGTCTCGCCGTGTGGGGTGTCATCAATCTGATGGAAGGCTACGGCAACGACAATCCCGGAGCCAAGTCGCAGGGCATGAAGCAGCTCATGGCTGGGGGCGGTGTTGTGCTGATTGGCACCACCCTCGTCCCGATGCTGTCCACCCTGTTTTGATCCGGCAGCAGACATCACCGCGGGAGGGCGCTGAAAATGCGCCCTCCCTCAACAATCAACCAACTTAAAGGAGGAAAAAGTATATGGCATTTATCCAGCAGGCAGTCACCGTACTCCAGACCCTCGTAATCGCGCTCGGCGCTGGTCTCGCCGTGTGGGGCGTTATCAATCTGATGGAGGGCTACGGCAACGACAATCCCGGAGCCAAATCGCAGGGGATGAAGCAGCTCATGGCCGGGGGCGGCGTAATCCTGATCGGCACCACGCTTGTACCGATGCTGTCCACCCTGTTTTGATTTCCCACGTTCCCGGCTTCTAAGAAAGGGGTGAAATATTGGGAGCAATCTTAGATAAGATCACCGAGGCAATCAAGGAAATGATTATCGGGATGATCGAAAGCAACCTGACCAATATGTTCACCGATGTCAACGATAAGGTCGGCACCATCGCAGCCGAGGTCGGTCAGACCCCCTCCGGCTGGAACAGCGGCATCTATTCGATGATACGGGGATTATCCGAAAGCGTGATAATCCCCATCGCTGGGATCATTATCACCTTTGTGCTGTGTTACGAGCTGATTACCATGATAACCGAGCGGAACAATCTCCACGACGTAGACACTTGGATGTTTTTCAAGTGGTTCTTCAAGGCGTTTGTGGCGATCTACCTTGTAACAAATACCTTTGACATCGTTATGGCGGTATTCGACATCGGGCAGCACGTCGTATCCGGCGCGGGAGGCTTCATCAGCGGCAGCACCAACATTGACATAGCCTCCACGCTTGCCACCATGCGGACGAGTATGGAGGCGATGGGTGTGGGTGAGCTTTTGGGGCTTGCCATTGAAACGCTTATCATCAGCCTGTGCCTCAAAATCATGTCCATCCTGATTACGGTCATTCTGTACGGACGCATGATTGAGATATACTGCACCGTCAGCGTTGCCCCGATTCCGATAGCTACCATGAGCAACCGTGAGTGGGGAGGCATCGGCACGAACTACCTGAAAGGCTTGTTTGCGCTTGCGTTCCAAGGCTTCCTGATTATGGTGTGCGTCGGCATCTATGCGGTGCTGATAAACAACATGATTATTGCCGCCAACATCCACTCCGCGCTGTTCTCCATCGCGGCGTACACGGTTATCCTCTGCTTCTCGCTGTTCAAGACCGGCTCCCTGAGCCGCTCGATCTTCGGGTCGCATTAAGGGGGATGACGCATGGGAAAATACAAAATCATCTATGCTGATCCGCCGTGGTGCTATGAATGTAAGAATGTTCAGGGTGCTGCTGAAAATCACTATCCAACCATGAGTATTGACGAACTGTGTGCCCTGCCAGTTGAAGAACTGGCAGACCGTGACTGTGCGTTATTCTTGTGGGTAACTTTCCCCATGCTTCCCGAATCTCTGAGGTTGATTAAAGCATGGGGATTCACATTTAAGACAGTCGCGTTTGTTTGGCTAAAGCAAAATCGAAAAAGCCTCACTTGGTTTTACGGTTTGGGGCGCTGGACAAGAGGCAACGCAGAAATATGTTTGCTGGCAGTCCGAGGAAAACCGAAGCGGCAATCTGCTAAGGTACACCAATTTATCATTGCGCCTATTGAACAGCACAGCAAAAAGCCTGACATAACACGCGACAAGATAGTGGAGCTTTTGGGCGACGTTCCCCGCGTGGAGCTGTTCGCCCGCCAGTCCCCGCCCGGATGGGACGTGTGGGGCAACGAGGTGGAAAGCACCGTTGAGCTTGCCCCACCGCCCAACGGCAAAACGTAAGCGCCATTCTCTCAGAAAGGAGGCATCCAATGGCATTTGTACCAGTCCCCAAGGACTTAAACCGCGTGAAAACCAAGGTCATGTTCAACCTGACCAAGCGGCAGATCGTCTGCTTTTCCATAGCAGCCGCCGTGGGTGTCCCGGTCTACTTCATCGCAAAGCCCCATATCGGCATTTCCTCTGCGGCGATGCTGATGGTGGTGCTGATGCTGCCCTTTGTCTTCCTCGCCATCTACGAAAAGGACGGACAGCCCGCTGAGAAGTACATCGGTCACGTTGTCAGGAGCATGATACTCCGCGACAGGGTGCGGCCCTACCGCACCAGCAACCTTTACGCTGTTATCCAGCAGGAAATCAAGGAACAGGAGGAATTGCATGAGCAACAGCAAAAGAAAACCGCAGCCCCGCATGACCGTAAAAAACGGTAAGGTCTACGGGGACGCGCTCTCCGCTGAGGAAAAGAAGCGGCTCGTAGCGCAAAAGAAAAAGGACAAGAAAAGCAGGAAGGTACGCATTTCGGCGCAGCAGACGATCCCCTATGTGGAAATGTGCAGGGACGGCATTTGCAAGGTCAATTCCCGCCTCTACACCAAGAGCATCCGCTTTGAGGACATCAACTACCAGCTCGCGCAGAATGAGGACAAGACCGGCATCTTTGAGAATTGGTGCGACTTCCTCAACTACTTCGACAGCTCCATCTTCGTGCAGCTCTCGTTCATCAACCAAAAGACCAACATTGAGGATTTCAAGAAGTCCATCCATATCCCGGAGCAGGACGACAACTTCAACGACATCCGCACGGAGTACAGCGATATGCTCCAGAACCAGCTTATGAAGGGCAACAACGGCCTTATCAAGCGGAAGTACATCACTTTCGGGATTGAGGCGGAGTCCCTGCGTGTGGCAAAAGCCAAGCTGGAGCGGATCGAGATGGACGTACTCAACAACTTCAAGAGCCTCGGCGTGAAGACCTACCCGCTGTCCGGCTATGAGCGGCTCAAGGTGCTGCATGATGTCTTCAACATGGACAACAACGACCCGTTCCGCTTCTCCTTTGACATGGTAGCCCGGACGGGGCTTTCGTCCAAGGACTTCATCGCGCCCACCTCTTTCGACTTCCGGGAGGGCAAGTGCTTCCGAATGGGCAGGACAATCGGCGCGGTGAGCTTTTTACAAATCCTCGCGCCTGAGATCAGTGACCGTATGCTGGCGGACTTCCTCGACATGGACACCAACATCACGGTCAATTTTCATATCCGCACCATCGATCAGGCACAGGCAATCAAGCGTATCAAGTCGAAGATCACCGACCTCGACAAGATGAAGATTGAGGAACAGAAAAAGGCTGTGCGGAGCGGTTACGATATGGAGATCATTCCGTCCGACCTTGCCACTTTCGGCGGCGAGGCAAAGCGGCTCTTGCAGGATCTCCAGACGCGCAACGAGCGTATGTTCCTCGTCACTATCCTCATTATGAATACCGCCGCCAACCGGCAGAAGCTCGAAAACGCGGTCTTCCAGACGGCATCCATCGCGCAGAAATACAACTGTGCGCTGAAACGGCTGGACTTCCAGCAGGAGGAAGCCCTCATGTCCTCACTCCCCATCGGACTTAATCAGGTGGAGGTTGAGCGCGGGCTTACCACTTCCTCCACGGCGGTCTTCATCCCGTTTACCACGCAGGAGCTTTTTCAGGACGGCGAGGCGCTCTACTACGGGCTGAACGCGCTGTCCAACAACATGATTATGGTGGACCGCAAGCAGCTCAAAAACCCGAATGGGCTGATCCTCGGCACCCCCGGCGCGGGCAAGTCGTTCTCCGCGAAACGTGAGATCACCAACGCTTTCCTTATCACGGAGGACGACATCATCATCTGCGACCCGGAGGCAGAGTATTTCCCGCTGGTGCAGCGGCTCGGCGGTCAGGTGATCCGTGTCTCGCCGGTCAGCCCGGACTTTATCAATCCGCTGGACATCAACCTCAACTACTCGGAGGAAGAAAGCCCGCTGACGCTGAAATCCGACTTCATCCTCTCCATGTGCGAGCTGATCGTCGCCGGGAAGGACGGCTTGCAGCCGATTGAGAAAACCATCATTGACCGAAGCGTGAGGCTGGTCTATCAGGACTACCTCGCAAACCCGGTCCCGGAGAATATGCCCATCCTCGAAGACCTCTACAATATCCTGCGCAAGCAGGACGAGCCGGAGGCACAGAGGATTGCGACGGCTCTGGAAATCTACGTCCACGGCTCCCTGAACGTGTTTAACCACCGCACCAACGTGGACTTAAACAACCGGCTTGTCTGCTATGACATCAAGGAGCTTGGCAAGCAGCTTAAAAAGCTGGGGATGCTGATTGTTCAGGATCAGGTCTGGAACAGGGTCACGGTCAACCGCGCCCAGCACAAGTCCACCCGTTACTACATGGACGAGTTTCACTTGCTCTTGAAAGAGGAACAGACCGCCGCGTACTCCGTGGAGATTTGGAAGCGTTTCAGGAAATGGGGCGGGATCCCCACCGCGATCACGCAGAATGTCAAGGATTTGCTTGCCTCCCGCGAGGTTGAGAATATCTTTGAAAACTCCGACTTCGTGTATCTTCTGAATCAGGCGTCCGGCGACAGGCAGATTCTTTCCAAGGCTCTGAATATCTCGCCCAGCCAGCAGAACTACATCACCAATTCCAACGCCGGTGAGGGGCTTATCATCTACGGCTCGACGATCATCCCGTTCAAGGACGATTTTCCGCGTGATACGCAGCTCTACCGCATTATGACTACCAAACCCGAAGAAATCGCTTAAAGGAGGATTTTACAGTATGAAAATCAATGATAAGAACACCGTTTCCGTCCCCGTGGAGGACATTGACCGCTATCTGGTCAACATGAGCAACCTTTTGGACGTTCACTTCAACCTGATCGAGCTGTTCCGGCAGGAGGACAAGCTGAAAAAGCACCACCGTCCCTATCTCCATGTGAGGGAGCAGATCGAGGCGACCATTGAGAAGACCACTCCCATCGTTCTGGACATCGCCGCCCAGCTCTGTGCGGATATGGAGAAGACCACGCCGCCCGCTGAAGACGAGGACCCCGAGTGCAGGGATTGTCCCTGCAAGGACTGTGAGGCCGGTTGCTGGAACTGCGCCAATTCCCCCTGCATGGCTGATCTGGCTGACATGACCGGCGATGGTGCGGACGGCGCGGAGGCTTTGAAGTCCGGGCTGACTTCCCCTACCGGGGACTTTGAGGAATACCTCAACGCGCCGGACGGCTCCCTCGTCCTGATGAAGAAGGGCGACTGCGACACCCTCCTGAATGCGGTCCTGATGCTGGCAGAACAGGTGCGCATGGTGACGGAGATGCGCTGCGAGGACTATGACTTCATCGACAAGTACGCCAAGTTTTTCCCCGCCTTTGCCGCTTTCGAGCATGACCGGCTGGACGTTTACAAGGACGCCCGCTTTGAGGCCGACGAGATCACGGACTTTATCGGGGAAGCTGATTTCCGTTCCTATCCCATGACCCCCGTGGAGCTGCCCAACTAAGGCAGCTCCACCCTGCCGGAAAGGAGTTGATGACCATAGAGCTTGATACCATTTATACCGGCGATGCCCTTGATGTGCTTCGGGGCTTGCCGGACGGGAGTGTAAACTGCTGCGTGACCTCGCCTCCCTACTACGCCCTGCGGGACTACGGGATGGACGGTCAGATCGGCAGGGAATCCTCCCCAAAGGAATATGTATCGCGCCTGACGGAAGTTTTTGCGGAAGTCAGGCGCGTTTTGCGCCCGGACGGTACGCTGTGGCTCAACCTCGGTGACACCTATGCCGGGAGGGGCGAGGAAGAAATCAAGCCAAAAGACCTGATCGGTATTCCGTGGATGGCGGCTTTTGCCCTCCGGGACGACGGCTGGTATCTCCGTAACGACATTATCTGGATGAAGGAAAATCCCATGCCGGAGAGCGTGAAAGACCGTTGCACCCGCTGTCACGAGCATATCTTCCTGTTCTCCAAGTCAAAGCAGTATTTCTTTGACTACAAGGCGATCTCCGAGCCTGTCACCGAGAGTACGAAAGAGAGGCTCAAACGCGGGATTGCCGGAAGCAACAAGTACGGCGCTCCTATCCCCGGACAGCCCAAAGTGCAGACCATCAACCTGCCCCGTGGCCACGGCACGATCAGCGACGGGGACATCAATCCCCTGCGGAGCAAACGGGATGTGTGGATCGTGAACACCGTCCCGTTCAAAGGCGGCCACTATGCCGCCTATCCCCCGAAGCTGGTGGAGAGCTGCATCCTCGCCGGTTGTCCCGTGGGAGGTGTGGTGCTGGACCCGTTCATGGGGAGCGGCACAACGGGGATGGTCACCAAACAGCATGACCGGCACTATGTCGGTATTGAAATCAACCCTGAATTTGCGGCGCTTGCCGAAGCGCGGATTGGAGGTGATCTGTAATGCCGCGCCAGCAGTTAAAACCCAAGGATAAGGTTGTCCTGAAAATGACCCGCGACGGCGCTGTGGAGGAAAACCTGACCAAAGGGACACAGGAAAACATCAGCCGGAGGCAGAAGGACGCGGAACTGGTGAAACCGACAGAAATCCAGCCGGAGGAAACCGGCACGGTACAGAAGCGCCGGAAACAGCCCCGTCCCATTCAGGAAGACGGTCAGCCGTCACCCGATACCCAACAGCCGAGGCAGGAAAACGAACAACCGGCACAGCAGGAAGCGGCGGCTCAGGAAAATCCCACCGTGACGGAGGGGCAGCCGGAAGCCGTACTCCATGAAGAACCCGCCCGTGCTGTTCTCCGGCAGGAAACTCCCCATGTTCCCCAAGGCAGCAGAAACCATACCGCTGTGGATGCCGTTATTACCGGCAGCATGGGAAAAAGCCGAAAACAGCCCGCTCCGGATGCAGATGCTATCCTCTCCAAAGCGGCAGAGACCGCCGCAGACAGGCCGGTTGCCAGTGATGCGGAAGTCCCGCCCACCCGGAAAATCCAGCGTTTGCAGGATAAGTCGGACAAGGCGCACGAGCGGTTGGATGCCGCCCGTGAAAAGCTCCCCACCCATAAGGTGATCCGCAAGGAGCGTGTTTTTGACGACGAGACCGGCAAGGGCAAGACCAAGCTCCACTTTGAGGACGAGCTGAAAAAGCCGAAGTCGCAGAGCAAGCTCATTTTCGAGGTGGAAAAGCCCGTGCGCAAGGCGGGAGAGTCCATTACCTCCACCGTCCACGGCAAAATCCATGAGGTCGAGAACGACAACTCCGCTGTGGAGGGTGCGCACAAGACCGAGATCGCCGCCGAGGGCGCTGTCCGGCATTTCAGCCACAACCATTCAAACAACGTGAACAAGCCCTATGAGCGCGTGTCCAAGCTGGAGCATGAAGCCCAGATTGCCGACGATAAGCTACTTTTTGAAAAGACTGTTCAATCCAACCCGGAAATGGGCAAGAAATCCAAAAACATGAACAAGCACTATCAGAAGCAGCAGATCAAGAAAGAATACGAGGCGGCAAGGCGGGCTGGCAAGCAGACGGCGGGGAAGGCGACTGCCTCAACCGCCAAGAGCTTTCAGGAGAAGGCGTCGGAAAAGGTCGAGGAATTTGTCGCTAAGCACAAAAAAGCCTTTCTGTGGGTAGGCGTTGGAGCGGCGGTCCTTGTATTTATCGCCGCCGGTTTCAGCTCCTGCTCCGCTATGTTTTCCTCAATGGGGTCTTCGGTGGTCTCCACTTCCTATCTCAGCGAGGACGACGCGATGCTGGGCGCGGAGGCGCAGTATTGCCAGTTAGAGGACGAGCTGCGGGAATACCTCAACACCTACGAGGCTACCCACGACTACGACGAGTACCATTTCGACCTTGACGACATCGAACATGACCCCTATGTGCTGGTCTCCGCGCTGTCGGCCCTCCACGGCGGGGAGTTCACCCTTGCCGGAGTACAGGGTACGATTCAGATGCTTTTCGATAAGCAGTATATCCTCACCGAAAATGTGGTGCAAGAAGTCCGCTACCGCACGGAAACACGGACAGGCACAACGACAAGCACGGACCCGGAGACCGGCGAGACCACGACGGAAACGTATGAGTACGAGGTACAAGTCCCGTATGACTACTATATCTGCTATGTCACGCTGGAAAACTTCAACCTCAGTCATGTGCCAGTCTACATCATGGGCGAGGACGAGCTGGCACTCTATTCGGCGTATATGGCTACCCTCGGAAACCGGGAAGACCTTTTCCCCGGCTCCGGCTATGTGGACAAGTACATCAACAACCCGCCCAGCGATTACACCGTCCCGGCTGAGTACCTGAATGACGAGAAGTTTGCGACGCTTCTCACGGAAGCGGAAAAATACCTCGGCTATCCCTATGTGTGGGGCGGCTCCAATCCGTCCACGTCCTTTGACTGTTCCGGCTTTGTGAGCTATGTCCTCACCAACAGCGGGCTTGTGAACACGGGACGGCTGGGCGCTCAGGGACTTTACAACGTCTGCACCCCCGTTTCGAGGGACAACGCCAAGCCAGGCGATCTGGTCTTCTTTCAGGGGACGTATGACACCTCCGGCGTTTCCCATGTCGGCATCTATGTCGGAAACGGGGTCATGCTGCATTGCGGGGACCCGATCCAGTACACATCAATCAACACTTCCTATTGGCAGGAACACTTCTATGCCTTTGGAAGACCCGCCTATTAACCAGAAAGGAGCTTTGAATGAACGCAAAATACGACAAACTTTGCGCGGACATCGCCAAGACTGAAAAGAAGTCTGAGGAAATTCAGGCGCAGCTCAAGGAGATGTACGCCAAGAAGACCGAGATGGAAAATCTCGAAATCGTCAATACCGTCCGTGCGATGGTGATGGACAAGGGGCAGATCATGGCGTTCCTTGCCACCTTGCAGGGCGGCGAACCCGCAAAAAAGAAAACCGATAAGGAGGTAACGGAGAATGAGTAAAAAAAGAGGGATGCGGCTTTTCCTGTCGCTTGCGCTCTGCGTGGTAATGGCGGCTGGCTTCAGCACCACGGCTTTCGCCTATGCCGACGATACCGAGCAGGATCTCCCTGTTACGGAGGCAACGCAGCCGGAGGATATGCCCCCGGCCGACGAAACTACGGAACAGCCCACGGAGCCTGACCTGACCCCCGGCGAGCCTTTCGAGGACGAGGGCAACGCCTATACCCGCGATCTGCTTTACGACAAGGACTGTCATAAGCAGTTTATCACCGTCCAGACCAAGAACGGCAACACCTTTTATATCGTGATCGACTACGACAAGCCGGTGGACGAGGACGAGGAACAGTACCAGACCTATTTCCTCAACCTTGTGGACGAGCGGGACTTGATGGATTTGATGGAGGAAGAAGACCTCCCGGATATGTCCTGCAACTGTGTGGACAAATGCGTGGCGGGTGCTGTGAATACCGAATGCCCTGTCTGCAAAAACAACATGGCTGAGTGCATGGGCAAGGAGGCAGAACAGACTGACCCGGCTGAGGGTGAGGGTGAAAACCCGGAACAGCAGCCCGACGAGCCGGAAAAGGAAAAGTCCGGGGGCGTTCCCATCGGCGTGATTGCCGTGATCGTCCTGCTTGCCGTGGTGGGCGGCGGTGCTTACTACTACATCAAGTTCGTGCGCGGCAAGAAGCAGAAGGACGACGATCTGGACTTCTACGATGACGACGGCTATGAGGACGGTCCCTACGTCAACGAGGACGAGGACAAGGAGCCGGACATTGCCGACGACGAGGAAGACGAGGAAACGGAGGCTGAGGACGAATGATCTTAGTGGTTGCCGAAAAGCCTTCGGTAGCCGTGTCCATCGGGAAGGTGCTGGGTGCATCTTCCCGAAAGGACGGCTATCTGGAGGGCAAGGACTACATTGTTTCGTGGTGCGTGGGGCATCTGGTGGGGCTTGCCGATGCTGCCGCCTACGATGAACGCTACGCCAAGTGGCGCTATGAAGACCTCCCCATCGTGCCGGAGGAATGGCTCTTTGAAGTCCCCAAAGATAAGGAAAAGCAGTTTTCCATCCTGCGCGGGCTGATGAACGACAAGCGCGTGACCGAGCTGGTGTGCGCAACCGACGCAGGGCGCGAGGGCGAGCTGATCTTCCGTCTGGTCTACAACAAGGCGGGATGCAAAAAGCCGTTCAAGCGCCTGTGGATCAGCTCTCTGGAAGACGAGGCTATCCGCAAGGGCTTTTCCCATCTGCGGGACAGCTCCGAGTTTGACCGGCTCTATGAAGCTGCCCTGAGCCGCTCCAAGGCTGACTGGATCGTTGGCATCAACGGGACGCGCCTGTTCACGTCGCTCTACCATAAGAAGCTGGTCGTCGGGCGTGTCCAGACCCCCACGCTTGCGATGCTGGCTGAGCGCGACGGCAAGATCAGCGGTTTTAAGAAAGAAAAGTATTTCAACGTCCATGTGGAAAAGGACGGTTTTACCGCCGACATGGAAAAGGTAAAGAGCGAGGATGAAGCGAAGCAGATCGCGGGGGCTTGCGATAAAAAGGAAGCCTCCGTTTCCTCTGTCAAGCGGGAAAGCAAGACCACGAATCCCCCGAAGCTCTATGACCTGACCACCCTCCAGCGGGAGGCAAACCGCTACTACGGCTTTACCGCCCAGCAGACCCTTGATCTGGTGCAGTCCCTTTATGAGAAAAAGCTCCTGACCTATCCCCGGACGGACAGCCAATACATCACCGAGGATATGGAGGGTACGGCGCGGCGTGTTATTACCGCTGTCTGCTCCGTCCTGCCCCTGTTCGCTGGTGTCAGCTTTGAGCCGGACATCAAGCGTGTTGCCAACAATGCCAAGGTCACAGACCACCATGCCATTATTCCCACCGTCCAGCTTGAAAGGCAGGACATCGCGGATCTCCCGAAGACGGAACAGCAGATTTTGAACCTTGTCGCTATGCGTCTGCTCTGCGCCACGGGCGGGAAGCACACCTACGACGAGACCGAGATCACCGTCTCCTGCGGGGGCTATTCCTTTGCCGCCAAGGGCAGGACGGTCACGTCTGAGGGCTGGAAAGCGGTTGAGCGCCGGTTTAAGGACTCCCTGAAATCCAAGGAAAAAGAGGAAACGGACAAGGAGCTGCCCCCGCTCCATGAAAACGATGTGCTGGAGTCCGTGGCGGCTACCGTGACGGAACACTACACAAGCCCTCCCAAGGCGTACACGGAGGATACGCTTCTCTCTGCGATGGAGACCGCCGGGAACGGTGAGTTTGACGAGGAGACGGAAAAAAAGGGCTTAGGGACTCCCGCCACCCGCGCCGGTATCATTGAAAAGCTGGTGAAATCCGGCTATGCGGAGCGCAAGGGCAAGTCCCTGACCGTATCAAAGGACGGCATCAACCTGATCGCCGTCTTGCCGGATGCGGTCACTTCCCCGGCTATGACCGCTGAATGGGAAAATACCCTGATGCAGATCGAGCGCGGCGAGGCAAATGCCTCCGACTTCCTGAATGGGATTATCGGTATGACCGCCGATCTCGTCAAGTCGCACCCTTCCGTCAGTTCCGAGGAAGCGTCCCGCTTCCAGACCGAAAGGGAGAGCATCGGCACCTGTCCGCGTTGCGGCTCCCCGGTCTATGTCGGCAAAGGCCGCTACTACTGCGGGAACAGGGATTGCTCCTTCTGTATGTGGGAGGACAGCAAGTTCTTTACCGCAAAGAAAAAGAAGCTGACCAAGAAAATCGCCGCCGATCTTCTGAAGGACGGGCGGGCGAAGCTGAAAGGCTGTTACTCCGAGAAAACCGGCAAGACGTATGATGCGGCTGTCGTGCTGGACGATCCCGGCGACAAGCCCCCGCGCTTCAAGCTGGAATTTGACAGGAGGTGAAGCCGTGAAGCTGACACCCTATGAGAAAGAAACCATCATCCTCTACAACGAGGCGGAAAAGACCGCCAGCGTCTACACCCACGATGCAAAGCTGATTGCCAAGCTCAAACGCCTTTCCGAGTGCTTCCCGGATAAAGTCTACCCTGACCGCCCGGAGGCGCACGGGGCTGTCAGCTACACCGTCCCCAAGAGCTGTGTCGGTGTGCGTACCCCGTACAGTGACGAGCGCCGCGAGGCAGACAGTATCCGTGCGAAAAAGGCGGGGCTGATGCCTCCCGCAAGGGGCAAACGTCCCAAATCCGATTAACCACAAGCCCCTGCATGGGTATTTCCCCTTACCTGTGCAGGGGCATTTCATTCAGAACAAATGCTCAATGAAAGGAGACCAGCTATGGCAGATAACCAGAGCAGCAAAGACCGGCTGAGGGAGATCACGGCGGGCATTGAGGAAGGTATCAAGCAGCTCTTTGACAGCGAGAAATACGCACAGTACCTCCAGACCATGAGCCGCTTCCACCGTTATTCCGTGAATAACGTGATGCTGATCCATTCCCAAAAGCCCAACGCCACCCGCGTCGCCGGTTTCAACAAATGGCGTGACGACTTCGGGCGTCATGTCAAGCGCGGCGAGAAAGGCATCCAGATCATCGCGCCTATCTTTTATAAGAAGAAAATCGAGGAAATGAAGCGGGACCCGGACACCGACGCCCCCATTCTGGACAAGGACGGCAAGGCGATCTTTGAGGAAAAGGAAGTCAAAGTCCCCATGTTCAAGGTAGTGTCCGTTTTCGACGTTTCCCAGACCGAGGGCAGGCCCCTCCCGGAGCTTGCCGCCAACCTGACCGGCGACGTGAAGCAGTTTGAAATCTTCATGGAGGCTTTGCGCCGTTCCGCGCCGGTCCCCATCGAGTTCAAGCCGATGGACGAAAATATGGACGGCTACTTCAACGAGGCGGCGCAGAATATCGCTATCCGTGAGGGCATGAGCGAGGTACAGACGGTCTCTGCGGCTATCCATGAGATCGCCCATTCCAAGCTCCACAACTATGAAAAGGCACAGGCCGAGGCTGTTGCAGGGGACGAGAATGCGGAACAGCCGGTCAAGAAAGACCGCCGCACCGAGGAAGTGGAGGCTGAAAGCATCTCCTACACCGTATGCCAGTATTATGGCATCGAAACCGGCGAGAACAGCTTCGGGTATATCGCTTCATGGTCTAAGGACAAGGAGCTGAAAGAGCTTCGCGCCAGCCTTGAAACCATCAACAAGACTTCCGCAGAGCTGATCGACGATGTAGACCGCAATTTCCGGCAGATTTGCAAGGAACGCGGGATTGACCTCTCCGCTGACAAGGAGGCGGAAGCCCCGGCTCAGGAGCCGGAAAAGGAAGCTCCCACCGCTCAGGAAGCCCCTGCGGAACAGACTGCACCGGCAGAGCCGAAACAGGTTTTTAAGATCGAGGTCAATCCCGTTTCTAACGACGAGAATGACCGCTTTTTTGTCCAGCAGTACGAGGAAAACCCAAACAAAACACTCAATATCGGCGCTGTGCTGTTCATCGGCTCTTTCGATAAGTGCCGTGAGGTAGCCGAGGGGCTGGATAAGGGCGAGATCACGCCGGAACAGGCGCGTGGCATGATGGAAGCCCCGGAAAAGAGTGCGCCTGCCCCGGATCAGGACACGGATCAGGAGAAGCTCTACGTCCTCGACGACAAGCTCTATCTCCATGTCCAGACCACCGAGGACGGCTTCGACTATACCATGTACGACGTGGAATCCATGAAGCAGTTGGACGGCGGGCAGCTTGACGAGCCGGACATCGCTATCCATACTGCGTGTCTCAAAATCTGTGAGATGCACGGTGTCGGTGAGGAATCCATCAAGTATGCACCTCTCGAAAAGATTGAGGAATTGCAGGAGGCAGCTCAGAAAGCGATGGAAGCAGAAGCCGCTCAGGTTGCGGAGGCTGAAACCCTTCCCACCACGCCGGAGGAAACCATAAGCGTACCCATGCCGGACCCGACGCTCTCCACCGAGGATATGGAGCGGTACGGCTACACCGACGCGGATATGCTGCCCCTGTCCAAAGACCGGGCAATGGAGCTTGCCGCACAGGACATCACTGTATATCTGCTCTACGGCGACAACACCGAGGCTATGGCGCTGGACGGCGAGGAAATCCTCTACCACGAGGGGCTTTGCGGCATTACCCGTGAGGATTGGGAGAAAGTCATGGACACCGTACCGGCGCGGGACATCGAGAAGCGTTTTCAGGACAATCCCAAGGACGCTTTTGTGATCTACCAGCTCTCCGACGATGCGCCGAGGGAAACCCACTTTGCGGGGCTTGCTGAGCTGAAGGTCGCACCGGCGCGGGAGAATTACGAGGCGGTCTATACCCGTGACCTTGTGCCGGACGACAATCCCAGCCGTATCCTCGACAATCTCTTTGCCGAGTTCAACGTCCAGCGCCCGGAAGACTTTACCGGGCATAGCCTCTCCGTCAGCGACATTGTTGCCTTGAAGCAGGACGGGAACATCACCTACCACTTCTGCGACAGCTTCGGATTTAAGGAGCTGCCGGATTTCCAGAAGCCGGAGAACGCCCTGAAAAATGCGGAAATGGCTATGGAGGACGACTACGGCATGATCGACGGCATCATCAACAACGGCGAGAAAAAGCCTACCGTAGCGGAGCTTGAACATCAGGCAATGACCGGGACGCCGATCTCCCTGATGGACCTTGCAGAAGCCGTCCACCGTGAGGAAAAGGCGGGGAAAGCCCGCACCGGCGAGAAGCCGTCTATCCTTGCAAAGCTCAAAGCAGCCAAACAGGAACAGCAGGAAAAGAAAGACGCTCCCCATCGGAGCGCGGAAAGGGAGATGTGATATGAGCATGAATGTATCTTATGACGAGTACCAGCTTATGAGCCTCTATAATGAGGGGACCCGCGGCGCTCTGATCTCCAACCTGATGGAAGCCCGGAAGTATCTGTCTTCCGACGAAAAGGACGAGATCGCCGTAACCGAGTCCTGCATCAAGAAGCTCCGCGCAATGTCTGATGCGGAGTTTGACGAGCTGGCGCTTTCGCCGGATTATTTTGAGGAAATGGAGGACACCTATGCCGAGTAAAGCCCTGATGTTTGCGCAGATGGCAGACGATACCGCGACGGAGATCACCGGCAGCTACCAGAAGTGGACTGCTTTTTTGACTACCGCCGCCCGTCTGTATAAGTACCCGTTCCATGAGCAGCTCCTTATTTTCGCACAAAGGCCGGAAGCTACCGCCTGTGCGGAATATGACCTGTGGAATCAGAAAATGGGGCGGTATGTCCGGCGCGGCTCTAAGGGCATTGCTCTTGTTGATACCAACGGTGAAAGACCACGGCTGAGATATGTCTTCGACGTGGCAGACACGGGCGGCAGGGAAAATTCCCGCCGCCCCTACCTTTGGGACTACAAAGCGGAGCATTTCGAGACCGTTTCGGATGCCCTTGAACGCCGGTTTGGTGTCGGGTCGGAGGGCGACCTTGCGGGACAGCTTGGAGCGATTGCTTCCCAGCTTGCCAATGACTACTGGCAGGAACACAGCCGCGACATCCTTGATTCCATTGACGGCTCGTTTCTGGAGGAATACGACGATTTCAATGTCGGCGCGGCGTTCCGCAACGCTGCCGCTGTCAGTACCGCTTACGCCCTCATGTCCCGCTGTGGGCTTGCCCCGCAGCTGTCTCTTATACACATCTCCGAGCCCACGAGACTAGGCATGATCTCGTA
>ENA-OUQK01000849-OUQK01000849.1-human-gut-metagenome-genome-assembly--contig:-NODE-849-length-17240-cov-4.938144_pt1 | contig 17240 bp, 18 predicted proteins | sample MGYA00237954_ERZ548842 | MGnify/ENA primary metagenome ERZ548842 (study PRJEB26490, sample SAMN05194704) | human gut metagenome | biome: terrestrial biome; feature: human-associated habitat; material... | reverse complement strand
TCCTTCGCCGTTTGTTTTCCGTCTCTGAAATAGCTGTCAGGTTCCGCTCCCGTGGATCGTTTTATTGGTAGAAGCCTTGCAAGGACGAAAGGCAGACCACGATCCATTGGAGAGGAAATGTCAGTAGAATGTGCCATGGGGAACACTTCCTGGCCGGCGGCTGCGGCCCCGCAGGGGCCCGCCCTCCGGGCGGGCCTGGCCGGGCTCCGCCCGGCCTACGGCGCCTGCGGCGCCGCCCTGCGGGGCCCATCCGGCCGGCTGCATAAAAGCCGCCCCGGCGGGCCATACTACCGGCGAGAAATTCCCGGAGGGCGTTTGCATGGCCGGGCGTTTCCCACACGCCCGGTCGGGAACAAGGCGCCACGGTGCTTTTTCTCCTCCGGGTCTTGTTTTTGCCCAAAAAAGGCTTGCATATCGCCGCGGTTTGTGGTATCATTTTGTAGTCGAATGATGCCCTGTACCGGACAGGGTGTAATTATTGGAGGTAAAAAGATGTCCACTCTCGCTATTATCGGCGCGGTCGCCATGATCGTGATCAGCATTCTTATTATCGTTGTGGTATCCCTGCAGGAGGGCAAGGGCGATGGTATCACCGCTCTGGCCGGCGTCAGCGCTTTCCTCAATGACAGCAATGACCGTTCTGCCAATGCCAAGCTTTCCAAGCTGACCAAGATCCTGGCTATCATTTTTGTTGTGATCACCCTGCTGGTTTACATCCTGCAGTAACAGTCGATCACCCACCGAAGAAGGACGCTGTTTGCAGATGCAGACGGCGTCTTGATTTTTATGGAGAAGAAGGGCCCGCGGAAAAATGCCACCCATCTCCCAAGTTCTTAAAATAACCAACCGGGATGGTAGATTTGTTCACAATTTAACCGCTATAATGGTTACAGAATCCGCGAAAGGAGGGCGATGCCCCATGAAACGAACCGTTTGGATGATGGCTGCTGTCGGTATCGTCCTGCTTGGCTTTGCCGCCTGCGGCAGCGCCGCCCCGGAATCTCCCGATGAAAACACGCTTTTTGCCGCCAATGGTCCCGCCCTTACCGTAGTGGAAAAGCAGCCCGACCAATATACCACCGACCCGGAGGACAAAACAGTTCCGCCGGAGCAGTCCCCCGACCTGCTGACCATGAACTCCCAGGAGGAGGAGGGCTTTGCCCTGTTTTACCCCCTGCTCAGCGAGACCCAGTTCCGCTGCCTGATGGATGAGGATGGTGTGGATTTCATCCCCAATCGGCTGGTCTCCTGCGAGGAGGGCGGCCTGGCCTATTACAGCACCGCCGCCGGCGACTTGGTGTACTGCACCGCTGATTTTTCCACAGTGAAAGCTGTCCTCTGCCAGCAGCGTGTCGGCCTTATCATAGATGCCCGTTGGTTGGATGCCGACCATCTGCTGTTCCTGCAGGGAAATGAGAATGAACAGGCCGTTTATCTGTTCCGCCCGGCGGAGGGTATGGTGGAGCTGTTGTATCAGTCCCCGGAGGGCCGCCAGATCCTTGGCATCGAGCTGGATGAAAACGGCCAGCCGGTGTGTATCCTCTCCGCCCTGCCGCAGCTGGAGGAGTCCGACCCGGCCCCTGTTCCTGAGGAAAACGGGACGGATAATACCAATTCCGGTACCAAATCCGATGAATCCTCCGGGGAGAACCCCGCTTCCAATGCGAAGGACTGGAGCAGTAGCCTGTGGGATGATGATGAGGACAGCGAAAAATCCGAGTTGGGTGATGCCAATGCCGGGGAGGAGTCGGCGATTCCCACCGAAAAAGTAGAGCTGGATATGACCGCGGCCTCTCCGGAGCCGTAATTTCCCGAAAAATCCCGGCTTGCCGAATCCATTTGGCAGGCCGGATATTTGTATTTACAGCCGGTGCAGGGGCCTGGCCCGGTGCTCGCTGCCCTTGGAAAACCCTGTGCAGAAGCCGAGTGGGCCCGCTGGGCCGGCGGCTCCGCCGCCGTAGGCGGGGCTGCGCCCCGCCTCTGCCCGCCCTGCCGGGGCGGGCGCCCAGCGGGCCCTTCCTCCCGGCAACCCCCACCTGCTGCCGACCCCATTTTTACAGACCCGAAAGGAGATCTCTACCATGTCATTCTTTCCCCGCCTTATCGTCGCCCTCCGCAAACCGGTCGTTATGGCCGTCAAAAAGCCCACCCCCCTTACCTACATCGGGGCCGGGCGGCTGCGCCAGGCGGCGGAGCTGCTGCGGCAGACCGGCAGCCGCCGGGTGCTGGTGATGACCACCCCCGGCATGATGCGCCGCGGCCAGCTGGATCAAACCCTTTCGGAGCTCAAAGAAAACGGGATGGAAGCGGTGGTTTTTGACCGTGTCAGCCCCGACCCCACCTTTGGGGTGGTGGAAGAGGCCGTAAGCTGTGCCGCCGGCTGTGATGCCATCTTGGCGGTGGGCGGCGGCTCGGTGCTGGATGCCGCCAAAACCGCGGCAGCAGCCATTGCCAACCATAAGCCCGCCGAAAAGCTGGTCGGCACCCTAAAGGTGAAAAAGCAGCCGATGCCGCTCATTGCGGTTCCCACCACGGCCGGCACCGGCAGCGAGACCACCATCGCCGCCGTCATCAGTGGGACCGCGACCCACCGCAAGCGCCAGATCCTCGATCCCAAGCTCGTGCCCTTTGCCGCCATCCTCGATCCGGAGCTGACGGTTGGCCTGCCGCAGGGGAATACCATCCACACCGCAATGGATGCTCTGACCCACGCCCTGGAGGCCTATGTTTCCACCTACGCCACCCCGGAGACCGACCGCTATGCCGAAATGGCCGCCAAAATGATCTACGAGGCGCTGCCGGTGGTGCGGGAAGAGCCCAAAAATGTGGAAATGCGGGAGCAGCTGCTGGTGGCTTCCTTCCTGGCCGGTATGGCCTTTACCCGGACCTATGTGGGCTATGTTCATGCCTTTGCCCACAGCATCGGCGGGCGGTATGGGGTGGCCCACGGCCTGGCCAATGCGGTTCTGCTGCCCCATATCATGGAGTACTATCTGCCCGTCAGTACGCCCCGCCTGGCCCGCATGGCGCAAATTTGCGGCATCAGCAGCGATTCCGATGAAAGCACCCGTGCCCGCGCCTTTGTGGAAAGCATTGCCGCGATGAATCAGACCGGCGGTGTGCCGGAACGGCTGGCGGAATTCCCGCGTGCGGAGATAGACGCGGTGATAAAAGAGGCATTCCAGGAGTGCCACGGCACCTACCCGGTGCCCCGCTACTACACTCGCCCGGCAGCCCGTGCGCTGCTGGAGCAGGTTTGCGCGGAATAAAAAATCTCGAAAAAAAGCGGAGAAGCCGGTAAGGGCTTCTCCGCTGCTTTTTAGTATAGGGATTCTTCGTTTTCAGAAAATAACTTGTCATTCACGGCAAAAAGATCCTGGCCATTCAGAATACCGTACAGAATGATGGCATCCCGCCGGTTTTTGGTATAAAGACGGGCAAAGCCGCCTGCGTTTTTTGGTGCGATTTATCGAAAAAAAGAGGGCCTACTATGCTTTCGGTTAATTGTTTTCGAAGATTTCCCGCAGTATACTATCCCACCGTGGAGGATATCCGCAAAGCGTTGCTGGAAAAAGCCCTTTCCGGCAATTCCACGCTGAAAAAAGAAAATACCAATAGCGTTCTGATGGATGTGTCGCTTAAGATAAGAAATGCGGACGATGAATGGATCCCGGTCGATCCGAATGACTTCCCCGAAGATGGCGTGGAGGTTCTGCTGCCCTATCCCGAGGGCACCAACCGGACCTATACCTTTGTCATTACCCATATGATCACTTCGGGCGAGCACGCCGGTGAAATCGAAGTGCTGAACTACCAGGATGGCCTGCGGGTACACTTTACCAGTATGTCGCCCGTTTGCGTCGCCTATCAGGCCGGGTCCTCCTCCACCGTCACCATTGTTGCGGGGGATACCACCTCTCAGAGCGGCAGTAATCCAGCCACCGGTGCCGCCGGCGGCCAAACGCTGCCCGTTCTCCTTTGGGGCGGGGCGCTGATGATGGCACTGGCCGTCCCAAAGAAAAGAAAGTAATATGATCCAACCGTAAAAAGGACCCGTCACAGGAAAAGCTCCTGCGGCGGGTCTTTTGGCATGGATTTATTTCATAAAAAATACAAGGGGAAAACACACAGTAAAGCCCAACTTTTATATAAATCACGCCCAGTATTTCCCTATATTGTAAACCTTTCGTAAATAAAAGTGAAATATTAACCTTTGGACTGCAAAAAAGGAGCGATTTTGCCGTATTAGTGAAAGGACTTTTTCTCACCGGCAAAAATTCTTTTCGTGTCGGTTCTCTCCCCGACCAAACAAATCGAGAGCCTTTCTGCCCCACCGGTCAAACAGGGGTGCCGGTCTAACTTTATCCCTTTTCAGCAGACCTCATCGGGCAATTTGGGGGTCTGTCTCAGCGGGAACCTGCCTCCCACCAGCACCTTGAAAATTGAATAAAAAGGCTCTTTTTCTCATTCCCCCAATCGCTTTCCGCTTTTTGGACAAAAAGCACAAATTGCTACCGGGAAATTTGGAAAAATGCTTGAATCCGGGTGGACTATCGTGTAGAATGGGGAAGTCCCTAAGTATACGGCAAGTACTGCCGATATTCTGCTGCCCGTAAATGGGCCGCGAAAAACCGAATTATGGAGGAAAGACGCATGAGAACACTGTTCACGTCCGAGTCGGTGACCGAAGGTCATCCCGACAAAATCTGCGATCAAATCTCCGATGGTATACTGGACGCCCTGCTCGCTATCGATCCCAATTCCCGCTGTGCCTGCGAAACCACCGCAGAGCCCGGTGCGGTACACATCATGGGAGAAATAACGACCGCGGCCACGGTAAATTACATCGAGATCGCACGCCAGATCATCCGGGAAATTGGTTATACCAAACCGGAGTATGGCTTTGATGCTGATACCTGTGAGATCAGCTGCTCGCTGCACACCCAGTCGGCGGATATCGCCCAGGGGGTAGACATGGCGCTGGAGGCCAAGGAAGCCATTGATACCGACGGCCTGGGCGCCGGCGACCAGGGTATGATGTTCGGCTTTGCCTGTGATGAGACCCCGGAGCGGATGCCCCTGCCCATCACCCTGGCCCACCGCATCACCCGGCGGCTGGCCGCCGTCCGCAAAAACGGGGAGCTTTCCTATCTCCGGCCGGATGGCAAGGCACAGGTCACAGTGGAATACGAAAACGGAAAGCCCGTCCGGGTCAATACGGTGGTGCTTTCCACCCAGCATGATGAGGACGCCGATCCCCTGACCCTCCGCCAGGATATGATCGAGCGGGTCATCAAGCCCTGCATCCCCGCCGAGATGCTGGATGCCGAGACCAAGTATTATATTAATCCCACCGGACGCTTTGTACTGGGCGGCCCGGCGGCCGATACGGGACTGACCGGCCGTAAGATCATAGTGGATACCTACGGCGGCTATGCCCGGCACGGCGGCGGCGCCTTCAGCGGCAAGGACGCCACCAAGGTGGACCGTTCCGCGGCCTATATGGCAAGAAATATTGCCAAGACCATTGTAGAGGCGGGCGCTGCCCACCGCTGCGAGATTCAGCTGAGCTACGCCATCGGGGTGGCCCGCCCGGTTTCCATCTATGTGGAAACGGCTGGTACCAACACCATTCCTGAGGCGGAGATTTTTCGCTGGATCGAGCGGAACTATGACCTTCGCCCGGCGGGGATCATCAAAAAGCTGGGGCTGCGGGCACCGGTCTTTGCCAAGACGGCGGCCTATGGCCACTTCGGCCGGGATGATGCTGAATTCAGCTGGGAGAAGTGCGACCCCAAGGCACTGGCCGAGCTGAAGGCCATGGTGGACGAGGCCAAGCTGAACTAAGCTGAAATAAGCAAAATAAGAGGAGCCTTTCCGGGAATGGAGAGGCTCCTTTTGTGGTTTTTGGAGGGTCTTGCGGAGGGGCAGGGCGGACCGGAGGTCCGCCAGCCCGCCGGAACGGCGGGCGGCCTGCGGCCCGTAACCGGCGGCTTGCTGGGATTTGCGGAAAAAGGGGCGGAGCCTCTCCCGGTTAGGGCAGAGGCTTTTGGCCAGGTGGCGCGCGGAGGCTTTCCTGAGCCGGGGCCCGGATTTTTAACGCGCCGAAAAACGGGGAAAAAGGATGACGCTGTACCAAGTGTGAGCGAGGCGTAAAAAGAAACTATTGGCAGAGCGCGGCCCGGAAGCGCTCCAGTCCTTGCCGCAGCAGCTCAGCGGCGGCATCGCCTTCCCCGGCTTCGATGAGCTTGGTGAAGCGGGAAAGGGTGTGCAGGCTGCGGGCAATGCCTTCCAGACGGACATAGTCGGACCAGAATTCCAGATTGACCCGGGCAAAGGCATTGAAGATGAGGGGGGTGATGGTATTGCCGCTGAGGAAGGTGACCCCCCGGTGGTAGCGCAGCAGCGCTTCGGCCAGCGGCCCCACCCCGGAAAGCGAAGCCTCCTCCGCCTTTTGCTGCAGGGCCCGCAGGGCGGCCAGGTCGCCGGGGGTGTGGCGCGCTGCCAGCTGCCGCAGGGCCGGGGCTTCCAGGTAGTAGCGCAGATCCAGAATGCTGGAGGCAGTCTTTTTATCCGGCAGGCCGCCGTGGTAATCCATGATGGCCATGAGGGTCTCCAGACTGCCGGTTTGGGCGTAATCCGCCACCGTAACCCCCTTGCGGGATTCGACCTGCAAAAAGCCCAGGTGGTGCAGCTCCCGCAGGCCCTCGTGCACCACCGTTTTGCTGATCTTCATTTCATCGGCCAGCTCCCGCTCGGTGGGCAGGCGGTCGCCGGGGCGCAACTCACCGGAGAGGATGAGGCCCTCCAGCTGCTGGACGAAAAGCTTCCGCAGGGAGGGGGAGGAGATCTCTTGGAATGGCATAGCTTCAGCTCCTTGGATGGTTTGTGGGGTGGGAGGGGCCCGCAGGCCTGCCCTCCGCGCAAGCCTGAAATATACTGGTCAGACCAGAACCATAAATTATTTTAGCACAGGTTTGGGAGAAGGGTCAATAGCATTCGCGGCGGGGAGCTGGTAAAATAAAATTATGCTGGGCTAAATGGTGCCCATTTCCCCTAAAACGCGGCACGCCGCAGAAAAAAGGAGATCGAATATGAGCGATATCAACGGCAGCAAACCCACCAATTTCCCTCTGGATGAGAGTAAACTGTCTTTTAAGATCCCCCGTGATGAGCACCCGCGCGAGAACCTCCTCAAGTTGGGCAGCATGATTACCAACCGCATAGGGCTGAAGGCCACGGCGGATGACCCCGAATACTGGGGCCTGGCCAGCGTGATGACCGATGAGATGGTGGAGGTCGCGCTGAAGATGGGCGTGCGTAAGCCCAAGACCACCGAGCAGCTGATGAAGCTAACCAAAATGGAGCGGGAGCCGCTGGAAAAGCTGCTGACCGAAATGGCGTGGCTGGGCATAGTGGAATACAACTGGGAGAACCTGGACGGCAAAAACCCGAACCACGAAAAACGCTGGATCCTGCCGCTGTTTGTGCCCGGCAGCGCCGAGTTCCTGAATATGCGAAAGAGCCAGATCGACCAGAACCCCGAGGTCGCGGCATTCTTTGAGCGGATGACCTTCTTGCCGCTGGAAAAGATCACCCCCATGGTGCCCCCCGGCGGCTCCGGCATCGGGATGCATGTTATCCCGGTGGAAAAGGCCATCGAAAGTGAGAATGAGGCCATTGGACTGGAAAAGATCAGCTACTGGCTGGAGAAATACGAGGGCAAGTATGCCAAGAGCATGTGCTCCTGCCGTGCCAGCCGCCAGAAGCTGGGCGAGGGCTGCGGCGATGACCCCGAAAACTGGTGCATCGCGGTGGGCGATATGGCCGACTATGTGGTGGAAACCCAGCGGGGCGAGTACATCACCAAGGAGGAAGCGCTGGATATTTTCCGCCGGGCGGAGGAGAATGGCTTTGTCCATCAGATCACCAATATCGACGGTGAGCAGAAGATCTTTGCTATCTGCAACTGCAATGTGAATATCTGCAACGCCCTGCGCACCAGCCAGCTTTTTAATACGCCGAATATGTCCCGCAGCGCCTATGTGGCCAAGGTGGAAAGCGAAAACTGTGTGGCCTGCGGCCGCTGTGTGGAGGGCTGCCCCGCTGGCGCGGTGAAGCTGGGCCAAAAGCTGTGCACCAAGGACGGCCCCATCACCTACCCCCGGCAGGAGCTGCCTGACGACCATGAGTGGGGCCCCGAAAAGTGGGCGATCGACTACCGCGATAAGAACCGCGTGAACTGCTACAAGACCGGCACCGCCCCCTGCAAGACCGCCTGCCCCGCCCACATCGCGGTGCAGGGCTACCTGAAGCTGGCGGCCCAGGGCAAGTACAAGGAAGCTTTACAGCTCATCAAGCGGGATAACCCTTTCCCGGCGGTCTGCGGCCGCATCTGCAACCGGCGGTGCGAGGACGCCTGTACCCGCGGCACCATCGACCAGGCGGTGGCCATTGATGAGGTGAAGCGCTTTATTGCCCAGCAGGACCTGAATGCCGAGACCCGCTTTGTCCCCGAAAAGGTCATCCCCAAGGTGGATGGCGAGTTTGAGGAGAAGATCGCTATTATCGGTGGCGGCCCGGCCGGCCTTTCCTGCGCCTATTACCTGGCGGAAAAGGGCTACCGTCCCACCGTCTTTGAGAAGGAAAAACAGCCCGGCGGTATGCTGATGCACGGCATCCCCGAATTCCGGCTGGAGAAGGATGTCATTGAGGCCGAGATCGATGTGCTGCGGGCCCTGGGGGTGGAATTCCACTGCGGCGTGGAGGTAGGCAGGGATGTGACTATCCCCGAACTGCGGGAGCAGGGCTACAAGGGCTTCTATGTGGCCATTGGACTGCAAAGCGGCGGCAAGCTGGGTGTGCCCGGCGAGGACGCCGAGGGTGTCAAGGCCGGTATTGAGCTGATGCGGGAAGTGAACCTGGAAGGGAAGAAGAGTCTTTCCGGCCGGGTAGTGGTCATCGGCGGCGGCAATATCGGTGCCGATGTGGCCCGGACGGCCCTGCGCTGCGGTGCCGAGAAGGTTTCGCTGTACTGCCTGGAGGACTATGATTCCATGCCAATGGGTGTGGAGGACCGCACCGAGTGCGAGGAGGACGGCATTGAGATCCATGCCGGCTGGGGCCAGACCGAGATCCTTGCCGAAAACGGCAGGTGCAGCGGTATCCGCTTCCGCAAGTGCCTTTCCGTCCGCAATGCCGAGGGCCGCTTTGCCCCGACCTTTGATGATAATACGACCGAGGAAGTCCCCTGTGATATGGTGCTGTACTGCATCGGGCAGAAGGTGGACTGGAAGGGCCTGCTGACCGGCACCGCTGTGGAACTGAACCCCAACGGTACCGCCAAGGCCGACCCCGTGACCTACCAGACCGCCGAGCCGGATCTCTTTGTGGGCGGCGATGTCTACACCGGGCAAAAGTTTGCCATTGATGCCATCGCGGCCGGCAAGCAGGGCGCGGTTTCTCTGCACCGCTGGGTGCAGGATGCCACCCTGACCATCGGCCGGGACAAGCGGGAATTCATAGAGCTGGATAAGAATAACCTGCTGCTGGAGGAGGCAAGCTATGACAATACTCCCCGCCAGCGCATCGGCTACAATGAGACGCTGAGAAAGACCTTTAAGGATGGCCGGGTGGCCTTTACCGAGGAACAGGTGAAGGCCGAGACCGCCCGCTGCCTGGGCTGCGGCGCCAGCGTGGTGGACCCCAATAAGTGCATCGGCTGCGGCATCTGCACCACCCGCTGTGCCTTTGATGCCATCCACCTGCACCGTGACCTGCCGGAGTGCAGCACCATGCGCTCGGCGGAGGATAAGATGAAGGGCATCCTGCCGTACATGATCAAGCGGAAAATACGCATCCGCCGCGCCAAGAAAGCCGAAAAGAGGAACGGATAATGCATGAGCTGGGGATCGTATTCCATACGATACGAACCATAGAAGAGGTGGCCGCCGAGCAGGGGCTGACCCGGGTGGGCAGCGTGACGCTGGAGCTGGGCGAGGTGAGCGGGGCTATTCCGCAGGAGCTGGTGAGCTGCTGGGACTGGGCCGTGAACCGCACCGAGCTGCTGCGCGGCGCGCCGCTGAAGATAGAGCCCCTGCCCGCCGTGACCCACTGTGAGGGCTGCGGAGAGAATTATCCCACTGTGCGGCACGGACGCACCTGCCCATACTGCGGCAGCGAAAAGACCTGGCTGCTGCGGGGGAATGAGATCAGCATAAAGGAAATAGAGGCGATATAATGGAATTTAAGACGATAGAGCTCAAAGAAAGCATCTTTGCCAACAACGACCGGGAGGCCGACCGCCTGCGGGCAGAGCTGAAGGGGGATAAGACCTTTCTGCTGAACCTGATGTCGAGCCCCGGCAGCGGCAAGACCACCACCCTGCTGCGGACGGTGGAGCGGCTGCGGGAGGAAATGCGCATCGGTGTGATGGAGGCGGACATTGACAGCGATGTGGATGCCCGCACCATGGCCGGGGCCGGGGTACGGTCCATCCAGCTGCATACCGGCGGCATGTGCCACCTGGATGCCGGGATGACCGAGCAGGGCCTGCGGGAGATCGGGACCAAGGACCTGGATCTCATTGTGCTGGAGAATGTGGGCAATCTTGTTTGCCCGGCGGAATTTGATACCGGCGCGGTGAAGAACGCGATGATCCTTTCGGTCCCGGAGGGACATGATAAGCCGCTGAAATACCCGCTGATCTTTACCGTCTGCGACGCGCTCATCATCAATAAGGTGGATGTGCTGCCGTACTTTGACTTTGATATGGACAAGGTGACGGAGTACGCCCGCATGAGGAATCCGAAGCTGGAGATTTTTCCCATCTGCGCCCGCACGGGCGAGGGTGTGGACGCCTGGTGTGACTGGCTGCGCCGCCAGGTGAATGCGTGGCAGGCATAAACCAGAATAACAAAAAGAGCCTTTCCGGAGTTGGAAGGGCTCTTTTTTGCGGGCCTGATTTGTGGTCGCCTTTGGCGGGGCCTTTTGCAAGGCTTGATGAGCGCGCCTGCCCGGCGGGGGGTTACTTTTCTATGATGAAAAGTAGTAAAAGATTTTTGGGGCGAGTTTGTGGTCGCCTGGCGGCGGGGCGGGGCTTTTTGCAAGGCTTAGTGAGCACACCTGCCCGGCGGGGATAGTTTGTGGTCGCCTTCGGCGGGGCGGAGTCACTGGAGGATGACGGCCTGTACGGCTCGCCGCCGTGGGCCTACTTTTGTATGTGCGCGTCGTCGCGGGCTTTGCTCCATGTCGGGTCGCTATCCCTATGGGATAGGCAACCCTCCAACGCTCCGCCGCTCCTCCTTTCCCCAGCGGGCCTTGCGTCCCGCCGGGGGCCCCATACCAAAACACGCTTGGGGCTGTGCCCCAAGACCCCCTTGCCGCTAAACTGCGGCTGGATACGAACGATGCGAAGCATCGTCCGTACAGCGCCGCAGATACGCTCTTAAGGTGCCTGCGGCGCATTATATGTGGGGTAACTGCAAATCGGCAGCAGAAAGCTACCACCGAAAAGCATGTGCGTCCTTGTCAAACGAAGGTAATGAACTTAAAAACTTTCCCCACAGCCGTTCCGTAAATGTGGAGGACTGTGGGGAATACATAGCTGGTTTCGGTTTTCAATGTTACCGATTGACCTCTTTTTTATCGGTGCGGCCCAGCAGGTAATCCACGCTGACATTGTAAAAATCGGCCAAGGCGCAAAGCACCTGTGGTGGCAGCATCCGGCCGCCACTTTCGTAATAGGCGTAGGTGCGCTGCGGCACATTGATGGCCGCACCCACCTGCTGCTGGGTCAGATCAGCATCTTCCCGCAGGTCGCGGATTCTTTGGTATTTTATCATTACGATCACCCCAGGGACAGTATAGGGGTGAATAAATTGTTCTATTTACAAAATGAACATATTGTTCTAAAATGATTTGTGAAAGGAGATGCTCAAAGTGGAAAAAGAGGAATGCATCCAAATTATGATGATACAGGATAAAATCATCGCGGCACAGCAGGAGTGTGAAGAAGCCTGCCTGCAAAGTGATACACCGGATTACCGAATGCTGTACTTTAGGCTTTTTGCCCGAATGGAGGAAGTGCGAAAGCTGCTGGAGCTGAGATAAATCAAAATAAAAAGCCCCCGCTGAGGGGGCGGGGGTCAGGGCAACTCCGGTTCCCGGCGGATGTGGAACAGCGCCCGGAGCAGACCGGAAAGCAGGCGTGGGCTGCGGTAAACTACAACCTTCATACAGTTACTCCTCCTTTTGGCAAGTGACAGCAGCTAACGGCGGCAGCGAAAGCCAAGGATCACCAAACCGATGGCCGCAAAGACCAGCGCGGTGCGCAGCTCGCCGCACAGGGCCAGCAGCACCCCTAGCCCAAAGGCCATGCAGCACAGCGCCAGGGGGCAGTCGCCCCGGCGGGGAGAACGCCTGCGGTACATGGCCTCTCCCCCTTCCCTTTCGTTGCTACGCCATCCTATGCGGCCGGAGGGGAATGGGTGCAGGGGCTATGCCTGCTTCCTTTTGGGGCAAACTGCCGCCCGCAGCAGGAAAAACAGGGCGGCGGAAATGACCGTGCCAAAAAGGTTCATCAGGATGTCATCCACATCAAAGCTGCGCCCCACTATGGGCTGGATCAGCTCAATGGCAATGGTGGCGCACAGCCCCGCCAGCACCGTGCGGCCCCAGTTTGCCTGCGGCCGGTACAGCGGGTATAAAAGCCCAAAGGGCAAAAACAGCAGGATATTATCACGGTTTTCCGTTGTGAAATTCCGGAAGAAGTCAAAGGAAAAATCGTAATCCATCACAAACCACGGCAGCCCGCCCTGGGAGGGCCTGCCGTAGAACAGCAGATAGTAGAGATCGGAAACGGGGTACAGAAAGATGGTAAAGACCAGCAGCCCCGCGAAATAGCACGGGAACAGCGAACGCAGCAGCACCCGCCCGCCGGGCAGCGCGGGCTCTTTTTTGTGCAGCCGCAGGGCATACCACACCCCGGCCGCCAGCGCAAAGGGCAGCGCCTGCAAAAAATATCCGGGGACGGTAGCAAAGAAAAAGTATTGGAAGGTCATGGGTATCCTTTCTTGGTGCAGGGAATGAAAAATCAGCCGTTTGGACTCTGCCGCTTGGTGATGGTGACCTTGCTTACCGTTGCGGTGTCGCTGCCGTAGTCGACTTCATAGTAAATGACGACCACCTGATCCCCGCAATTGTAAATATCCCCGAAGAATCCGGAAAGGCCGCTGTCCGGCTCCCCGAATTTTTCCAGAACCTCACTGCGGGGCGTTCCCTCCTTGATGGCTTCATAATCCTTTCGGGTGGGCTCCCCGCTGCCGCAGGCGGCCAGCAGCGCAAGGCACAGAACGGCGGCCAGCGCGGCCGCGGCGATAACGCGATGCTTCATGGAGTACTCCTTTCTGAAAAGACAAGGGACGACAGCCCGGGAAAACTCGTTCCTCCCGGGCGCCGCCCCTCTTACAGCCTCATAAGATCGGAAAAATGCCGCTTACCAGTTCTCGATCATCATATCCCGCAGGTGATAGGGAAGGTCCTCCGGCTCGCAGGAAAGGGTGAAGACGATCTGAACATCCTGGGTGGCCCGCAGGCTATCCAGCGTGTTTACCATCTGGGTAAAGGCCTCAAAATCGCGTCCGCACATCTTAAAGACGGGGTCGATGTAAATGTGGGTGATATCATAGTTGCCGGCCAGCAGCCCGGTGATGAAGCCATAAACGGCGTCATAGCCCGCAATGGCGTATTCATCGGAATAAACCAGGCGTGCAGCACTGCTGATCTCATAGGTCAGGCGGACATCCTTTTCGATGACGACAACATAACCTTTGCTCTCCTTTACGGCTTTGTTGGCCATTTCCACTATGGCCTTGGTCTTACCACTGCCCTTGTGTCCTACGATTAACTGTATCATACTTATGATCCTCCTTGGAATTTGGTGGTTGCAGACTATTCTTCCATGGGCGTCGCCCAAAGTTGATAAAATTTATTCTCCCAGCTTCTCCAAAAGCTCCTGCCGCAGGTCCTCATAGCCGGGCTTGCCCAGCAGGGCAAACATATTCTTCTTATAGGCCTCCACGCCGGGCTGGTCAAAGGGATTGACCCCCAAAAGGTAGCCGCTGATACCGCAGGCCAGCATGAAGAAGTACACCATGTAGCCGTACTCCTCCTCATTGATGGCCGGAACCTCCAGAACGAGGTTGGGCACGCCGCCGCGGGTGTGCGCCAGTATGGTGCCCTGCATCGCCCGCCGGTTGATCTGCCGCATCGCCATGCCGGAAAGGAAATTGAGCCCATCCAGGTTTTCGGGGTCCTCCTCCACCGTCAGGTCGGCGGCGGGGGTGATAAAATCAATGACCGTCTCAAACAGGTTGCGGCTGCCGTCCTGGATAAACTGTCCCATCGAGTGCAGGTCGGTGGTAAAGGCCACCGAAGCCGGGAACAGCCCCTTGCCGTCCTTGCCCTCGCTTTCGCCGTACAGCTGCTTCAGCCACTCGCCCATCTGGGTAAAGCGGGGTTCGTAGCTGGCGTAAATTTCTATGGCCTTGCCCCGCCGCAGCAGGATATTGCGGATGGCGGCATAGCGGTAGCAGGGGTTATGGGAAAAGTCGTCGTTATCCAGCTCGGTCATCGCCTTTTCAGCACCGGCAAGCACCGCATCAATATCGATCCCGGCCACCGCCATCGGCAGCAGGCCCACCGCAGTTAGCACCGAATACCGTCCGCCCACATCATCGGGAATGACAAAGGTCTGCCAGCCCTCCCGGTCGGCCAGGGATTTCAGGGTGCCGCGGGCGCGGTCGGTGGTGCAGTAGATGCGCTCCGCCGCCTCCTTGCCGTAGCGCCGCTCCATCATGCCGCGCAGCACACGGAAAGCCAGCGCCGGCTCGGTGGTGGTGCCGGATTTGGAAATGACATTGAGGGAAACCCGCTTGCCCTCGCACAGCGCCAGGATCTCATCCAGGTAGCTGCCGGAAAGATTGCACCCGGCAAAGTAGATGGCCGGGCCATCCTTACCCAGGGCATTATAGTAGGGGCTGCGCAGCAGCTCGATGGCGCTGCGGGCGCCCAGGTAGCTGCCGCCGATGCCGATGACAATAAGCACATCGGTATCCTCCCGGATCTTTTCGGCCGCCGCGTGGATGCGCGCCAGCTCCTCTTTATCGTAGTCCCGCGGCAGGCTGAGCCAGCCGTGGAAATCACTGCCCGCACCGGTGTGCTGCCGCAGCTGACGAACAGCCGCCGCCACCTGGGGGGCCATGCAGTCCATTTCATCGGAGGAAACAAACCCCTCCAGATACTGTTCCCGTAAAGTAATCGCCATTGCTCCAAACCTCTTTTCGGGTAAGATATTATTCCACCTATATTTTACCCTAAAACCGGCAGGTTTGCAAGTGTTTACCGCTCTGTGGAAAACTTTGTGGAAAGTGTGAAAAGCCGGAATGACGGCCGGCTTTTTTACAGGCTGTATATTTTTGCGCCCTCTCATCCCCGGCCCCGCGCACCGCCCCACAGCCTCCCCCGCGCAAGGGGAGGCTTTCGCCGCCAGGCGACCACCAACCTTTTCTCATAGGGAAAAGCAAAACCGCCATGCCTTTCGGCACAGCGGCTTTCTTTTTATTATAGGCTTGCTTACGCGGCGGGAGTCTCGGTGTTCTCCTCTGCGGTGGTATCATCGGTCGCAGCGGGCACAATGATCTCGCTGATATCGGTGTAAGCGGGGGCGGGGTTCTGCTCCTGCAGGTACTGGCCCACATTGTTGAAGGTCACGGCGCGGTAAATGTAGCCGTAGCCATACTGGGCAACATATTCGGAGTAATCCTCGGTATCCATCTCGGTCTTAAAGTATTCCTTCACATCGTCCTCGGTGGCAAAGAGGTTCATGTCCTCAGCAATGGCCATCATCACCATGTACTGGGAGATGGTCTCGCGGATGTTCTCCTCATACTTGGTGCGGAAGGCCTCCTCGCTCTCCACACCGTAGTAGTAGTTCAGCAGGGTAGAAAGCTCCATGCTGTACTGCAAGGCGGAGAACTTCAGCTGCTTGATCACAATGGTGATCTCGTTATCCACCAGCTTTTGGGGCACTTCGCTTACGGGGCAGTTTTTCAGTATGGTTTCCATCATGGCGTCATAAACCTGGCTGTCGCGCAGGTCCTTGGCAATGGTCTGACGCATGTTCTCTACGGAGGTATAGCCATAGTCGTCCTTCAGGTTATCCTTTACAAAGTCATCGGTCAGCTCATAGGTGTGGGTCACAATGATCTTGTTGATGGTCACGGTAAAGACGGCATCCTTGCCGGAAAGCTCGGTGTTGCGCTCATAGGGGTCGGGGAAGGTCACTTCGATATCGAAGGTCTCGCCGGGCTTGTGGCCGATGAGCTGCTCCAGGAAGTTGTCAATGTAGCTGGTCACGCCGATGGTCACCTCGGTGCCGGCGCCATTGGTGCTGCCGCCCTCAAATTCCACACCGTCCACCTTGCCCACATAGTCGATGTTGATGGTATCGCCATCCGCTACCTCGCGGTCGGTAATCTCTTCCTTATAGGTGTGGCTGGACATAATGGAATCGATCTTCTTCTGGATGTCCTCTTCCTTTACGGTCACAGCGCTCTCGTCATACTGGATGCCGGTATACTGGCCCAGCGTCACATAGTCCTTGGCGGTAATGCCATCAAACCGGCCGTCAGTGGTCAGCCCCAGGCTGTAGTTTACGGCGGCGTCGCCGTTGCCCTGCTTGCTGCTGCAGGCGGTCAGGCCCACGCACAGCATCAGCGCCATCAGCATGGCCAGTACTTTTACAAATCTGTTCATTTCGCTTCCTCCAAATTAGCGGCCGTCCGTTTTCGGCGGCGTAATATCGTTCCCTATTATAGCGGGTTTTGCCGCGCTTGTCTACCAAACTGCCAAAATCTTTACAGCAGGTTCATTATTTTTTACAGGATTTAGCGGCAGCGTGGTGCCGCACAATCCAAAAGCCACCCTTGCGCAAGGGGCGGGCGCCGCGCCAACCCAAAGGCTCCCCTGTGCAAGGGGAGCTGTCAGCCGCAAGGCTGACTGAGGGGTTGACGGCAAATATTAAGGTAATCATTTCATCTCGCCTGTCGGCGTCGCGGAGCCTTTTGCAAGGCTTAGTTAGCACGCCTACCCGGCGGGGCCCTACTTTTCTATGAAGAAAAGTAGATAAAAGAAATATTAGGCCAAGATTGTGGTCGCCTAGCGGCGGGGCATTGATTTTG
>ENA-OUQK01000831-OUQK01000831.1-human-gut-metagenome-genome-assembly--contig:-NODE-831-length-17514-cov-3.781374_pt1 | contig 17514 bp, 17 predicted proteins | sample MGYA00237954_ERZ548842 | MGnify/ENA primary metagenome ERZ548842 (study PRJEB26490, sample SAMN05194704) | human gut metagenome | biome: terrestrial biome; feature: human-associated habitat; material... | reverse complement strand
GCGCGTTTGCTCACTTGCTGAGATAGTCTTTCAAAAATTTCACGGCCTCCACATAACCTTGAAACCCCAAGCCTTTATAGGTCTTGACGCAGGCCATGCCGGCGTAGGAGACCTGACGAAACGGTTCCCGGCTGTCCACATCGGAGATGTGGACCTCCACGGCGGGAATGGCCACGGCCTTCAGCGCGTCCAGAATGGCCACGCTGGTATGGGTATAGGCAGCAGGATTGATGACGATGCCGTCATAGACGCCGTAGGCCGCCTGGATGGCGTCCACGATGGCGCCCTCGTGGTTGGACTGGACGAAACCGACCTCGATGCCCTCGGCGTCGCAGGCGGCGCGGACAAGGGTCAGCAGGGACTCGTAATTCTGGCTGCCGTAGATGGCAGGCTCCCGCAGGCCCAGCAGATTCAGGTTGGGCCCGTTGATGACCAGAAGTTTCATAGCAGCGCCTCCTTAATGGCTTGTACCGTGGCCTCCAGCGCCCCGTCGTTGGACACCGTCACGTCGGCAAAGCGGCGGTACAGCGGCTCCCGGCGGGCGCAGAGCTGGGCGAGGTCTGTGGTTTGGGAAATGGGACGGCCCTCCGTTGGCAGCTTGGCAAGGTCGCGGGTCAGACGGAAAATGGTGCCGTTTTGATGCAGCAGCGGGTAGTTTTCCGGCCGGGTGACGCAGCCGCCGCCGGTGGAGAGGATGATGCCGGAGCGCTTGCCCTGTTCCGCCAGAACCTCTGTTTCCAGTTTCCGGAATGTTTCCTCCCCGGACTGGGCGAAGATCTCCGGGATGGACATCCCAGTCCTTTGGGCGATCAATTCGTCAGCCTCCACTACCTCCCGGTCCAGCGCTTTGCCCAGAGCGGCGGCCACGGCGGATTTGCCGCTGCCGGGCATTCCGATGAGGATGATATTCCGCAGCCGCTGGTTCACAGCGCGTTCCACCCGCGCCAAGGCTTCATCGCCGATGGCCGTGCCGGTGAACTGCTCGCTGGAGCGCTTGGCCTGAGCCACCAGCATGGAAAGTCCCCCAGCGTGGGGAATCCCCAACTCTTCTGCCTGTAATAGCAGAGCGGTCCGTGCCGGGTTATAAACGATGTCCAGCACCCCCTCGCAGCGGGAAAAACGCCGCAGATCCACCGCCGCCGCACCGTTATGGGGATACATTCCCACCGGGGTGGTGTTGGCGATGATCTGGGCGTCGGCGTGGCGGTCCAGATGATCGTAATCGTCCGGACCGCTGCGGGAAATGACGGTAACGTCAGCGCCCAGCTGCTCCAGCGCAGCCTTCACCGTGACGGAGGCCCCGCCGCTGCCCAGCACCAGCGCCTTTTTCCCGGCGGGGTCGATGCCGCTGCTGCGAACCATGTAGAGAAAGCCGAACAGGTCTGTGTTGTCGCCGTACAGCGTACCGTCAGGACGGTGGACGAGGGTGTTGACGCTTTGCAGTCTTTCCGCCGCCTCGGACAGCTCTGCACAGTAGGGCACCACCGCCTTCTTGTAGGGGATGGTGACGTTCAGGCCGTCCCAGCGGTCGGAGCACAGAAAGGCATCCAAGTCCTCCTTGGAGACCTCAAAGAGCCGGTAGTCATACTCCCCTAACTCGTGATGGATCATGGGGGAATAGCTGTGGCCCAGCGTTTCCCCCAGCAGTCCGCACCGCAGCATCAGACCACCTCGCTGTAACTGCCCAGATAGGAAAATTCCTCGCACAGAGAGGGCAGCTCGCCCATGAGCTGCAAAAATTCCGGGGCGTATACCGGCGTTTCCAGATCAAAGTAGAACATGAATTCAAAATTCCGCTCCGGCATGGGGCGGCTTTCCAGCTTGTTCAGGTTCAGGCCCAAGGCGTAGAACCGGGAGAGCACCCGGCACAGGGAGCCGGGCTCGTGAGGCAGCACCGCCATGAGGCTGGTGCGGTCCGCACCGGGGTAGATCTCCAGATTCTTGGAGATGCAGATGAACCGGGTGAAGTTGCTGCCCTGATCCTGCACCCCGGCCTCTAAGCATTCCAGCCCGTACAGCTTCATGCAGGAGCGGGAGGACAGGGCGGCGGCGTGGCCGTCCCCCTCCGCCACCTTCTGGGCGGCTACGCCGGTATTCTCACAGGGGATGACCTTCACATCGGGGAAGGCTTGCAGATACTGCTCGCACTGGCTCAAGGCCTGCTGGTGGGAGTAGATCTCCGTGATGTCGCTCCGCTTGGTGCCGGGCTTCACCAGCAGATTGTGGTCCACCTTCAGCCGCACACTGCGGACGATGCGGAAATCGTGCTTCATCATCAGATCGTAAATGGCATTGACGCTGCCGGCGGTGCTGTTTTCCAGCGGCAGCACACCGTAGCGGCACAATCCCCTTTCGATAGCGGCAAACACCGCCTCAAAGGAGGCAAAGTACATGATGTGAGGCAGCTTGAACAGCTTGTCACAGGCCAGCTGGGAATAGGCCCCCGCCACACCCTGACAGGCAACGGACACGTTGGAGGGAAACAGGTTTGGCGTTTGGTCAATGGCGGTCTGAATTCCCGTGGTCAGCGGGGATGTGCTCCCCAGCAGCCGTCCCTGATAGCAGCGGCTCAGTTCAAACAGCATGGTGTAGAGAGAGGCGGTGTAATCCCGCATATCCTCCGGGGCCTGCGCCGCTACATCCAGCAGTTTCTCCCGCTCCCGGACAGGGTCCAGCACCGGCAGGCCGTGTTCCTTCTTGTAGGCGGCGATGCCGGCGGCGGTGTTCATCCGCTGAGCGAACAACTCTACCAGCTGGCGGTCGATCTGGTCGATTTGGGCACGATAATCACTGAGTTCCATAGAGATTCCTCCCTTTTAAGACTGGCCCAACAGGGCGTCGTATACGGCGATGGCCACCGCGGCTTCGATACAGGGAACGGCCCTTGGCACGATGCAAGGGTCATGACGGCCCCGGACCCGGAGAATTTCCGGGGTCAGGGTGTTCAAATTCACGCTTTGCTGCTCCTTGGCAATGGACGGCGTAGGCTTGAACGCTGCCCGGAAGGTCAGGGGCATCCCGTTGGTGATGCCGCCCAAAATGCCGCCGCAGTGATTGGTTGTGGTTCTGACCGTGCCGTTTTCCACCACAAAGGGGTCATTATTTTCGCTGCCACGGAGCCGGGCGGCCCCGAAGCCGATGCCGAACTCGATGCCCTTCACAGCGGGGATGCCGAAGACGATGGAGGAAATACGGCCCTCCATGCCGTCAAACAGCGGTCCGCCCAGTCCCGCGGGCAGACCCAGCACAGCACATTCCACGATGCCGCCAACGGAGTCATCCGCCGCCTTGGCGGCGGCGATCTCTGCCCGCATGGTCTCCCCTACGGCGTCATCTACCACCGGGAATGGCTTGTCTGCCGTGGAAACGGTCAGAGGAGTGACATCTTCCACCGAGCCGATGGAGGCGATGCGGCTGATGACTTCAATGCCCTGCTTTTTCAGCAATTGCAGGCAGATGCCACCGGCGATGCACAGGGGGGCTGTCAGCCGCCCGGAAAACGCGCCGCCCCCGGCGAAATCTGCGTGACCGCCGTACTTCACTCCGGCGGTATAGTCCGCGTGGCCGGGGCGGGGCACCACGGAAAGGCCGTCATAGTCCCCGGAGCGGGTGTTGGTGTTGCGGATGATGGCGGTAAGCGGCGCGCCGCAGGTGACGTTCCCCACCAGACCGGAAAGAAATTCCGGCTGGTCCGCCTCCTTCCGAGGGGTGGACCAATCGTTGCGGCCGGGGGCACGGCGGTCTAAAAACGTCTGAAGGGCCGCCATGTCGATGGTCTCCCCGGCAGGCAGACCCTCCAAAATCATGCCGATGGCCGGGGCATGGGACTGGCCGAAGATGGTCAGATGCAGAAATTCTCCGTACCGGCTCACAGGCCCCCTCCTTTCAACGCGTCAAAATCTTCCCAGAAATGGGGGTAGGACTTGGAAACGCAGGCCATGCCCTGCACAGTGACCGGGCTTTCGCACAGACAGGCTGCCACGGCGGCGGACATGGCGATCCGATGGTCGCCGCAGGAATCGGCAATGCCGCCCCGCAGACGGCCCGTGCCGTGGATCAAAAGGCCGTTGGGCTGTTCCTCCGCACTGCCGCCCAGAGCTGTCAGCAATTGAGCCGTGGTGCGGAGCCGGTCGGATTCCTTCAAACGGAGCCGTCCAGCGTTGAAAATCTGGGTGTCCCCCTCCGCCCCGGCAGCAGTGACGCACAGCACCGGGATCAGGTCGGGGATGGGGCCGGCGTCGATGGCCACGCCCTTCAATTCTCCCCGATGAACCGTCACGGAACCGTTCTCCGTGGAAACACGCGCACCCATGGCGGCCAGAATGTTCAAAACGGCCCGGTCCCCCTGAGAGGAGGCCAGATCCAGTCCGTGAACAGTGACGCCCTCCGGGGATAAGGCGCCCATACACAGGAAGAAGGCGGCATTGGACCAGTCTCCTTCGGCGGTGAGACGGTCCGGGAAACGAAGGCGCTGTCCGCCGGGAATGTGCCACGTCCCCCCGGTTTTCCGCAGAGAGACGCCGCCCCGGCGGAGGGTGTCCTCCGTCATAGTGACATAAGCGGCGGATTCCAGTCCGCCGGTAACGGTGAGGGCGCTGCCTTCATTCAACAGGGGCAGAGCCATCAGTAAACCGGAAATGTATTGGGAGGACACATCCCCCGGCAGAGAAAACTCGCCGGGGCGGAGCCGTCCCCCGCAGTAGAGCAGGTCGTGGTTCTGGCGGATGGTCATGCCGTGATCCGTCAGGACCTGATCCAGCGGATGCAAGGGGCGCTGCGGCAGCCGCCCTTCCATGTGGAACACGGCGTCTGCTTCCAAAACGCCGGTCAGCGGCAGGAGAAACCGTAGGGTGGAACCGCTTTCTTGACAGTGCAGATGACGGGTCCCCTGGGGCTTCTGGGTGATGGGCCGCACCGTCAGGTCCTCACCCCGAAGCCAGATCTCAGCGCCCAGGGCGTTGAGACAGTCCGCGGTGGCGGCAATGTCTCTGGAAATGCCCCGACAGCGGATTACCGTCTCATTTTGGCTCAGAGCGGCGCAGATCAGCAACCGGTGGGCCTGAGATTTGGAGGCAGGGATGTGAACGGCTCCGGTACGGAAACCGGGCTGAAGAATTTCGATCATCGCAGACCTCCCGCCTTCAGCCACCCGGCCACCTCGTCGGCCGGGACCGGCTCCACACGGCAATGGCCCACCCGCTCCGGTACGATGAATTTGGTCACATCGTCCGTGCGCTTTTTGTCGGCCTCTGCCGCCGCCAGAATATCAGTCAGGGGATAGTCGGTCTCTGTGGGGAGGCCATACCGCTCCAAAACGGCCAGCAGCCGGGGCAGCGTCTCCGGGGTGCAAAGCCCTTTTTCCACGGCGGCCCGGGTGATGATGGCCATACCGATGGCGACCCCCTCCCCGTGGAGCAGGGTGAAGCCGCTGCAAGCCTCTACGGCGTGGCCTACGGTGTGGCCCAGATTCAGCAGTGCCCGCTGGCCCTTGTCAAATTCATCACCCCGGACCACGTCCCGCTTCATACCAACACACACGGAGATCACCCGCTCGAACTGCTCCAGCACCGGGGTTTCCTCCAGCTCCCGGAGAAAGTCCTCACTGTAAAGCATGGCGTATTTGATGATCTCGGCGCACCCGGCCCGGTATTCCCGCTCCGGCAGCGTATTCAGCAGGGATGGGTCGCACAGCACCAGAGAGGGCTGATAGAAGCAGCCCGCCTGATTTTTGCCGTGCTCCAGATCCACGGCGGTCTTACCGCCCACGGAGGAATCCACCATGGACAGCAGCGTGGTGGGTACCTGAATATAGGGAACTCCCCGCTGATAGGTGGCGGCGGCAAAGCCTGCCAGATCCCCCACCACGCCGCCGCCCAGCGCCACGAGGAAATCGCTGCGGGTGAAGCGGCGGTCGCAGAGGAAATTCAAAACCTGTCCGTAGGTGGAAAGATTTTTCTGCTGTTCCCCGTGCGGGAACAGGAAATGATCCACTTGAAATCCGGCGTCTGTCAGAGCTTTTTCGGCGGCAGCGCCGTAAAGGGCGAACACCGCGTCGTCAGAGATCACGGCGGCCCGGCGGCCAAGGCCCAGTTCCGCTGCCATGGTCCCCAGCCGGGTCAGCAGACCCGGCTCAATGACAACGTCATACTCGCGGGAGGCCGCGATATGGATGGTGGTCAACGGCCATCCACCTCCTCTTTTCGTTTCCGGCCCTCGTCCAGCAGACGGACAAGGCCGGGGAGATCGTTATGTACCATGGCGTCCTGATACTGGCGCAGGTTTGCCATCAGGGTATCCAGCTCCGCCATGAGAAAGTCCTTGTTTTCCAGAAACAGCTCCGCCCACATTTCCGGGGCCAGCCACGCTACACGGGTCATATCCTTGTAGCTGCCGGCGGAGAAGCCCTTGTGCAGTCCCGCCGTGGGGCTTTTGATATAGGCGTTGGACACCACATGGGCCAGCTGGGAGGTAAAGGCGATCATCTCGTCATGCTGTTCCGCCGTGGTAATGGAAAACCGGCCAAAGCCCGCAGGAGCCAGCAGCTCCTTGACCCGACTCAGCAGGTCGATGTCATTGTGATCCGCCGGGACCAGCACCATAGGAGCGTTGTGGAACATGGTGGGCGTGGCATACTTGAAGCCGGAATTGTGGGTGCCCGCCATGGGATGCCCGCCCAGATAGGTGAAGCCGTATTCCTTCGCCAGCGGGAAACAGGCGTCGCAGACCAGCCGCTTTGTGCCGCAGCAGTCGATGACCACCGGCTTCGGGCCGATATGCGCGCCGTGCTGCCGCAGATAGTCTACAGCGGCGGAGGGATAGACGGCGATCAGGATCAGGTCGCAGGAGGAAAGACTTTCCTCCGATAAAAGACCGTCCACCGCGCCGGAAAGAACGGCAAAGTCGAAAACGGACTGATCCGTATCAAAGGCCAGGACCCTATGGCCTGCCTCGTGGTAGGCCTTGGCAAAGGAGCCGCCGATCAGCCCCAGGCCCACGATCCCGACGGTCATGCCGTCACGACCTTCCGGATCTCGCGGATCTTGCCCATCAGAACGTCAAACTGCTCAGGCCGCAGAGACTGCGCACCGTCGCACAGGGCGTGGATGGGATCGTTGTGGACCTCAATGATGAGGCCGTCGGCATTGCAGGCGGTGGCGGACATAGCCATGGGGGCCACCAGCCGGTTGATGCCGGTGGCGTGGCTGGGGTCCACGATGACCGGCAGGTGGGTCAGCTCGTGGAGCATGGGGACCGCCGCCAGATCCAGAGTATTGCGGGTGTAATCGTCAAAGGTGCGGATGCCCCGCTCGCAGAGGATGACCTGTTCATTGCCGCTGGCCATGATGTACTCGGCACTCATCAGCAGTTCCTTCAGGGTGTTGGCAAGGCCACGCTTGAGGAGGATAGGCTTGCGGAGCTTGCCCAGCTCCCGCAAAAGGTCGAAATTCTGCATATTCCGTGCGCCTACCTGCAATACATCCACATCCTCAAAGAGGGGCAGGTCCACCACGCTCATGATCTCGGTGACAATGGGCAGACCGGTCTCCTGCCGGGCGATCTTCAGCAGTTCCAGACCTTCGGCCTTCAGGCCGGCGAAGTCATAGGGAGAGGTGCGGGGCTTGAAGGCACCGCCCCGGAGCATATTGGCCCCGGAGGCCTTCACCGCCTTGGCCACCGCCACGATCTGTTCCTCAGATTCCACGGAGCAGGGACCGGCCATGACGCAGAAGTTTCCGCCGCCGATCTTCACATCGCCCACCTGCACCACGGTATCCTCCGGGTGAAATTTGCGGTTGCAGCACTTGAACGGCTCTGTGACCCGCTTTACGGAATCCACAATGTCGAGACTGGCTACCAGGTCCATATCCACCTTGGTGGTGTCGCCCACCAGTCCCAGAATGGTCTGGTACTCGCCCTCGGACACATGGATGTGCAGGCCCAGATTCTGGAGCCAATCCATCAGCTGTTCACGGCTTTCCTGGGTAACACCCGGCTTCAACGCAACGATCATAACGGTTTCCTCCTATAAATTGTTTTTGATGATAAGTGATGAATGAAAAAACGCCCCACAGGCGTAACCTGTGCGGCGCAAAAATCGGCTTGGGGGGCCCTTTTGATTGCAACACAAATTACCCTTACTATGCGTGCATAGTAAAGTAGTAATAGGTGAAGAACATAACAGAAGTCATAGTAGGTATCTCTCCTGATCTCATAAGGCTTTCCAAGATGGTTACAATGTAACACACCCGCAGACCCCTGTCAACAAAGGGCGACGAAAAAAGTACACAATTTTATCGGTTTAAAGCGACTGCAATTCCCGGCGAAATCACAGAAGGCAGAAAATCAAAGCTCCCTCCGGCCCTCCAAAGCCCGGGCCAGGGTCGCATCATCGGCAAATTCCAGATGGCCGCCCACGGGGATGCCATAGGCCAACCGGGTCACCTTGACCTCAAAGGGCTTCAAAAGCCGGGCGATATACATGGCGGTAGCCTCCCCCTCCGTGTCCGGGTTGGTGGCCATGATGACCTCCTCCACACCGCCCTGAGCCACCCGCTCCAGCAGTGGCTTGATGGCGATGTCATCGGGACCGACGTGGTTCATGGGACTGATGACGCCGTGGAGCACATGGTATTTGCCGTTGAACTCCCGGCCCCGCTCCATGGCCGCCACGTCCCGTGGGTCCGCCACCACGCAGATCACAGAGTTATCCCTCTTGGGAGAGGAACAGATGGGGCACAGCCCCCCGGCGGTAAAATTGCGGCATACGGGGCAGTAGGTGACGGTGCGCTTGGCGGTAACGATGGCGTCCGCAAACGCCTGAGCGTCCTCCTCCGGCAGGCTCAGTACATGAAAGGCCAGCCGCTGGGCGGTCTTTCCCCCGATCCCCGGCAGACGGGCAAATTGTTCGACCAGCGCCTCCAGCGGCGCGGGAAAATACTCCATGGGTCATGCTCCTTCACGATCCGCAGGGCAGAGCCTTCCACCCTGCCCTGCGGAGATTGATATGGTATACGGTGTTGAAAATTTGGATCAGTCTTCGTCGGGACATGTGCCTGACAAAAATACTACGCCTTACGCGCCATGGACGGCAGAAAATCATTTAAATCCATCCTTCGTCAGGACATGTGCCTGACGAAGGATACTCTGCACCCCGCAAGTGTGCGAGTGTCCCACGCAAGCGAGTGCGCGCGGCGGGGTGATGGGGTGGTTAGGAGGGGAACCTGTTCCCCTCCTATTATCCAAGATCCATGGCGAACAGGGCCGCCGCGCCGCCGGTGTGGACGAAGGCGATGTGCTCCTGCCCGTCGAAGTAGCCCTCCTTCACCAGCATCAGGAATTTGGCCCAAGCCTTGCCGGTGTAAACGGGGTCCAGCAGGATACCCTCCTGCCGGGCCAGTTCCTCGATGTAGGGGGTGTCCTCGGCGTTGGGGATGGCGTAGCCGGCGCCCACATGGTAGATCATCCGGAAACGGCTGTCCATGTCTGTGGGGACGGGCTGGCCCACCAGCCCGGCGGCTTCTTTCACCAATTCGGATACGATTTCCTCAAAGGGGTCGGTATCCACGCCCAGACCTGTGGCCTTGGCCTGCGGGAGAAACAGGGAGGTACCCAGCACCAGACCGGCGGTGGTGCCGCCGGAGCCAGTGGCGGAGGCCACATGGCTGATCTCGATTCCGACCTCCTTGGCCTGCTCCGCCAGTTCCCGGACGCACTCGGCGTAGCCGATGGAGCCCAGTGCCGTGGAGCCGCCCACGGGGATGATATAGCCCTTGTGTCCCTGACTGGCCAACACCTCGCAGCGCTCACGCATCTCGGCGTAGATGTCCTCATAGCTGTCGGTGTCCATAAATTCCACCTGCGCGCCGAAAATATCGTCCAGCACCAGATTGCCCTTGCGGTCCGTGACACCCCGCTTTTTCAGGATCAGGACACAGCGCATCCCCAGCCGGGCGGCGCAGGCGGCGGTGAGCATGGCATGATTGGACTGGGCCCCGCCGGTGGTGAACACGGTGTCGCAGCCCTGCTTCTGGGCGTCCGCCAGCAGATATTCCAGCTTGCGGACCTTGTTGCCGCCCAAAGCGACGCCGCACAGGTCATCCCGCTTGATCCAGATGCTCTTGTTGTAGATCCGGCTGATATTTTCCAGCCGGTAAAAGGGCGTAGGATACACGCCCAGCCTGAGCTGAGGCAGATTATTCCAATGACTCATACGCTCATTTCCCCCGGAGTTCCTTGATACGGGCAGGGATGTCCTCCGCCTTGTAGACGGCGCTGCCCGCCACCAGCACGTTGGCACCAGCGTCGATGCAGGTCTGGCAGGTGTCGGGGGCCACGCCGCCGTCTACCTCCAGTTCGCAGGCGGGGTTCCGCTCATTGATGAGCTTGCGGATGGCGGCCACCTTGGGCATCTGGTCCGCCATGAATTTCTGACCGCCGAAGCCGGGCTCCACGGTCATGACCAGAATCAGCTCCACCTGATCGATATAGGGCAGGACTGCCTCCCAGGTGGTCTTGGGCTTCAGAACGATGCCCGCCTTCTTGCCCTTGGCGTGGATCTTGTCGATGGCGGCCTGAATGTTTTCCGGGAAATCCGCCTCCACATGGACCGTTACCAGATCGGCGCCGGCATCGCAGAATTCCTCCACGTACCGCACCGGCTGCGTGATCATCAGGTGAACATCCAGGAACATATCCGTGACCTTCCGGATAGACTTCAGCACCGGGATGCCGATGGAGATATTGGGCACGAACACGCCGTCCATCACGTCCACATGGACGTAGTCGGCGTCGGCAATGCGGTGAATGTCTCTCTCCAAATTCGCAAAATCGGCGGAGAGGATGGACGGAGAAATTTTAATCATGGAGATGACCTCTTTTCTCTAAATTTCCGGCAGATGGGCCGGAGATGTGGGACATGCTTCGTGGCAGACGGCGGCGGGAACGCATAGGATAGCGCAAGCGGCGTGAGCGTCCCCATCGATACGCCTCGCAGCGTCCGCCCTCGGGTCTGACGCCGCCGCTTTTCAGATAGGAGGCCGGCGGCAGCGCCGGCCTCCATTAGGGCGCAAAACAACTGCAATTTCGATGACTGTTTTCAGCCATAGTGTAGCAGACATGGGCGGCAAAAGCAACGCCGGGAGGAAAATTTGTGCCCCGCTCCTTTTATTGACCAACGATGGTGCCTATGCTATAATCATCCTGTATGAAGGAAAGGAGGTGGCTTATGCCCGCTATTTCTGTGATCGTACCGGTCTATCAGGCGGAAGCGCTGCTGCCCCAGTGCGTAGAGAGCGTTTTGGCCCAGACCTTTTCCGATTGGGAGCTGCTGCTCATCGACGATGGCAGCCGGGACGGTTCTCCGACCCTGTGCGACGGCTACGCCGCAAGAGACCCCCGCATTCGCGTGTTCCACAAGCCCAACGGCGGCGTGTCCACCGCCCGGAATCTGGGGTTAGAGCAGGCCACGGGACCGTATATCGCCTTTTTGGACGCCGACGATGCCTTTGAACCGGCGGCGCTGGAGACCTTGTGGTATCTGCGGGAAAAGGCCGGGGCAGACAGCGCCGGCTGTGCCCACTACAACGTGACGCCTGACGGGGAACAGCGGACAGAGCTGTTGCTGCCGGCAGGAATCTATGAAGAGACCGGCATCCGGGAAAAGATCCTCTGGCCTCTGGCGGGGGACCGGCTTCAACCGCCGGTGTTCAACGGCTTCATCTGGCGTTTCCTCTTTGACGCCGCCATCCTCCGGGACAACGCCATTACCTTTGAGGGGGCCTATCTGGAGGACGAGCTGTTCCTGATGGAATATTTCGCCAATGTGCACCGTCTCGCGGTGACGGACAAGCCCCTGTACCGCTATCTGGAAAACCCCGCCTCCGCCACCCACCGCTATATGCGGGACTATCCGGCGGTATTCGCCCGGTTTTTGGAGCGAAAGGCGGAGATCGTGGAGAAATACGGCCTTGACGCCGCCCGGCCTCAGTGGCGGGCCAACACAGTGTGGGCAGGGCTGCTGATCGCCGTGGGCAACGAGTATGTGAAGAGCAATCCGAAGCCCGTCCGGGAAAAGCGGAAGGCCGTGGAAGCCCTCTGCGCCCAGCCGGAGTTTGCGAAAGCCATCCGGGAACTACGCCCCAAGGGCTTGGGCCGCAATAAGCAGATCGTGGCGGATCTCATCGGCAGCGGCCGGTTCGGTACGCTGACGGCGCTGTACCGCCTGAAAAATCATATGTAAGGAGCAACTATGACACTTTGGCAAACCAGCCTGACCTATCAGATATGGGTCTGGCTTTGCGATGTCTATGAGGACAGTACCCTCCACCGTTTTCTGGCGGCGGCGGGCCGTTGGTGCAACGGGCAGATCGAGGAGAGCCGCATCCTGCGGCCGCTGTGCCGGGAAGGGATTGCGGCCCGGTCTTGGCGGGACAGCTTCCTGTGCCGGGTGCTCAGCGCTCTGGTGAACCTGCCGGGGACGCTGCTTCACGCCTGGTACAAGGCGTGGAACCTGACCTTTGAGGACAGCTTTTTCGCACGACTGGCCTTTGACATGGGAGACAGTGCCTCCATTGCCCAGTCCTGGTGCATCGCGGCGCTGTGGTGCATCCCCTACGAGCGCTGGAACAACGCATACAGCTTTATGACCGGCGTTTTGCTGCTGCTGCTGTTTTACGCCGGGGCTATGCGGACGGGCCGCCGTCTGGATGTGGCCCGGATCGGCTTCTATCCGGCGTTGATGCTGGCTGCCGTGACGCTGGCCGTGACCTTTTCCTATGCGCCGGGGCTGTCCGCCCGTTTTTTGATCTACCATGTGTCGGCGGCGCTGCTGGTGGTCATCACCGTCAGTGCCGTGCGGAATGGGGAGGATCTGAAGCGGCTGTGTGCCGGGGCGGCTGTCTGCGTGGGCGCAACAGGCGCTTACGGCATCGTCCAGCGGATTCAGGGCGTGAAGGTAAATCCCTCCTATGTGGATCTGAAGGTCAACGCCGGTATGCCGGGGCGGGTCTTTTCCATTTTCGACAATCCAAACACCTTCGCACAGGTGCTTTTGCTGCTGCTGCCGCTGGTGCTGGCCCTGTTCCTTACGGCAAAGCACTGGCAGTGGAAAGTCATCTGCGCCGGTATCTTCTGCGTGGGCGGCATGGCCATGGCCATGACCTATTCCCGGGCAAGCTGGGTGGGGCTGGCTGTCGCTATGGCGGTATTCGTGTTCCTCTGGAAACCGAAGCTGATCCCAGCCTTTATCCTGCTGTGCGTACTGGCGGTGCCCTTCCTGCCCACCACGGTGCTGAACCGCATCCTCACCATTACCAATACGGCGGACTCCTCCACCTCCAGCCGGGTGTCTCTTTACAAGGCGGCCATTGAGGTCATCCGCCGTTCCCCCCTCACCGGAGCGGGCCTCGGCACCGCCGCCACCCAGACATACATCCGGGAGTTCAACCTGTACCACGACAAGGCGCCCTTTGTCCACTCCCACAACTTTTATTTGGAGGTCTGGATCCAGATGGGCCTGCTGGGCGTCACCGGTTTTGTGAGTTCCATGCTGTGGAATATCAAAAACGCCGCCCGGGCGGTCCGGCATAGCGGCCCCTCCGTGGGGAGGACGGTAGCAGCCGCCGCTGCGTCTGCCATGTGCGGCGCGATGGTCTGCGGTCTGGCGGATTTCCTGTGGAACTATCCCCGCGTGCTGGTCATTTTCTGGTTCACTTTCGCCATGGCCATCGCCGGCGTCAAGGTCTGCACGGAAGAAGCAAAGTGAATATTAAAAACGTTCGCCGTATGGAGGTCCATACGGCGAACGTTTTTATAGGGTGCTTCCCTGAATCAGATTGTCTCTCAGAAATGCCTGATGAATGGCGTTCAGTACCCGCTTTTTATCTCCGCTCCACAGGGGAGCCAGCAGGTCCCGCTTCGCGCCGTCCCCGGTGAGGCGGTGGATGACTGCCTCCGGCGGAAGATTCCGCAGGCACAGCTCCAGAATGGAAATATATTCCTCCAATTCCAGCGTCTGCACCCGGCCTGCCTGCCACTCCGCCGCCAGGTCCGTGTTCCGGAGGACGTGGAGCAGATGGAGTTTCACGCCCTCCGCCCCGCTTTGACCGATATAGCGGGCGGTCTCCGCCATCATTTCCGGTGTTTCGCCGGGAAGCCCCAAGATCTGATGGACAATGACCGTCACGCCGATGGCTTTCAGATCCTTCACCGCCCGGTCGAATACCGGCAGGTCATAGCCCCGGCGGAGATACCGGGCGCTTTCCGGGTGGATCGTCTGCAAGCCCAGCTCCACCCACACCGGCTTGATGCGATTCAGCTCCTCCAATAGGCCCAGAATATCCGGCCCCAGACAGTCCGGCCTGGTGGCGATAGATAAGATCACCACATCCTCCGGTGCCATGGCCGCCTGATACAAGGCCCGCAGGCGATCCGCGTCCCCGTATGTGTTGGTAAAGGACTGGAAGTAGGCGATGTATTTCGCATCGGTCCCGGCCTTGGCGGCTACCCGTAGTCTGGCGGCGGCCAGCTGATCCGGGATGGCTCCGGCCTCCGCGAAGGCCCCCGCGCCGTCGCAGAAAATGCAGCCGCGCGTGTCCAGCGTCCCGTCCCGGTTGGGGCAGGAACACCCGGAGGACAGGGCCAGCTTGTAGACCTTGCAGCCGTATTCCGCCTTTAGCCGGGAGTTCAGGTCATTCCAGTACATATCATTCCGCTTTGGGGGCGGGGTAGGGGATGGAATAGGGCTGGCTGCCCCGTTCCGCCAACTTTTCCTCCAGCCACGCCTTCACCTGCTCCACGCCCTCCTCCGTCCACGGGAAGGTCTGGGATTCCACATCCTTGGCCAGCTCGAAGCTGGTGTTCTCATAGACCCAGACAGTGAGAGTGCCCTTTCCGTCCGTCCAGCCCTCCCGCTGAAAACGGTAGCGGAAGGTGCCGATGCTGCCGGGGTAGATGGAGGCCTTGGTGAAAAAGGCCACGTTCAGATGATCGAAATGTCCCATGATTACCTCGTTTTCCCGCTCTGCGGCGTCCTGATTTTTTCCTCAGCAGTATAGCATACTTCACCGGGTTCCGCAACGGCCCTTGCACCGGCGAAAAAAACAGGGTATACTGTTTTTGACTATGAATATGCCACACAAGAGGAGACTGCCATGAACATTCTGGTGCTTTCGGATTCCCACGGAAATATATCCAATATGGAGGAGGCGGTTGAACGGGAAAAGCCCGACATGATCCTCCATCTGGGGGACTGCTGGCGGGATGCGGAACGGCTGGCGGAACGGTATCCGGACATTCCCATGGAGCACGTTCCCGGAAATTGTGACTGCCGTCCGGAGGAGCCGGCGGAAAAACTGCTGTTTTTAGAGGACTGCCGTGTGTTGATCTGCCACGGCCACACCTGCGGCGTGAAAACCTCCCTGCTGACAGCGGGCTTGAAGGCAGAGCAGGACCATTTAGATGCCTTTCTGTTTGGCCATACCCACAAGCCTTTGGTGGACAAGCGGGGCAGAACGCTGTTCCTGAATCCGGGAACTGTGGGCAAGGGCCTGCGGCCTACCTACGGTATATTAACGGTAGAGGGCGACCGGATTGACGGCCGAACCGTGTTTTTGGATAGCGAATCATAAAACCAACAGATACGATAGGTAAAAATATAAGCAGAATTGATATCTGAAAGTGCATTTTTTAATTTTACAAAGGTCAACCTATCTGTTAAAATGAATAAGCTGGGGCAAAAGGCCCTGTGCTTGAAGCTAAAATCATGTGTGCCGCCATATGGCGGCGGATTGGAGTTATTTATGAGCCGTATGGTCGGTACTGTTTCCCGGGGCGTCCGGGCGCCTATTATCCGCAGCGGCGACGATCTGGTGGAGATCGTCACCAAGTCCGTTTTGGAGGCTGCCGCCCAGCCGGAGGATGGCTTTGCCATCCGGGATCGGGACGTAGTGGCTATGACCGAGGCCATCGTGGCCCGTGCTCAGGGCAACTACGCTTCCGTGGACGATATTGCCGCCGACGTGAAGGAAAAGCTGGGCGGTGAAACGGTGGGCGTTATTTTCCCCATCCTCAGCCGCAACCGTTTCGCCGTCTGCCTGCGGGGCATTGCCAAGGGTGCGAAGAAGATCGTCCTCATGCTGAGCTATCCCTCCGACGAAGTGGGCAACCACCTGATCGACCCGGATGTGATGGACGAAAAGGGCGTGGACCCCTACCGGGACGTGCTGACCCTGGAAAAATACCGGGAGCTGTTCGGCTACACCGTGCACCCCTTCACTGGCGTGGACTATGTGGCCTACTACATGGACCTGATCCGGGACTGCGGCGCGGAGACGGAGGTCATCTTCGCCAATGACGCCAAGGCCATCCTGCCCTATACCAAGAATGTCATCAACTGCGACATCCACACCCGCAAGCGCACCAAGCGCCGCCTGATCGCCGCCGGTGCGGAAAAGGTGTTCTCTCTGGACGAGATCCTCACCGCCCCTGTCAACGGCAGCGGCTATAACGAGAACTACGGCCTGCTGGGCACCAACAAGGCCACCGAGGATACGGTGAAGCTGTTCCCCCGCGACTGCCAGAGCATGGTGGAGGCCATTCAGAAGAAGCTGTATGACGCCACCGGCAAGCATGTGGAGGTTATGGTCTACGGCGACGGCGCCTTCAAGGATCCCGTTGGTAAGATCTGGGAGCTGGCAGACCCCGTGGTGTCCCCCGCCTACACCGCCGGTCTGGAGGGTACGCCCAACGAACTGAAGCTGAAGTACCTGGCGGACAACGATTTCGCCGGTCTGGACGGCGAGGAGCTGCGGCAGGCCATCAAGGGCCGCATCGCCGCTAAGGACGGCAGCTCTCTGGTGGGCAACATGGTCTCCGAGGGCACTACCCCCCGCCGCCTGACGGATCTGATCGGTTCCCTGTGCGACCTGACCTCCGGCTCCGGCGACAAGGGTACCCCCATCGTCTACATTCAGGGCTATTTCGACAACTACACCAACGAATAAGCAACAGCAGTCCCCCGGCTTCCGCCGGGGGACTGCGTGGCAAAAAAGAGCACCCTCACGGGTGCTCTTTTTGCCGTTACAGGAGCCGCTCCCAGCAGGGCGTGCCCCAGCCGGCGGTGTCGAAATAGCGGCGCACCGCGTCGCACATGATCTGGAGCTTGGCGCGGATGTAGGGGGACTGGATCAGCAGCTCCGCCTCGTCATCGTGGGTCATGAAGAACTCCATGATGCGGGCGCGATCCTCCGTGGCCGCCACGCAGCTGTAGGTGTCCACGAAGCGGACGTCCTCCGGCGCACTGCTGTACAGCGTCCAGGGCTGGGCAGGAAAGCGGTGTGACCGCCGGGCGGTCCTTGGCTGCCCGCAGGCCGCAGCCGGGCAGAAGCAGAATCAAGCACAGCGCCGCCAGCAGCGCTGCCGTTGTTTTTCGTCTCATAGCGGTTCCTCCTTGCAAGCAAAATGCGCCGGGGTATACCCGTCGCATCAGTCCGTCAAAAAAGCCTGTCATTGCGAGCC
>ENA-OUQK01000810-OUQK01000810.1-human-gut-metagenome-genome-assembly--contig:-NODE-810-length-17725-cov-3.598019_pt1 | contig 17725 bp, 16 predicted proteins | sample MGYA00237954_ERZ548842 | MGnify/ENA primary metagenome ERZ548842 (study PRJEB26490, sample SAMN05194704) | human gut metagenome | biome: terrestrial biome; feature: human-associated habitat; material... | reverse complement strand
ATGTCGCGGAGCTCCCCTAATAGGGGAGCCTTTTAGAGGAATTTTACGCTCCGATGGCGGCACACTTCTTGGCCAGCCAGTCGCGCTCCTCCTCGGTCAGGCGGGGAGCGAGCTTGGTGAAGACCTCGCGGTGGTAGGCGTTCAGCCACTCGATCTCGTCCTTGGTCAGGATGCCGGGCACCACAGGCGAGGTGGCGATGGGCACAAAGGTCAGCGGGCGGAAGGCCAGGAAGGTGCCGTACTGGTTGTCGGCCTTGTGGTAGCACTCCAGCTCGTTCTCGATGCGGATGCCAACGACGCCGCTCTCGTAGACGCCCGGCTCGTCGGTGACGATCATGCCCGGCTGGAACACGGTGGTGTTGCGGCCGTTCAGAGCGTGGGGGCCTTCGTGGACATTGCCCACGAAGCTGACGCTGTGGCCGGTGCCGCAGCGGTAATTGATGAGGTGCTGCCACAGCGGCTCACGGGCGATGGTATCCAGCATGTGGCCGTCGCAGTAGTTCAGCCAGACAGCCTTGGCAATGTCGATATGGCACTGCAGCGTCCAGGTGTAGAACCGCTTTTCGTCCTCGGTCAGCTCGCCCAGCGGGTAGGTGCGGGTGATGTCGGTGGTGCCGTCCATGTAGGTCGCACCGCTGTCCACCAGCAAAAAGCCCTTCTTTTCGAGCTTGGCGTGGTCTTCCTCGGTGGCGTGGTAGTGCATCATGGCCGCGTTGCCGCCGTAGGCTGCAATGGTGCCGAAGCTCTCCACGATGAACTTGTCCTGTGCCGAGCGGTACTTGTGGAGGATCTCGTCCACAGTCAGCTCCGTCAGCTCTTCGCCTGCGGCCAGACGCTCTTCCAGCTCCTTCTGGAACCGCACCATGGCCACGGCATCGCGCAGATGGGCCTCACGGTTGTGGTTCAGCTCGGTCTCGTTCTTCACGCCCTTCATCGGCAGCAGGGGGTCGGCCTCGTCCTTGACGGTCAGGGCCGGGTTGTTGTTCAGCGTCTCGTAGACCGCATAGTTGACGGAAGCCGGGTCGGCCAGAACGGTCTGGGCCTCGGTCTCTGCGGCCAGGAAGGTGAGGATGTCGTCATATTCGGCGATCTCGACGCCGTTCTCCTTCAGCTCGGCAGCGGCCTCCGCGCCCAGACGACGGGTGTTGATGAAGAGGACGGCACGGTCCCCGGTCACATAGCAGTAGGCCATGGCGTAGGGAGTGCACTGGATGTCCATCGCGCGAAGGTTCAGCAGCCAGGCCAGGTTGTCCAGCTTGCCCACCAGCTGGGCCGTGCAGCCCAGCTCCTTGAGCTTGGCCCGCAGCTGCTCCAGCTTCTCGGCGGGGGCAAAGCCCGCATACTCCTTGCTCAGGAGCCAGGCCGGGGTCTCCGGCAGAGCGGGGCGGCCCTCGGTCCACAGCGCATCTTCCAGATTCAGGGTCTTGATGGTGCCGTGCTTGGCGTCCAGCGCTTTCTGTACGCTGCGCACCAGCTGGCAGGAAGCGGTCAGGCCGCACAGGCCCAGCACACCGCCTTCCGGCAGGGCATCGGCGCAGTACTGCTCCACGGTGGGCACACCCGGCTCGCCCATCCGTTCCAGCTCGATCTCGGTGCCCGCGATCTCCTTTTCGGCCTGCACAAAATAGCGGCCGTCGGCCCACAGGGCGCTCTTGTCTCTGGTCACGACGAAGTTCGAGTTCTCGCCGTGGAAGCCGGAGAAATAGGTCAGGGAGGTGTAGTGGTCGGGCAGATACTCGCTGGAGTGCGGGTCGCCCACCGGGATGAGGTAGAGGTCCACGCCATTGGCGTCCATGGCGGCGCGCAGCGCAGCCAGACGCTCAGGAACTGTATTCATGCTCATGATAAAAGCCTTCTTTCTTACACTTGCACTTGCCGGAAAAACGTCCGGCGGCGGTTCTCGCTGGCTCCTATTGTATCATTCCGGCGCACGGATTGCAATTGCCCCGGCCGTTTTGCTCCAACGGGGTGAAACGGCGCTTATTCGTCCGCCGTCTTTGATTTCAGATCCAGCTCCGGCATCAGCTCCTCGCTGATGATGGTGAGCATCTGTTCCATTTTGTCCACGTCCTCGGCGGGGAAGCGCTCCCGCACACGCTCGACCACGGTGTGCAGGTAGGAATAGCTGATGTTGTAGTACTCGAAATACTTCTGGGTGGGGCGCAGGTGGTACTCACGCCGGTCCTTGGCGGACTGGATCTTTTCCACGTAGCCCTTGCGCATCAGGCTGCCGATCTTATACGCCGCGTTGGGGGTAGAGATCTTCATCATCCGCGAGAACTCCGCAATGGTGGGCTCGCCCATGGCCATGATGCCCTCCATGCAGAAGGACTCCACCGTGGTCAGGGTCGCCTCGCGGGTGGCAAAGCGCTGAAACACGTTCTGATAGAAGTGCAGCTTGAATTTTGTGTAAACGTCGTTGAATGCTTTTTCCAGCATGGTGCGGCTCCTTCCGATCGCTCAATTTCCTTTAGTATACCATGTTTTTCCCCAGAAGCAACGGAATTTTTCCGTTTTGAAACAAAGGACCCCCCAGCCCATGCAGGCCGGGAGGTCCTTTGCATTAAGGGGGACGCTCACTGCGTCGGGGATGTTCAGGTCATGCCGAGGAGCTTTTTGAGCCGGAGCCATGCGCCGAAGACGTCCATCTTGGTGACATAATGGTCCGGGTCAAAGAAGGACGCATCCTTCTTGTCGGCCGCGTCCATCAGGCCGTTCTGGATCGCCCAGCGGGTGGCCTTTTGCAGCTCGATCTCTTCGGTGGGGATATCGCCGTAAAGGGTGGGCAGAGCCACCTCCGGTTTGCCTGCGGTCTCCCACAGGAGCAGCGCCAGCGCACGGCGGTCGGTCGGCACCGGCACACCCTGGGGCAGCGCATTGGCGAGGTAGAGGTCTACGCCCAGGTTCACGCCCTGCCACACCACGATGCCTGCGGCTGCGCCGCCCACCGCGATGGTCGCCGCCGTTGCCAGCGGAGAGGGCGCCGCATCCTCGATGATCTCCGCCGAGCGGTACTGCGCCCGGATAGTCACATCCTCGGCGGGCATCTGGAAGGTCATGGCCTCGGCCCGGTAATCGACGTTGATATCGCCGCTGAGCTTGCTCGACGAAATGCTCCACATGTCAAACGTCATGCCGTCCGGAATGTCGTTCTGGTCCAGCACCACGGTCAGGGTGTCGTTCTCCTTGGCGGAAACGGACGTCTTGCCGTCGATCGTGCCGCCGATGACGGTCACGGTGTAGGTGGTGGGTTCCGGTTTCGGTTCCGGCTCCGGTTTCGGTTCGGGTTCCGGTTCCGGTTTCGGTTCCGGTTCGGGTTCGGGTTCCGGTTCCGGTTTCGGTTCCGGTTCGGGTTCCGGCTTGGTGATGAGCTCGCCGTTCAGCACCACGTCATCGTCCGGCATGGTAAAGGTCACGGTCTTCTTGTCGACGCCGTAGCTGCTTTCGGCGATGGGCTGGCCGTTCAGGCTGAAAATCTCGGTGTCGGCAGTGATGGTCACTTCCTTCGTCGTGGCATTGCTGGTCACGACGTAGGGGGCCCACTCCGCAGGCACACCGTTGACTTTCTCGATCTTGGCACCGGAGGCCACGGTGATGGAGTGGAGATCTGTTACCCCGTCCAAACCTGTTTTGCCGTTGAACACGCCGCCGGTCACGTTGCCGTGTTTCTCAGACAGGCCCGCCGCGAAAATGCCGCCGGTGATGTTGCCGCTGTTGTCCACCTTGCCCCTGAAGGTGCCGCCAGAGATCGTTCCGTTGGTGTTGTTTTCCACTGTTCCTTCAAAGGTGCCGTTCTCTATGGTGCCGTTGTTCTCGACTGCGCCGTTGAAGGTGCCATTCACGATGCGGCCCGGTCCCATATTGTCGACCTCGCCGTGGAAGGTGCCGCCCAGAATGCCGCTGTTGTTGAACACTTTGCCGTTGAACTCGCCGCCCGTGATGGCCGTCGGCTTGCCCACAAAGACGTTGCACTCCACCGCCGCACCATCTCCGATGGTGCTGAAATCGAACAGCCCGCCGGTCTGGTTGCTGCCCGTCAGAAGCAGCATGTTGCCATAGGTCGGGTCATTGGGGATGTACTGCCAGCCGTCGCCCTTGCAGGGGATGGTGCCGCCGTTGGAATCCTTCGGCCAGCCGTTCTCCATGACGAGGTCGGTGCTGGTGATCGCTTTGTTCAGCACCACGTTTTCGTTGTCCGGCATGTCGTCCGGCATGGTGAATTTCACGGTCTTCTTGTCGCCGTTGACGCGGTCGTCCGCGCCGAGGAGTCTGCCGTTCAGGCTGAAAATTTCGGTATCGGCGGTGATGGTCACTTCCTTCGCCGTGGCCGTGGTCAATTCAGTCACGACGACGTAGGGGTCCCACTCCGCAGACACACCGTTGACTTTCTCGATCTTGGCATTGGGGTTGGCTTTGGAGTAGTCATCATCCCATTTGATGGAGTGGAGACCTGTTACCCCGGTTATGTATGCGTTCCCGTTGAATACGCCGCCGGTCACGGCGCCGTTGTTCGCAGACAGGCCCGCCGCGAAGGTGCCGCCAGTGATTTCTCCGTGGCTGTTTAACACTTTTTCATGGAAGGTTCCACCAGAGATCGTTCCGTACCAGTGTTGCACTGTTCCATTAAAGGTGCCGCTAGAAATCTTTCCTCCGTTGTTTTTCACTGTTCCATTGAAGGTGCCGTTCTCGATGTAGCCGCTGTTTTCCACCTTGTTCGTGAAGGTGCCGTTCTCGATGGTGTAGCCGTTTTTCACACTGCCCGCGAAGATGCCGCCGATAATTGTCGCATACGATTGAATCTCACACGCCACAGCCGAATCGGTCCGTGTTATCTTGGTAGTGGGATCGGCGAAATTGAAATCAAACGTTCCACTCCACAGATGCAGTGTGCCGGTGTCTGTCGGGTCCGACAGGTTTCCTGCACTGTACGCCCAGCCTTTGCCATTGTAGTTGTTTGCGCCGTTGTTGGAGCCGATTGGGTAGCCGCCCGCCATGACGAGTTCGCCGGTGCTGAGCACCACGTTCTCGTTGTACGGCATGGTGAATTTCACAATCTTCTTGTTGTTTGTATAGGGGTAGCTGCTGTTGTAGGCCCCGCTGATGGGGTAGCCGTTCAGGCTGAAGATTTCGGTGTCGGCGGTGATGATTACGGTGGTGCCTTTGTAGGCGTAGAGATCCCATGCCGTGCCAGTCGTTCCATCCGCGTTCCGCGGGTCTACGCCGTTCACTTGGCTCACACTGCCATTCGTTACGGTGACTTGGTGGGCTTTGGTGGTCAGCCCCGTCTTGCCGTTGAACACGCCGCCAGTCACGCTGCCTTCGTTCCTAGACAGGCCCGCCGCGAAGGTGCCGCCGGTGATTATTCCGTTGCCGTTTAACACTGTTTCCTTAAAGGTTCCACCAGAGATTTCTCCTCCGGCGTTGTTTATCACTTCTTGCTCAAAGGTGCCGTTAGTGATTTTTCCTCCTTGGTTGTTTGACACTTTTCCATTGAAGGTTCCGTTCTCTATGGTGGCGTTGGATGGTGGCGTTGGCGGCGTTGTTTGACACTTCTCCATTGAAGGTGCCGTTGCCCTTGATAGTGCCGTAGTTTGTCACACTGCACCCGTTCTGGAAGGCACCACCGCTGATGAGGCTGTTGTTTATCACTCTGCCCGCGAAGGTGCCGTCGCTGATGGTGCCGTCGTTTGCGTTTGTCACATTGCTCGTGCTCTGGAAGGTACCACCGCTGATGAATCTGTTGTTTGTCACAATACCCGCGAAGGTGCCGTTGCCCTTGATGGTGCCGTCGTTTGTCACATTGCTCGTGCTCTGGAAGGTACCACCACTGATGGTGTTGTTGTTTGCCACGATTCCCTCAAAGGTGCCTTTCTCGATGGTGCCGTGGTTTTCCACACTGTACGTGTTCTGGAAGGTACCACCGCTGATGGTCTTGTAGTTTATCACACCGCCCTTGAAGGTGCCGTCGCTGATGATGCCGTTGTTTTCCACTGTTCTTTCAAAGGTGCCGTCGCCATTGATCTCGCCTTTGTTTTCCACACTGCACGCAAAGGTGCCGTTCTCGATGGTGCCGCTGTTTGTCACGGTTCCATTGAAGGCACCACCGGATATGGTGCCTTTGTTTGTCACGGTTCCATTGAAGGCTCCGCCCACGATTTTTCCTAGCGTACCCCATGATACCACATTGTTTTCCACCATGGTATTGAAGGTGCCGTTATAAATCGTTCCGCCGTTGTTTGTCACTGCTTTCTCAAAGATGCCGCCGGTAATTTCCGCATCCGATTCAATCTCAATCGGACACGCCACAGGCGGAGCGGTCTGCGTTCCTGCACTGGTGTTTTGGGGATGGGTGGAGCTGAAATCAAACGTTCCATACAGCAGACACAGTGTGCCGTTCATGTACACCCAGTTGTGGCCCACGGTGCCCTCCGAATAGACCGGCAGACCGTTCGCGCCCATGACGAGTTCTGGGGGGTCTGCTGCAAAGGCCCCCAGGGGGAGCACGGAGAGCACCATGCTCAGTGCCAGGATCAGGCTGAGAATGCGTTTTTTCATTGGGGTCGTCCTCCTTTTCTGCCAAAGGCCGCACGGTCGTTCATTTCTGGTTCCATCATAGCATAAAAGCGGCCGGAAGGAAAGCAAAACCGCGTGAAACCCCCTGAAAACTGCGTGAATGACGATTTTTGCCCCCTTGACAGGGCCAAAAACGCCGGTTGGGTCAGTCTGCTTTGGCCGTGCGCAGCCGGATGACGTTCAGCACCACCAGCTCCAGCACGATGGCCACGGCCAGCAGCACCAGCGAGGTGAGCAGGCTGGCGCTGGCGCCCAGGAACATCTGGCTCAGGCCGGTGACGACATAGCACACCGCCGAGATGGCCGCCGCCGTGATGGCATAGGGCAGCTGGGTGGACACATGGTTCACATGGCTGCAATGAGCACCGGCGGACGCCATGATGGAGGTGTCCGAGATGGGGGAGCAGTGGTCGCCGCACACTGCGCCGGACAGGCAGGCCGCAATGGAGATGACCAGCATCTCCCCCTGCGGGAACGCATGGCAGACGATGGGGATGAGGATGGAGAAGGTGCCCCAGGACGTGCCGGTGGCAAAGGCCAGGAACACCGCCACCAGAAAGATGATGGTCGGCAGCAGATATTGCAGCGCAGCCGCCGAGCCGTTGAGCAGGTTGGCCACGTAATACTTGGCACCCAGCAGGTTGGTCATGCCGGAAAGGGTCCACGCCAGCGTCAGGATGAGCATGGGGCTGACCATGGCCTTGAAGCCCTCCGGGATGCAGGCCGCGAAGTCCTGAAAGGTCATCACGCCGCGCACCCGGTAGAACACGAAGGTGAACAGCAGCGCGATGCTGCTGCCCATCACCAGGCCCGCCGAGGCGTTGCAGTCGGAGAAGGCGGTGATGAAGTCCACGCCTTCAAAGAAGCCGCCGGTGTAGATGAGGCCGAAGATGCAGGCCGCAATGAGCACCAGCACCGGCAAAATCAGGTCGATGACATGGCCGCAGGCTGCGGTGCCGTCGTCCACATCGTCGCCGTAGGGGCGGTCTTCGGTGGTGAAGAGGTCGCCCTTCAGCGCGTTGTCCTCGTTGAGCTTCATGGGGCCGTAGTCGGTGCCCGTGAAGATGAGGAAGAGGATCATGATAAGGGTCAGCAGGGCGTAGTAGTTATACGGAATGGTGCGCAGGAACATGGTAAAGCCGTTGATGCCCGAACCTTCCGGCACCGAGGAGGTGACGGCCGCCGCCCAGCTGGACACCGGCGCGATGATGCAGACCGGGGCCGCCGTGGCGTCGATGAGGTAGGCCAGCTTTGCGCGGGAGACCTTCTGCCGGTCGGTCACAGGCCGCATGACGGAGCCTACGGTCAGGCAGTTGAAGTAGTCGTCCACAAAGATGAGCACACCCAGAACAAGGGTCATGAACTGCGCCCCCGCGCGGGTGTGGATGTGGGTGGACGCCCAGCGGCCAAAGGCCGCGCTGCCGCCCGCCTTGTTCATCAGGGCCACCAGGATGCCCAGCATGACCAGAAAGACCAGAATGCCCACGTTGCTGGAGTCGGACAGCTTGGCGACCATGCCGCCGTCTTCGTTGAAGAACAGGGTGTTCAGGGCCAGTTCCAGGTTGCCGTTGGCAAAGAGCAGCGCACCCGTCGCGATGCCCACCAGCAGCGAGGTGTAGACCTCCTTGGTGTTCAGTGCCAGCACGATGGCCACCACCGGCGGCAGCAGGGAGAGCGCCGTGCTGTACACGGCGCAGGTGTAGGTAGACGGGTCGGCAATGGTGCCGGGTGTTGCCGCCGTGCACCACAGCAGCAGAGCGAACACCAGCACGGCGCCCGCCCACGAAAGATTGACTTTTTTCATAAGATCTGATTCCTCTTTTGATTTTTTGCCTCAGCGCGGGGCAGACTATCCCCAACCAGACAGGGAAGGGGGTGTTTGCCGCGCCGGATTATAAAGCGCTGTACTTTGAACTGTTCCGCGCCAGCGAACAGGCCGCCCGCCTCCTCCACGAGGCCCAGCAGCGGGCCGAAGAACAGGTGATGGCGGAGGATGAACCGCCGCTGCGGTTGGAAGAACCGCTCCGTCCCCACTCAAGGGAGGGCAAGGCCTCTCCTACAGGGAGAGGTGTCACCGAAGGTGACTGAGAGGGTTCACCCCTTCTTGCTCTCCGCCTTCGCCGCGAACTTCGCGTCATTGACGACGAAGCGCTCATGCACGCCGCCGCCCACGGGGCCTTTTTCGTCGTGCAGCGAGACCTTGAACACCAGCTTCCGGCCTTCCACGGCGGTCAGCTCGCTCTCACAGGTCACGGTCATGCCCACGGGGGTGGGGGCGGTGTGCTCCAGTTCCAGCTTCGTGCCCACCGAGCCGCAGCCCTCGTCCAGCTCGGACGCGACGCTCATCCAGCAGGTCTTTTCGGCCAGTGCCACCAGTGCGGGCGTTGCGAACACGTCCAGTGTGCCGCTGCCCATGGTCTTTGCGGTGTTTTCGTTCGTCACGAGCTGGCTCTGCTCGCCATGGATGCCAATAGTCAACATAAAAAAACTTCCTTTCCAGAATCGCCTTGCGGCAGTAAATTTCCGATCTCCTGATAGGATACCACATTTTCCGCGTCGATGCACCTGTTTTGGGTGGATTTCTGCATTTTCCTCTTTCCTGTCAGCCCAAAACGCGTTATGATAGGGCAAAATGGGGGAGGGTACGCCTATGAACGACTTCTGGAAATCCTACGATATCACCGCGCTGGAGTACGGAGTGAATTATCAGTGTTACCCACTGTATGGAAGAATCCATCTCACCGAACTGGCGCTTTCACTGATCTTCATCCTGAGTGCTGCGCTCTGGTACCGGCACAGCGGGCCAAAACAGCGGCGGCGCATCCTGGTGGGGGTCACGGTGCTTCTGCTTCTTGACGAAGCGGCCCTTCTGCTCGGCATGGCCCTGACTGGCCAGTGGAATTGGAGCTATCTCCCGCTCCACCTATGCAGCATCCATGTTTTCGTCTGCCTGTACAACACCCTGTTCGACCAGAACTGGTGCAAGGAGGAACTTTACGCCCTCTGCATCCCCGGCGCGGCGCTGGCCCTGCTCTGCCCAAGCTGGTTGGATGTGCCTTCATGGTGGACGCTCATCAACTTGCACTCGGTCTCCATCCACGCCCTGCTGGTGCTTTACCCGGTCCTTCTCGTTGTGGGCGGCTACCGCCCCAGCCCCCGCCGGGTGCCGCAGGTACTGGCTTTCCTGTTCGGCACCGCCTTGCCCATCTATTTTCTCAACAAGTCTCTGTACACGAACTTCTATTTCCTGAACAACCCAACCGCCAACGTCATCACCTGTGCCTTCACGAGATTTCTGGGTGAACCGTATTATATACTCGGCTTCCTGCCCGCCATCGCTGCGGCACTGGCGGTGATGTATCTGCCATGGGCAGCAAAAAACTTCACCGAAAATCGACGAAAACATTGACGCTTTTTCCGCTTACTTTTTCCACGCTCAAAACGCACCCTTTTTGCAGATTGAAATCGCAGTTTTCTTGCGTATTGGGGTATTTTTTTACAATTTTGAGGTTCTGCTCAAAATCTTTGCAAAAAGCCTTGACAGGGCCTCTTCTGCGTGATACTATGAACACATGAACAAACGTTCACATGAATGTGCCGCGAAAGGAGAGACTGCCATGAACGACCCCAAAGACGTTCTGCCCGCCGCGCAGCCGGGGCCTCTTGTGATGCCGGACGACGAAGTGCTGTATGAGCTGGCCGACCTGTTCCGGGTGTTCGGCGACTCCTCCCGCATCAAGATCCTGTATGCGCTCCACGACAGCGAGCTGTGTGTGCAGGACCTCGCGAATGCGGTGCAGCTGAGCCAGTCTGCGGTGAGCCACCAGCTCCGGGTGCTGAAGGACTCGAAGCTCGTGCGGTTCCGCCGGGACGGAAAGACCGTTTACTACGCACTGGACGATGACCATGTGCGCAGCATCCTCTCCATGGGGATGGACCATATCGAAGAATAACCGAAAGGCAGGTACTTATTATGAAAAAGAGCTACAAGATCGAGGTCGATTGCGCAAACTGCGCCCAGAAGATGGAAGACGCCGCCAACACCGTGGCCGGTGTGGCAAATGCGACCGTCAGCTTCATGACCCAGAAGATGAAGGTGGAGTTCGCAGAGGGCGCAGACCCCCACGACACCATGGTGAACGTTCTGGCCGCCTGCAAAAAGGTCGAGGACGACTGCGAGATCTTTGATATCTGAGCAACGCATCCGATGAGAACGGCTCCTCCTGCGGGGGAGCCGTTTCCTTCCCCGGCGATTTCCTGTTGAAAGAAAAGCCAGTTTTCAACACTTTCCACCGGGTTTTCAACATCTTTTGCGGAAAAGTTTGAAAACAAACGCGAAAAAGTCAGATTTCTTCGGGAAAACCTCGTGGAAAACATGGGGGAAAACGTGGAAAAGTTTCCATTCCGGGGAAAACCTGTTGAAACCGCCCCCAGCCATCCGTCAAAAGGAGAGTTTCGTATGACCAAAAAGCAGAAAAAGGTGCTGTATCAGATCATCGCAGCGGTCATCCTGATTGTGATCCTGAAGCTCCTGCCCGCATTCCCCACCCCGGTGGAGCTGGTGCTCTACCTCATTCCGTACCTCGTGGTGGGCTGGGATGTCCTGCGCAAGGCGCTCAAGGGCATCAAGAACCGCCAGCCGTTTGACGAGTGCTTCCTGATGGCGGTGGCTACCGTGGGTGCCTTTGCCCTGGGCGACTATGTGGAAGGCTGCGCCGTTATCCTCTTTTACCAGATCGGCGAGCTGTTCCAGAGCGTGGCCGTCGGCAAGAGCCGCCAGAGCATCTCCAGCCTGATGGACATCCGCCCCGACTACGCCAACATCGAGGACGCAGACGGCAAGCTGGAACAGGTGGACCCCGATGATGTCGAAGTCGGCACCGTGATCGTGGTCCAGCCCGGCGAACGTGTGCCCATCGACGGCGTGATCGTGGAGGGCACTTCGGCCCTGAACACCGCAGCCCTGACCGGCGAGAGCCTGCCCCGCGATGTGCAGACCGGTGACGAGGTCATCAGCGGCTGTGTGAACATGACCGGCCTGCTCAAGGTACGCACCACCAAGGAATTTGGCGAGTCCACGGTCTCCAAGATCCTCGACCTGGTGGAAAATTCCAGCATGAAGAAGGCCCGCACCGAGAACTTCATCACCCGTTTTGCCCGCGTGTACACCCCCGCCGTCTGCTACAGCGCACTGGCTCTGGCGTTCATCCCGCCGGTGATTCTGCTGCTGATGGGCCAGCCCGCCCGCTTCGGCGACTGGGTCTACCGCGCCCTGACCTTCCTCGTCATCTCCTGCCCCTGCGCTCTGGTCATCTCCATTCCGCTGAGCTTCTTCGGCGGCATCGGCGGTGCCAGCGCCTGCGGCATCCTCGTTAAAGGCTCCACCTATCTGGAAGAGCTGGCCCGCACCGGGATCGTGGTCTTTGATAAGACCGGCACCCTGACCCAGGGCACCTTCAAGGTCGTGGGCGTCCACCCCGAACACGGTGTCACCGAAGACGCCCTCGTGGAGGCCGCCGCCCTCGCGGAGAGCTGGTCCAAACACCCCATCTCCCTGAGCATCAAGGCCGCTTACGGCAGGGACATCGACGCCAGCCGCGTCACCGATGTCCAGGAGCTGGGCGGCCACGGCGTGACAGCAAAGGTGGACGGCAAAACCGTTGCCGCCGGTAATGCCCGCCTGATGGCAAAACTGGGCCTCACCGCCCCCGAAGTGACCGAGCCGGGCACCCTCGTGCATGTGGCCATCGAGGGGCAGTACGCCGGTTATCTGCTCATCGCGGACGTGGTCAAGCCCCACAGCGCGCAGGCCATCCGGAGCCTGAAGTCCGCAGGTGTCCGCAAGACCGTGATGCTGACCGGCGACGCCGAGCCTGTGGCCAGAGCGGTCGCCAATCAGCTGGGTCTGGACGAGTACCATGCTGGTCTGCTGCCCGGCGACAAGGTGGACCAGATCGAAACGCTCCTCGCCGCCAAAGGCCCGAAAGAGAACCTCGCCTTCGTGGGCGACGGCATCAACGACGCGCCCGTTCTGTCCCGCGCCGACCTCGGCATCGCCATGGGTGCGCTTGGCTCGGACGCCGCCATTGAGGCTGCGGACATCGTCCTGATGGACGACGACCCGGCCAAGATCGCACTGGCCATGCGCATCGCCCGCCGCACCCTCCGCATCGTCTACGAGAACATCGTCTTCGCGCTGGCCATCAAGTTCGCCTGCCTGATGCTCGGCGCTCTGGGTCTAGCAAGCATGTGGACCGCCATCTTCGCCGACGTCGGCGTCATGGTGCTGGCCGTCCTCAACGCCACCCGCGCCCTCTATACCAAAGACCTTGCCCGAAAGAACGAGCAGTGACCCATAACACACGAACACCCCCGCCGGGAATTTTTCGGCGGGGGTGTTTTTGTGCGCAAAATCTTTTTCCCGAAACAACTTGCAATGCCGGGAGATTCTGTTATACTACTAATCCAGGAGGTTAGTGGAAATGTATTCAGTCAAATCAGATCCTCATTCTTCCGGCGAGGTGTGGCGGGCGCTCCGGGCAGCTGCGCCCCAGACGGTGCCGGTGTTTGCCGGTTATCTCGTGCTGGGCATGGGGTATGGCATCTATGTTCAATCCCTGGGCCTGCCGGTCTGGATGCCCATGCTGATGGGCACCGTCGTCTACGGCGGCTCGCTGGAATTCGTGCTGGCAAGCCTGCTGCTGGGGGCGTTCGCGCCGCTGTCGGCCTTTCTGATGGCCCTGATGATCCAGGCGCGGCACCTGTTCTACGGCCTTGCCATGCTGGAGCGCTACAAAGGCTATGGCCTGCGCAGCGTTTACATGATCTACGCCATGAGCGACGAGACCTTTTCCATCACCTGCTCGGCCGAGCCGCCGGAAGGGGTGGACCGGGGCTGGTTCATGTTTTTCATCACCCTGCTGGATCAGCTCTACTGGGTGGCCAGCGCCGGGCTGGGCGCGGTGGTCGGCTCAGTCCTGCCCTTCAGCACAGAGGGCGTGGATTTCGTGATGACGGCCATGTTCGTGGTCATCTTCCTGAACCAGTGGGAAAAAGAAAAGCAGCACGTCAGCGCCCTCATCGGGCTGCTAGTGCCGCTGGTCTGCCTGGTGCTCTTCGGGGCAGGCAGCTTCCTGCTGCCCGCCATGGCCTGCATCCTGGTGCTGCTGGTAGCCCTGCGCAGGCCCATTGAGTCCATTGAAGCAAAGCACGGCGAAACGGAGGTGCCGAAATGACCGCACTGCAAATGGGCATCACGATCGCGGTGTGCACTGCTGCCACCATGCTCACCCGCTTTCTTCCGTTTCTGATCTTCTCCTCCAAGGACCAGCAGCCGCCGGAGGTGGTGCGGTATCTGGGCCGCGTTCTGCCCGCCGCCATCTTCGGGATGCTCATCGTCTACTGCCTCAAGAGCGTGACGCCCTTTGCGGGCAGCCGCGGCATCCCGGAGGCCCTCGCCATCGCCGTGACCATCGCCCTCCACAAATGGAAGCACCAGACCCTTGTTTCCATCGCCGGCGGAACGGTCTGTTATGTGCTGCTGGTGCAGCTGGTGTTTTGACGGCAACGCAATTTTTCGCGTAAACAAGTTAACATTTTCGTCAGAAAGCCGTATACTATAAATGTAGGAAGACCTGCCGAAGATGGTCTCGTAGAACGCGAGCAAAAAGAAAGTTCACAAGGAGCCGGACAAAACCCTGCTCCGCTGTTCCACCTTGCAATATTTTGAAGAATATCTTTAAGATACAAAAACCGGGAGATGCCGCATGGTATCTCCCGGTTCTGATTTTTATCACAGCATTCGGCACAATACAAGAAGTTCCGCGCTGCTTCACAGTTCCTCCCGCAGCTCCGTCAGATCGGCCCAGAAGCGTTTGGGGCAGTGGGTCATGCGGCCCCGCTCGTTGTGGCGGGCCTGGATCTCCAGCGTTTTGTAAAACTGCTTCCAGAGCGCCTGGAACTTCTGCTCCCGCTCACTGGGCGGAGGAAGCTCCAGCGGCTCAGCCAGTTCCAGCAGCTGCGGCCGGTGATCCCGATACAGCAGCACTGCCTGGTGCACCGCGTCGTAGATCATGAAGTCTTCCTCCGGAAAGCGGCCGCAGAAATGCCCCTGCAGCAGCGGCAGGATGTAGTTTTTCGGGTGGATGACCGCGCCCAGCATCCCATCGTGTTCCTCGAAGCGGACGAAGCCCTGAAATTTGTCCACCTCCCAGTCGAGGCTCTTTTTCATCTCGTAGAGCGGCGCGACGTCCGGGTGGCCTGCCCGCTTGACCGTACCCGGCCCCAGCGCGAAGGCCAGATGCAGAAACCGGATGAGGAGCAGTTCCTTGTCCTCCCGGCCGGAGAGGAAGTCCCGCGTGACGAGGTATTCCGTCTCGGCCCCCAGTTTCCGGCCAAGGCTGGCAAACACCCGCCGGGCCTTTTCGTGGTCGGTGGCGATGTCCTTGAAGGGGTAGAGGGTGGAGGTCTCCCGCTCCGGCGTCCAGACCGCAAACGGGATCTCGTGCTGGGCAAAGCTCTCGAAGACGCAGCAGAGGAAACCCTCAAAGCTGCCGTCGTAGAGGTAAACGACCGCGGCATCGTGGAGCTTGCGGGCGGGGTTCACAGCGCTCTGGCCAGACATTGCACTGCCTCCTCCCGCACCAGCTTCTGGGCCGCGTGGGGCGGCACTCCCTGTGCCACCAGCTTGTCCACGGCAGGCGGCGAGAACAGGCTCAGCTGCTCCACGCCGCCGCTGAAGACGTTCGGGTCGATGAGGGCGCTCGTGATCCGCTCCCGGCCCGCGCTGCCCCGCCCCGGATGCGCCCCGGCAAAGCCCCGGCAGGTGATGAAATACTGGGCCCGCTTGAGCACCACGCCCATCCGCTTCAGCTCATCCAGCCCCAGCGAGGCCTGTTTCCGGGCATGCCAGATGCGCCGGGCACTCTTGGGGCCGATGCCCGGTACCCGCAGCAGCATCTCGAAGGGGGCCCGGTTCACGTCCACCGGGAACAGCCCGTAATGCTGGACCGCCCAGTTGCATTTCGGGTCCAGATAGGGGTTGAAGTTCGGGTGATCGGCGTCCAAAATCTCGTCCGCTTTGAACTGGTAGAACCGCAGCAGCCAGTCCGCCTGATAGAGCCGGTGCTCCCGCAGCAGCGGGGGCTTGGTGTCCAGCGCGGGCAGGCGGGTATCCTCGGCCACGGGGATGTAGGCGGAGTAGAACACCCGCTTGAGGCTGTATTTCTGGTACATCCCCTCGGTCAGCTTGAGGATGTGATGATCCGTCTCCGGCGAAGCCCCCACGATCATCTGGGTGCTCTGACCGGCGGGCGCGAACCGGGGCGCTTTGCGGTAGAGGGTCAGTTCCTCCCGGTTGGCGGCTCCTTCCACTGCGATCTGCTTCATGGGCCGGAAGATGGAGTGCCGCCCCTTGTCCGGGGCCAGCAGTTTCAGGCTGCTCTCGCTGGGCAGCTCCACATTGACGCTCAGACGGTCGGCCAGAAAACCCAGCTGCTCCAGCAGTTCCGGGCTGGTGCCGGGGATGGCCTTGGCGTGGATGTAGCCCCCAAAGCGGTATTCACCCCGCAGCAGCCGCAGCACCGCCAGCATCCGCTCGGTGGTGTAGTCCGGGGTGCCCAGCACCGCGCTGGACAAAAACAGCCCCTCGATGTAGTTGCGGCGGTAGAACTCCATGGTCAGCTCTGCCAGTTCCCGGGGCGCAAAGGTGGCGCGGGGGATATCGTTGGAGCGGCGGTTGACGCAGTAGCCGCAGTCGAAGGAGCAGCAGTTGGACATGAGCACCTTGAGCAGGCTGACGCAGCGGCCATCGGCGGTAAAGGCGTGGCAGCAGCCCGGCGCGTAGCAGCTGCCTACCGTGCCCGGGCGCGCGGTGCGGGACGCCCCGCTGGAGGTGCAGGCAACGTCATATTTGGCGCTGTCTGCCAGAATGGTCAGCTTGTCCATCAGGGTCTGTTCCATGCAAAAAACACCTCCAAAGAGGATAAAATCGGGAAAAAGGGTCAAAAAATAAAGCCATACGCAACACAGCAGATGGCTTTATGAAAAACAGGGGGACGTCTTTGACAAAAAAGCAAACGCTTACCGGAACAAAAGCCTTCCCCCAGTCGGGGGAAGGTGGCGCGCAGCGCCGGATGAGGGCGATGCGCCGGGAATACCCCTCATCAGTCTGCTACGCAGACAGCTTCCCCCCAAGGGGGGAAGCCTTCAGCCACGAAAGCTTAAATCGTCCGGCTTACCACTTGGCCTTGGTCTCCACCACGCGGCCTGCAATGTGCAGGTGGTTCAGCTCCTCGCCCTTGATGACCATCTCATGATAGGCGGGGTTGAAGGGCTGCAATACCACGCAGTTGCCGCGCTGGATGTAGCGCTTCAAAGTGCCCTCGCCCTCGTCGCCGTAGATCAGCACGCCCAGGTCGCCGTTTTCCAGCGTGTCCTGCTTGTGCACCAGCGCAAGGTCGCCGTCCTGAATGCGGGGCTCCATGCTGTCGCCGCGCACCACCAGATAAAAATAGTTGGCGGGGTCCTTCACGCGGGCGTACTCCTGCCCGTAGTCCTCTTCAAAGGCCAGTGCGCCGTAGCCTGCCTTCACTGTGCCGATGACCGGGATCAGGCTCTCGGTGTAGCTGCCGAAAAAGCGCTCCTCGGGGGCAGAAACATTGCTGACCGGGCGGTACAGCCCCAGCAGATAGTCCGCCGTGGTGTTCAGCAGCTCCGCAATGCGGGCCACAGTGGAGGGGTCGGGGGAGGACTTGCCGCTTTCCCACTTGCCGACAGCCTGCTGGGTGACCCCCAGTCTGGCGGCAAGCTCCGCTTGGCTGACGCCCTGCTTTTTGCGGCACTCCTTCAATAGCTCTGAAAACGACATAATGATGCTCCTTTTCCCGATGGGTGGTTTATGTTGGTTTTATTATACAACAAAAAGGTGTTTCTGTAAAGAGAAAATCCAAAAAAACTTCGAATAAAGGTTGTGGTAAATGGGGCTGCTGTGCAGCTATCGTACAGAAAAAAGAAAAAATTTGCATAAAGGCTTGACAGAACAGCGTAAATCTGGTAAAGTAAATAGGCATTCGACACGGCGTAACGCGAGTGTCCACAAGGAGAGATGTCCGAGTGGTTTAAGGAAGCAGTCTTGAAAACTGCCGTACGGCAA
>ENA-OUQK01000807-OUQK01000807.1-human-gut-metagenome-genome-assembly--contig:-NODE-807-length-17764-cov-4.925405_pt1 | contig 17764 bp, 19 predicted proteins | sample MGYA00237954_ERZ548842 | MGnify/ENA primary metagenome ERZ548842 (study PRJEB26490, sample SAMN05194704) | human gut metagenome | biome: terrestrial biome; feature: human-associated habitat; material... | reverse complement strand
CCGTTTCGGCGGGGCCGCGGGGGGCGGGTCAGTTCGTTTTGCGGTAAAAGGTCATGGCGGTGCCGGTATCCTGCACCAGGGTGTCACGGGGCGCGCGCAGGATGCGGCAGGTGCAGTAAAAATCCCCCGCCGCCCCGCTGATATTCACAAGCTGCCACAGCCACACCGCCGGGAACCATTCCCGGGGCAGGCAGGCGGCCAAAACGGCAAAAACGATCCCCCACACCACCACCGGCGCCAGTGCGATGACGACATAGGCCGGGCGGGTAAAGTAGGCATCGCTGCCGGCGTAGGCGTAGGCCACCTTATAGCCGTAGCGCACCGAAGCGCCGCAGGCTTTCATCACGACGCCGTGGGTCAGCTCGTGCAGGGCAATGTAGGCGAATATCCCCGCAAGGGCGCCGAGCCGGAGCAACAGCGCAGAAAGCGAGCCCTCCCCGACAAAATCCCGCAGCGACCGGCCCCACAGGGCGGGCAGAACCAGCATGATCACACACAGCACAACGGAAAGCCCGTTGACGATCCAAAACTGTTTTTTGTTGTGCACCAGATCAATGGCGGCAGCGGGGGTATGGCAGTAGCCCTGCGGCAGGGCGGCATAGCTTTTCATCGGGTCAATCCTTTCGGGTGGGTTTATTTCAACCGGCGGTGCCGGGGGTTTGCAGGGGCATATCCTCCCGGCGGCTCTGCTTGTTCCCCGGGGAATGATTTGCAGCGGGGCAAAAGCAGGGCGGCCGGGGGCAGTCCTTTCGGGCGGGGCTGTTTCATCCGGCGGTGTCGGTGGTTTACGGGTCAATCCTTTCGGGCGGCAAGGTCGATGATCTTTTCCAAGCGGTGGTTGACGCCGGAACGGGAAAGGGGCGGGGTCAGCTTTTGCCCCAGCTCCCGCAGGGAGTCAAAGGGATTTTGCAGACGCAGCTCCGCCAGGGCCCGCAGCTCCTCCGGGAGGGAGTCCGGCCCCACGGCATTGATGGCCGCGATTTGTGCGGCGGCCGCCCCGGCGACCTTATCCATATTGGCGGTATCGCAGTTAGAGGCACGGTTGGCGGCGTTGCGGCGCTCCTTGAGGATCTTGGCGTTCATGATTTCCATCGAAGTGAGCGGGCACCCCATGAAAGTAAGCAGGTCCTCGATCTGGGTGCTATCGTGCAGGTAGACAATGGCCTGCCCGCGGCGCTGGGTCAAAAGCGGGGAAAAGCCGACATCCTGCAATAAGGCAACGAACATCATCAGCAGCTCCTCGCGCGGGACGGCGAATTCCAGATGGTACTTGGTTTCGGGATCGGAAAGGGTGCCGCAGGCCAAAAACACGCCGCCCACAAAAGCACCGGCTCCCTCATCGCCGCCCAGCAGCTCGAAGGTGACGCCCTCCGGGTAAAGCATGGCGAAGTGGTTATACAGGTCGATGCGGTCGGCCATGTCATCCACGGTGACGCGGTAGGCCAGCTGCCCGGTGGAGAGCTTTTCCTCCCGCAGGGTGACGGTGCCGGTCATGGGGCGGACACTCTGCACCAGCTGGGAATAGTACTGGGCGGCCCGGCGCTCCCGGGTCAGCATCTGCATTTTGGGCACCGAGAACTCGCGGGAAAAGACCATCAGCCCAAAGGACTGCTGGTTGGGGAAGTGCTGGCGCACGGCTTTATTGGAAAGGATCTCATCCTTGGCGGCGGTGGTAAAGGAGGGCATGGTGTTATTCTCCGGTGATGGGGTGAATTTTGGGGGGAGGGCGAGGAAAAATGGGGGATGGCAAGGGACGGCCGCAGGCAGGCCCTTGTCCGACGCAAGGCGGACTGATGCCTGTCAAGGACGGGGCGCAGCCAGCGTTCATTTTTACCGCCGTCCCGCAGCGGGGTGGGACGGTTGGTGCAGGGGGCCGTGGCGGGCGCAGCCCGCAGGGATGGGCAAAGGGGCAGCCGCCGCACCCGGCGCTGGCTCATTCGATATACTTGATCTCGCATTCGAGGGTATAGCCGGTCTTTTCCCGGACGATGCGCTGTACTTCGGCGATAAGCTGCCGTACATCGGCTGCGGTGGCACCGCCCCGGTTGATGATGAAGCCGGCATGCTTTTGGCTGACCTCGGCCCCGCCGACGGAAAGGCCCTTAAGCCCGCACTGATCCACCAGGGCGGAGGCATAGTTGCCTGCCGGCCGCTTAAAGGTGGAGCCGGCGCTGCCGTATTCCAGGGGCTGCTTTTCCCGGCGGCGGGACATGTAGTCCTCCATGGCCGCGCGGATGGCGGTTTCCTCGCCGGGGGTGAGGGTCAGCACCGCTTCCACGATGACGCAGCCCGGACGCTCCTCAAAGATGCTGTGGCGGTAGGAAAGTTCCAGCGCCGCGGCAGGCAGGGTGCGGTATTCCCCGGCTTCATCCAGGAAGGTGACCTCCGTGAGGACATCCCGGAGCTCGCCGCCGTAGGCACCGGCATTCATGTATACTCCCCCGCCCAAAGAACCGGGGATGCCAAAGCCCCATTCCAGGCCGGAAAGGCTGTTTTCTGCAGCGGCCCGGCAGGTAGCGATGAGAGAGGCCCCGGCCCCGCAGCGCAGGGTATTGCCCTGCCGGGAGATGGTGGTAAAGTCGCCATCCAGCTGGATGACAGGGCGGGCAATGCCGCTATCGCTGACCAGCAGATTGCTGCCCCGGCCCAAAATAAAGGGGTCGGTCCCCGCCGCCCGGCAGAGGGAAACGGCGGTTTGCAGCTGGGTACGGGTGCGGGGGTGCAGCAGCAGCGCCGGCCCGCCGATGCCAAAGGTGGTACGGCGGCTCATGGGTTCATTTTCGGTATAGGGGATGCCCGCATTTTGCAGCTGTTCCAGTAGATTCATGGGGTTTGCTCCTTTCGGCGGTCAGGGCTGCACATCATCGGTAAGGCCCAGCTGTTCCATCAGCTCCTTGGCAGAATTATTGCCCATGGCGCGCTGACGGTAGTTCATGGTGGCCACCTCGATGATCACGGCGAGGTTTCGGCCGGTCTGGACCGGGATGGTGGCGGCGGGCACCTTCATGCCCAGAATATTGGTGGTTTCCTCCTCCAGCCCGATGCGGTCGTAGACCTTTTCGGGGTCATAGGTTTCCAGCTGAATGACGAAATTGATATTGGCGGTATTTTTGACCGAGCCGACGCCGAACAGCCGGCTGACATTGATGATGCCGACCCCGCGGAGCTCCATATAGTGGCGGATGTTATCCGGGGCGGAGCCGACCAGGGTGGTATTGGAGACCCGGCGGACCTCCACGGCATCATCGGCGATGAGACGGTGGCCGCGCTTGAGCAGCTCCAGGGCGGTCTCGCTTTTGCCGACGCCGGAATCCCCGGTAAGCAGCACACCCTCGCCGTAGATCTCCATCAAAACGCCGTGGACGGTGGTGCGGGGCGCCAGCTCCAGACTCAGCTTGGCATTGAGCTGGGCGGCCATATGGGTGGTATTTTCCGGAGACTGCATCAGCGGCACGCAGTACTTTTCCGCCAGCTCCAAAAAGAGGGGGCGGAAGGAGAAATCCTGAGTGATGATGACGGCCTTGGGGCTGCGGGAAAGGAAACCCTCCAGGCTCTGCCGCAGCAGGTGGGGCGGCAAGGTTTCCAGATAGGCCAGCTCGGTACGGCCGATCATATTGATGCGGGCCGGGACAAAGCCCTGGAAGAACCCGGTGAAGGCCAAGCCCGGGCGCATCAGCTCGGCGTGGCTGACCAGGATCTCCTCCTCGGTTTTGGGATAATAGAGGATCTGCAGGTTCAGGTCCTTGATGAGCTTTTTAAGCGGGACGGTATACTGGTGCGGCATGGGTAAAACCCCTTTCTATGATGAAAGCTGGCGGCGAGGGAAAATGTCGGGATGGCAAGCGGACGGCCGCAGGCAGGCTCTTGCCTGACGAAGGCAGGCTGATGCCTGTCAAGGGCGGCCACGCAGCCAGCACCCATTTTCACCGCCGCCGGGCGACAACGCATAACTGCTATGCGGCAGCGACATGCAAAATAGCTATACACAGTTTATTATAATACATTTATCGGCGGGATACAAACAATATTACACGGTTTTTGCAAAAAATCGTTACAAAAATAACAGAGATGATAAGAGGCCCCGCTTCCCGAAGGAAACGGAGCCTGAAAAAACAATATTTTAGGCGAGGATATCCTGGATATCCCGCAGGCCGGTAAGGGTGGTGATAACAATGGCGGAATCGCCGGGCTGGAGAGAATCGCCGCCGGAGGGGATGATGACCTCGCCATTGGGGCGGGTGATGCAGCCCACCAGCACATTGGGGCGGGTGGCCATATCCTTAAACGGCACACCGATGAGCGGCGAGCCGGCGGTAATGTGGAATTCCAGGGCTTCTACCTGGTTTTCTACCATGCGGTGCAGGGCAATGACCCCGCCGCCGGTGCTGTTTTCCATCGCGCGGACATACTGCAGGATGCGGCTGACGGTAACCACGCTGGTGGAAACGGTGCTTTCCACGATGGCGGTCTTATTGATAAGCTCGGTGAAGGAATTGCGGTTGACCTTGGCCACAGAACATTCGATATTGTGGCAGCGGGCATACATGGCCAGCATGATATTGAGTTCATCCAGGCCGGTGAGTGCCACAAAGGCATCGGAATCATCCAGGCCCTCCTCGGCCAGCAGATGCACATCGGTGGCATCCCCGTGGATAACCAAAGCGGTGGGGACTGCCTCGCTGAGATCAACACAGCGCTGTTCATCCCGGTCCACCACGCGCACACGCATCTTCATCTGGCTCAGCTGCTCCGCCAAAAAGCGGGTGATGCGCCCGGCCCCGACCACCATGACATTGCGGGCATGGTCCCGGAAAACGCCCAGCGCCCGGAAGAAGTTCTCCAGTTCCTGGGGCTTGGCGGTAACGCTGATGCAATCTCCCGCGCCCAGCACATAGTTACCATCGGGAATAACGACCTCTTCCCCGCGGCGGACGGCGCAGACCAACACCTTGACCTGCAGGGAGGCGGCGACATTTTTGAGGGCCATGCCATCCAGCAGGCTGCCCTGCGGAATGTGGTATTCCACCAGCTCCACCCGGCCCTTGGCGAAGGTTTCCACCTTGGCGACCGCCGGAAAGCGCAGGATACGGGCAATATCACGGGCAGTCTCCCGCTCCGGGTTGATAGAAAGAGAAAGCCCCATCTCCTGCTGCATGAATCGCAGCTGACTTTCGTATTCCACGCTGCGCACCCGGGCAATGGTATTCTTGGCGCCCAGCTTTTTGGCGGTCATGCAGGCGATCATATTGACCTCATCCTCGCTGGTGGCGGCAATGACGAGATCCGCCTGACTGGCCCGGGCCTGCTGCTGCACAGTATAAGCGGCGCCATTGCCCTCGATGCCCAAAACATCCAGTTCCTCCGCCAGGCGCTCCGCCATGCCGGGGCGGTTATCGATGACGGCGACATCGTGGCCCTCGCGGGAGAGATGCTCCGCCAGGGCCCGGCCGACCTTTCCGATTCCGACAATTACGATCCTCATAGTATTCTCCCTTGGTTTTGGTGGTGAGTGTATGGGTCTATTCTATCGCTTTTGGCGGGGATTTGCAAGGGGGCGGAGGTGATGCGCAGAGGGAGGGGCCCGCAGGGCAGGCCGCCACAGGCGGCTTTGGGGCGGCCGAAGGCCGCCCACGAGGGGCTTTGCCCCTCGGCCCTGCGGGCCCCAGCCGGGATGCTGCAGAAACCGGACAAGGAAATGCCGCGCAATTTCTCGACAACGGAGGAGCTGCGTGATATAATGAGATATTATTCCAAGAGGGGGCAAGCGAAAATGCAGGAGAATTTCTACCGGGCGGTATATGCGGCGGTGCGCCGTATCCCGGCCGGGAAAGTGGCTACCTACGGACAGATTGCGATGCTGGCGGGCAGCCCCCGGGCTTCCCGCATTGTGGGCGGGGCACTGCACCGCAACCCCGAACCCGGCAAAACGCCCTGCCACCGGGTGGTATTCCGGGATGGCAGCCTGGCGCCGGGCTTTGCCTTTGGCGGGCCTGGGGCGCAGCGGGCGCTGCTGGAAGCGGAAGGAGTCGCTTTTCTGCCGGACGGGCGGGTGGATATGGCCCGGCACCAGTGGACCGACGAAGATGAAACGCTGTAATATAGGTTGAATATAGCAAGGAGAGAACCATGAGATTTTTTGCACTGACGACCGCTACGGCCGACCTGCCGGAGGTACCGGATATTCAGGAATCGCTGACCGCGATCCAGAAATTCATTAAAACCGCCTCGCCGGTGGTGCTGAACGCACTGTGGCATATTGCGCTGGCACTGGTTATCTTTTTTGTGGGGCGCTGGCTTATCGAGAAATTCCTGAGCCGGGTGGCGCTGCTGGATAACAAAACAAAGATCGATCCCGGCGTGGCCAAATTTGTGCGCTCGCTGGTACGGGTAGCGCTGTGGGCACTGCTGATTTATTTTATTGCGGACTTTTTGGGCGTGCCGACGGCGAGTTTTGTGGCGCTGCTGGGTTCCATCGGCGTGACGGTGGGCCTGGCATTGCAGGGCAGTCTTTCCAACTTTGCGGGCGGGCTCATTCTCATGTTCCTACACCCCTTTAAGACTGGGGATTACATCAAAACTGTTTCGGATATCGAAGGGACGGTGGTGGAGATCGGGCTGTTCTTTACCACGCTGCGCATGGCCGATAACAAAATCATCACCATTCCCAACGGGAATCTCTCGGCCGGGAATATTATCAACTATAATGTACTGCCGGTGCGGCGGCTTTCCACCACGGTGGGCATTGCCTATGAGGCCGACACCGCCCGGGCCATTGAGCTGCTGACGGCGCTTATCAAGAGCCGCAAGCCGCTGGTGAACCCCGAAAAGGCGCTGGTATATGTAAAGGAGCTAGGGGACAGCAGCGTGGTGCTGGGCCTGCACTACTGGGTAAAGACCGACGACTACTGGGACGAGGCGTGGAGCATCAACCAGGCGATAAAGGATGTACTGGACCAGAACGGCATTGCCATCCCCTTTAACCAACTGGATGTCCATGTGATCCAGTAAGGCTCTCCCCTATTTTTGCGAACTGAAGGACGAATGAAATACCCATGAAAATTCTAAGGCAATCTGCCATTATCGCCGCGGTGTGCGCCGTGGCGGAACTCATCAAATATCTGCTGCCGCTGCCCATTCCCGCCAGCGTGTACGGTCTGATCCTAATGCTGCTGGCACTGCTGACCGGACTCATCAAGCCGGAGCAGATCAGTACCGTCGCGGATTTCTTTATCTCCATTATGCCGGTGCTGTTTATTGCCCCCACGGTAGCGCTTATCACCCAGCCGGAACACCTGGCGGTGATGGGCGGGCCGGTGGTGCTGCTGGGCATTCTGGGCACTACGCTGGTCATCGGCATCAGCGGCAAGGCCGCCCAGGCGGTGGGTCGGCAGGAAGCCAAACGGCGGGAGGGTAAAAAGCATGAATGATTACATTGCCTTTTCCGCCTACTTTGGGGCCGCGCTGACCCTGATCATCTATGTGGTGTCCTTCCGCATCAGCGACCGGATAGGGCACCCGCTGGCCAATCCTATTCTCATCTGCCTGGCACTGCTTATTGGGGCGCTGCTTATTTTTGATATTGACTACGATGCCTACAACCAAAGCGCCCGGTACATCACCTACCTGCTGACCCCGGCCACCGCCTGCCTGGCGCTGCCGCTGTACCGGCAGATCCAAAAATTGCGGGAGTACCCTTTGGCCATTGTGGCCGGTATCCTGACCGGAGTGGCGGTGAACGCCCTGTGCGTGCTGGCCGTGGCGCTGGTGTTCCGGCTGGGGCACTACGACTTTGTAACGCTGATCCCCAAATCGGTAACGGGGGCGGTGGGCATGCCGCTGGCCGAGGAGCTGGGCGGTACCGGCGGCATTACCATGGCGGCCATCTCCATCACCGGTATCTTTGGGAACATCCTGGGGCCGCAGGTGCTACGGTGGTTCCATGTGACTGACCCGGTGGCACAGGGGGTGGCCATGGGCTGCGGCAGCCACGCCTTTGGCACGGTGCGGGCGCTGGAAATGGGCGAGGTGGAAGGCGCCATGGGCAGCCTTTCACTGGTGATCACTGCACTGTTGACGGTGGTGATCGCGCCGTTTTTGGGCAATCTGATTTGATGTTTTGCGCTGATTTTGGCCAAAATTACGCCAGTGTTTGTGAAAGTATCACAACATAGCATCGATGCACCTTTCGCATGGCGGAACTTGTTAATCCCTTGACAAAAAAGCAGCCGGAAAAGTACTGAAATCAACGCCATTTTGCCTTGTGCGAGATGGCGTTCTTTTTGAGCGAAAATCTCAAAAATTTGGTTAGTTTTTGGGCAAAGTGTCGGCCCCAACACCTTGACAAAGACCTTGTTTTTCGCTATTATTTGATAGACACTTTATCGTGAATTCACAAGGAGGCTAAAAACAAATGGAGAAAGTTCTCGTTCTCTTGACTTTCCTCGGCTCCGTCATCGCGCTGGTATTTGCTCTTGTCACCGCGAAGAAGGTCCTGAAGTTTGAGGAAGGCACCCCGCTGATGCAGAAGATCTCTGCATCCATCCGTGAAGGCGCTAACGCCTATCTGAAGCGCCAGTACACCATCGTGGCCATCTTCTTTGCCTGCATGTTCGTTGTGCTGTGCATCATGGCCGCTACCGGTCTTCTGACCTGGTTCGTTCCCTTTGCGTTCGTGACCGGCGGTTTCTTCTCCGGTCTGTCCGGCTTCATCGGCATGCGCATAGCCACCAAGGCCAACTGCCGCACCGCCAATGCCTGCCGCACCAGCCTGAACCGCGGTCTGCGCGTGGCGTTCTCCGCCGGTTCCGTTATGGGCTTTACCGTAGTCGGCCTGGGTCTTTTGGATATTTCCATCTGGTTCACCCTGCTGAAGTTCGTCTTTAAGCTGGATCCCTCTGCCATCACCAGCGCTATGCTGACCTTTGGTATGGGCGCTTCCTCCATGGCTCTGTTTGCCCGTGTCGGCGGCGGTATCTACACCAAGGCTGCCGATGTAGGCGCCGACCTGGTAGGTAAGGTCGAGGCCGGCATCCCTGAGGATGACCCCCGTAACCCCGCTGTTATTGCCGATAACGTAGGCGATAATGTAGGCGATGTAGCCGGTATGGGCGCTGACCTGTACGAAAGCTATGTTGGCTCCATCATTTCCGCTTCCGCGCTGGGCGTTGCCGCCTTTGGCGGCGAGCTGAAGGCCATGGCCCTGCCCATGATTATGGCAGCGCTTGGCATCCTGGCTTCCATCATTGGTACCTTCTTTGTACGCACCGGTGAATCCACCGATCAGCGCACCCTGCTTTCCGCTCTGCGTCGCGGCACCAACCTGAGTGCTCTTATCATCGCCGTCGCTGCCTTCTTCCTGGTTCGCGGCGTACTGGGCACCGAGTACACCGGTATCTACTTTGCCATCCTGGCCGGTTTGGTTGCCGGCGTTCTCATCGGTGCTTCCACCGAGTACTTCACTTCCGACACCTACAAGCCCACCCAGGGTCTGGCTGACACCGCCCTGACCGGCTCCGCCACCATCATGATCGGTGGTTTGGGCCTGGGCATGCTCTCCACCATCCTGCCCATCGTTATCGTTGCGGTGTGCATCCTGGTTGCCTACTATGTTTCCGGCGGCGCTGCTTCCACCTCCATGGGTCTGTATGGCATCGCGCTGGCTGCCGTAGGTATGCTGGCTACCCTGGGCATCACCCTGGCGACCGATGCCTATGGCCCCGTGGCCGATAACGCCGGCGGCATAGCCGAGATGGCCGGCCTGGAGCCCGAAGTTCGTGAGCGCACCGACGCGCTGGATTCCCTGGGCAACACCACTGCCGCTACCGGCAAGGGCTTTGCTATCGGCTCCGCCGCTCTGACCGCTCTGGCTCTGATCGCTTCTTACATCGAGAAGGTCCAGGAGGTTGGCGCTGCTGCTACCTTCAATGACTTCTCCGTTATGACCCCTGTTGTTCTGGTCGGTCTGTTTGTCGGCGCCTGCCTGCCCTTCGTGTTCGCGGCGCTCACCATGCAGTCCGTTGGCCGCGCGGCTCAGTCCGTTGTAGTAGAGGTTCGCCGTCAGTTCAAGGAGATCGTTGGCCTGATGGACGGCAATGCCGATGCCGACTACGCCCGCTGCGTTGACCTGTGCACCAAGGCTTCCCTGCACGAGATGATCCTGCCCACCGTAGTTGGTATCGTTACCCCCATCGTAGTCGGTATGATCCTGGGCTACAAGGGCGTGGTAGGTATGCTGGCCGGCGCTACCGTTTCCGGCTTCCTGCTCGCTATCTTCATGGCGAACTCCGGCGGCGCCTGGGATAACGCCAAGAAGTACATTGAGAGCGGCGTACACGGCGGCAAGGGCAGCGATGCCCACAAGGCTGCTGTCGTTGGCGATACCGTAGGCGATCCCTTCAAGGATACTTCCGGCCCCGCTATCAACATCCTCATCAAGCTGCTGTCGATGGTTTCCATCGTATTTGCCGCGCTGGTAGTTAACTTCTCTATCATTAAGTAAGAGAACACGATAAACTGAAAATTTCCCCGCAGGCTTTTGAGTCTGCGGGGATTTTTTGCGGAGGCTGCAATAAAACACGGGATTTATTACACTTTATTTACGAATAGATGTTGCATTTTGCGGCGCTCATTCGTTATATTTAGTGTAGGCTTGACACCAACAATATACAACAGGAGGAAACAACATGAAAAAACTGACCCGAATTCTGGCACTGACCCTATGCTGCCTGCTGGCGGCGGGACTGGCCGCCTGCGGCGAAACGCCTGCCCCCACACCCGACCCCGACCCCGATCCCGGTGCGGCGATCGGCGGGAACACCCAGATCCCGAACCCGAGAGTCCCCTATGAAAATGATGAGTTCCCCGATTTTAAGCTGGCCGGCTACCCCGACCGGGACGGCATGAAACCGACTGGGTTTTATCTCATTGGCGGAACGCTGGCGGAGATCGACTATGAAAACGCCACGCTGCGCTGTGCCGCCAAAACAGAGGAAACCGGAGATATTTCGGGCATCTTCTACAATGACCCGAAGGAAAGCGAGCTTTCGGTGGGACACAGCTACTACAATGGGCTTATCTTCATCACCGTGAAGGAGTATGCCGAGGGCACCGTAGCGCTGTGGGTCAGCTGTGAGAGGGACTATACCTATTCGCTGTGGCTGCCGGGACAGACTGCCGAAGCGGCGAAGGAACTTATTGAGGAATTCGCGGCAGGGGTGTATGTGGTGCTGCCTGGTGGGGAGGAGCCGCTGACCGGGGATGTATTTGGCACCGAAAAGGCCCTGGCCCGCTGGCGGGAGGCTATCCATGCCGATAACATTGCCAAGGTGACCGCCAAGGATTACAGCAGACTTGAGCCGGTGGAGCTGCCCGCTGAAACTGCCGAGCGAATGATAAAGGCACTGGCGGACAGCGAAAGTGCGCTGAAACTCTTTGAAAAGCCGGAAAACCCCGCTACGGGCGGCTCGCTGCGCCTGACTGCCTATGACGCGGAGGGAAATGTGCTGTTTACCGCCTGCTATAATGGCTGGCTGGTGGTGACCTTTGGACAGGAAACGGCCAATTACATCTTTGATGCCAGCGACTGCGAGCTGTATACCTTGTATACATTCTTTCCCGTCGAATAACCTGCACCATACAAAAATGCCCCTATCCGGAAACCCGGATGGGGGCTCTTTTTTATTGTGATAAAGTTATTCAGCGGCTTCGGCAGCTTTCACCCTTTGGCGAATATATTCCCGCACTTCATCCTTGGGGATCTCCAGCGCGACGGAAAGCTCACCATGCAGCAGCTCCTCCGCCAGCTTCATATAGCGGTCATCCATCTGGCTGACGCGGCGGCCGGCGGCTTCGGCTTCCCGCTTTTTGCTGTAAACCGATTTGATGATCTCCACGAGGTCGGTGGTGCTGTGGGTACCGATGATGCTGCGGTAATGCTCTGAAAGCTCCTGCAGACGGCCGGTATGGAATGGCTCCACGCTGATGGTAGGAATGAGGGCAACCAGCTCCTCGGCCTCCTCGCGGCTCATTACCGGGCGCATAAAGACCTTTGGCTGCTCCACGGGGCAGTAGATCGTGCCGCTTTGGAACAGGGGGCGCAGGACATAGTACTTGGTCCCGCGCGGCATGCCGGGCAAATCGGGGGTGGCGTAATCCATGACCTCGCAGACGCCGGTATTGCCATACATGATCTTTGTTCCTTTTGCAAACACTGTGGTGCCCTCCCTTACTGTTTCTGCTTATATTATAGCACATTTTTCGGCAGGATGTAAGGGGAAATTTAAGCGAGGGGCGGGTGGGGGCCGCAGGTCCGGCCGCGAAGCGGCCGACGCAGGCGAAGCCTGCGTGTTTCGGCGGAGCCGAAACGGCCTGCGGCCCCTGCCCTGCCCCCTGCTTAAATCCCCCCAATGCGGCGGCCCGCCCCCTGGAAAAGCAGGAGGCGGGCCTTATCAGCAAACCATTAAAAGTAGGATATCACTCGGTGGTGTAGTTATCGAAGTAGCCCTGGATGTAGATGATGGGGGTGCCCTTATCGCCGCTGCCGCTGGTCAGGTCGCACAGGGAGCCAATGAGGTCGGTAAGGTTACGGGGGGTTGTGCCCTCGGAGACCATATTGCCCACCAGGCTGGTGGAGTCCTTCTCCTTGATACGCTGGGTAATGGCTTCCTGCAGAGCGGTACCGGAAAGATCGCCGAAATCGTGGTCAGCCAGGTACTTCAGCTTCAGCTCATTGGGGGTACCGATAAGGCCCTTGGTATAACCGGGGGCCACAACCGGGTCGGCCAGCTCCCAAATCTTGCCCGCGGGATCCTTAAAGGCGCCGTCGCCGTAAACCATCGCCTCGATATGGTGTCCGGTGGCTTCGCTCATCAGCTGGCCAATTTTTTCGGCTACCAGCATAGCATCACGGGGGAACAGCTTCACACGGTTTTCATCCGCCTTATTGGAACCCAGCAGACCATACTGGGCATTGTAGCCGCTGCCCGCCACAGGAGCGGTCATCAGGTCATCCAGCCCCAGAACCACACGGGCACCAGCCGCCTGCAGCAATCGCTTACTGCGGGCACGGGTATGAATATCACAGGTGATGACGGTATCGGTGTAGTCCAGAATGGTCTGCACGCGGTTGGCAAAAATCACTTCTACCTCGGCGCCGGCTTCCCGGATAAGGCTGGAATAGTACTCCACATAGTCCACGCCAGTAAAAGGATGGATCACAGAGCCGAACTCAGCACGGAAGCGCTCCAGGGAAAGAACATCGGTCCAGGGGTCAATGCCCCTTTCATCCAGGCGGTCCATGCTGATGAGGTGGTTGCCCACTTCATCGGAAGGATAGCTGAGCATAAGGACGACCTTCTGGCAGCCCGCGGCAATGCCGGAAAGCAGCACGGAGAAACGGTTGCGGCTGAGAATGGGGAAGGTAACGCCAACGGTCTTGCCGCCGGTGCGGGCCTTTACATCGGCTGCGATCTGTTCCACTGTGGCATAGTTGCCCTGGGTACGGGCCACTACCGATTCAGTAATGGCGACAATATCTTTATCGTGCGGCTCCACACTGTTTTCTTTCAGGGCCTTCAGGACGGTATCCACAGTGCCCTTTACTACATCATCGCCTTCCCGGAAGATGGGGGCGCGTACCCCGCGAACGACAGTACCAAACATTCTGCTCATGGCTTTTTCTCCTTTTATCACCTGTGAATTGATGAAAACGAAAACAAAAATAGGGGTTGCTTTTCACAACCACTTTAGTATAATAGATGCATATCCATAAGTAAAGTATATATTACTAATAATGAGCATAAGTAAAACAGATAGAAAGGAAGCCCGCAAACATGGCCGTTAAACTGGAGCTTTACCGTATTTTCCGCACCGTTGCCGAGGAGGAAAGCATTTCCGCCGCCGCCAAAACACTGTTTATCTCACAGTCGGCGGTCAGTCAGTCCATCCATCAGCTGGAGGAACAGCTGCAGGTACGGCTGTTTTCCCGCCAGCCCCGCGGCGTCACCCTGACCGGCGAGGGGCGGGTACTGTACGATTATGTGCGCAGCGCCATCAGCCTCATCGAAACCGGGGAGGAAAAGGTGCAGCAGACCCGGGAGCTGATGATGGGCGAGTTGGTCATCGGGGCCAGCGATACCGTGACCCGCAGTTTGCTGCTGCCCTATCTGCAAAGGTTCCACGAGCGGTACCCGGCCATCCGGCTGAAGGTGCTGAACGGCACCAGTTATGAGGCCCTGCAGATGCTGCGGGCGGGGCAGGTAGACCTGGCCTTTGCCAGTACCCCGCAGGAGAGCGGCAACCTGCAGATGCGGCGCTGCATGGCCCTGCACAATGTTTTTGTGGCGGGGCGGGACTACCCCTGCGAGACCGACCGGGCCTATACCCTGGCGGAGCTTTCCCGCTTCCCGCTGATGCTGTTGGAGCGCAAATCCAGCGCAAGACGGTACCTGGAACGCTTTTTTACCCGCAATGGCATTACACTTAAACCGGAGATAGAACTGTGCAGCCACGAGCTTCTCGTCGATCTGGCGGCCATTGGGCTGGGGGTGGCGTGCGTCACCCGAGAATATGCCCTGCCCGCTTTGGAGGCGGGGACGATCCGTGAACTGCGCACCATTCCAGAGATTCCGGAGCGGAGCCTTTCGGTGTGCACCTTGCAGGATGTATCGCCCAGCCCCGCGGCGGAGGAGTTTTTACGGTTCTGGGCGTAAGGCGAAATGAACGGAGACTATATTAAAAAGCACCCCCACGGGATCTGCCGCGGGGGTTGTGTTATATTTTTACGGGAGGGAATACAGAATAGCCACCGCAGCGCCCAGCAGAGCACCGCAGGCCACCTGCAGCGGGGTGTGCCCCAGGAATTCCTCCAGCAGCTGCTCCGGCGGAGTGTCGCTCAGCTTCAGCAGCAGCTCATTGATGGTGCGGGCATGCTGCCCGGCCTGCCAGCGCACTCCCATGGCATCGTGCATTACAATAATGGCCAGCACCGCGCTGATGGCAAACTGAAAGGAAGCCGCGCCGTATTGCAGCAGGGCAGCCACTGCCAGTGTAGTTACCGTAGCGGAGTGTCCGCTGGGCATCCCGCCGTCGCCGGTCAACCGTTCCCAATCCAGCTGGTGATGGGCAATCAGTTCGATGAGCAGCTTGCACAACTGCGCCACTGCCCAGGCCAGCACCGCCGATATCAGACAGGTATTTTGCAGTATTTCCATAGGTATTCGCCTCTTTTTCCTGTCAAATTACGATGCCGCCATTGGGGCTGAGGACCTGCCCGGTAAAATAGCGGGCATCCTCCCCCGCCAAAAAGGCAATGGCAGCCGCCACTTCCTCCGGCGAGCCCATGCGGCCCAGCGGGATCTCCTCCTCCAGCATCCGGCGTTCTTCGGCGGTAAGGTGGGCATTCATTTCGGTATCGATGGCGCCAGGCGCGACACAGTTGACGGTAATGCCGCTGGGGGCCAATTCCTTGGCCAATGCCTGCGTAAAGCCGATGACCGCCGCCTTGGAGGCGGAGTAGTGCACCTCGCAGGAGGCGCCGCACAGCCCCCAGATGGAGGAAACATTGATGATGGTGCCGCTGTGCTGCTGTACCAAATACGGCACCGCCGCGCGGCAGCAGTGATAGATGCCATCCACATTGGCCGCAAACATCTGCCGCCATTCTTCCGGGGTAATATCGGTAAACAGCTTGATCTGCGAAATGCCGGCATTATTCACCAGGATATCCAGGTGGCCGTACTGCTGTACCGCAAATTCGATAAGGGCTTTGGCCTCCTCGGCTTTGGTCAGATCCGCCCGGAAGGAAACGGCTTCCCCACCGGCCTCCCGCAGCTCCCGGCAAAGGCTTTCGGCCTTTTCTCTGCTGCGGCAATAGCCCAGCACCACATAACACCCCTGCGCGGCCAAGCGGCGGGCCACTGCGGCTCCGATGCCCCCTGATGCGCCGGTAATAACTGCGACTTTACTCATACTGTTTCCCTCCGGTGTCAGCCCTGCAATGGGTGCTGGTTTGGCGGCACCCTGCAGAAATTTCTACCCATGATAATAGCAAATTTGCCCCCGGCTGGCAAGTCCCCTCAGCGGCGGGGCGGCTGATCTGCCAGCGGCCAGTCGTACAGTTCGGCATAGCTTTCCGCTTCCTCCGGCGTGCGGGGCGGGATAGGCTCCAGCCCGGTGGCTTCGGTGCCACTTACCACATCATGCGGCAGGTACAGCGGGCGTCCCGTCACCGGGTCAATGGGTCCCAAAACAGGTCGTTCCATGGTTATTCCCCCTTTCAAGGGGTAGTATCACCAACAGCAAAAAAACTATGCGGACTCTCTTGCGGCAGGCGCAAAATCATGCTACAATAGCACAAAAATCCGGCTGGTTGCGCCATAGTTGGCGGCTGCAACCGCTGCCCCAAAAGGAGCAAATCACGATGAACGACATGGCGCACGCTGTCCTGCGGCTGCTGGAGGAAAATAAAATAGACCACACACTGGCGGAGCACCCCGCTGTATTCAATATGGAAGAATTGTACGCGCAGGGACTGGAGCACTGTGACGCCATTGCCAAGAATCTGCTGGTCCGCGACCAGAAGAAGCGCTTTTACTGGCTGCTGGTACTGTACGGAGAAAAGCGTGCCGACCTGAAAGCGCTGAAAGCCCGGCTGGGGCATGGGGCGCTTTCCTTTGCCGGGGCAGAGGAGCTGGCCGAGCTGCTGGGCCTGACACCGGGCTCTGTCACTCCCTTTGGCGCGCTGAATGACAAGGAGCACCGGGTCACCATCCTGCTGGATGAGGACTACCGCGGCAAGCTCATCGGGGTCCATCCCAATGATAATACCGCTACCGTTTGGCTCCCGGCGGATGCCCTGGTTGAGCTGCTGCGGCAGCAGGGCACCACGGTGGAGTTTATCCCATTTTGATCTTATAAATGTGAAAAAGCCCCGTACCGCGCAGTACAGGGGCCTTGTTCTTATGTAGATCACTTTTTATTGTGGAAGAACAGCGGGATCTTTTCGAGGTAGATGATATCGGTGCGGTCCGCGGCATCGCCTTCCGCCAGCACTGCCGCGCGGGCAATTACTTCGCCGCCAGATTCCTTCACCAGCTTTTCGATGGCCTCAATGCTGCTGCCGGTGGAGATCACATCATCAATGATGGCGACCTTCTTGCCCTTGATGAACTCGGCATCGTGCTCATCTACCACCAGGATCTGCTCCTTACCCATATTGGTGATGGAATTAACGGTGGTGATGATGGGATTGCGCATATAGCCCTTGACTGACTTGCGGGCAATGACATAGCGGGGCATCTTCATCACTTTAGCCATCTCATAAATAAGCGGAATGCTCTTGGCCTCAGCAGTCACCAACACCTCGGTCTCGGGGGGCAGCTTTTCCGCCAGGGCACGGGCACAGGGCTCTACAACATCGGTATCGCCAAAGATAACAAAGCCGGCAATGGACATGTTTTCATTGATGGGGACGACCGGCAGACTGCGTTTGACGCCTGCCACGGTGATATCATAGAATTCCTGCATGGGAATCCTCCTTTTCCGAAAAAATTGGGCATGACGCCCTTAACCTATTTATTATAACATAATTCTGCTATCTTGGATATAGATTTTTTAACATTTAGCCATAAGCAATGCTTATATCAGTTTTCAGCATTTGCTTTTTCCGCTTTCTATGCTACAATAGAACTAAAAGCAGGCGCCGGGCCGGCAGCCTGCGCATTTACAAGCTTGTGCAGAGTCCGGACGGGGGCCGCAGGCCGTTTCG
>ENA-OUQK01000796-OUQK01000796.1-human-gut-metagenome-genome-assembly--contig:-NODE-796-length-17870-cov-3.331743_pt1 | contig 17870 bp, 15 predicted proteins | sample MGYA00237954_ERZ548842 | MGnify/ENA primary metagenome ERZ548842 (study PRJEB26490, sample SAMN05194704) | human gut metagenome | biome: terrestrial biome; feature: human-associated habitat; material... | reverse complement strand
ACGCAGTTTTCCACCTATGCCGTGCCGAAAATCGCCGGCGAGATACGTCGGTTCCTCCGGGATGACGGTCCGGTAAAAGTGGGCCGCACCATGCGGGAAAAGGGGCAGACACTTTGGGCGGCACGGGAACGGCAGCAAGGGCGTCTGGGCTGTGAGCCAAAGCTGTCACAGCTGGCAGCGGAGACCGGCATGACACCGGAGGAGATCGCCGCCGTGGATCTGGCGCTGATCGCACCGGACTCTCTGCAGCAGGAGACCGCGGAGGGCCTGACGCTGGAGTCCACACTATGTGCCGAGGAGCCCAGCGTCTCTCTGGTGGAGCGTATCGCTCTGCGGGACGCCATCGACGCACTGCCGGAGAAAGAACGGAAGACCATTCTCCTGCGTTTTTTCAAGGGGTTGACGCAGGAGCAGACCGCCCGCATCTTACAGGTATCGCAGGTCCAGGTCTCGCGGCTGGAGCGCCGCAGCCTGCAAAAGCTGCGGGACCTGCTGGCAGAGGAGTGACTTCGGGCAGAGACGGCGTAAAAAGGGAGGCGTCTCGACAGCAGCGCGATTTCGAATGCAAAATGGATCAGGACAGAGGGGGCTCTATTGCGGAACGCTCATCCCGTTATCGGCGGGATGGGCGTTCCTTTGCAACGGAAAGGTGAAACGCTTTCCCGGTATCTGTCTCTCAGCCGTCCGTTCCGGAGGCACCCGGCAGCTTCGGCGAGGCGCCCTGCTCTTTTTCGTATTCCAAAGGCAAAAACTCCGTCATGGTCCCCCGATACCGTTTCGGAATAAACGTGTTCTGGCACCGGGGATTTTCGCGCTCCCGAATGGCGACGCTTTGGAAAAACTGTTTCCACAGCGAGCGAAAGTACAATTCGTCCTCCCCTGGCAGGACAGGCTGGAAGTTCTCGATCTGCGTAATGCGGGATCTACCGTTGGCGTACAACAGCAGTTCCCGATGGGTGCGGTCGTAGATAAAAAACTGCTCGTTGGCGTAACGCTGGCAAAAATGGCCGCGCAGCAGCGGCAGCACACGGTTTTTGGGCTCGATCTCCGCGCCCAGTGTACCGCCGTAGTCCGAAAACCGCACAAAACCGCGCAGCTTTTCCAACTCACCATTCATGTGGCGGATGGCGCGATACAGCGGATAGCAGGCCGGGTCGGATAGATCGCGCATAAAGCCGGGTCCCTCCGCCAGCAGCTTCCTGATGAAGGCATACAGATGCAGCTCCTTGTCCGGCAGACACGTTAAAAAGCCGCGGCGCACCACGGCCAGCGCTTTGCCGGACCGGGCGGCGATACCGCGGCTGACCCGTTGACTGTACGCCGGCTTGGTGACCACGGTGCGAACCTCATAGAGGGAGAGGGGGTCTTCGTCGCAGCAGAAGGCGGCGGGGGCCTCCTTGTACACATAGCTCTCATATACGCAGCACAGAAAACCATCCAGGCTGCCATCATATTGATAAATCACGTCATTCATACGGCTTCTCCTACCGGATCAAAGAGAGACAGCTGTGCGGCCTGGTCCGAAGGCAGCGTATCGCGCTCCAGTCGTTCCAGCTGCAGAGGCAGCGTGGCGGGGGAGAAGCGCAGCCCCTGCCGCATCCTCCCGCCGCAGGTAATAAAGTACTGCGCCCGTTTTAGCACCACGCCCAGCTTTTTCAGGTCCTCAAACCGCAGGGTGCCGCAGCGCCGTGCCGATACGATGCGCCGCGCACTGGTGGGGCCGATTCCGGGAACGCGCAGCAGCGTCTCCAGATCCGCCCGCATGACCTCGACAGGGAACCGGTCCAGATGCCGCAGCGCCCAGTTGCACTTGGGGTCCAGCCGTGGGTCAAAGTCCGGGTGGGCATCATCCAGCAGCTCGGCGGCCTGAAAGCCGTAAAACCGCAGGAGCCAGTCCGCCTGGTACAGGCGATGCTCCCGCAGCAGCGGCGGTTTGGTGTCCAGGGATGGCAGAAGACTGTTCTCCACCACCGGCACATACGCGGAGTAGAACACGCGCTTCAGCCTGTACTTGCGATACAGTGACTCCGTCAGGTGCAGAATGTGCCGGTCGCTGTCGTCGGTAGCGCCCACAATCAGCTGTGTGCTCTGTCCCGCCGGGGCAAACACCGGCGCGTGCCGGTACTTCACCAGCTCTGCCTTACTCTGTGCCGCGCCGTCGCGGATCAGTCCCATCGGGCGCAGGATCGCCTCCCTGGTCTTATCCGGGGCCAGCGCCTGCAAACCCTGCTGACTGGGCAGCTCGATGTTCACACTGAGCCGGTCGGCCAGCAGTCCCAGCTGATGCACCAGCTCCGGCGCCGCACCGGGGATAGCTTTGGCGTGGATGTAACCGTTGAAACGATATTCCTCCCGCAGGATACGCAGGGCACGGATCATCTGCTCCATGGTGTAGTCCGGATCACGCAGTACGCCGCTGGAGAGGAACAGACCTTCTATGTAATTCCGCCGAAAGAAGCCGATGGTCAGTTCCGCCAGTTCACGGGGCGTGAAGGCGGCGCGGCGCGTATCATTGCTGCGCCGGTTGACGCAGTACTTGCAGTCGTACACGCAGGCGTTGCTCATCAGGACCTTCAGCAGCGTGATGCACCGCCCATCGGCCGAAAAGCTGTGACAGCAGCCGGCGATGGAAGAGGAGGTGTTGCCGATCATACCCGGCCGGAATCCGCGGCGCACGCCGCTGGACGTACACGCTGCGTCGTATTTGGCCGCATCTGACAATATCGCCAGCTTGTCCAGCAGCTCCATGCTTTTATGCCATGCGGCGGCGCCGGGGCGCCGGCCTGTCAATACAGTCGATGAGCCGCAGTATATTGGCGGCGATGGAACCCGCGCCCAGCAGCGTGATAATGAGACCAAAAGTTGTCATAGTTGTGTCCTCCTTGCTCGAACTGTTGTTCTGGTAATAGTATAAATCGAACAAGCGTTCTTGTCAAGCGAAATCGAACAAAAATTCTATAAATTTCATTTGCGGTTGACCGGGCGCGGAAGTTGTATTAAAATGAGAGCAACGAACGAGAAAGACGAGGCCCCTCTATGACGGATCTGGAAAAACGCTTTATCAAGGCCCGGCGCGATGCGATCGCGGTGGATTATCAGAATTTGAACGACTGCCAGCGCCAGGGCGTGCTGGCCACGGAGGGGCCGCTGCTTCTTTTGGCGGGCGCTGGCTCCGGTAAGACGACCGTGCTGATTCACCGGGTGGCCAATCTGCTGCGGTATGGTCGTGGCAGTGATACCGAGGAGATACCGATTCCCATCAGCGAGGACGAGGTATCGTTTCTGGAGCAGTATGCCAAGGTGCCGGACTCGGCGCAGCACGCTCTCGTGGAGTATCTCTGCGCGGTGGAACCGGCCCGTCCCTGGGAGGTGCTGGCTATCACCTTTACCAACAAGGCCGCCAACGAGCTGAAGGAGCGCCTTGGCCGGATGCTGGGGGAGGAGGTAGCCGCCGACGTGTGGGCGTCCACGTTCCACTCCGCCTGCGTCCGCATCCTGCGGCGGGACATTGACCGCATTGGCTTTGACAAGGACTTCACCATCTACGATACCGATGACGCCAAGCGGGTCATCAAGGATATTCTGAAGGAGCAGAATCTGGACGAAAAGACCTTCCCCATCCGCAGCGTCCTCTCTGCTATCAGCGCCTCCAAGGACCGCTATGAGGGGCCGGAGGTGTTCCGCAAAAAGGCGGAGGCAACAAACGATTGGAAAAATACCCGGATCGCCAAGATCTACGCCGCCTATCAGCAAAAGCTCAGCACCGCCAATGCCCTGGACTTTGACGACATCATTTACCACACCGTCACGCTGCTGCAAACGGAGCCGGAGGTGCTGGACTACTACCAGAAAAAGTTCCGGTATGTGCTGGTGGACGAGTATCAGGACACCAACCACCTGCAATATCTCCTCACCGGCCTGCTGGCCGGGGGACACCGGAACCTCTGCGTGGTGGGTGACGATGACCAGTCCATCTACCGCTTCCGGGGGGCCAACATTGAGAATATCCTGAATTTTGAAAAGCAGTACAAGGATGCCCGGGTCATCCGCCTGGAGCAGAATTACCGCTCCACCCAGCACATTCTGGATGCCGCCAACGCCGTCATTAAAAATAACGAGGGCCGGAAGGGCAAGACCCTCTGGACGGACAACAGCAGCGGCGACGTGGTGACGGTAAAGACCAATTTTAACGAGGGGGACGAGGCAAACTTCGTGGCCGGGGACATCCTCATGGGGGTCAACCGGGGACGGAACTTCCGGGATACCGCCATTCTCTACCGGATGAACGCCCAGTCCAACGCACTGGAATACGCCCTGAAGCGCAACGCCATCCCCTATAAAGTTGTGGGCGGCATGAAGTTCTTCGACCGGGCGGAGGTCAAGGATATGCTGGCCTATCTGTGCGTACTGAATAACCCCATGGACGATCTGCGGCTCCGCCGCATCATCAATACGCCCGCAAGGGGCATCGGCGCGACCACTATGGACAAGGTGGCGGAGCTGGCGGCGGAGCAGGGGGCGTCCCTCTACGAGATCATCCGCAACGCGGATCTGTTCCCCACCCTGAAAACCGCCGCCGGCAAGCTGACAAAGTTCGCCGACCTGATCGACGGCCTGCGCCGGGCCGGAGGGACGCTGGCCCTGCCGGAATTTTACGATGAAGTCCTGAACCAGACCGGCTACGTCCGGGCGCTGGAGGAGAAAAAGGACATGGAGAGCCGGGGCCGCATCGAAAACGTGCAGGAATTGAAGTCCAACATTCTGGGCTTTTTGGAGCAGGACCCAGAGGATGCCACCCTGTCCGGGTTCCTGAACGAGATCGCCCTGTACACGGATCTGGACAGTGTGGAGGCGGACGATAACTGCGTGACCATGATGACCATTCACTCCGCAAAGGGACTGGAATTCCCGGTGGTGTATGTGGTGGGCATGGAGGAGGGGATCTTCCCCAGCACGGCCTCCATGTATGACGAGGAAGAGCTGGAAGAAGAACGGCGGCTGTGCTATGTGGCCATGACCCGCGCGCGGGAAAAACTGGTGATGACCAACGCCCGCCAGCGGATGCTCTACGGCCGCACCAGCGCCAACAAGTCCAGCCGCTTTTTAGACGAGATCCCGGCAGAGGATATGCGCTGGGAGAGCAAGCCGGAACCGAAATTCGGCACCTATGACGAGGACGGCTTCGGCGGCAGCCGCTGGGGCGATGATTTCGGCGGAGGTTCTTTTGGCGGCAGTTCTTACAGCGGAAGCTCGGGCCGTTCCGGCGGTTATGTCAGCGGCGGCGTCCATACCTACAAGAGCACCAAACCCGCGGCCCAGACCCTCCGCACCAGCAGCCGGGGCAGTACCCCTGCCGCACCGTCGGTGGGACTGATCCAGCTCAGTCAGGGAGACCAGGTGGAGCACACCGCTTTCGGCAAGGGCACTGTGGTGTCGGTAAAGCCTATGGGCGGCGACGCCCTGGCGGAGGTGGCCTTCGAGGGCGGTACGAAGAAGCTGATGCTGAAGGCCGCCGGAAAGCATCTGAAAAAACTGTAAAACCGTCTGTAAAGCAGATTTTTCTGCCAAATAGTTAAAAAACCGTCCCCGGAGGCTTGAAAGCCTCCGGGGACGGTTCGTATATCGCTTAAGTTTTGGACTGCTTGGCGGGGAGGCGGCCATAGATCCGGGTCATCTCCCGGATGTCGCCGATCAGCTTCACCGTCAGCTCACCGGGAAGGAGCCGCCACTGCCAGTTGTCCCGGCCTGTGCCGGGGGTGTTGATCCGGCTGCCTTTGCCCAGCTCCAACCAGTCCTGCATCTGGGCCACGAACAGGGACGCGGGGGAGGTCATGCCGCCCCGGAGCACGCCCCGGTTGAAGCCCTCCCGCTCATTGAGCCCCAGATACTGCACGGCAAAGTCGATCTCCTCCGGCTCTGCCTCCTGACGCCACAGGGCCAGCGGGGCGTTGTCATGAGTCCCGGCATAGCACACGCAGTTCTCTACGCAGTTGTGGGGGAGATAGGCGCTGTCCGCTGTGGGGGAAAAGGCAAATTCCAGAACCCGCATCCCCGGCAGACCGGAATCCGCCAGCAGCTTCGTCACGTCGGGAGAAGGCTCACCCAGATCTTCTGCGATGAAGCGGATGCCGTGGAACCAGCCGGTGAGGACGTTCAGCAGCTCCAGCCCCGGCCCCTTGACCCAGCGGCCGGTTTTGGCGGTCGAAGAACCGTAGGGCACCGCCCAATAGCTGGCGAAGCCCCGGAAATGATCAATGCGGATCACGTCATACAGTCTGGCGGCGCCGTCCACCCGGCGGATCCACCAGCCGAAGCCGTCCCGCTTCATGGCGTCATAATCGTAGAGCGGATTGCCCCAAAGCTGGCCGTCCTTGGAGAAGTAGTCCGGCGGGACACCGGCCACCTCTGTGGGAACGCCCCGGCTGTCCAGACGGAACATGGACCGCTCCGCCCAGACGTCAGCGGAGTCCATGGCCACATAAATAGGCAGGTCGCCGATGATACCGATGCCAAGGCTGTTGATATAGGACTTCAAGGCGGTCCACTGGCGGAAGAACAGAAATTGGATATAGGTGAACAGTTCCACATCCTCCCGCAGCAGCTCCCGGTACCGGGCCAGAGCCGCAGGATCGTGGAGCCGGACAGCCTCATCGGGCCATTCCTGCCAGGGCTTCATGCCGAAATGCCGCTTGAGGGCCATGAACAGAGCGTAGTCCGGCAGCCAGGAGGCGTTTTTCTCTGTAAAGCCCGCCACCGCGCCGCTATCCCGCATCCAGCCCCGTTCCGCAGCCTTTTTCAGCAGGTCCAGACGGTTTTCATAGAGCTTGCCGTAGTCCACATGACGGGGATCTTCTCCCCAGTCCCGGTCACAGACCTCCTGCTCCGTCAGAAGCCCATCCTCGATCAACAAATCCAAATCAATGAGATAGGGATTGCCCGCATAGGAGGAAAAACTCTGGTAGGGGGAATCGCCGTAGCTGGTGGGACCGAGGGGGAGCATCTGCCAGTACCGCTGACCGGCGGCGTGGAGCAGATCGGCAAAGTCATAAGCCGCGAGGCCCATAGTGCCGATACCGTAGGGGGAGGGCAGAGAAAACAGGGGCAGCAGAATACCGGAGGAACGTTCCATAGGATCAGCCTTTCCCGGCGTCGGAGACGCCTGTGTACACAAATTTTCCCTTATTGTAAAGCTTCTTGTAAAAATTGTCAAAGGGAGGACCGGACGCCTTGACGGATACGGTATTCTGGTATAAAATCGGCAAAAAAGAGGGCGGCGCCAAAGCCTCTTGACAGCGGCACCGAATCCCGGAGAAACCGATTGCGGCGGATGGAAAGGGGAACGATCTATGAGAATCGTAGTCAAGGTGGGGACCTCCACACTGGCCTATGCCACCGGGCGGCTGAATATTCAGCGGGTGGAGCGGATGTGCAGAGTGCTCAGTGACCTGAAAAACGCGGGCCACGAGATTATTTTAGTGTCCTCCGGCGCTATTGCCATGGGTTTCGGCAAGCTGAACCTCCGGGAGCGGCCCCACGATATGCCAACCAAGCAGGCGTCGGCGGCAGTGGGACAGTGCGAACTGATGTATGTGTATGACAAGCTGTTCACCGAATACAATCATACGGTGGCCCAACTTCTGATCACCGCACCGGACATTGCCGACGGCGGCAGCCGGAAGGAGAACTTCCACAACACCCTGGACCGCCTGTTGGAGCTGGGGGCCCTGCCCATCATCAACGAGAATGACACGATTTCCACGGAGGAGATCGCCGTGGGCGATAATGATACCCTTTCCGCTGTGGTGGCCGCCACAACGAGAGCGGAGCTGCTGATCCTCCTGTCGGATATTGACGGTCTGTATGACAGCGATCCCCATAAGAACCCGGATGCGAAGCTGATCCATGAAGTGTCGGAGATCAACGGGAAAATCCTCTCTCTGGCGGGGGGCAGCGGCTCCGAACTGGGCACCGGCGGCATGGTGACAAAACTCCATGCAGCGCAGATCGCCACGGAGGCAGGCTGCGAAATGGTGATCGCCAACGGCTGGAACCCGGATCTGCTGTACGGCATCGTAGGGGGAGAACCCATCGGCACCCGATTTTTGGCAAAGAAGGTGAGCAAATGACCACATTGGATATCATTCGGAAAACGAAAGCCGCTTGGAGCGCCCTCCGGGACGCGGACGCGGAGACGAAAAACCGCCTCCTGACCGCCATGGCGGACAGCCTCGTGGACCACACGGCGGAGATCCTGACCTGCAACGAAACGGATCTGGAAGCGGCACGGGGCCACATTTCCGATGTGATGCTGGACCGGCTGCGGCTGGATGAGGGCCGCATCGCTGCTATGGCGGAGGGTATCCGGGCCACGGTGAAGCTGCCGGATCACACCGGGCGGATTTTGTCGGAGACACACCACGCCAACGGTATGACCATCTATAAAAAGCAGGTGCCCTTGGGACTGGTGGCGATCATTTACGAGAGCCGCCCCAACGTCACCTCCGATGCGGCGGCACTGACAGTGAAAAGCGGCAACGTCTGCGTTCTCCGCAGCGGGAAAGAGGCCGTCCGCACCTCCACCGCCATCGTAAAGGCGCTGAAGCAGGGGATTTCCGCCGTGGGCGGCGACCCGGACATCGTGAATATTCTGGAGGATACCAGTCATGAGAGCGCCCGCGTTCTGATGACGGCGGACGGGCTGGTGGATCTGCTGATCCCCCGTGGCGGGGCGGGACTGATCCGGGCCTGCGTGGAGCAGGCGACGGTGCCCTGCATCCAGACCGGCACCGGTATCTGCCATGTATATGTGGACGAATACGCCGATTTGGACAAGGCGGTGAAGATCATTGTCAACGCCAAAACCAGCCGCCCCTCCGTGTGCAACGCCGAGGAGGTGTGTCTGGTCCACAGAGCCGTGGCGGAGCGATTTTTGCCCATGCTGCGGAAGGCGCTGACGGAGGATCGGACAGCCGCGGGGCAGATCCCCGTGGAGCTGCGGCTGGACCCACGGGCTGCCGCCGTGATTCCCGGAACACCGGCTGGCCCGGCGGATTTCGACACGGAATTTTTGGACTACATTTTGGCGGTCAGGGTAGTGGACAGCGTGGACGAGGCGATCGAACATATTCAGGCCCACTCCACCCACCACAGCGAGGCCATCGTGACGGAGAACGACGCCAACGCGGAGAAATTTGTCAACGGGGTGGACAGCGCGGCGGTGTACGTCAACGTCTCCACCCGGTTCACTGACGGCGGCGAGTTCGGCCTTGGCTGCGAGATGGGAATTTCCACCCAGAAGCTCCATGCCCGCGGCCCGATGGGGTTGGACGAGCTGAGCACCTATCAATACATCATTCGGGGCAGCGGACAGACCCGGTAAGGAGAGGCGTATGGCATATCAGTATGAGGCCGGTTTTATCGGCGCTGGAAATATGGGCGGCGCGCTGGCGCGGGCAGCGGTGAAAACCGTGGGCGGGGCGGCGGTGGCCGTGGCTTGCTCCACGGCGGAGCACTCCGCAAAGGCGGCGGCATCCATCGGCTGCGCTGCGGAGACGGCAGCAGCGATCCTGCGGGAAAGCCGATTCGTGTTTTGGGGAGTGAAGCCCCAGATGTTTGCCGGTGTGGCGGCAAAGCTGGCAGAGGACATTGCGGCGTCTGACGCTGTTTTTGTCTCCATGCTGGCGGGCGTCAGTCTGGACCGCTTGGCGGAGATGCTGGGCGGAGAGAAGAAGATCATCCGCATCATGCCAAACACCCCCAGCGCCGTGGGACAGGGGCTGATGCTGGTGTCGGCAAATGACCGTGTAACGGCGGAGGAACTGGCGGCCTTCAAAGCTCTGATGGCAGAATCCGGCTTGCTGGATGACCTTCCGGAGCATCTGATCGACGCGGCCAGCGCCGTGTCCGGCTGCGGCCCCGCCTATGCCTACATGTTTGTGGAGGCATTGGCAGACGGGGCGGTGAAGTGCGGTGTGCCCCGTGCCAAGGCTATGCGGTACGCCGCCCAGATGCTTCTGGGCAGCGCGTCCCTGCTGCTGGAAACGGGAGAGCACCCCGGCGCTTTGAAGGACGCCGTGTGCAGTCCCGGCGGCAGTACCATCGCCGGTGTGGCGGCGCTGGAAGATCGGGGATTCCGTGGGGCGGCGATCGCAGCTGTGGAAGCGGCCTATCGCCGAACAAAAGAATTAGGATAAAAAATTCCGGGTGCACTGCACCCGGAAATTTTTTGACCTTCATTCAATTAGCCGTTCCAGGAACACAAAAGTTGGAGGCCCATAGCGATGATCCACATATACGCGCAGGTCTTGGGAATCATCAGCAGGCCCACCTTGGGTTTCGTTTTGCTGAACAGCGTAACGGGCAGATAGCAGCCGAAGGAGATCAGGATGGCCGCCACCATTTTCGTCATGTGATACCCTCCGGCGTTCCCGGAAATGGCGTACAGGATAATGACGCCGATGCCGGTGACGGCGAATACACCGTTCCGGAGGATGGACAGCTTCAGATTGCCCTCGTCTGTGCACCAGTTGTTCTGGGGCAGCAGGCACACGGCGATCCGGATGATGGCGGAGGCCCAGATCATCACCTCCACCGCCGCAGGAGCGGCGAAGCCCGGGAAGGTGAGCTTCCAGATGAACAGCAAGATCACATAGAACGCCGTCATCGTGATGGAGGAGATCTGCAGGCCGGTGCCCATCAGATGCTTGATCTTGGGGGTGCTTCCACGGAACGCCCGGAAGATCCGGGGAACGAGGTGGAAGGCATCGCCGCCGCAGAGGGTCAGGGTCAGGATGCCGTAGAGAACAAACAGGGGGCGGCCTTGCGCCATGGCGAAAAATACGATGCCTGCTACGAGGTCGAACAACAGATATATCGCATCAAATATGGCCTCCATAATATCGGGCATTTTGGGCTGATAGGTTTTGTGATCCATGTTTTTATCCTTTCTGTTTGATGCATGCTTCTGCATTGCTGCATACCTGCTGAAATACGCGCTTGCAAACGGCGATGTCCTCCGGCGTCAGGCCCCGGAGCATCTGCTCCGCGAACTGCCGCTGGGCCAGAAGTCCGTCCCGGACGAGCTCATTTGCCGGTTCCAGCAGATCAAGCTCAATGTGCTTTTTGTTTACCGGGTCTGTCTTTTTTGCGATAAACCCCCTGTCCTCAAGAGTTTTCAGTGAGGTGGACACGTGGGACTTGGTGGATTTCCGGACCCTGACGATATCTGCCGCCGTGCGATACTGGGGATTGTTGTGCAAAAACATCAGAATATCATATTCCAGATGCTTGAGCTGATATTTCTCGCACACGGACGACATCAGGATCTCATAATACCGCGTAATGGTTTTATGCTGATCCCAAAAGTGCATAGGTTCTCCTCCTGTTAACGTTCTATTTAGAACGATTATACGGAGGAGGACCCTGATTGTCAAGAAAAAAATTTGGCAAAAACAGTGCACCGCAGACTGACCGCATGGGCGGGTGGCAGCCTATTCCTCCCGGCCAGCCGCCATGTTGATTCTGCCGACAGGCTGCGGTCAAAACGAAAACCCCCGGCAGGCATCGTAAATACGATCGCCTGTCGGGGGTTCTGCGGGGTCAGCCGTTTCTCTCAGAGGAGAGGAGCGGCTGACCGCCGCGGATTTTTTTCGGTGGATAATCCGCTGGGATCAATAGCACTTGCGGTAGATGGCCTCTTCACTCTCCAGATCGAAGGGATAGTAAGCGTTGGTCATCAGGCGCTGCTGGTTGGTCTCCACGGACTGGGGGAAGATCTTGAAGTCAGCCTCGGTGAAGCCGCAGTCACGCAGGGGACGCAGAGGCAGGATGCGCTGCAGCAGAGCGTTCATCTCGGGGATGGCGTCCTTGACCTCGCAGCCGAGGATGCGGGCCACCAGCTCCTTGAACTTCATGATCTCGCCGTCGGGCTTGTTGGCGTCATAGTAGTCCATGATGGCGCCGAAGAGCATGTAGTTGGACTCGCCGTGAGGCACATGATAGGTGCCGCCCAGGGGGAAGCTCATGCCGTGGACAGGGCCGCAGCCAGCCTTCAGGAAGGCGATACCGGCGTAGAAGGAGGCGGTGACGAACTCATCCAGATACTCGAAACGGGCGTCCTGACCCTTCTCGTCGATGAGCTTGAAGCCCTTGAGGATCATGTCCATGGCCTTCTCGCTGAACAGCTCGGAGGTCATGGTCTTGCGGTGGGGGCTCAGGAAAGACTCGGTGGCGTGGACCAGCGCGTCGATGGCGGAGCAGGCGAAGGGCTTGTAGGGCAGGGTCTTGAGCAGGTCGGGGATCAGGCACACCTTGTTGGGGATGATGTCATCGGACACCAGGCCCAGCTTGGTTTCGCCGCCGGTGAGCACGCCGTCCTTCTCGTCCTTGACAATGGCCACGGAGATGTTGGTGCACTCAGAGCCGGTGCCGCAGGTGGTGGGGATGGCGATGACGTCCTTCTCGTGGACCACGGGGAAGCGCTTGAAGTACAGGTTGTGGACGGTGTCGGGACGCTTGCAGCCCAGCAGCTTGCACAGGTCCATGATGGCGCCGCCGCCCACAGCGATGACACGGTCATAGCTGTCATAGGGGATGGCGTCATACATGGTCTGGATCATGGCCTCAGAGGGCTCACCGGCGCCGAACTTCTCCTGGAACACGAACTGGCACTTCAGGCCCAGGTCCTTCATGAAGGGGGTGTAGATGAACTCGTTGGTCAGAACCACGTCCCGTTCACCCAGCTTGAACTCCTCAGCCATCTGGGCGAAGGTCTGGAACTTATACACGGTGGGAGCAAAGACAATCTCTCTCTTGTCAGCCATCAGAGAAGCGGAAAATGCATCCATGATTGAAATCTCCTTTTAATTGATTTAAGTGATACAGGCGGGATCTCCGGGGAGACCCCGCCGGATATCCGAATTACTTGCGGCTGATCGCCTTTTTGACGGCAGCCACGATATTGGCGGCACGGAGGCCGTACTCATCCATCAGGAAGTCCTGAGGACCGACCTGACCGAACAGATCCTGCACGCCCACAAACTCCTGAACGGTGGGGCAGTTCTTAGCCAGGCAGTTGGAAACCACGCTGCCCAGACCGCAGGTGACGTTGTGGTTCTCGGCGGTGACAATAGCACCGGTCTCCTTGGCGGCCTTGATGACCAACTCCTCGTCCAGAGGCTTCCAGGTGAACATATCGATCACGCGGACGGAAATGCCTTCCGCCTGGAGGGCCTCATAAGCCTTCAAGGACTCGTCCACCATGATGCCGGAGGTGATGATGGTGGCCACGTCCTTGTCGCTCTCGTGGAGCACAACGCCCTTGCCGATGGGGAACTCGGAACCGTCCTCATAGACCTTGACGATGCCCTTGCGGACAAAGCGGGTGTAGGTCACGCCGGAGGTGATGCCGGGCAGCTGACGGGTGATGCACTCCAGCTGGGCATAGTCGGCGGGATCCAGCACCACGGTCTCGGGGATGCTCAGGTACATAGCGGCATCCTCCAGAGGCATATGGGTGCCGCCGTTGAAGGCAGCGGTCACACCGGCGTCGGAGCCCAGCACGTGGACGGGCAGACCGGCATAAGCGGCGGACATATAGATCTGGTCATAGCAGCGACGGGAGGAGAAGGTACCGAAGGAATGGAAGAACACCTTTTTGCCGGCGGCAGCGAGGCCCGCAGCCACGCCGGCGCCGTTGGCCTCGGCAATACCGGCCTCAAAAGCGCGGTCAGGATAGTTCTTCCTCAGCATCTTGGTGTTGATGCAGCCCATCAGATCGCAGTCCACATAGACGATGGACTTGTCCTCGGCCATCATTTCGTTCAGAGTCAGGGCCAGCGCGTCGCGGCAGGCGCGGGAGTCCTTTTCATGCTTACCAATTACTTTCACACTCATTACTCGCACCCTCCTTTAAGCGTTCTTGACAGCTTCCAAGGCCTTCTCGGAAGCGGCGATGGCCTCGGCCCACTGCTCCTCGTTGGGCTGAGAGGAGTGGTCATGCTTGGGCTCGGCAAAGGTAGCGCCCTTGCCCTTGCAGGTATCCAGCACGATGCAGCTGGGAACGCCCTTCTTGGCGTATGCGTTCTGAATGGCGTCATAGATCGCCTGAACGTCATGGCCGTCGATCTCCTGCGTGTACAGGCCGAAGGACTCCGCCTTCTTGGCCAGATCGCCGTGAGCCAGAATGTCATCGGTGGGGCCGTCCAACTGATAGCCGTTTTTATCGATGAAATAGATCAGGTTGTCCAGCTTGTGGGCATAGGCGAACTGGAAGGACTCCCAGACCTGGCCCTCGTCCGCCTCACCGTCGCCGATGACGCAGAAGACGTGGTTGGTGCGGCCGTCGATCTTGTTGCCCAGAGCGGCGCCGGCAGCGGTGGAAGCGCCCTGGCCCAGAGAGCCGGTGGTCAGATCCACGCCGGGAGTCAGCTTGCGGTCAGTGTGGCTGGGGAACTTGGTGTGGGGCTGGTTCAGGGTGTAGGCCTCCTCCATGGGATAGAAGCCCATGAGACCGAAGGTGGCATAAGCCACGGGTCCGGCGTGGCCCTTACTGAGCACCAGCCAGTCGCGATCTTCCCAGCGGGGGTTCTTGGGATCGAACTTCATGACCTCGCCGTACAAAACGGCCATCAGGTCTGCTAGATCCATGGAACCGCCCACGTGACCGAAGCCCCGGGAGTGGATGACCTTCAGGGTCTCCAGCCGGATCTCAGCCGCCAGAACGTTGCACTTTTTTACATCCATGTAACACGCATCCTTTCTGCTTGCTTTGATGAAAAAATGAAGTAAAACAAGGAAATAACGGTATGTGTACGCTTCCAATTTTGAATAAAATAACACATTCCGGAAAATAATCACAAGTAATCGTTTTCCGGGACACCCGACAAAGATCGCGCCGTACACAGAACTTATGAGACAGCGCGATCAGCCATTGAAAGGAACATACCTTCCTGACTCGTATTCTAACCCAAAACATGGCGTTTCGTCAACAGATGTTTGCTTTTTAACAATGAAAAACACCTATTAAAAATGTACGTTCGGACGGGAATTGGGGCATAAATTCGGCTAAACAGGGCACAATCTTATAGAAGAACAAAAACCATCGGCTTTTTCCACAAAAAGCCGATGGTTTTTTCTACATATGTGAAATTAGGGATATCAGGACAGCTTCAGATCGCCATCCTTCACCCAGCCGGCCTTGCGGCAGAGCTGGTTGATAAGGGGACACAGAATGGCGGGGAGGATGAAGGAGATCAGGATCAGGCCCGCCCAGTCAAAAGCAGTGGGATTCATGGCGATGGCGCCGTTGGCCAGAGCCTTTTCACTGGGAGCCACCCAACCGGTCCACACACCCAACTGGCCGCACAGGCCGCAGGTGCCCATACCGGAGTTGATGGCCGCGCCGTTCATTTGCAGACGGAACAGGCAGGTGGCAATGGGGCCGGTAATGGCGGAGGTGACGGTAGGGGCGATCCAGACGCGGGGGTTTTTCACGATGTTGGGCATTTGCAGCATGGAGGTGCCGAGGCCCTGGCTCACCAGACCGCCCCAGCCGTTCTCCCGAAAGCTCATAACGGCGAAGCCTACCATCTGGGCGCAGCAGCCGGCCACAGCCGCACCGCCTGCCAGACCGGTGAGACCCAGTACGGAGCAGATGGCGGCGGAGGAGATGGGCAGAGTCAATGCCACGCCTACCAGCACGGACACCAGAATACCCATCAGGAAGGGCTGAAGCTCCGTGGCCTTCATAATGACCATGCCGAAGGCACTGGCGGCGGTGCCGATGGGCGGGGCGATAACATAGGCCGTGCCTACGCCGATGAGGGTGGTGACGATGGGAGTCACCAGAATGTCGATCTTCGTCTCTTTGCTGACGGCCTTGCCGCACTCCGCAGCGATGATCGCCACGAACAGCACGGCCAAGGGGCCGCCCGCGCCGCCCAGCAGGTTGCAGGCGTAGCCTACAGCCGCCAGAGAGAACAGCACCAGCGGGGGCGCCTGCAAGGCGTAGCCGATGGCAATGGCCATGGCGGGACCGCTCATAAAGGAGGTCAGGCCGCCGATGGTGTAGGGAACCTTTTCCCCGATCTGGGCGGTGAGGAAACCGATGTGGAACTGCGTGCCCAGCGTGTTGAGGATGGTGCCGATCAGCAGGGAGCAGAACAGGCCCTGTGCCATAGCGCCCAGAGCATCAATGCCATAGCGCTTGGCGGAAAAAACGATGTTTTTGCGCTTCAGGAATGCGTTTACCTTTTCCATGAGAATACTCCGTATCGATCAAAAATAGTGTGTCAGACTGGTGTCTTGACACCTGTCCAACACACTATACACGGAATCGGCATGCTTGTCAACAGAAAGTTTTATCCCTCCAGCAGGAAGCCTGCCTGCCGCAGGGCGTCCAGTACCCGCCGGTAAGCGTCCTCACTGGGGCAGAGCAGCGTGTGAAGGTGGATGCCGCCGGTGAGAACGGAGAGAGGCTGGGCGGTGTGGCTCCGGGCGATGAACTGGGCCACATCGTATCGGCTGGAAAGCTGCAAGGGGCCGGTGAGCTGGCCATAAAGAGGGTGTTCCACGATCACGTCCACCACGGTGCAGCCATTGTCCACCATAGTGTTCAGCTCTGCCTCCATGCCTGCCTCGTCATGGCGGACAGCTACCCGGCGGGTGAGACCGGCTGCGGCGGCATTTTGCAGGCAGTACCCCCGGGGGGTGGCTAAAATGTCCGCGCCTCCGGCCCGCAGCAAGGCAATGTCTCCTACGATGATCTGGCGGCTGACAGATAGCTGGCCTGCCAGCGTCGAGGCACTGACCGGCTGAGCAGACTGCCGCAGCAGCTTCAAAATCGTTTCTCTGCGTTCCTCCGCGTGCATACGATACCCCTTTCAAACTTGTCTTGACAGCAGTATACCACGGGGAAGCGGCTTTGAAAAGAGGCGGGGAGAAAAAACCGCACGTCCAAACGGACGTGCGGTTTATGCTGCGAAAATGGAAAACAGCAAAGGCTTCATGCCAGATGGAAAGGAACCATGCGGACTTTGCTCCCTCGCATCTCCCGTCCCACTCGCGTCAGAATCCGGCGAAGCAAATCTGACGCGAAAGAGGAGGAGCAAGGAAGAAAACGAGGGTTTCGCCGTCAGGTGGAAACGGAGTGTACGGACTTTGCTCCGACGTTTAGCCTCCCAGATACGCCTTCTTGATGGCGGGAGAGGCCAGCAGCTCCGCGCCGGTGCCGGTGGTGACGATCTTTCCGGTTTCCAGCACATAGCCCCGGTCAGCCACGGACAGGGCCGCCTGTGCATTCTGCTCCACCAGCAGGATCGTGGTGCCGGCCTTGTGGAGATTTTTGATGATGTCAAAGATCTGCTCCACCAGAATGGGGGCCAGGCCCATGGAGGGCTCATCCAGCATCAGCAGCTTGGGGTTGGACATCAGTGCCCGGCCCATGGCCAGCATCTGCTGCTCACCGCCGGAGAGGGTACCGGCCACCTGCTTGCGGCGTTCTTTCAGGCGGGGGAACTGTTCAAAGACTCGCTCCATATCGGCGTCGATGTTGCCGCCCCGGCGGGAGAAAGCACCCATGTCCAGATTTTCCTGCACGGACATCTGGAGGAAGATCCGCCGTCCCTCGGGGACCAGCGCCAGTCCCTTGGAAACGACCTTGTGGCTGGGCACATGGTTCAAAGGCTCGCCCATGAACTCGATATGGCCGGTCTTACTGTGGAGCAGGCCGGAAATGGTGTTCAGAGTGGTGGACTTACCGGCGCCGTTGGCACCGATCAGGGTCACGATCTCGCCCTCATTGACCTCAAAGGAGATGCCCTTGATGGCGTGAATGCTGCCGTAATAGACGTTGATATCGTCAACCTTTAAAA